>Ga0209139_10000975_pt1 | contig 10374 bp, 10 predicted proteins | sample BogFormECP14_OM3_FD_188246 | JGI IMG/M metagenome (GOLD analysis project Ga0209139, IMG submission 188246) | Bog forest soil microbial communities from Calvert Island, British Columbia, Canada - ECP14_OM3 (SPAdes) (version 2) | ecosystem: Environmental > Aquatic > Freshwater > Wetlands > Bog ...
GTAGTAGTAGACCTCCCAAAGTTCAGCGGTTATGCGCAGATCGTAATATCCGTCGTGCGGAAGCAGCTGGTCGCGGCGGATTTTGTACCACTCGCCGGTAGCGGCAATTTTCGCTGAGCCCAGCGTATTGATGCGCAGCCCGATCGCGGAACCCCACGGAACGGCATCCTTGACGAAGTCCATGCGGATGCCGTTCCAGGCGAAAAGAAATGGACAAGACGCTTTCAACCTTTGTTCGGTGACCACTTCCTGATCTGCCTTCACTCCGAATTCCGCACGCACGGTGCCGTTCGGCCAAACTACCCGCACCACCTCCGCGCTAGTCTGGTTGCCAAGACCAAAGTGAAGCTGCGGCCCGTTGATAGGTTGCTTCTGAACCAGCAGGCCCGAGCGAATCTCAATTTCACCGCCGACACCGAACGGATTGATGCGCTGGTCGCCGACCGCTTGCTTCGCGTGGGACCGTACGATTTGCCAGTGATAATTCTTCGAGCCGTGGCTCACCGCCTGCACAGGCCTCTCGTTCGCGTCGAAACCCAGCAGGCTAAGGCGCCCGTCCGAACTCAAGTCTGCAACATCAAAAATGCTCCTGAGCTCCTGGGCGTGATCCAGAAGGGTAAATTTCGATGTGGAATCCCCAAGCCAAATCAGGGGCACCGCACCGGATTGTCCCGCAGCCGAAGAAACGGGGCTGAGAATCAGATCCATCGCACCGTTATTGTCGAGGTCGGCTACTTGCAGGCGAACCTCGCCCGCCAAGATAGCTGTGGGATTCGGAATTTGTACGAGCGGCGAAACGTTCCAGCCGCTCTTCTCGTTGAAGGAAACGCTAACGATGGCGCCGCTCGACTCGACAGCAAGCAGGTCAAGAACGCCGTCGTTGTCCGTATCGGCAACACCGAGTGCTTTGACAGTCTGCAAGTTCGCTGGGAGCGCTACCTCGCGGAATTGGCCTTGTCGCTCGTTGTGGAAAATGTGAAGCCGGCCGACGCCATCGACAATCGCCGCGTCCGCGTTGCCGTCGGAATCAAAATCCGCCCAGGCAAACGCCAGAACTCCGGAAATGCCAGGAAAAGGCTGGATCACTGTGAAGGTGTCGTCGCCATTGTTCCGCAGCACCTGGGGAAGACCGTCCTTCTTCCCCAGAACAACATCCAAATCGCCGTCGGCTTCGATATCAACTGCCCACGCCCCCGTGTAGGCAGCGTTGACTACGGTTTTTGGCAGTTTGGTATTTGGCGTAACATCCGTGAATTTCTCAGGGCTATCCTGGCGCATGAACCGCACGCCGCCTGCGCCGCCAAGCACGAGGTCGGTGTGGAAATCGTAATTAAAATCAATCTGCAGGATGCCTTCCGGAAGTGGCGCCACGGCGGACGGACCGCCGGGAAACGGGAATTGTGCCCCATTTGCAAGACGCACTTCCCTGCCGTTCGCTTGCGCGATAACCGGCGCCCCTTCGCTTCCCAGCGCGACTGCGCCAATCCAACTCCATGAAGTTGCATCTCCATTCGACAGTGGCTGCGCGGTAAAGGCGAGCGCGTTATCTGCCGGAGCGGGAGTGAAGTCTGGCGTTGGCAGGCGCAGGAAATGCGTGAAAGGCTCCGCCTCTTCGCCCGGTGGCGCTTTCAACACAGCGAGGCTCTCGCGAAATTCCGGCACGCGCATCAGCGTGTTGCGCAAAAAAGTTGTTCTCGTTGCAGCCGTGCGCGGATTGGGTCCATCGGCGGCGGTCTGGAGGGCCGTCAACTGCGCCTTGACCTCGGCAGGCCAATTCGCGGAGCGCGAGGTGATCAGCGCCAGCATGGACTTTACTGTCGCGGCGTCTCCATTCTTCGCGGCAACGCGCGCAAGCTCTAGCTGCGCGGCCAGATTGTCAGGCTGCGCGGCGAGGATCTTCTGAATCAATCGCTCATATTCCGCATCGCTGTTGGCGTCACCCTGGCGTTCCACTTCTTCCGCGAGCTGGTACGCGGCGCGGTAGTTACGCGGATTAATTTCAATGGCCTTGCGCCAATCGGCGATGGCATCGGCGGACTTGCCCTGTCCACTGGCTAAAAGCCCCAGCAATTGATAGATGTGATCGTTCTCAGGTACGAGGCTTCGTGCTCGCTCAAGCCGCTGTCCGGCGACACCCAATTTTCGCTGGCGCAGAGCGAGCACGCCCCAATTCGCCCAACCAGCCGGCTCGCCAGGCACAATCGTCGTAAGTTCGGAAAGTTTGCTGTCGGCGTGGATATCGTCACCGACCTGAAGCGCACCGAGTCCTATATAGAACGCTGAAACGGCGTCCGCGTACTCCTTGGACGATTTCTGAGGGAGCTTGTCGCCGGTCTTACACCCGTACAGACCCACGTTCAGGGCTCCGCACAGCAAAATAAATGTGATGCGCCAAGGCGCTAATCCAAATCTGATGTCAAGCATCAATCTCAATTCGTCTCCACCAGCTGGGAGATGACACACCGATGTGTCACTCGGCCTCTCATGCGGAAAATGTCGCGGCAAAATCGACCAATTCTACTCTGTTACATCGCTGTCTTTAAACAATGGGCCGAGCCTGGTGCGACGACCATCCCGACACATTGCGGTCATTGCCCTCTCAGCTTGTCCGTTCTTCCGCGACGGTGAATCCCATTTCTCCAATAAACTCTTTGAGTGATTTCTCCGTGACGTCTTGGGGATCGAACGTAATCATAACTATTCCCTCGTGATAGATCGATTTTGACCACGCAATCCCCTTTTGCTTCTGCAACATGGTGTCGAGTCCGACAGCGCACGTCACACAACTGAATCCCTTCACCACATAAGTCACACTCTTTGTCCCCTTTGCGTCCGCAGCCGCCATACTCGCCATGCTGCCCGTCCCGAAGACCGCAAGAAATTGCACAAATTGTCTGCGAAACATTTTGATTCTCCCTCCGTTCCAACGGAACCGCACGAAAAAAGCACACTGCACTTGCTCACTTCGCTGATGCAATGCCTGCTTGATACCTCCACGGAGCTTGTCCTGCCGCTGCATCAGAAAACCGCGTGTCGGTATATTCGCTGAACTCAATCTTCTTGTTCAGAACGCCCGTTTCGATCATCAGATCGCGAACCATATCGAAATCCCCCTTGCGCGGCGCAAGCGGACTATACACAACGCGGTCCATCGGCTTGGTCAACGCCCACCGCAGCAGCGCAGGCTTCTGCCGATAGTAATAGCGCCCGACAAAATCCGCGGCATCCTCCCGGTAAGGCTTGCCCTGGTCCAGCCACAAACCCGAACGAGCGATACCGTCTACCAGCGTCTGCACAATCTCGGGACGCGAATCGATCAAATCCTGCCGCACAACGAGAATGCACGACATATAATCCGGCCAGTATTCGCGCGCCTGGAAGAGCACTCTCCCATAGCCTGCTATTTCTGCTTGCGACGGGAATGGCTCCCCCATCGAAAATCCGTCAATCGCCCCGGCCGCCAGCGCGCCCGACACATCCGGCGGAGCCATCTCCACCATTTTCACCTCGCCGGGTTTTATTCCCGACACCTTCATGGCGCGAAAGAGCAGCAGCCGTTCATCGGAAAAGCGGCTCGGAATCGCAAACGTATGCCCGCGCGTATCAGCCACACTCTTAATCGGCCCGTCCTTCCGAACCACGACAGCGCTGCCATATCGGTGCCCGAGATAGACCACCTTGATCGGAACGTTTTGAGACGCTAACGCAATCGCGAGTGGCGCCACAATGAACGCCGCTTGAACCTTATTCGAAATGAGCGCTTCCTTGATCTCGGGAAAACCTTGGAACATGCGCGGCAGAAAAATCTCCCCGCTGTCCGTAAACTTCGAAATATAGTCGGTCACCGGGCAAGTGAGCTGGCACGTCACGGGAATGTACGCCACGGTGATTTTCCGCTTTGCAACGGGAAGACGGTCATTCAGCACGGCCGCCCAATTGACGTTCAGGTAACCATGAAGAACAGAGATCAGCGCAAGCCATCCGAGACCAAGCAGCAGAACCTTATTCTTAAAACTCATTGCCGAATCCCCAGCGGATGGATTTGATGGTTTCGAGCCTGCGGATGCCCAAGTCCAGCGCCAAGCCGATCACCCCGATCATGAGCATGGCCGCGACGACGAGGTCGTAGCGCTTCCCCGAATTGCGTGAATCAATCACCAGGTAACCAAGTCCGGAATCCACCGCGACCATCTCTGCGGCCACCACCACGAGCCACGCAATCCCCAGCGCCAGACGCAAGCCCACGATGATTTGCGGAAGCGCCGCCGGAAAAACCACCTTAGCGAGCAACTGTGCTGGTGCAAGGCCAAAGTTGCGTCCCGCACGACGGTAGACCGAAGGCACATTCGATACGCCGTTGACGCACGCGACCACGATGGGAAAAAAAGAGCCTAGAAAAATCAGGAAAATGGCCGCATGTTCACCCACGCCAAAAAAAAATGATCGCTACTGGGATCCATGCGATCGGGCTGATCGGTCTCAGAATCTGCATCACCGGATTCACAACCTGGTTGGCGGCAGGATACCAGCCGAGGCTTAATCCCAAAGGGATGCCCACAGCGGTCGCCGCACCGAATCCAATCGCCACCCGGCGCAGCGAACTCACGATGTCCTGCCAAAGAACATGCTTGTGAAAAAGCTCCACCATTCCCCTCTCAACCTGAAGAGGCGAAGGGAAAACAGTGGTGTCCGTCCAACGGACAGAGTACTGCCAGATTGCAAGCAGAAGCACCGCTGCCGCCACCGGCCACAACACCTTCTCCCATGGTTTCGGCTCCGCGAGCGAATTCATATTTTGTGAGCCAATCCGATCTGTTGCAGTATGCCGTCGCGAAGTTCCAAATAACGCGGAGAACTGATATCACGCGGATGCGCGATATCGATGTTCACAATTTGCTGAATGACCGCAGGGCGGGCGCTCAACACCACGACGCGATCTGCCAGCTGCACTGCCTCGTCGATGTCATGCGTCACAAACACGATGGTCTTTCGTTCCGTCTCCCAAATACGCAACAACTCTCCGCGCATGGTATGGCGAGTGATGGAATCGAGAGCTCCAAATGGCTCGTCGAGATAAAGCATGTCAGGATTCACTGCCAGCGCGCGCGCCACTTCCAGCCGCTGCTTCATGCCCCCCGAAAGTTCGGAAGGATAGGCCTCCTCGAACCCCTGTAATCCCACCATCTTGACGTAGTAGGCGACACGTTGTTCGCGCTCCGAGCGGGACAGTTTAAACAGGCCAAAACCTATGTTGCCTTCCACCGTCAGCCACGGAAACACACCACGCTCTTGGAAAACGAAGATCCGCAGAGGGTCCGGTCCGCGGACGATTTCGCCATCGATAGAAACTGTTCCCTCGGTCGGGGATAGGAGTCCTCCAATCGCGTTTAAGAGCGTCGATTTTCCACATCCTGACGGTCCCACAAGACAGACAAATTCGCCCTCGGAAACTTCAAGGCTGATGTCTTGAAGCACGGGCGTGCTCTTGCCATCGCGAGTGAAGACCGTGCTGAGATGTTCCACGCGCAGCTTGGCCGCCACCACGGGCGCCGGGCTCAGAGCAACTTCTCCCAATGCCATTTTCTAGTCCTCCGAATAAGCCCAGCGAAGTGATTTAACTTTCTCCAAAGACCGCATTCCAGTGTCGAGCAGCAACCCAATCACCCCAATGATCACCATGCCCGCCACCACCAGGTCATAGCGATTGCCGGCATTACGCGCATCAACGATCAGGAACCCCAATCCGGAGTCAACCGCAATCATTTCGGCCGCAACCACTACCAGCCACGCCACTCCCAGCGTAATTCGCAAACCAATCAGGAGCTGCGGCACGACCGATGGATACAGAACGCGAAAGATCAGATCGGCCGGCCCGAGTCCGAAATTGCGTCCCGCATTTATATAGACCGCAGGAATGTTCCTGACCGCGTTGATTGCCGTCAGCAGCAAAGGAAAGAAGCTTCCCAAAAAAATCAGAAATATCGACGCAGCATCGCCTACGCCGAACCACAGAATCGCGAGCGGAATCCAGGCAAGCGGAGAAATGGGGCGAAAAACTTGCACCAATGGATTCAAGGCCATTTCAGGCCGGCGATACCACCCGATGATCAGTCCGAGCGGAATAGCGAGGATAGCCGCAAGACTAAATCCCCACGTGACGCGGAACAACGAAGCAACCACATATTTGAACAGCAACCCGTGTCGTAACAGGTCACCAATGCCCAACATCACGCCCCACGGGCTCGGCAAGATGTGCACCGCATGCCGGTTTACGGCGATTTGCCACGCGGCAAGCAATACCGCAATGAAAGCAATCGGGCGGAGCCGCAGCAGCAGGCTCAAGATTTTCCATCTCTGCCCTTTGCCTTCTTCGGCTTGACGCGGGGGCTTGCAGGCGGCTCCGGCGCGTTTCCGTTTGCCATTCGCAACCGCGCGTGCATTGAGATCGAATCCGTCATTGTTCGCAGTCCAGCAACTTTCAACGGTCACGTCTCAAGCGCGAATCAGCAGAAAGGAGCAAGGGATTTTGCGAGACCATCGCGCCGGCACGAAAAAATTTATCTGGCAGCTCAAAGTTGCGCAAAAACCACAAACTAAAGCTCTCGGCAGGGAATACTCCCACTCGGCCCGCCAGGCAGGCAATAGTATATTCATACTATCGTCCGGTCGGGGGCTGTGACTGGTGCCCCTGCTTTTTGCCCCCACAAAAATACTATTGACGTCATCAAGTGCTAAGCTGAGGATGCGTGCACGCGCGAACAATTTGGGACTGAGGGTACTCGACATGTCTGAGAACGACGTAATTGCAAGCCAGAAGCATATTCTGCAGAACCAGAAGTCGATTCTAGCGAACCAGAATGCCATTAAAGCAAATCAGGAAACCATCAAGAAAAACCAAGCGCACATTTTGAAGAATCAGGCTATCTTAAATACGATAGTCGCGAACCAAAAGAAAATTCTCTCGAAACTCAAATAATTCCCCGCCCTCTCGATTTTGAAGTCTCTCCGTCCCGTCCCCCGTCAGGACCTGCGCCATAAGATCTGACAAGCAAGCCTTTCTCCGCATAAAAAGCGAACATTCCAGCCTGCGCATGGGCCGCATGGAGTTCACCGACGGCAGCGAAGTAAGCCCCAAGGATCCCACCTTGGCCTCACTGAAGGGGCCGATTTACCGAAAGCCCGGAACCCACCACTAAAGGTTCTTTGACCACTGCGGACGAGTGCGGCATCCACCGCGTGGCCGGCGCGTGGACCTTGACAGCGGTGCGAAAAGAAAGTAAAAGAAAGAAATCGAAAGGAAGAGAAAATGGGCGGCCGCGTCAGCGTGCAGAAGAAAAAGGGGCTGGAGGCGGTGGCAGGTTCTCGCGGAGTGATTGCCGCGCTGGCGATCGACCAACGCCAAGCGTTACGGAGCTTGTTTGCGAAAGCCATGAGCGTGGAATCGGCAAGCGTGCCTGACGAAATAATTATCCGGTACAAAGAAGCCGTCAGCCGAATACTAACCCCGTACGCCAGCGCTATCCTACTCGATCCGGAATATGGATTGCCGGCCGCGAAGCAACGCGCTAACACGGCGGGACTGTTGCTGGCATACGAGCAGACCGGCTACGACGGCAAGATTCCGGGAAGATTGCCGCGACTGCTGGACCACTGGTCAGTACAGCGGCTAGTGGAGGCAGGCGCGAATTGCATTAAGCTGCTCCTGTATTACTCGGCGACCAGCGGAGCCTCGATCGACGATCAGAAACATGCATTCGTCGAAAGAGTAGGCGCGGAATGCGTTGCAGCCGAGGTGCCGTTCTTCCTGGAATTGGTGAACTACGCGGAAGGAATGGACGAAAAAGGCCTGGACTTCGCCCGGGCGAAGCCCGAGCTGGTCTCCGGCGGTATGCGAGAATTCTCCAAACCACGGTATCAGGTGGATGTTCTAAAGGTTGGAGTGCCGGTCAACCCTTCGTATGTGCAGGGAGCGCCGGCAGCCGAGTCGGAAATCGCCTATAGCCGAAGTGCCGCGATCGAGGCCTATCGCCGAGCAGCCGAAGCGACGCACCTGCCATTCATTTACCTCTCCCAAGGGGTAAGCAATGAGTTGTTCCAGTTCGCGCTCGGACTGGCGATCGAAGCGGGAGTGAAGTTCAGCGGAGTGTTGTGTGGCCGGGCCACCTGGAAAGACGGTGTAGCAATTCTGGTGAGGAAAGGCGAATGCGCGCTGGAGGACTGGCTCGGAGTAGAAGGTGTCCACAACATTCAGAACGTCAACAGATGTCTGGACAGCGCGACGCCGTGGTTCGCAGTGAACAGCACACCGAATCGGATTGAAGACCAGGAATGTTTGTCTGCGTAAGCTTGAATCCCGCGCTGGACAAGCGCCTGAAGCTGGGCGTTTTGCAGCTCGGAAAGGTGAACCGCGCCTGCAACGTGGAGGTCGCCGCAGGCGGCAAGGCCGCGCATGTGGCCATGGTGTTGCAGACGCTCGGCGCGAAGCCAGTGTGGCTGGGATTCACGGGAGGGGCCAGCGGTGCGGCTTTGGTGGAGGGACTTCGGAAGCTGGAGATCCACGTGGAAGCAGTGTCGATCGCCGGCGCAACGCGAATGAACCTGGAGATTATCGAGGACGAGGCAAGAGTGACGGAGGTTCTGGAACCTGGCCCGCGCATCACCGGAGAAGAGCTCACCGCGTTTGAGCAGCGATTTCAGGACATTCTTGCCGCGGCTGCGCAGCACGCGATCGTCACGCTTTCGGGTAGCTTGCCCCCCGGGGTGCCGACCAACTACTACGCGACGCTGATTGCGATGGCGCACAAGTATCACGGTCGGGTGCTTCTGGATACCAGCGGGGAGGCGTTACAGTCAGGTCTGGCGGCGTGCCCCGACTTCGTGAAGCCGAACCAGGACGAGGCGGAACGGTTGAGTGGGCGTATCATTCTTGATGCTTCTTCCGCTGCAGACGTGTTGAAGCAGTTCATCGAGCGGGGCGCTGGCGCGGGCGCCATCAGTCTCGGCGCTGACGGACTGGTTTCGCGCTCAAAGGTTTCGGGGCCAGCACTGATGGCCCGCGTCCCGAAGCAGGCGTCGCGGTCTTGTGTCGGGAGCGGGGACGCAAGTCTGGCGGGGTTCGCGCTTGCGGCGCAGCAGGAACTGACGCCAATCGAAACGCTGCGCCTGTCGGCGGCGTGCGGCGTTGCCAATTGCCTGGCCGAAAGTCCTGGGCGTGCGCGCGCGGCGGACATCGAGCGCTTTAAGCGAGAAATTCAGGTAGAAACGTTGGAGTAGCCGGGTGCAAGGATGGAAGTTTCCGACATGCTAAGCGAGGAGCGGCGACGCGCCATTCTGGACATGCTTCAGACAGACGGTCGCGTGCTGGTTACAGATCTTGCCAAGCATTTCGGCACTTCTCTCATTACTATCCGCAAGGATTTGGAATTTCTGCATCGCGAGGGTCAGCTGGAACGAACTCACGGCGGTGCTCTGCCTGTGAAGACCGGCGCGCTGAAAGACCGGTCGCTAGCGGAGAAAGAACGGCTGCACCGCCAAGAAAAAACCCGCATCGCCGCAGCCGCCGTGCAAATGATTCGTCAAGGACAGGTGATCATTCTCGATTCCGGCACTACGACCACTGCGATTGCCCGGGCCTGCCGGCATTTCAAGAGCCTGACGATTATCACCAACGCCACGAACATCGCGGCGGAACTGGCCGATACCGCGGTGGAGGTGATTCTGACCGGAGGCGTTCTGCGCGCGAATTCGTTTTCGCTGGTAGGCCCTCTAGCGGAGGAGTCCCTGCAAAAACTAAGCGCGGACCTTTTATTTCTGGGTGTGGATGGGTTTGATGTGCGGTACGGGCTCACCACGCCCAACTTGCTGGAAGCGCGAGTGAATCGCGCCATGGCGGAGGCGGCACGCCGCGTGGTGCTGGTGTGCGACTCCAGCAAGTTCGGGCGGAGGAGTCTGTCGTTGATCTTGCCGACTCCCAAGATCCATGAAGTGATTACGGACAAAAACGTGCCGAAGAGCGATCTGAAATCGTTGCGTGACGCTGGAGTGACAGTAAAACTCGTATAGAAGAAGGCCGAACTCGTGAACAATACGCGTTTGCAAGAGAATGCGGGACAACTGGTGTCCCACACATGGAACGAGATCGTGTCGCAGGGGGCGGTGTGGAAAAGCGTCTTGCAGGAATTGGAGCGCAGCACCGCGGTGAAAGAGATTTTGGAAAGCAGCGTCCATCGGCGCACATGGATTTTTTTCGGCTGCGGAACCAGCTACTACCTCGCCGAAGCGGCAGCCATGAGCTGGACGATGCTCACCGGGCAAGCTGCTCGCGCACTGCCTTCTTCCGAGGTGCTGCTCTTCCCCGAGAGCGTGCGCTGCGAG
>Ga0209139_10000977_pt1 | contig 10365 bp, 13 predicted proteins | sample BogFormECP14_OM3_FD_188246 | JGI IMG/M metagenome (GOLD analysis project Ga0209139, IMG submission 188246) | Bog forest soil microbial communities from Calvert Island, British Columbia, Canada - ECP14_OM3 (SPAdes) (version 2) | ecosystem: Environmental > Aquatic > Freshwater > Wetlands > Bog ...
TCCGCCACCCAGTCTGTAGTGCTTCCCTACAATCTGGAGTGAGCGGAAAATCCCCGCGTGACGCGGCGCTTGTGCGCTCCATGCGAACCGGAGAGCGCGAGTCCTGCACCCGATTCGGCAAATTTATCGGGTTTGTCTCCAGGCGCAGAAAAGCCGGTTCGCTTCAGGGTTCGAGCCAAATTCGCTCATCCATCGCCTTTCTGAAATGGGGCCGGTCGCGGCTCTAGTCGATTCCGATAGCCTTCAACTGCGCCGGCCATTCGAGAGGCAGATCGATCCGGTTGAGCAAGGTCTCGGTACTCAGCTCAGCCGGCTGACGTCCCTGGCAGATTGCTTCGACAATGTCGGGTGCTGTGAATGCCAGGCGAGAAAGACGCTCGACGTAACGCACAGCGATCCTCTCACGTCGCGCGATCTCCGCTAACGAGCGCACGCTGCCCGAGGTCAACTCTTCAAGCCACCACCTCGAACGCGCCACCGCCTTGAGCAGTGCGGGATCTACCTTGCGCGGCAGATCGTCACCGGCCGCGATGATAATGCGTGTCTCCACCCCGCGTCGTTTCATTCTGAGCGGCACGAAGCGGGATAAGTCGAGGTTGCTGCTGGTCCGCAGGCCTGTACGCGAGCACTGGACTTCGATTCGGAGTGTTACCGTTATGCCGTCATCGCGCATTTCGACTTTGCTTACGATCTCGACAAGGGCCGCTGCGGCATCGGCTTCGTTCTGCAGCCTCCGCGAGAAATTCGACGCCGATTCGAGAGTGGCTCTGAGATCGGGCGAATCGATTCCTGACTTCTCAAGCGCCTCCAGCAGTCCCGCCCGATCGCTCAGGATGTGTCGCGCGGCGATCGCCACCGCGCGCTCAAGCTCGGGCGCCGAGAGTCGCCAGCCTTTTCCCTTGTCTCTCGCCGAGCCATTAACCAGGCACTTGGAGATGTACTAGCGGTAGCGCCGTCTGCCCTTGGTGGCTCCCTGCACGTACAGCGGCTGACCATCGGCGTCAAAGAGCTTTCCGGCAAGGGGACTAGTAATCGATCTGTTTGATGCACCGCGACCGCGTGCGGCGTTCGCGTTGAGCCGTTGCTGCACTCTCTCCCAGAGTTCCTTGGACAGAATCGCTTCGTGCAGACCCGGATGGCGCTCCTGCTTGTGTCGGATTTCACCGATGTAAATCGGGTTGGCCAGCAGCTCGTACAATGCTCCACGGGAGAACCGGCAACCTCCCGACTTAACGCCGTTGCGCGAGACGCGGACTTTCGACTTTATCCCTCTCTGCACCAGTTCCTTGCTCAGCTGCCGGACGCACCCCAGTTCTAGGTAGCGCTTATAGATGTGCCTGACAGTTTCGGATTCCGCCGGATTAACGACAAGCCGCCGGTCGCGAACGTCGTAGCCGAGCGGCGGCACGCCTCCCATCCACATACCCTTGCGCTTGGAGGCAGCGATCTTGTCTCGGATACGCTCGCCCGTTACCTCCCATTCGAACTGGGAAAAGGAGAGCAGGACGTTAAGCGTCAGCCTGCCCATCGAGGTGGTGGTATTGAACTGCTGGGTAACTGCGACGAACGATACTCCGTGCGCATCGAACAGTTCGACCATCTTGGTGAAATCGGCCAGCGAGCGGGTGAGGCGATCCACCTTGTAGACGACCACCACGTCGATTAGACCTTCACCGATATCTGCGAGCAGGCACTTGAGCGCCGGCCGCTCCATCGAGCCGCCCGATAGTCCGCCGTCGTCGTAAGCGGTCTTTACAAGTTTCCAGCCCTCGTTTGCCTGGCTCTTGATGAACGCCTCGCAAGCTTCGCGCTGGGCGTGCAGCGAGTTGAAGTTCTGCTCGAGCCCTTCCTCAGAGCTCTTGCGCGTGTAGACGGCGCAGCGCCGGGCTTTGGGCTTAGACTGTTCCATCGCCTCGCTCCTGAAGATTCGATTTCAGTCCGAAGAAGCGCGGCCCCGACCACTTGGTGCCGGTTATTCGGTAGGCGACCTCTGACAACGACTTGTACGGCTTGCCCCGGAAGACGATGCCGTCCTCGCGGACGATCACCTGATGCTGGGCGCCGTGCCACTCGCGCAGCAGAACTGTTCCCGGTTTGAGAGTCGGTTGAGGTGCCACGCGCATCGGCCGGTGTGCCGACGCAGCGGCGGCCACCTTTGCCAGCAATCGGCGCGTCGAGGGCTTAAGCGCACCGAGCGCCTTTTCCTGGATGCGATAGGCAAGGACGCGTACCAGCAGATCGCGGCTGATGCGCCGCGGCGATTCGGTGCCGTAGAGCGCCCGCCAGCATTCCTTGAGATCGGCAGAAGTAGCCTGTCGTAGCTCCGCGATTTCGTGCGCCAGTGCCGAAGTAGTTGAAGACACTTTGTGTTTCATGTGGTGCCAGCCCTCCAGCGCGGGCAGTCACACACATCGCTCTGGTTTGCCTACGAAGCCAGTCAACGTGTTCACGCTCCGTTCGCCTTCCCATCGCCTTCGCTCACGCTGGCAGGTCGCAGGAAAATGAGCGCTCACCGCTCGCTTCGTTGCCGCAACAGAGCGAACATCCGCCGTCAGCCGCTACGGCTGAAGGAGACCAGAGAATGGAACGCGCGAAGTTGGCAAATGCTAAGATGACTGAGCCGGTAAACACCAAGTCTGCACGAGGGTCACTCAAGAAGACCGGGCGTAAGCCGAAAGCAGAGAAGTTTTTGTGCCGCTACTGCGGGAGCGCCGACTTGGCGCCGAGCTTCATCAAGCGACGCGATCGCCGGTGCCGGAAGTGTTTCAGCAAACGCTATGGATCGGCGGCATCTGCCAAGAAGCCGAGAAACAAGAGGTAGCGCCGAGAGGTGCGACGAGGGATCGGGCGCTCAAACGCTCGGTCCCTTTTTTCCTTTTGAATTATCTTCTCAACCCGAGCGTGTCCTAATCCGACAAGGTCCACTGAGAGTTCGAAATGACTGCGCTCCGCCAGTCAGTCCGCGATTTCCGCATTCTATAATGAGAACCCGAAAATAGCGCGCATGCTCGCGCATTTCCTTCGACCTGAGGGCACCGGAGAAGCTTAGATTCAGCGTCAGCACCTGACTAATGCTCGATTCTCTCTGTCGAGAACCGACTCGGTGCCCTTCTCATCGCCCTTAGCCAAAGCCTTCGCCAGGACATCCCTTTCAGCGTCATTCCCTACCGGCTTTGATGAGTAGAGCGACACATTCGTCAGTGTCGTCAGCGATTTGATGATTTTCGCGAGCAATAACTTTCCTCATCGCTTTCTCTGAGGCGTCGATTATCTTCCTCGATTCCTCGAACACTGTCGTTTGCCAGACCTGCCTTGCAGCAATCAGGAAGATGGCTTCGGACTCGATCTGGAGCGGTGCGCCACGAACCTACTGCGGGCGGCGCCCGCCGGTCGCTGCAATGAAACAGCAGTGAAGGTGTGCTTGCCGCATTTCGAGCATGACCGAGAATCCCCGCCAGGCTTTTTGAGGTTGGCTGTACACTTGCCGATGGCCGGTTAGTGGTTACTTTTCGGGAATGTGGCAACTCACCGGAGGGTTGCCAATGGAGGTTGGTGAGGTCGATGAGTGAAGTGGGACGTGTGGTGGAGATTGGCGAATCCAAGGCACAAATCTTCGAACTTCGCGTGGTAAATGCGGTCTGGGCGACGCTGAAAGTTTCCCGAGCGGGACTGGTGCTGGAGCACCACCTTAATCCAGTAAGGATCGCGACCTGTCCAGGCCTGATGATCTACGACGGAGATGGAGAGCCGCTCAGCCTGAGGCACGGGGGGCGGCTACTCGTCAGCCATCCGGATGGTCGGGTGCGTCTGAAGCTGAGCGTCGATGACGAGGGAACGCTGGTCGACGCGGTCGACCCGCAGGGCGTGGCACGACTGGCTGTCGAATTGCGGGGACCGGGCAGTATCGGCAACAGCCCGATTCAGGAAGGCTTCTTGATACTTACTCTGAAGTCAGTCTGAATAGCGGGCCTTGTTTTGCGCGGCGACGCTGCGCGCTCCGGACTAGGTATAAGTGGCAGTATCGAAAAGGCATCATTACGTCCCGCAATTCTATTTGCACTACTTCGTCGACGCGGACGGCCTTCTTCACGTTTGCGCCAAGGACGATCTGGCTTGTCGTTTGCAGACTCCCGGGAACACAACCGTCGAGAACAGATTTTATGGGTATTCAATTGAATCGTCGGACCGCCGCGAATGCTGAACGCTACGTGATATCGAGTCGAAGCACCGCGAAGATCACAGCGTTGACTTCCGAGTTTGCTTTCACAGGGAATCGACCGAAACTCGATCGGAAAATCGTGTCGGACATTATGGGCCGCAAACTTCGAGCCAATCTAGAGCGCAACCGTCCGAGTCAAAAGAAGGAAGGTGCTTGAAGCAGGAGAGGGAAGCGCAAGGCAGCGGTTCAGAGGTCAAACTCCATCCCTAGTCGGGCAATACGAAACAAGGTTGCTCGTGAGATGGCGACGTCAGGGTTGGGAACGGTCCATCCACATCTGATAACTTCCTTTCGTACTGTTTGCGAGTCTGAGGTCTTCTAATGGCCCGACGTAAAGCGTCACAGCCTCCGAAACAGCTCGCCAGTCTGACGGTCCAGCAGAAGAAAGACGCGATCGCTTTGCTCCAGAGGCGGATCGACGAGTTGAAGAAGTTCGAACCGAAATCGATAAACAAACTCAACGACCCTCGTGTCAACGTCCTGAGCCAAGCAATCGACGAAGCTCTTGTTCGTATTTTCGGTCCCGAAACTATCGACTACGACCGTTATCAGTGGGCTTCGCACATTCGTTCGGGCGGGCTGTTTATGGAGGCTATGGGCCGTCGATAAGCGAAGTACGCGAAGAGGTCAAAGAAGGAATAGAAAAAGCAGCTTTGACCCTTGAAGGGATTATTGTTCGATTTCGCGAAGAACTGGAGACGACCGGCCAAGCGCAGAACGCGGCAGCTGAGGCACCGAAGGTCGATAGTGGTCAGATTTTTGTCGTCCACGGCCATGACCAAGGGGCGCGCGAATCCGTCGCGCGTTTCATCGAGCGTATCGGATATGAACCGATCATCCTTCACGAACGCCCAAACAAAGGTCGGACGATTATCACGAAGTTCCGGGAGGAAGCGAAGAACATTGGATTCGCTATGGTCTTGATGACACCTGACGATCACGGCGCAGAAGCGGGCGAAGCAAGCACCAAGCCTCGCGCACGCCAGAATGTGGTCTTCGAACTCGGATTCTTCATCGGGGCGCTTGGGCCCGAGCGGGTCGCCGCCCTTGTTAAGGGCGACGTGGAACGTCCGTCTGACTTCGAGGGCGTCGTCTACATCGATCTTGACGATGCGGGCGCGTGGAAACAAAAGCTCGGCGCCCAGCTTCACGCGGTCGGCTTCGATATCGACTGGAACCAAGTCATGAAGTAATGAACGAACTCGCGAACTCTCGCTGTGGGTGATCTGTGAGGAAGTTAAGCCAAAGGCAGGCGTTTGGTCGGAACGCGAGAAAGCGCCGGCAGCCTGTTGGCGACGTCCTGCCATGCGCGATCTGCGGGCACCAAGCAAAAAAAGGAAACACTGGGAAGCTTGAGAACCCGAGCGGTCCGATTCGAGTTCACGCGGATGGTATGTGCGACATGTGCCCCGCACCTCAAAATCGTAAGTTGGACTGTGGTACCAAGCACTTCCCGGGAAAGCGGGATGAGAACCTGCTGGCGAGACCTGTAGACCTGGCCTGATTTGGCCGATTCTAATCGGGGACTACCGGTTTTCATCGGTAAAGATGGCTCTGTCGTCAGCCAGAAAAACCCCACATTCGCGCGGGATGTGACCGATAGTTACCGATAGTTTTTTGCCGGGGGCAGGATTAACTATCCTGTGTGCGGCGAATTGCTGATTTTCCAAAGAAATCAGCAATTCGCCACACACAGGCTCGTCAATCGAACTGTCGCGCTGAAATCCTTGCTCGCCGCCAACAGCCGCGAAGCAGAACGGTTACGGCGGCCTGTCGACGCGGTTTGGGAAGCGCTGCGCGCGAGCGGAATCTTCTACCACTTCGTGCCGAAGATTTACGGAGGCCTCGAGTTCGGCGTCGACGCGTTCATCGACGCGATGTTGCCGCTCGCCGAAGGATGCTCCTCAACTGGATGGGTGGCGTCGTTCTGCGTCGAGCACAACTGGATGCTCGCCCATTTTTCAAAAGAGCTGCAGGACGAAACCTTTGGCGCCGGCTTCCCCTACATCATCGCACCAGGAGTCACCTTCCCGCCTGGAATTATGACGCCGGTTACTGGCGGTTATCGCGTGACGGGCCGGTGGAAGTGGGGCACGGGCGTGATGCACGCGGATTGGATCCTCGCTGCGGCCATGCTGCCTAACGGTCCGCGCCCGCATCTGTATTTTATCGCGGTCCCGGCAGAACAGGCGATCGTCGTCGACACGTGGCACATGGATGGGATGATCGGGACCGGCAGCAACGACATCGTGATGTGTGACGTCTTCGTGCCCGCGCATCGCGCCATCGATATGAAGGAGATGCAGGACGGCACCACGCCGGGCTGCAAGCTGCACGCGAATCCTGTGTACAGGATGCCGATGCTGCCTTTCTGGCTGTCGCCGCGGCGATTCCGGCGGTCGGTACGGCACGGCAGGCGGTCCGTCTGTTTCGCGAGCGGCTCTCCAGACGCGTGATCCTGGGCACCGAGACCAACCAGAGCGAAAAGCCCGCCGCCCAGATGCGGCTGGCCAAAGCGCACGTGCTCACGACTACAGCCGAGACGATGATCCGGCAGGCGGCGAGAGAGAACTTCGCGCTGGCGGAAACAGCCGCGCCCGCAAAGGCCGACCATCGCATCGAGCTGCGATGCCGTATCGCCTACGCCGTCAAATTCGCGCGCGAGGCGGTGCAGACTCTATCGGAGGCTGCCGGCGCCAGCGCTCATTCCCTCGACGATCCGCTCCAGCGCGCGCTTCGCGACATCAATACGATGTCGAGTCACGTGGTGTACGATCTCGACACTGTGCTCGAGCAGCAAGGCCGCGCGATGGTAGGCCCGCCGCCGAACACCGTGCTCGTCTGACGACGGCTCAGTCGCGCACGACGATGCCGCCATCGACGTGCAAGCACTCGCCCGTGAGGTTGGCGGCGTCAGGCGATGCGAGAAATGGCCACTGCCCACGCCAGCGCTTGCGGTATCTTGCTTTCGCCCTCCGGGCGCTACCGTCCAAGCGATGGACTGCTTGCCTTCCTGGACGGGCTCTGATTATGCCGACATCTCTCGCCCGCGCCCGTGAGCCGCAGCACCCAGAAAGAAAAACATGGCATAGTCAGAGCTCTTCGAGGAAGGCGACCAACTGGTCGTTTGGCCGATTACGACCGGGTGAGACGGCCACCGGCGTTGTCTTTGCCATCGCTTGTTCCTTGATCTGATGTCAGTTCCTCGGGGAGCGATCGTCGCGACAAGCACAGTTGCCTCAAGCGACGCTCCGCGGGGAATGTCAGCGGTTTTCACATCCAGCACCGTGGTTGGTGGCGATGTGTATAGATGTGACTCGCCGACCGCCGTCCCGCCAATCGCAGTGATAGCCACAGCGCTAAGCAGAATCTTCAGAATCTTCTGAATCTTCATCGGGGACCTTCGCTAGCCGCAGTGGTCACCACTCAAGCCATTGCTTGAGTAACCATTTGCGAGGGGTCTATGCCGTGTAGCGAGGTATGCGTCGGCCGCCATTTTGATCGCCTGCGCCTGCGTTGGATAAGGATGATTCACGCGCGACAAGGCGCGCAGACCAAGTGCCGTATACGCCTTTCCTCGGCTTGATTAAGAGCAGCGTCACTCTGCTGCGCGTCGATGAGAGTGGTAATCTCGTCGCGACGCTGGGCACCATGTGCGATGACGGCACTCACGGCGACGCCCAACCTGGCGACGCCAATACACTGGACAGTTCACCTTCAACGAGGCCGCTGCGGGACCGATTTTCCTAGCGGTTCGCGCTGACGAGCGCTGCGTCTCAAACCAACTTGGCTTCCTGTCGCCAGTCAATGCCTCATGCGAAGAAAGGCCGCCCGGTCGCGCGATCTTATGACGCCGCTGCGTTCTGGAACTCCCCGGTCGGATCGCTGTCACCCGAGAGAGATTGGCGGTAGTTTCGCGCCGGGTTTCGCAAATTCTAACCTCTCCATCCGGCTCGAGGCTAGAGCAGCGAAGGAACACATCCGTGCGTGCCCGAAATGAATCGCAGTTCACTATTTGTGTGAGCATGAGTTTGCACAATCAGGAGGTTACAAACTAAAAGCAGCGTCGGATCGGTTCGCTTCGGAAATACTGGACTTCAATAGTATTTGTTTCGCCATTGCCCGGCGTGCTGCGCTCATGAAGGTGATTGGTAGATCGTCTTGGCGCGTGCGCTTCCAGAGCTTGTGCCCCTCGTCAGATAGGGCAGCCGCATAAAATTCGAATAGCCGGCCCTTCAATGCAGCACCACGAGCACCGTACATTCCTGAATCGCTCGGTGTCACTGACACAACCGTCACGCCGCTGTGCGCCAACAGTCCCCTTGAATCTTCTCCGGCGAGAAATACCAAACGCTGTCCGGTTTCTGGTTCCAACGGCGGTTTAATCGCCATGAGCTCTTGGCGGTGCAGAAGGAAAATTACCAGAGGCCAACCCTGGATGGCTGCGCGAATCCGCGCGGGTATGTCAAGTTTCCGAGCTCGGTCACGAATCCATCCAGTCTTCTTCATGAAAAAGTTCTCAGTGTAGGGCGCGATTGGCTCGTGTTCGCCGATTACGCCATAGACTGGAGATACGAATATGACCGAAGCTGTTCCATTGCCGAGCATGCGCCGAACCTGCCCAACTCCCGCCATCACTGATTCGTGATGCGCCCCGGTGAACATTTCCGCCGCCGAACGAAGATACTTCTTCGGTCGCGAGCCTTCCGACGCTGGAATTCGCCGCTCGGTCGTGTCGCGCGCGGTAGTGTGCGCTGAGTGAATGGTCTTTTCACTCGTAGAGAACGAGACGACGAGGATTTTAACAGCGGGCTCCGTCTGCCGCTTGGCATTCATCGTTTGGGTGCTCGGGATAGGACATCGTTTACAATCTTTCCTCTAGCCGACCCTACCATTTCTCGAGATTTCGAAGGCTTGATCGCGCCGTAGAGTAACAGTCGCTTCATTTCGCGTGCGAAACGCAAGGTCAAGAGGCGCTCGGCTGTCCGGCTGGTCTCGCGCCGCTTGACCCGTAGCGACCACACCAGCATCGCTGAAAGCACTATCTCGCCCAGCATTTCTGCGTCGATTCCCTTCCGGGCTATCGGGCTGCGGGCGAAAGCGTGCATCGCTCGAAAATAGCGCTCACTGCCCTTTCTATTGGGAAGGGGCGCTTGCGCAAGCGTCTGATACATCCAAAGACGGCAAATGTCGGGCTTCCGCGCGAAATAACCGATAATGTAATCAACCAGAGTATTCGGCGGCAGGTCGACTTTGAATATCTCGCTCGCTTGCTCCGCTACATCTGCCATTACGGTTCCGATGAGCGAGTCGCGGTGATGAAAGTGTTCATAGGCTGTGGCGCGGTTGATGCCAGCCTCGCGAGCTACTTTGGAAATAGTCACCACATCGGGTCCGTATTCTGCCATCAGACGCCGCGTCGTTTCCATTATCTTACGGCGCGTATCATCTGCGTCACGCCGAGAATGTATAAAATCTGGAAGCTTCGGCACCGTCGTGACTCCTACATGATCCCCGTGGATTAATCAACGACAGGGCTGTTGGAGATCGGGATCGTACGTTCGGAAAGACTCCAGAAAGGAATCTTGCCGATCAGAGAGCTTCAGTCGAGGGCGCGCGGCGCCTCGAAGATTTGCGCCCGCGTCGCTGACTTTTAGACGGGTCTTTCGTGAGTAGTCCATCCAAGATGAGCTTGGATAATTCCTTCATGGCGTGGTTCCAGCCAATTCTGGTACCCGTCAGAAAATCGTCTTCTGACAGTCTGCGGGCGGCTCCAATCACTGCATAAGCGGCAACGGTCGGATCTACCTTTCGAAATGACCCGTCTGCGACGCCGGCCGCAACGACGCGTTCAAGGAGCTCCAACCGGGCAGCCTCGGTCTCGCGTAAGAGTCGGACCCCGCCCGGAAATCGTGTAAGATCTGTAACAAATTGTGTGGCGTGCAGCCCGAATGTGCGAACGGTGGCACCCAGGATCGCGCCAATCGCAGACGTCCAGTTGGGGGCGACTTCGGCAGCTTCGAACAGATTTTCATTCAACCGCATGAGGTGTCTCGAAATAATGGATTCGATAAAGCGGTCGCGGCTGCTTGCCAACTTGTAGATTGTTCGTTTTGAACAACGCAACCGCCGCGCCAATTCGTCCA
>Ga0209139_10000978_pt1 | contig 10362 bp, 10 predicted proteins | sample BogFormECP14_OM3_FD_188246 | JGI IMG/M metagenome (GOLD analysis project Ga0209139, IMG submission 188246) | Bog forest soil microbial communities from Calvert Island, British Columbia, Canada - ECP14_OM3 (SPAdes) (version 2) | ecosystem: Environmental > Aquatic > Freshwater > Wetlands > Bog ...
AGGGGAAAACCCATGCGCTTGTCCCGACCGGTCTATGAATGCCTGCCGCTGATTTACGTGCTGATCGGCGGACTGGCCATGTTTCTCTTCTACATCAATCCGCCGGGTTTTGCGGGCAAGGCCGCATTCCTGATCGGCTGCATTTGCTTGACGGCTGCGGCGACATTGTTTTTGCGGCGCAAGGATTACCGCGAATTGAGCCGTGAATACAACGGCGAGACGATCGACCTGCCGTCCGATCTCAACGGCTAAGCAGTCTTCGGACTTTCCGTCAGTTCGCTCTCCGAAGCTTCCAGCGCGTTGCGCACGCGGGGAGCGCGTTCATCGATATACATGATCTCGTGTTGTCCGATTTGCACGACGTCGCCATCATTCATGTTATAGCGCCGCACGCGTTTGGACTGCACGTAGATGCCGTTGGTGCTGTTGAGATCTTCGATCAAGCAGGAGTCCGCCTGCGTGACGATTTGGCAGTGATGCCGGCTGATGAATTTGCTGTCGATCTGCAGGTCATTGTCGGAGGTGCGGCCGATCACCAGACGGCCTGGCTTCAATTCGCGCTCGCTCACGGTCTTGCCTTCGGTCGCGAGGAGAATTCGGCCGACGGTTGCGCCGGATTCACCGCTGGGCAGAGAAATGTGCTCCAAAGTGGGAATGCGCATGCGGTTGGTGCCTGAGGCAAATTCCACCCACTGCAGTTCGCGGATCGCCGCGTCGAGCTCCGTTGCAGTTACCAGATCCTTGTCCTGGCCGTATGCGGCCATGAGCGAGGTATCGCACAAGGTGTTGATCAGGCGCGGTACGCCGCCGGTGTATTTGTATATCGTGGCGTAGGTGTCTTCGGCAAATATTCGCCGCCCTTGTGATCCGGCCACCTCCAGGCGATGGTCGATATACGCGTTGGTCTCAGCCTTGGTGAGCGCGGCGAGATGAAATCTCAGGCGCACTCGTTGCGTGAGAGACATCAGCTCCGGCGAGTTGAGCTTGTCGTTCAGCTCGGGCTGTCCGGCAAGAATGATGCGCAACACCTTCTCCCTGGTGGTCTCCACCCCGGACAGCAAGCGCACTTCCTCGAGCACGCGGTTGCTCAAGTTTTGCGCTTCGTCGATTATCAGCAGCACCCTGCGGCCGTTGCTATGCTGCTCCACCAGGAATTGGTTGAGCGTCGACAGCACTTCCGGCTTCTTCATGTTGTAGGGCGAGAAACCGAATTGCACCAGTATGGTTTGCAGAAATGCCGTCGGCGACAGCTGGGTTTGATTGATTTGCGCGATGACTACGTCGGATTGCAGTTCGCGAATGAAGGTTTCGATCAGGGTGGTCTTGCCGGCGCCGATTTCACCGGTAATCACCACAAAACCGTCGGTAAACCAGATCGTCGATTCCATGTACGCCTTGGCGCGCGCATGCTGTTTGCTCAAGTACAGGAACTGCGGATCCGGGCTCAAGCGGAACGGCAGATCGTGGAGTTTGAAGAGTTCTAGGTACATCGCGGCCAGTTTAAGGGATTGGTACCAAACCGCGAAATGACGCCCTAGGCCCACTCGATCAGTTTTAGGGCAGCCGCCAGGGCCGTATCGCGGTCCTTGGCGTGCTGCTTGAGGATGGTGCAATGGCCCAACTTGCGCCCTGGGCGGGCTTGTTTGCCGTAATCATGAAATGCCAATCCATCGATTGCCAGCAAGCGGTCCCGATCCGGCATTTTACCGAGAAAATTGATCATCGCCGTGTGACCCAGAGCCCGGGTGCTGCCGAGCGGCAGGTCGCATATGGCGCGAAGATGGTTTTCGAACTGGCTGGTGACGCAGCCTTCGATGCTCCAATGTCCCGAGTTGTGGACTCGAGGCGCCATCTCATTGGCAATCAAGCGCCCTTTCACCACGAAAAATTCAACGGCAAGTATTCCGATGTAGCTGAGCGCGTCCATGAGCCGCTTCAGATACATCCGCGCAGAACGTTCGAGATTCGCATTCGTCAGCGGCGCAATGCCATATCGCAAAATGCCGCCTGCGTGTGTATTGGCGGACAGCGGATAGAAAACCGTCCGTCCGGCGGCCGAGCGGGCGCCGAGGATGGAAACCTCGCGCGAGAATGCCTGAAACGCCTCGTAAATCAGGCCCGTTCCGCCAATCGCCGTCCATGCCGCATCGATGTGCGCCGCGCTGTGCAGGACAAATTGCCCCTTGCCGTCGTAGCCCAGGCGCCGCGTCTTCAGCACGCCGGGAAGCCCGATGTTTCGCGTTGCCCGTAGCAGCTGCTCCTTGCTGTCGATCGCGGCATGCGCCGCCACCGGAATTTTGAGCTTGGAAAACAGGGCTTTTTCGACCATCCGATCTTGCGACGCTTCGAGCGCCGCTCGCGGCGGCCGGATTCTCGTGGTTTTCTCCAGAGGCTCGAGCGCGCTGCCGGGAATATTTTCCCAGTCGAAGGTCACAACATCGCTGCGCGCCGCCAATTCTTCGAGCCGTTCAGGGTCCGTAAGATCGCCTACCAGGATGGGCGCAACCTGGGCGCCCGGCGCATCGGCGCTGCGATCGAGAAACAGGCACTGCACGCCCAAGGGGTACCCGGCAAGGGCGAGCATGCGTCCCAATTGCCCGGCACCCACTATTCCAACGCGCAATGACCTCAAGAGGCGCGAGGATCCGGTTTGGCGAGCACGGCCGCGGTTTGCGCCGCGCGAAATGCGTCCAAGGCCGCGTGAATCTCGACGTGCTCATTGGCGAGAATCGAAGCGGCGAACAATGCCGCATTCTTCGCGCCGGCGTCGCCAATGGCGAAGGTGGCGACCGGCACGCCGCTGGGCATCTGCGCGATCGACAGCAATGAATCGATGCCGTTCAACGCCAGGGATGGGATGGGAACGCCGAGCACGGGAAGCGAAGTTTTCGCTGCCGTCATACCCGGCAAATGCGCGGCGCCACCGGCGCCCGCGATGATGACCTTGAGGCCTCGTGCGCGCGCCGCCGCCGCATATTCGAACAAGAGATCAGGTGTTCGATGCGCGGAGATCACGCGAACTTCATGCGCGATCCCTAAGGCGGTCAAGGTATCGGCTGCAGCCTGCATCGTTTTCCAGTCGGAAGACGACCCCATAATGACTCCGACCAAGGCTTTCATCGCGCCAAGTTTACCAATCTATCCGAGCAACTGGCGCAGAAACGCAAAAAGCTCGCGTGCTCCGACCGGCGAGCGCTGTTCCACACGCTCTTTCGCGGCTTTTTCGAGTAGTTTTGCCAGCACCGCGCGGTCGGCGTTCGGATACTCCTTGAGCAATTCGTCAGTGGCCGCCTTGGGCTCCGAAAACAGCCGGTCGCGCCAACGCTCAATCTGTTGAAACTGCCGAATTTCCACATCATGGCGCTGTTTGCGCTCGGCCAGCTTGGCGAGCACCGGTAAAGGATCGATGTCGCGCATCAACTTGCCGATATACTGCCGTTGCCGGATTTGCGCCCCATGGGAGGGTAGTCGACGTAGGTCGCGCAGCGCCACAAATAGATTATCCGGCAAGCCCAGCGCCTTGATCTCCTGATCCGGCAGGGCGGATAGTTTTACGCCCAATTCCTGCAGAGAAGCCGCCTCGCGCTTGCGGGCGCTTTTGCTCAAGCGCTGCTCCTCGGATTCACCGGCGTCGCCGGTTTCGTTCTCGCTCGTCATATTCCCCATGCTATCACTCGGGCCGGTAGAATCACCCCTCGGATTCCTGCAAGCTGATCGTTGGAGATGTCGATGGCCCTGACCAATACCCCCGTGCGCCTTGCCCAAGCTGATCTTCAGTCCATCATCGAACGAGCTCTGGATGAAGCCCGCGCGCGAGGAGCCTCGCAAGCTGAAGCCGCCGTCAGCCAGGATACGGGTCTTTCGGTCGGCGTGCGACTCGGCGAAGTGGAGACTCTGGAGCACCAGAGGGACCGCAGCATGGGAATCACCGTGTATTTCGGCCAACGCAAGGGTTCGGCCAGCACGGCGGATTTCTCGCCGGATGCGGTTAGCGCAACCGTTGCCAAAGCATGCAGCATCGCCCGATTCACCGCGGAAGACGCGAGCGCGGGCCTTGCTGATGCCGCCTTGATGGCGCGCGCGCCGCAGAGCCTGGATCTCTCCCATCCGTGGAACGTCACCGCGGACCGTGCCATAGAGATTGCCAAATCCTGCGAGGCCGCGGCGCTGGCATTCGACGCGCGCATCAACAACTCCGAGGGCGCGTCGGTGGGCACTCATCAAGGGCTGCACGTGTATGGCAACACCCATGGCTTCATCGGCGGCTATCCGACCACCTCCCACACGGTCAGCTGCGTGGTCCTCGCCGGAACCGGCGAGGATATGCAGCGCGATTATTGGTACACCAGTTCACGCGATTGGCACGAACTGCTGGATTCCGAGGCCGTTGGCCGCGAAAGCGCGCGCCGCACAATAGCGCGGCTTGGACCGCGCAAGATCAGCACGCGTCGCGCGCCGGTGCTGTTCGCGCCGGAACTGGCGCGCGGCCTCATCGGCCATTTTGTCGCCGCGATCCGCGGCAGCAGCCAATACCGCCAGGCTTCGTTCCTGCTCAATTCGGTGGGTCAGCAGGTGTTTCCGGCGGGGTTCTGCATTTCCGAGCGGCCGCACATTCCCAAGGCCATGGGTAGCGCGCCGTTCGACGACGAAGGCGTTGCAACCCGTGATCGCGAGCTGGTGGCCGACGGTGTCCTCACCGGCTACATTCTTTCCAGCTACTCGGCGCGCAAACTCGGCTTGCAAAGCACCGGCAATGCCGGCGGCGCCCATAATCTCATTGTCGCGCCGACGCAGGTCGGAGGTCTTGAGGCGATGTTGCAACGCCTCGGCACCGGTCTGCTGCTGACCGAACTCATGGGCCAGGGGGTCAATACAGTGACCGGCGACTATTCGCGTGGCGCCGCCGGCTTCTGGGTCGAAGGCGGCGCCATTCAATTCCCGGTGGCCGAGATCACGATCGCCGGCAATCTGCGCGCGATGTTTGCCGGAGTGGCGGCCGTGGGCGATGACATCGATATTCGCGGCGGCACTCGCGTGGGGTCGATCCTGCTGCAGGAATTGACCATCGCGGGCGATTGACTTAGGTTCTGCCGCTCTCGCCCAGGAGATCCTGAAGCGATCGATTCCCCAAGTGCTCGCGCATGGCGGACTCGATCCCGGTAAGCAACTCAGGCAGCGGCCCAATGTTGCGTAGCGCAATTGCCAATCCGCCGTGATGCAGCGCGCGAACCGCATCGAGAATCTCAGCCAGCCGAATCTTGTCGGGGCCGCGGCCGGGAACGAATTGCTGTTGCACGGTCGTCACCAGCAGACCGGCTTGCTCAAGACATTGCAAAATGGGCTCGATCACCATGCTGGGGATGTCGAGCGCAGCGCCAAGGGCGCGTGCCGTGGGAGGGTTCTTGCCGGCTGCGTAATCGCGGCCAATGAGGTACATGACCGACAGCGCCGCGAGCTCGCGATCCCGGCCCGCCAATTCGATGGATTCCAGGCCGTGGCGCAGATACTGCGGAAACTGCAGATAAAACGCGAGCTGCGCGCCGATCAGCAATATGAGCCAACTCAAGTAAACCCAGATGAGCGTCGTCAGCACGATGGCAAAACCCGTGTACACGGCCACCAGCGACGATGAAAAAACGATGAACGCCGTAAACGCCTTGCCGACGAGCGCCCAAATGCTGCCGGAGGCAATGCCGCCGATGAGTGCAGCGCGAAACTGTACCTTGGTGTTGGGGATGAATGTGTACATGATCGTGAACAAGGCGGTTACGATCAGGTACGGCAGGATCTGCCGTGCGGCCCGGAACGTCCATGCGAGCGGCGCAAACGCATCGAGCCAATTTGCAAACGGGCTGTTCTGCGCGCTCGCCAGCAGTCCCAATGCAACGGCGAGCAGGATGGGACCGATGATCATCACGCCCAGATATTCGATGAAGCGGCGCGCGAAACCTCGCGGGTGCTCGACGCGCCACACGAAATTGAAACTCTTTTCCACCTTCAGAACGGTGGTGATCACGGTGTAGGTGAGAAAGCCCAGTCCGATCGAGCCGAAGAGGACGCCGCGCATGTTGGCGACGAATTGCAGGACGCTTTCGGTCAATTCCGATGCCGCGCCGCCCAAAGGGCTGAAGAATTCATCCAGCAGGAATCGCAGATCTCCGTGCGCGCCCCAGCCTTTCAAAATCGAAAAACTGAAGACCATCAGCGGCACGATAGAAAGCAGGGTTGTGTAGGCCAGGCTCATTGCGCGGACGCTGATTTCGCCGTTCAGCCAATCGCGGATCAGGGCCGCCGGATAGCGCGCCAGGCGCAACACCGCGCCCCACGGCGGACCCAGGTCGCGCGAGCCGATAAACAACGCGTCTTCCAGGGATTCAACCCATTTGATCATGAACGGCGCCTGCTCTCGCGCCTTAATCCGCCGTCAACAGCTTGAGCGCCTCGCGATAATTTTCGCTGGTGCGCGTGAGAATTTCCGGCGGCAGATGGGGTGCGGGCGGCTTTTTGTTCCAGTGCAGCGATTCCAAGTAGTCGCGCACGAATTGCTTGTCGAAACTCGGCGGACTGATGCCCGCTTTGTACGACGCCATCGGCCAGAATCGCGACGAATCCGGCGTCAACGCCTCGTCGATGAGATACAGGCGGCCGGTCTTGTCGATGCCGAATTCGAACTTGGTGTCGGCAATGATGATGTTGCGCGCGCGGGCGTGTTCCGACGCGAATCGATAAATGTCGAGCGCGATGCGCCGCATGCTGGTCGCGCATTCGAGTCCGACCAGTTTTACGACTGCATCGAAGTCGATGTTTTGATCGTGAGCGCCTGCCGGCGCTTTTGATGCCGGCGTAAAAATGGGCTCCGGCAAGCGCTCCGCCATCTGCAGCCCGTGCGGCAGGTCAATGCCGCACACAGAACCGTGCTGTTGATAGTCCTTGTAGCCGGATCCGATCAGATAGCCGCGCACCACGGCCTCCACCGGCAAAGCGCTTAGCTTCTTCACGATCATGGCGCGCCCCGCAAGCTGCGCGCGTTCCTGCGGATCGGCGATGACGTCCTCGACGCGCAGGCTGGTGAGATGGTTCGCCGTCATATGGCTGGTTTTCGCAAACCAGAACAGCGAGATCTGAGTCAGCACCCGTCCTTTGAAGGGAATCGGGTCGGGCAAAACAACGTCGAACGCCGACAAGCGATCGGTGGCGACGATCAGCAGATGCTCGGCGTCCACATCGTAGATGTCGCGCACCTTTCCCTGGTGAATTTTTTTAAGGGAGCGTAGTTGCGATTCAAAAAGCGTTGCCGACTGCGAGAACTGTTCCATGTGTGTGCGGCCTGCGGACTGCTACCATTGAAGGTCGGCGATTGTGGCGGGACGGGACGGATAGGTCAACGCGAATGGCGTGGAAAGGCATTTTTTTTGGGGCTTTGATCGGCCTAATGATCACCAAGAGCGCCTGGGGAGCGGCGCTGGGCGCCATCATTGGGCACATGCTCGATCCAGGTGCGGGGATCCGGGTCGGCGGGGGTGGACCCACGTCGATTTCCGGGGAATTCTTTCGCACCACGTTCGAAATCATGGGCTATGTGGCCAAATCCGACGGTCGCGTATCGGAGGCTGAGATCGACGCCGCCCGCGGGCTCATGCAGGAACTGAACCTGGGCGCCGCGGACATCAGTGCGGCAATCGCGTGTTTCAGGACCGGAAAATCGCCAAATTATGATGCTGAACTTGGCATCGAACGGCTGCGCGAAGCCTGCGGACTGCGTTACGACCTATTGCGGGCGTTTGTAGAGCTGCAATTGCGGGCGGCGCTCGCGGGCAACGGTATATCGCCGCCGGCTCGGGGCATCCTGACGCGAATTGCGGAGCGCTTGGGACTATCCGGCATCGAATTTGCGCACCTGGAGGCATCGGTGCGTGCCAGGCAGGTGAGCGGTAAATCCGGGTCGCTGGCGGAGTGCTATGCGGAACTCGAGGTGGAGGCTGGTATCAGCGATCAAGAAGTAACCAAGGCCTATCGCCGCCAAATGAGCCGGCACCATCCTGATAAACTGGTGGCCAACGGCCTGCCGGAGTCGATGGCACAAATGGCGAAAGAAAAAACTCAGCGCATCCAAGAAGCCTATGAAGGTATTCGCGCGGCACGTGGAATGCGCTGATTTATGGGCATCATAATTGCTCCTTCGATTCTGTCCGCGGATTTCGCGCGCTTGGGCGAAGAAGTGAACGCGGTGCTTGCCGCCGGCGCCGACTGGATTCACTTTGACGTCATGGACAATCATTACGTCCCCAATCTCACTGTCGGCCCGTTGGTATGCGCGGCGCTGCGCAAGGCTGGCGTGAAGGCGCCGATTGACGTGCATTTGATGGTGTCGCCGGTCGATTCCCTGGTGGCGGACTTTGCCAAGGCCGGTGCGAGCAACATCAGCTTTCATCCCGAGGCCACGCAGCACGTGGATCGCACCATTCAACTCATCCGTCAATCCGGCTGCAAGTCAGGGTTGGTCTTCAACCCGGCGACCTCATTGAGCTGGCTGGATTATGTAATCGATAAAATCGATATCATTTTGTTGATGTCGGTTAATCCGGGATTCGGTGGGCAGGAGTTCATTCCCGAGGTGCTGCCAAAACTCACCGAGGCGCGGGCGCGAATCAAGGCCGCCAGGCGCGACATACGGCTCGAGATCGATGGCGGCGTCAAGATCGAGAATGCTGCGAAAATCGCGCAGGCGGGAGCGGATACCTTTGTCGCCGGTTCGGCGATCTTTGGCAGCGCTGACTACGCGAGAACCATCAGCGCCATGCGCGCGCAAATAGAGATAGGCGGGGGCGCATAGCCGCGGGCGCTGATGCCATCACCTGCCGTTGTCCAGCTCGTCGCCTACAACCCGCGGTGGCCGGAGCTTTTTGAGCGCGAGGCCAGCCGAATTCGCGCCGCGCTCGATACTCATTCGCTGACGATTGAGCATGTCGGCTCAACAGCGGTGCCAGGCCTGGTGGCGAAGCCCGTCCTTGACATCCTGGTGGTCGTGGCCGACTCGGCGAATGAGGCGCTGTACGCACCCGCTCTGCAGCGCGCTGGGCACCATCTACAGCTTCGAGAAGCTCAATGGAACGAGCATCGATTGTTCAGGGGACCGGACACTGAGATTAATCTCCACGTATTTTTCTGCGGTTGCTTGGAGATTGAGCGGATGCTTCGATTTCGGAATTGGCTGCGGGGCAATGCCGCCGATCGCGAGTTATATTCGAGCACCAAATCAGCACTGGCCGCCAAGGCGTGGTCTAGCGTCGATCATTACGCCGACGCCAAAACCACTGTTGTTGAGGCTATCCCTGCACGAGCAATGGCAGTCTCTTGAGCGGCGATCGCGTACGATGACTTCCTGCTCAATCCGTTCGCGCTATCGGCCCGCTTACCGCATGGGTTCTCTCGTATACCATCACTGGGTAATCAAACTCAGTCCCCGTGCTCGTCCAATACCCATAACGCTGCATATCACTTTCGAAAAATTGCAATGTTGTGGGCTCTGTCACCAAACGCATGTACGTAGCTGATGACAATTGCAGAGCCACTTTTTCACCCAGAACGGAGTTTTGCGATAGCCTCATCATTTGGGATAGGTTCGTCAGCCGTGTCCTGAGTTCTTCTGGATCAGGAGTTGCTCGCACTACGATCTCTACACAAGCCTCGTCTGTCAAGTCGGCCATGCACGGCACCTGACGGGTGAACGCAAACTCGATTTGGTGCGTCACAAAGAGTCCGGGCGCGAGCGGCAAGGACAGAGGCCCGTTCATTTCGTACCAAACTCCCTGGTCGAGCGATGCGCCAATCCAAGTGCCCGTCTCATTGTTGTAAGTCTCCGCAACAAGCGCCGCGACGGAGTCTGCATATTGGGAGTTGCCATATTTGTCGGACTCCTTGCGTATCTGCTGCGTAAGAGCAGAGGCGGCATTATTTTGAGCGAGAAACTCCGTCACTGCCTTGACATCGGAGCGCACACTCGACTCGAACTTGTTCGCCGCGTTTGCTTGAGCGAAATCGCCCGTTTGCCCGACATTAAAGTAGTGAAACTGAAGCGCCAAGCGCGGCAGCGAGGCGACAATACCCTGCACCAGGGATTCATCGTTCGGCCAACTACTGATTTCGTAATGCGTGCCGCGGGGCTCGAAAGATGCGGTCCAACCGTTGGGGCGCCTCCGCACTCGACGCTCGGCGGCCTTCATACCGTGCAGTTGCAACATCCCTCGTTCGGATAGCTGCTCGAACTCAAGCGTGAGCGTCAGGTCCGCTTTGCTATCGAACCAACCGAATGAGAGGCTCGTCGAGCGTTGCGGGAAATTCTTCATCAGGGCTGCGACCTCG
>Ga0209139_10000979_pt1 | contig 10360 bp, 7 predicted proteins | sample BogFormECP14_OM3_FD_188246 | JGI IMG/M metagenome (GOLD analysis project Ga0209139, IMG submission 188246) | Bog forest soil microbial communities from Calvert Island, British Columbia, Canada - ECP14_OM3 (SPAdes) (version 2) | ecosystem: Environmental > Aquatic > Freshwater > Wetlands > Bog ...
CGATATCGAGTCTTGGTCTGGAAGTAGAACAGGCAAGTTGATGTAGCCGATGTTCACAGGCTGGCCGTCCAGGTACTCGGCGCTCTCGTTTCCGAACGATCCCCCTACCTGATAATTGCCCCAGCTAAAGGGATTCGGGCCAACCTGCGACCCGCCGGTTGCCCCGCCCGAGCCGCTGCCCCCCGCGATGGCAGCGGGAGAAAGCGTGATAAGGCTGAACACGTTACGGCCGTTCAGAGGAATCTCGTTGGTTTCGCGTTCGTTAATCACTTGGCCTAGCGAAGTGTCGGTGGGCGTTAGTAGCGGCGTCTCCGCGGTAACTTCCACGGTCTGGCTGACGGCGCCGACTTCCATGGCGATGTTAATGCGGACAGCCTGTTGCACCTGCACGACTACGGACTCGCGCTTGACGTGCTTGAAACCAGCCTTCTCGACATCGAGGCGATATTCACCAGGATTCAGGTTAACGAAAGAATAGAGGCCGTCCCCGCCAGTGGTATAGGTCTGCTTCGCACCCGTGGCCGCGCTGGTCAGCGTAACCTGCGCGTCGGGTACCGCGGCACCAGAGGTATCCGCGACCGTTCCCGAAATGGAACCGAAGGCGGACTGCGCCGCTAGCGGCGAGCCCAGCAGCATGGCGGCAAAACACAGGCAAATTCCCAAAACGAGCGCAGTTAGAAACCGATCACACGACTTATTCATGAGTCTTTCTCCTCCCCCAAGAGAAGCGCATTAGACCAACCCGGCCCACGCCACAAAGCAGGTGACACCGTACGTACTCGAACGAGACAACACGCTAGAGAACGCCCCACGATGGCCAACCGAGTTGCGCACACCAAGACACACCCGTACAACCACTAGAGCCACCCGGAACAAAAAGCTCTTTAGATACAACCCATTGATTTTTTCGATACCACCCAACTGCGGAGCATTTAGCTTCAAGTGCCCTGTTCTTGTCAAGCTAAAAATAACGATTTTCTAAAGACATTTCGTCAAACTGCACAAATGAGCCATTGCGAGCATTGCGTTTCGCAGTATTATGCTGCGGGGCAGACGTGCCCTTCATCCCCTGCGCGAATGTCCTGGCTATTAACCGCGCGCACAGCTCAAATTATTTTTCTGCCGGAAATTTTTAAAGAGACAGCCCCATGGAAAGCCGTGGCAAGAATCAGGGCGGCCGGAAACTGCGCGTCGTTACGCTGAAATTGGTGGCCGAGCATGTAGGACTCACGCCCGGTACAGTTTCAGCGGTATTGAACAACTCCGCGGCGGCGCGCTCGGTGCCGGAACGCACCAAGAAGCGCGTGCTGGCCGCGGCGCGCGAACTGAATTATCGCCCCAATTATCTGGCGCGCTCGTTGCGGGTGCAGCGCACTTACACCATCGGAGTGATCACGCGGGATCTCAGCGATGCCTACGCCGCGATAATCATCAGCGGCATCGAGCGTTATCTTCGGCAGCACAGTTTTTTCTTTCTCACGGTCGCTCATCACAACGATAAGAAATTGCTGGACAGCTATTCGCATATTCTTTTGCAGCGCGGTGTGGAGGGGCTGATTTCAGTGGACACCTTGCTGGGTGAAGCGATGTCTTTGCCCACGATCGCCATCGCGGGTCACCGTCCCGTGGAAGGCGTCACCAATATTCTTCTGGATCATCGCCGCGCGGCGCAGCTCGCGCTCCAGCATCTGTTCGAACTGGGCCATCGCGAAATCGCATTTATGAAGGGGCCGCACTACAGTTCAGACTCGAACGACCGGTGGAATGCCATTTTGCACGTCGCGCAAGAACTCGGCATCGCGGTGCGGCCTGAGCTCACCATTCACCTGGAAGGCGACTTGTCCACGCCGGAAGTGGCCTATCCTGCGACCAAGGCGTTCCTGCACAACCGGAAATTTCCGTTTAGCGCGCTGTTTGCGTTTAACGATAATTCCGCTTTGGGGGCCATCAGCGCTTTCCAGGAAGCCGGACTGCACGTCCCGAACGATGTTTCTGTCGTGGGCTTCGACGACATTAAGATGGCTCCCTACAGCAATCCCCCGCTGACGACGGTGCGGCAGCCTCTTCTGAAGATGGGGGAAATCGCCGCGCGGTCGGTGCTGAATCAGATCAAGAACAGTGAAGATTACGTTGCGGAGATACTGATTGAACCGGAGTTTGTGGTGCGCAAATCAACGGGGAAAGCGTCCTTGCAGTTGGCACCACGCAGTAAAGAATTGCAGAGCGTTTAGCAGCCGACGTTGCCAGTTCAAACGGAATAACGGGAGAGCCCTGACGCGATGTCCATAGCCAATTCGAACGTTGCCCCCGCAGCCACAGCTGTGCCCAATTCCACGGATAAGCCCGCCATGGCGATGGTGACGACCCTCTTCTTTATGTGGGGATTTCTGACGTGCCTCAACGACATTTTGATCCCTCACTTGAAGGCCACCTTCGATCTGAGCTACGCCAAAGCGTTGCTCATCCAGTTCAGCTTTTTCGGCGCGTACTTTGTTTTTGCGTTGCCTTCCGGGAAATTGATCGAGTGGTTTGGCTATCAGAAAGCGATGGTAGGCGGCCTGTTGACGATGGGACTGGGCGCGCTGCTTTTCGTACCGGCGGCGAGCGCACCTTCCTTTCCGCTGTTTCTCACCGCGCTGATTATCCTTGCAGCAGGCATCACCATCTTGCAGGTGTCCGCGAATCCCTATGTGGCGGTGTTGGGCCCTGAGAGAACAGCATCGAGCCGCTTGAACTTGACGCAAGCCTTCAACTCCCTCGGCACTACGCTGGCTCCCTGGTTTGGGAGCCTGCTGATTCTGAGCGGAGCGCCTGCGGCCCTGGACGTAATTCGGAAAATGCCGCCCGATCAGCTGCATGCTTACCGCCTGGAGCAAGCTTCCTCGGTCAAGCTTCCGTATCTCGGCTTGGCAATTGCGCTTTTCTTGCTGGGCCTGGTGATTGCGAAATTCAAGCTGCCGGTCATCGCTTCGGTAGAACCGCATGGAAAAGTTCATGACTCGATTTGGAAATATCCGCGATTGCTGATGGGTGCGATTGGGATTTTCGTCTACGTGGGCGCCGAAGTTGGAATTGGGAGCTTGCTGATTAATTACATGAGCGAGCCGAATATCGGAAACATTTCCCTGCAACTTGCCGCGAAATTCGTTTCCCTGTACTGGGGCGGCGCGATGCTCGGACGATTCCTCGGCTCGTGGGTCTTGCGAAAGGTGCGCACCGGCACCGTGCTGGGCTTTTCCGCCCTCGCGGCGTTTCTGTTGGTGGCCATCTCGATGTGGAGCTTCGGACATCTGGCCGTCGGAAGCATCTTGCTGGTTGGCTTGTTCAATTCGACGATGTTCCCGAGCATCTTCACTCTATCTATCGAGGGCCTCGGGCCGTTGACGGGCAAAGGCTCCGCGTTGCTAATCTGCGCGATTGTGGGCGGCGCGATCATTCCAGAGCTGCAAGGTGTGCTCGCGGACCACATCGGCATCCATCACGCATTCATTCTGTCTGCGCTGTGCTACCTCTACATAGCAGCTTTCGCGTTCAAGAGTAATAAGCCGCATAGTGAAGCGCCCGCACATTCTTAGCCACGAACTGGCTGGGCGTAGCCCGGCCATTGGTCGCCTGCGGCGCGCGTCCACTGGAATTCCTGCTTGCTCTCTTCGTAATTCGTGTACATTGCTTGCCGTTGCGCGGCAATGGTGTTGCGTCGAAAACCTTCGCCGGATGCGCAGAGTTTAGAACGAAAGGCTCGCGAGAAACGGAGCAGGCTACGCGGATATGACTTCGGATTCCTTCTCCATCGGAATTGATTTTGGCGGCACGAACCTGCGCCTGGCGGCTTACACTCCCGCGGCGGGATTTCTGGAAACCATCCAGATGCCCACGCGGCTGAAGGCCGGCCGGGACGCGGTGGTCGCAGATATGTGCTCGGGAATTCGCAAACTCCGCGACCGTTTTTCTCCGCAGCTTTCGCTGCAGGGCATCGCCATCGGCTCACCCGGACCAATCGAATTGCCCGAAGGCCGGCTGCGAAACCTGCCTAATCTTCCCGGCTTCGATGGCCTGGAATTGCGCGCGGCGGTGGAGCAAAGCGTGGGCACGCCCGTCGTCGTGGAAAACGACGCCAACGTCGCAGCATTGGCGGAATGCGTTGCCGGCAAAGGGAAAACCCTCGGAATTGACACCTTGTGCTTTATAACGCTGGGCACGGGAGTTGGCGGCGGAATCATCTTCCATGGAAAAATCTGGGACGGATTGAATGGAATGGCCGGCGAGGTGGGCCACATCAACATCTGGCCAGATGGCGCCGCGTGCGGATGCGGCGCGCGCGGCTGCCTGGAACCGTTGGCGTCGGCTACGGGAGTGCGGCGCAGAGCAAAGGAATTGATCGCGGATGGAAAATCGCCGACGTTGGCAGCGCTGGAGAAAAGCAATCCGGAGTTCACACCGCGCGATGTTGCCGTGCTCGCGAGCGCGGGCGATCGTGATGCGCAGAAAATTTTTGACGAGGTTGGTCTTGCGTTGGGCAGAGGGCTCGCCGCGCTCGTCAACACGCTGAACCTGCCGCTGTATGTTGTGGGCGGCGGTTTGTCGAGCTCATGGAGTTTATTTTCTCCAGCACTCTTTGAGGAATTGCGTTATCGAAGCTACGTGTTTCGCATGACGGATCCGGACAAATCCGACGCTGCTCGCGGGACCAAGGCGAAAACGTACGTCACGCTCACGGAATTAGGCCCAGAGGCAGGACTACTCGGTGCGTGCATATTACCGTTCACGGTGTCGCAGAATGGCGCGTAGGCTGAACACTCTGATCGTTGCAACCCAGCACGGCAGCACGCCGCAGAATTGCGTTGAGGTATTTGCATGAAACTGAATTCCTATCTGCTGAAGGCCAGCATCGTCGGCGCGCTCGGCGGACTGCTGTTTGGTTTCGACACCGCTGTGATCGCCGGAACGACGCACTCACTGCAGCAAGTTTTCAACCTTTCGGACTGGTCACTGGGAATTACGGTTTCGATTGCGTTGTGGGGAACAGTCGTCGGCGCACTGACGGCGGGCTTACTCGGTCAACGCTTGGGAGGACGCAACGCGCTGCGCTTGATGGCCGTGCTCTACATCGTCTCGTCTCTCGGCTGTGCCTTCGCCTGGAATTGGCCGGCGCTGGTAATTTTCCGTTTCATTGGAGGGTTGGGCATCGGCGGTTCCTCGGTGCTGGCTCCGGTCTATATCGCGGAGCTCGCTCCCGCAACCTTGCGCGGCCGGCTTGTGGGAATGTTTCAGATCAACGTGGTCCTGGGAATTCTGCTGGCATATTTTTCGAACTATTGCATTGCCCGGCTTGGAATGGGCACGCTGGAATGGCGCTGGCAATTGGGCGTCGCCGCGTTGCCAGCTTTCTTATTTTTTGTGATGCTGTTCGGCATTCCGCAGAGTCCTCGCTGGCTGGCGACGCAGCATCGTATTGACGAAGCGCGCAGCGTACTTACACTTCTGCGCACATCGAATTACGAAGAGGAACTCAAGGAGATTGTAGATTCGATTCACCTGGAGCGATCGCAAGGCTCCGAGCCGCTATTCCAACGCAAATTTCGTTATCCCATTTTTGTGGCGATCGCGACAGGAGTCTTCAATCAGTTGGCGGGAATCAACGCGATTCTTTACTACTTGCCGTCCATTTTCATGGCGGCGGGATTCAGCAAATTGTCCGGCGACTTGCAGGCGGTCGCCATTGGCGCCATGAATCTGTTCGCCACGCTGCTGGCTATGACTTTGATTGACAAGCTCGGCCGGAAAACTCTGTTGCTGATCGGTTCGGCTGGAACGGCGCTCTGCCTCGCAGGCGTGGCTATGATTTTCTTCACGCAACGAGATCAAAGTTGGCTGGTTTGGATCTTGGTGGGCTACATCTTCTTCTTCGCGCCACTCGGCGCGGTCATATGGGTTTATATCGGTGAGATATTTCCGAACACCGTCCGCTCCAAAGGCCAGGGTTTGGGAAGCTCTTCGCACTGGATCATGAACGCTATCATTTCCGCCCTCTTTCCCGTCGTGGCCAAAGCCTCGGGCGCTTATCCCTTCGTATTTTTCGCGGCCATGATGGTTCTGCAATTTTTCATCGTCATGTTCTTCTACCCGGAGACCAAGGGCTTCACGCTTGAGGAAATGCAGCATCGTCTGGGAATCGATTAGCAAACGAGCGCGCGCTTCCGGCGTCGCTGCCACGATGCGATACGCAAAGCAAGGCGAAACAACCTGCGCGATTCCGTTTGAAACTGATCAGTAAGCGCGCAGTCGAGCAGTCCGCGGCCGAAGAAGTCCTAAGTGGTGCTCTCTGCCAGCGGCAACCAAATCTGAAAGCGCGTCTCGCCGGGTTTCGAGTTAACTTGAATATCGCCCTTATGTTTTTTTACGATTCGTTGCACCGTGTCCAGGCCTAGCCCGGTGCCTTGCCCTACTCCCTTGGTGGTGAAGAAAGGTTCGAACATGTGCGATTGCACTTCCGGCGAAATTCCCGGGCCGTTGTCGGTGATCTCCACGACGACGGAACTGTCGTCGCGAAACGTTCGTATTTTAAGCTTGCCCTCGCCACCCATGGCGTCAATCGCATTGTCAATGAGGTTCGTCCAAACCTGATTTAGCTCGCTGCCAAACGAATTCACCAGCAGCGGAATTTTTTGGTAATCGCGCTCGACTAGCACCCCGTGCTTGAGCTTGTGATTCAAAATTGTCAGCGTCGTTTCCAGGCTTTTCACGATGTCCACGTTCTGCAGCGGCGTCTGATCCATGTACGTGTATTCTTTAATGGCACGGACGAGGTCGGAAATGCGCGATGTGCCGCTCTCGATTTCGTTCAGCAGAGTCGCGACTTCCACTGACGCAGCGATCCGTACCAGGGCCGCCCGAGCTGAGTCGGCGTCTAAGATCGCAAATAACGACTCAAGCGCTTCCGGTTTGACGTTCCGGCGCGCCAAGTCCGCGGCCATTTGCCACAAATCATTCTGGCCGTGACTGCGCAGCAACGAATCGATCTGCTCTTCCAGATCGCTCATGGCCAGGGGATCCGGCGGAACGGCGTCGCTCTGGACGAATGCGGTCTCCAACTTTTCGATTTCGGCTTTCTGCGCCGCCGTGAGGTCGCGACTTCCCAACTCATGGCTGGCGTCGCGGATTTTCTTGAGGACGTCCCGCAACTGGCTCGCGGCACGCTTCGCAGCAGAGGCTGGATTGTTGAGTTCATGCGCGAGCCCGGCTGAAAGTTTTCCCAAGGAAGCGAGCCGGTCACGCTGCTGTTCACGCCGCGTGGTTTCGCGGATTCGGTCGGACATCAAGCCAACCAACCGCTGGGTCAGTTCAGGCATCCTGTGGACAAGATCCGGAAACTGCGACGCCGGAAATCGCAATACGCGCGAATCAGTGATCGCTTTTGCTCCCACCGTAAATTGTTTCATCCGCGAAAAAGGCAGCACTCCCGTCACATCGCCCGGCTTCACCTGAATTACCACGGTTTCGCCGCTCAATTCGCCGCGTACCTGCAGCTGTCCTGCGAGGAAAACAAACATCGCGTCCGCAGGATCGTCCTGTCGAAACGCCGTGTCGCCCGCGCTGAGATTCAATTCCTGCGCCTGGTTGATGAACCAGGCGATCTGGTCGTCGGGCAAATCCGCGAACGCCGGCACTTTCAGCAATTCAGATTTTTCGACCATTTAGACCTTGCTTAAATATTGATGGATGAATTGCACGGCAACGGAACCTTCGCCGACGCCGGAAGCCACCCGTTTCACCGAGCCGTGGCGCACGTCGCCCACGGCGAAAAGGCCGGGAACATTTGTCTCCAGTAAAAACGGATCTCGGTCGAGCTGCCAGCCCTTGGGGCGTCCTCCCTCTCGAATCAAATCGGGTCCGGTCAAAATAAATCCGTGTTCGTCACGTTCGATGAGATCGGCGAGCCAATCCGTTCGCGGCGACGCGCCGATGAAGATGAACATCGCACTCGCCGGGACACGGTCAATCTGGTTGGTATCCGAACAAAGAAATGAAATTTCCTCGAGATGGGTTTCACCGTGCACCTCGGCGACGCTGGCGTTCGCCCACAACTGCACGTTGGGCGTTTCCTTGATCTGGTCAATCAGGTACTGAGACATGGTGCTGGAAAGAGATTTTCCGCGCACGACGATTACCACGCGTTCGGCGTACTTGGCGAAGTTCATCGCCGCTTGCCCCGCGGAATTCGCGCCGCCGATCACGTAAACGATTTCACCCTTGCAGGACAAAGCTTCCGTTGAGCCGCCGCCGTAGTAAACGCCCGCGCCTTGCAGACGGTCGATACCAGGGGCTTCCAGACGCCGCCACTGGACGCCGGTGGCGATCATCAGCGCGTGGCAGGAAATCTCGTTGCCATCGGCCATTTTAATCATGCGGTACGGTCCTTCGACGCGCACGCCGAGCGCTTCCTGCGGCGACAAAATTTCCACGCCAAATCGCTGCGCTTGCACCACGGCGCGACGGGCGAGATCGCCACCGCTAAGGCCCATGGGAAATCCCAGATAGTTTTCTATGCGAGAACTCATGCCGGCCTGCCCGCCGGGAGCTTCGCGCTCGATCATCACGGTGTGCAGCCCTTCGGATGCGCCGTAAACGGCGGCGGCCAGGCCTGCAGGCCCTCCTCCGACGATTGCCAAATCATAAAAATTTGTTTGCGCGCGAGTTTGTAGTCCGACTTTTTGTGCAACCTGCGCAGGAACACTGTCCAGAAGCTTCGAGCCATCCGGGAAAAGGACGACGGGGAGGCTGGCGGCCTCCGGTCCCAGGACGTCGAGGATGCGCTTCGTTTCCGGATCACTCGCCGAGAGCTCAACATCTATCCACTGATACGGAACGCGATTCCGCGCCAGAAAATCCCGCAGCTCATACGACTTGGGAGACCAGCGCGTCCCCAGCACGCGTATGCCTTCGAATTTCGGCCGGTATGAAGCCCGCCAGTCGTCCAGCAGATCATCCAATTGCGGATAAAGGTGCTCGGTGGGGGGATCCCACGGCTTCAAGAAGAAATAATTGATGCTGGCTTGGTTGATGGCGCCGATGGCCGCATTGGTGTCGGCGTATGCGGTGAGCAGCGCGCGTTTGGAGTCCGGGAAGATGTGCATGGCTTCTTGCAGAAAAGCGACGCCGTCCATATGCGGCATGCGTTGATCAGCGAGCAGCAACGCCACGCTGTCGTTGCGCAGCTTCAACTGTTTGAGCAGCGTGAGTGCCGCCTCGGGGGAATCGCTGCCGATTACGCGGAATTCAGCGCCGTATTTCGTACGCAGGTCGCGCTCAATGGCGCGCAATACATCGGGGTCGTCGTCAACACTTAGCAGAATGGGTTTGGCCATGTTCGATCCAGCTTTTGGTGAGGAAAATGTATTGAACTGCGCAACCATTATAGACAGCAGGATGACACAAGTCGCTGGTCCAAGGCACTGGCGCTGGTGCTAGCAAAATTAGATGATCGTGGGGCGACCTGGTCGCGGGAAAAACCGGCGCAAATTCGTGCGGCAGGAAGAATGGCTCCCCGGGCTAGATTCGAACTAGCAATTCGCCGCGGCGAATTAACAGCCGCTCAGCATTACGCGCCGTATCCATTCCCGTCCTTTTCCGGACTTGAGTTCGCTTTCGCGGCGCATCGCGGCCGCACGCGACGGTAACTCCTCGGAGTGCATCACGCTCCAGGGTCCTACATGGCGCTTCGTGTGCAGGGTCAACCGGCAATTCGGGTCATTGTGTTGGGCTAGGCGTCGTTCAAGATCAGAGGTTTGGCCTACATATGTACTGCCGTTAGGGTTCCGCAGAACGTAGACATGGAATTTCATTGAAGTGTGGCTCCCCGGGCTAGATTCGAACTAGCAACCCTTCGGTTAACAGCCGAATGCTCTACCGTTGAGCTACCGGGGAACTGAATTGTTGCCGACCAAGACTGAATATCTTACGACAGCAGTGCTCGTTGCGCAAATCGCGACTGCAATTGTGTCGCCGCAAAATGAGAATGTCCGGTTTGTGCAAAGTAGCAATGTCCGCTTTTCTCGATGGCCGGGGGCGTTGACAATCGTGACTGCAAATTCGCAGCGCGCCGTGGGCGCAGAGGTGGTGAGCATCCGTGCGTTCGCTGCGCCGAGGACTGCCAGATTCCTTAAAATCCGCTCCCTAAAACAGGTTACGTAAGAGACAATTACGCCTGATTCATGCGGAGATATCGCGCGGCGCTCGCGCTTATCGGCGGCCGAGGCATCACCTTCCCGTTGCATGATTGGTTTCACGCCTAGCTGATTGTGCGTGGATTGCGTCCACGGAACGTGTACGATTTGTTTCTTCAACGCGCCGAAGCTGCGTG
>Ga0209139_10000980_pt1 | contig 10352 bp, 5 predicted proteins | sample BogFormECP14_OM3_FD_188246 | JGI IMG/M metagenome (GOLD analysis project Ga0209139, IMG submission 188246) | Bog forest soil microbial communities from Calvert Island, British Columbia, Canada - ECP14_OM3 (SPAdes) (version 2) | ecosystem: Environmental > Aquatic > Freshwater > Wetlands > Bog ...
AATCTGCCTATTCGAATCTGCCTATTTGAATCTACCTGCTTGAACCCGCCCATTTCAATCTGTCCAATCTGCCCATTTGAATCTGCCCCTTTGAATCTGCCCATTTGAATCTGCCTACTTAAACCCGCCCATTTCAATCTGTCCAATCTGCCCATTTGAATCTGCCTGCTTGAACCCGCCCATTTCAATCTATCCAATCTGAATCTACCCGTTTGAATCTGCCCATTTGAACCTGCCCGTTTCAATCTGTCCAATCTGAATCTACCTATTTGAATCTACCTATTCGAATCTACCTGCTTGAACCCGCCCATTTCAATCTATCCAATCTACCTATTTGAATCTACCTATTTGAATCTACCCCTTTACTTTAACAACGGATTTTCTCATTACCTTTACAATCCCTTAACTATATTATAAAACACTCTGACTAATCGTGAAATCTCTACATCTCCCCACTTCTCTTTCTACCTAAACCATCTATACATCTCTTCCCATTCTTCAACTATGATCCCCTCTACGTCCCAATCTCCAATCCTGACTCCATCCCTTTGTATTTGATCCCGGATCATATGGACATGTCTCATCTATACCCTCATTGATCCCACTAATGACTACTGGCATAATAATCTGATCAAACTGACATGCCCCATCTGGCAAACACCTCCATCTGCCATTCTCCTCTGCCCACTTGGAACATATGGCTTGTGGCACATGACAATCATAACAACATGAAAATCCTGCAAATATCCGCCCATCCCTCATCCTATCCTTCATCTTAAACCAATCCATTCAAACCTCTGCTGCTCCTTCTTCGACACAATCAATAATTGAATGCCTGCTTTCGGGAAATCCACGAATGAAACATACTGGACATCGTCCTACCCACTCTGTCAACTGCTGTTCCAATTCCCATGCTGCTTGACTTTCTGCTTGTGCTTGGTTTTGTGTATATGCTTGGGCTTGCCTGTGTTGCATTTGCTGACGTTGGAAATCAACTTCTTCTGTAATGGCATTGGCTCTTCTTAAACGCGGCAATTCCGGACTGCTTGGTGGCTCAATTGGTGAACTGATTGATTGGTCGATCGGTGGGCTGCTTGGCTGGATGGCTCCGGGACTGCTTTGCTGGATCGTTCCGGGACTGGCTGACTGGATGACTCTGGGACTGGCTGACTGGATGGCTTCGGGGATCGCTAACTGGATGACTCTGGAACTGCTTGACTGGATGACTGACTGGCTGCTGGGAATGTCAATGCCACTGTCTAATGTCTGCTCTGGTCGACACCTCTACAATTGCTTTCCTAACTGGCTACTGCTTTCCCAACTTACAAACTGTCTTATTCTGCAAACTGCCCTCTATGCTACAAACTACTACTGCTTTCCCGGCTTGGAATTGCTTTCCTGAATTGCTACTGCTTTCCTAATTACTACTGCTTTCCCCAATTGCCATTGCCTCTATTCTGCATCCACTATTTGCGTCAATGCATGGAAAACCTTACACAATTTCGTTGCCTCTACCCTTCCCCACATTATCTTCTGCCCAAACCATTTATATACTTCCTCTAAATTATCACAATCAACTAAATCATCCTCCATCCACTTCCATATGAAATCTGTCTTTGGGGAATCCCATACTTGCCAAATCACTACCACCACCGCCATCAATACTCCTTTGTATTGACACTCGACTCCTACCACCACCTTCTCAAACCACCCTTGCTCGTCCTTTTGCTTCCATGTTTGACATATTGCTTGTGGCACCCCACAATCATAACAACATGAAAACTTGGCAAACCTCTTCTTCCCTTGGATTTCTTGCGTCATACTCCGTACTCCATGTAAAACGCTCTCCAATTCGGGATGTTCGCAATCCTCCAATCGATGCTGCTGTTGGCGTTTCTTCTGCAATTTGCACAATGGACATCGATTGGCCCACTTCCTTAATTGCTCTTCGAATTCTGCAATCTCTTGTCCTTCCTCTCGATGCTGCTTTGTTACTTGGGATGCCAACCATTGCCTCTCTCGCTGCTGCTTCTCAAACATGGCTTCTATTTGTATGTCTTCCTGCATTTCGTCTTGCAAATCCTCTTGCAAATGGAATCGCCCGGGGATTGGGGACTGATTTGTAAATCCTTGGTCCTGGCTGGCTGGGCTGCTTTGCACTTGACTGCTCTGCACCTGACTGCCCACGCTCCGACCAATCCCACTGTCTCCAAATCCAATACCTGATGTCATTACATCCCCTGCATTGCCCTTTAACATGGGCAACCCTTCCGGCCTGGAACGTACGACCTCGGGACTCAATGTGGGCAACTGCAACATCGAAAAATCCATCTGCTGGTTTCTCCAACACACATCACATGCCTCTTCTCCCTCTTCACACCCAACTCGATCCATTCGTCCATCCATGACTCGGTCCATAATCACCCTTCGACAATTGTATCCTGCCATGAAATCCACTATGTCTTCCCCGGCCGATCGGGCCCATGATCGGGGCTTCTGCCTGGCTGGGAAATCCTCAATTTGACCACATACTATAATGGCTTCACTGCTTTCCCTGTCCCTCCCGGCCCGGCCACTTTCTTGTGCATAATCCCGCAACTTCTGTGGCTGCCCTGCATGGATCACTGCTCGGATGTCTGGTAAATCTACTCCCAACCCTAATGCATTGGTGGCTGAAATCACTCGATGCTTTCCCTCCATTAACTCCTTCATTCGTCTGGCCTTCCCTGCTCGATCATCGACACCTCGATGGTAAATGGGACACCCTAATGCTTCCCCAATTGCTATGGTCTGCTCTACACTGCCACCATAAACCACAATCTTACTGGGGGCTGGATACTGCTCCAACTTTCGTGTTACCAACTGACATATGGCATCCACAATGGTCTCTCCCTCAACCTCATTAACCCGGTAATGGATGTTTCTACGACTGGTGGGCCCACGAAATATGACACTCTCTGGTGGGATCTGTATGGCCTGGAAAAACTCGGCTTCATCTTGTGGGGGCAATGTGGCTGTCAAAAACACCATCTGTGTTCCCCACTTTACCATCTCTGCTCCTAATGCCCTCAACTTGGGCCGGAAATCGGGTCCACTGTCTAAAACCACATGGCATTCGTCCATAACAACTCGGTCTAACTGGTATGTGCTCCGCAATCGGTTGATGTATGTGTTGAACGTCTTTGTAACTGCTGATTCTGGTGTAACCAACACAATGGATGCTGTCTCATGTGGTCTCCGGCTGTCCCATTGGACACATTCGATTCGGGCTTCCTTACACCGTCTCTCTAAATCTTCTTGTAATGAACACAATGGTATGATGACAACTGTGGTCCCTCCATTCACGCAATATGCTGGCAACATAAACAACATGCTCTTTCCTTCCCCTGTGGCCATGATACTAACAATGGGACTCTGGCCTGTCATTACGGCATGCATGCTTTGTTCCTGCATTCCCCGGAACTCTGCTTTTGGGCCCATTAACTCTTTCATCTTCCTATGGATGTTGACATGGCACATTTGCTTGAATCGTTGAAATTGCACTTCCTGTCCAATGTGCTCCCATTCGCTGCGTGGTCTCTTCATCCCGGCCTTGACCCCAAACCCTTGAATGCTGGATTCGAACTGTAAAAACCGGTGCCACTCCTGACTGATTTGTCGAAACATGTCCTGACGTCTCATGGTCTGTCCTGGTGCCTGCCTCAATTCTCGGGCATATATCATTCCGGCTACGTGTGTTCCATGCCCTGCTTGCAAATCCCATGGGCTGTCCCCGTCTATGTTGTCCTCGTCGAATGTTTCCCAATCTACCTCCTCTTCTGCCTCATCGACTACAAACTTGCCTTGCAAATACCGTCTGGAAATGCCAATGACAATATGCCTCCATGCACTAATGTTCAACTTTACACCCAACCACTTCTCACTCTGCTTCTGCATGATCTTTCGAATCCGTTCTGATGTCCACTGCTTGCTCTGATGCATGGCTTTGAAATCCGGCTCTCCTAATTCATCCGTTCTATTTATCCTACTCTCTGTTCCATCCGTTCTATCCATGCTGCTCTCTGCTCTATCCGTTCTATCCACACTAACCCCGGCTTCATTCTTCTTATCCTCCTCCTTCTTCTCGACGGCCTTGGACCAAATAAACGGGCTTAATTGGTCTGCTTGCTTGGTGACTGCTTCTATGGCTTGCCAAAACGGTAACACCAACCACAAATACCGTAACAACAACTCTCCCACCTCTCGTGGCAAATACCGGTGAATGATCTTCATCTTCCCGGTCTGCTGGTAATTCTTATGGTACGTCGTCACAAACGCTACCATCCCACGGTCGATGAAAATATTGCGTAACCCTCCTTGCTTGGTATTGGAATGCCTCATCCCTAACAACTCTGTGGCTCTTGCGGGTTGCCCCCCAACCATATGCATGACCAATAACAACTTTTCCTGGAACTGCTCGATCTGCTGCTGGTATTCTATGACTGCTTCGGCTCGGTATGGGTGGTTATGCTCTCCCCCGTCTTCTTGGAACCACTCCTGCTGCAATCGGGGCTCTTGGCTGATCCTTTTCAACAACCACCACTTCCCATCCACGGCAAATTTGTTCTGGCCGTCCTTTAAAAACGACCACCCAACCTTCTCCTCACTGGCATTGTCATTCAACCTCTCCCAATCGATTGGTGGCAACTGCCCTTCCTCTACTTCGCCCTCTGCATTCATTCTCAACATCAACAACTGTATCAAATCCCGACGCGTCTCTTCTACTAACCCATGCATCATTCCCCGCAACTGCTCCATGTTGAAACGGATATTCTGATACAACACCCTATTCCCTTCCCACTCCAAAACCCCGTCTGCTGTTGTGCTGTATCGAATCTTCATTCCATATGTCCGACACTCGTAAATCCAATCCATGGGTGTGGGCTGACCCTTCTCTGAAACCAACGTCATGAATTTGCGAACCCTTCTTCGTACAATGTCAAAAATGGGCTCTGTTCTCGACTTGGCCTGCTCATTATTCTTGCAATGCTTTTGATTTTCCTTATACTTGACCTCTCGTTCCATGTATGACTGGTATATCACCAACATCCGTGCCACCTTAATAAATCCGGAATACTTGGTGGTGTAATCTTCGGCATTCAACCACCCTCCATCATCCCGGAACCCTAATACGGCTAATCCACTAATAACAACACTCTCATACTCGTCATCCCCTAATTCGTGGTTCAACAATGCCATACACAACTCCAAACATAACTTGTCGATCCTTTCGAATGCAGGCTCTTTCGGCTGACTTCCTTGGCTCCCTTGGCTTTCCCGATTTCCTGGCCGTCCTGCTTCTTCCATGGCATCTGTAATGTCATCTGCTGCTCTTACTAACGCATCAAATGCATCTTTTTGTGTCTGGGTCAACTGATAACTTGGCCTGACCTCCTCAAACTGCTCATCCTCTTGCATGCGGTATATGTAACACAACAACTGCTCCCAAAATCCACGGTATTTCTTCATGGTGTCCTCGCCCATGGCACTGCTGAATGGCATGGCTGGCTTCTGGGTGGTGATCTTGCGATTCACCTCGAATAATGCATTGATTCCTACTACTTCTGGTCTGGCAATGCTTTGTGCAACGTCTACCACTCGTCTGAAACTCTCAATGATGACTTGCAATTCGGGTTCCTCAATGGCACTGGCTGGTTCGACGGCTGCTCGTAATTGGTCGGGGTTCTTCCCTTTCAAATGCCGGACCCATCCAACCCGTTTCAACCATGGATTGGGCTCTGCGTTGTCATCGGCCTCCTCAACTTTTTCTTTGGCTTTCTTTTCGATATGCTCCAACCTTTCTGCTGTAATCTTCTGTACCTTTGTCCACATATCCTGCTCGGGCTCTCTTTCTTGGACTCCCTCTCCTTTCATTACCTCAAACAACTGCTTCTTGGATCCTTGGGCGAAAAATTGCTGACAATGTACTCCTGAAATCCATGGCTGCTCTGGTTTGGACTGTCGTTTCTTGTACGATGGCCGGCCTTTCTTTTGTTCGTTCTTCCATTTGTGTACTGCCTTGCAATGATCCTGCATCTTAACTTTACTACAACAAATGTATTTGCAACGGTTGCATTGTAATCCTTCCTTGGCTGGCATTAACTCGGGGACTGCTGGACTGCTTGGCTTGGGAAATTCGAATAACTGTAACCCTTTTGCGTCTTGAAACAACCCCTTAATTTGGCTGATCTCTTGTGCTACCTCTTCTCGTTGCTCTCTGCTGTAATTGTGACGGGGGCTGCTCAAATGGCTGTCTACATGGACGGGTAACACTGCATACTTACATTTTGGCCCTGTACACACAATAACATGGTAATTGGGCAAATGGACGAATGGATTCATGATGATGATTCTTATAATGATTTGATTTGCTGGTAAAATGCCGGCTAAAACCAATCGTTTTCTGACCTTTTTCTCAACCTACGCGTCTGCCCTGACACGCTTTAGGGGGCTCTACTACTATGCGCGTCTACGCCTTACTACATTTGGGATGGTTTTATTGGTCAATGCTTTACTGAATTTGGGATGGGGCTACTGGTCCGTGGGTTGCTTTCGAACCTCATCAAAACTTGACCTGGCGACAACTTACCTTACCTACTTACCTTTTGTTGCTTTTTGGGGCTGGAAACTACGGGAATCATACCGGCAAAATTGGGTTGGATATATACTCGGCTTACCTGCTACTCCGACCGCTGCTTCTATGATTTCTTAATAAATGCACCATGCCCCCCCCCAAAAATGCACCATGCCCCCCGGCTTTCTCACCGCCCGGCAGTATTTGTATGAGACGAAAAATGCACCATGGGCATGGTGCATTCAGCACTTGTGGATAGGAGCACTTGTGGATAGGAGCACTTGTGGATAGGACTTGTGGATAGGGAGCACTTGTAGATAGGGATTGAGGATAGGAGGGAGACTTCCGGAGACGTACGTATATACTTAACTACTATTAACTTATAGAAGGGGAAGGCAGGAGGTAGAGGGAAATGGAGGAAAGCAGGGTGGAGACGCGTCAGACGCGGATTGGAATAAGCGAGGGTCGAAAAGTCGAAAAAACACGTACAGCTAAGGGCAATATCTTTGCAGCCTTTGCACAAGGAGGGACGGATGGAGGAGGGGAAGAGGAAGGAAGTGAGTACGAAGAAGGGAAACCAAGCAAGGGGACGACGAAACCACCAAGAGCACCACAGGCAAGACGCAGTAGGGAGATGCCTCAAACGCCAACCAAGGAACCTACTAGGAGTAAGGCAACTACAACAATCAAGGACATAACAAAAGACAATGGAAACTCAACGATGAAAGCCTTTATGGCAATCACGGAAGAGCTAAAGGCAAGCAAGGCCCAGCAGGAGGCCAACTATACAATGCTTTTGGACGTGGTTGCGGCTCTGCGAAGCGAAATTGCGGCTCTAAAATTGGACAACAAAGCATTAAAGGAGGAGCTAGGGAAAGGCCAGAGCGCAACCAAGGCCAAATTGGAAGAGATAGGGGCAATGGTAAAGAATACCAATGAGAAAACCAAGATGGGACTATCAACAAGATCACCAGCGTGGACCAACCCAAGGCTAGGGTCCAACCCTGCAAACAACCAAGAGTGGCCGTCTTTGCCACAAGCCCAAAATCAAGGCCAAAACCAAGGATCAGTGGCAACACACTTTCGAGAGCGAGTAGTGGTAGTCGTACTAGGGAAGGCTGCAGAAGAGATCAAAGAGAAACCCTTAGATGCTCTGAAAAAGCAGATCCAGGACGAACTACAAAAAGAGGAGACAACCAAAGCAGTGCAAGCAATCGCTGTGTCACTGCCATTCCCGGGGAAACTGGAACTAATCACTGGTTCCAAAGAGCAAGCACAGGCAGCACGCAACAACAAGAAGTGGATAAACGCACTTGGTGAAGGAGCGAAAGCTAGAGAGGCATCATGGTTCCCACTTAAAGTGGATGGAGTAACTAGGGAGGTCCTGTGCAAGAGGGAAGGAACAGGATGGGAATTTAAGGACGACGTCTTAGAAATCATCAACGAATCCAACTCTAGGGAAGGCTTCCAGGTTAAGGCATTGAAGGTGCATTGGCTCAGCCGAGTATCAGATAAAACCACAGGCTCAATAGCAGTATACTTTGATTCAGGGGCTACTGCGCAGCAGCTACTAGCTGAGGGAATAGTGCTATTTGGAGCAACAGCAGGTTGCCCACATCGCTTCATCCCACAGACCCAACCAGAGAGATGCTACAACTGCAACCAGTATGGACACAGACAAGCTAGATGCAGGGCAGCACCAAAATGCGGTAACTGTGCAGCAGCACACCAAACCAGGAACTGCAAAGAAGGTAACTTGAACAAGTGCGCGGCATGCCAGGGAACACACAAAGCCACAGACCCACGGTGCCCACTCTACGTTAAGGAAAGAGAACGGATCATTGAGCAACAGGGACGGAGAGGTGCAGCCTATTCTCTATGGTAAAACCTCTACAAGTACTTCAATGGAACGTAGGCAAGCGACGCGAAGCGCAGCTCAGCCTACTCAACGACCAACAAACAAACGACTACGATTTCCTACTAATAGCAGAACCATTTCGATTCACACCAAAGGGACAAAGCAAACCTATAGTCCCACAGCATCATTATTGGGAAGCAGTGCTTCCTACAAAATTTGTTCAAACTGCCTACCAACCCTTTAATTTCAGAAGCATGATTTACGTTAACAAACGCTACAAATTCCAGCAGATTCCTATACCAAGTTCCGACCTTACAGCAATTACAATTAGCCAAGACCAGGACACACTACTCATCGTCTCAGCCTACGTGGAATACAACGGCCACAGCGCCCGGTGCAAGCAGATACTCGAGCGAAGCCTTCAACATATTCGAGGGGCCTTCCAGAAAGCCCAACAGAGAAATCCTAACACCCAGCTACTACTAGCTGGCGACTTTAATCGACACGATGATCTATGGGGCAACCAGAGAACAAGCCAAAGCCGACAAGGAGAGGCCGAGCCAATCCTGCAGTTTATGACAGAATTCCAACTATGGAGCGCCCTCCCACGAGGAACCATCACGTACAACAACTATGGATCAGGCGACGAAACAACGGTGGACCTAATGCTTATTCCAAGCTCGCTCCAACCAATGATAGTCTCCTGTCAGACATACGAGGTAGACCATGGATCGGACCACAAAGCTATTGCATTAAAACTAAACCGCTATGGGCGTCCATGGAAGGTGCCACTCCAACGACGATCGTACAACATGGCCAATTGGGACGACATTCGGCAGGCTGCCCAGGAGCAGCTTGGTCAACCTCCAATCATCGATACAACAGATGATTTAGACAGAACCGCACAGGAACTGGAAGTCTGCATTCAGAATATCCTACAAGAAAAGATACCTCCTCCTAAAGCATTCCCGTACGCTAAAAGATGGTGGTCTTGGGAGCTTACAAACCTACGAAAGGAATACAACTATCGAAGGAACCAATGGACAGCTGCAAAGAGAAGAGGAGATCATAATCCTACACTCCAAGCAGCAGTGATTAGGGCAAATAGGACATACCTAGCCCAAGTTGCAAAGCAAAAGAAGAACCATTGGAAGGAGTTCCTAGACGACCATCAAAACGTCTGGAAAGCACTAGCCTACCTCAACCATTCCAGCAGGAAGGGGACACTCCCAGCTCTTACAGAGAAAGACAAGACTCGTACAGCGAAAGACAAGATACACGAAGAAGACCGAGACAAAGCAGATCTCCTACTACGGACGTTCTTTCCACCACAGCCGGCCCCACAAGGAGGACAGGAGGTGGGTGAAACAACAGAAGCTAATCCCGCTGATCCGATCGGGAGCAGGCTACAGATCGAGGAAGTGGAGAGAGCAATCTTCAGCTCCAACCCAAGGAAAGCACCAGGGACAGATGACATATCCTTTCGAGTATGGCAAGAACTCTGGCAAGTAGTTAAACACTGGATAGTACACATATATCGGAGATCAATCCAGCTAGGACACCTTCCTAAGCGGTGGACCGAGGCGAAGATCATCGTTATCCCCAAACCAGAGAAACCAGACTACACCATTCCAAAAGCATACCGACCAATCTCGCTACTGCAGACGATCAGCAAAGGACTAGAAAGAATCATTGCACAACGACTCTCAGAGTACTTAGAGAGAACAGGGCGACTTTCTCCTACACAGTTCGGAGCACGACCTCGACGCTCTACAGAGCAAGCGTTAACAATCCTAGTAGAAAAGGTCTACGATGCATAGAGAGGCGCAAAAGTACTATCACTAGTTACCTTCGATGTTCAGGGTGCGTACAATGGAGTCA
>Ga0209139_10000983_pt1 | contig 10342 bp, 13 predicted proteins | sample BogFormECP14_OM3_FD_188246 | JGI IMG/M metagenome (GOLD analysis project Ga0209139, IMG submission 188246) | Bog forest soil microbial communities from Calvert Island, British Columbia, Canada - ECP14_OM3 (SPAdes) (version 2) | ecosystem: Environmental > Aquatic > Freshwater > Wetlands > Bog ...
AGCACGGTGAGCCTCAACCACCCACTGACGGCACATTCTGAAGGAAGCAAGGAGAAATACAATGCGCAAACTGCAATATATTTTCATGACGCTGGCTGTCCTCTGCATGGCATCGCCCGCGTTCGCTCAATCAGGCGGTAGCTCGGCGCCCAGCTGGGTTCCCATTGGCGCCGGCATTGGCATGGCCATCGCTTCCGGCCTTTGCGGTCTGGGACAGGGCCGCGTTGCCGGCTCCGCAGCCGAGGCTATGGCCCGCAACCCCGGAGCGCGCGCCGGTATCCAGCTCGTGCTGGTTCTCGGCCTGGCGTTCATCGAGTCGCTGGCCCTCTTCACCCTGCTTATCATCTTCGCCAAGGTGAGCTAATCGCAGTTTGCGTATAACGTAATAGGGCCTCCGGTTCGCCGGAGGCCTTTTGATTTTTATGAAGCGATTCCGCTCACCTTCATGCAGCCGTCGTTCGCATCCCATAAGATATGAGGCGCAGTTCATCTCATCTGTAGAAGGAAAGGAAGATCGATGGCAACAGCACAGAAAACAAGCGTGTCGTTAGAAGACGCCCGCCGCGTGATTGCCGCAGCAGAAAAGAAAGCGCAGGAGATTGGTCAGCCGATGAACATTGCCGTGACTGACGAAGGCGCAAACCTCGTCGCATTTATTCGCATGGCGAATGCCTGGATCGGCAGCATCGACATTGCCCAGAAGAAGGCATTCACCTCCCGCGCCTTTGACATTGCCACCAAAGATTTGGCGCAGCATTCGCAAAGCGGCAACCAGTTCTTTGGAATTCACGCATCCAACGATGGAAAGATAATGATTTTCGCCGGCGGCATCCCACTGAAGAGCGGCGACAAAGTTGTGGGGGCCATTGGCGTAAGTGGCGGTTCAGGCGAACAGGATCACGCGGTTGCAGAAGCGGGCGCAGCGGCATTCTAGCCCGCATCGCATTGCACGGAACATAAACCCAGCCAGACATTCACACGCTGTATCACGGAGGAACCATGGCCACGAATCGTGGTGTTGTTTACATGGGCCCTGGCAAAGTTGAGGTCCAATCCATTGACTACCCAAAAATGCAGACGCCTCAGGGCAAATCTATCGAACATGGAGCGATCCTGAAGATCGTCTCAACCAATATCTGCGGCTCCGACCAGCATATGGTTCGGGGCCGCACCACCGCACCAAAAGGCCTGACTCTCGGACACGAGATCACTGGTGAAGTCATCGAGAAGGGAAAAGACGTTGAATTCATCAACATTGGTGATCTCGTCTCGGTTCCATTCAACATTGCCTGCGGGCGCTGTCGGGCCTGTCGTGAACGCAACACCGGCGTTTGCCTCAATGTAAACCCGAAGCAACCCGGCGGCGCATACGGTTACGTCGATATGGGCGGATGGGCCGGAGGTCAGGCGCAGTACGTGCTCGTTCCATACGCCGATTTCAACCTGCTTAAATTTCCAGACAAAGATCAGGCGATGTCGAAGATCAAAGACCTCACCATGCTCTCCGACATTCTGCCGACTGGCTATCACGGCGCAAAATCCGCAGGTGTTGGAGTTGGCTCCATCGTATACATCGCCGGAGCCGGCCCCGTGGGAATGGCGGCGGCGGCGGCCTCGTACATTCTCGGTGCAGCGGTCATCATCGTTGGCGACAAAATTCCTGAACGCCTTGCCCATGCAAAGAAGATGGGCTATGAAACGATCGACATCGGCAAGCACGACAGCCTCTCAGAGCAGATCGAGCAGCTTGTCGGCGTGCCTGAAGTCGATGCGGCGGTCGACGCCGTCGGCTTCGAGGCCAGCGCTCACGGCAATCCCAACGAAGCCGCACCCGCCAGCGTTCTCAATCAGTTGATGGACATAACCTTTGTCGCAGGAGGTGTCGGTATTCCGGGCCTCTACGTCGTCGAAGATCCCGGCGCGCCGAACGAAGAGGCTAAGAAGGGAATCCTGAAAATCCGCCTCGGCAAGGGCTGGTCGCGGTCGCTGCACTTCCACACCGGGCAGGCGCCGGTGCTGCAATACAACCGTCAGCTCATGCAGGCGATTCTGCACGATCGCCTGCCGATTGCGAAAATCGTCAACGCAACCGTCATCAGTCTCGATGATGCTCCCGAGGGCTACGCCGACTTTGATAAAGGCGCGGCGAAAAAATATGTGCTCGATCCAAACGGCTATCTGAAAAAGGCAGCGTAAGAACAAGAGGTAGAAAGAAAAAGGCCTCCGCTTTGTCGGAGGCCTTTCTTTTGAAAAGCTGCTTCGGTTATCGCCCGAGGGCAAAATCAGCTCTGCATCCACGGTCCACCCAGATGCCGCGCTGATCGAATCCCCAGCTGTATCCGCTGCGGCAGGGAGCGTCGCTTCTTTGCCGCACCAGCCGCACTCCATTGCGCGTATTCGCCGGGCAGAAGTTCCTGCCCCCATTGTCCGATGAGCAGGTGATGACTCCGCCGGGAGGCGGTCCCGGTGGCGGATAGCCGGGTCCGGGCGGTGGTGGATAGCCCGGCCCCGGCCCACCATAAAGGACTCTCACGACAAAGTCGGCCCTGCAGCCCCGATCGACCCAGATGCCGCGCCGGTCGTAACCCCAGCTATATCCTTGTTTGCAGGGTGAGCCGCTTCTCTGGTTCACCAGCCGCACACCGTAACGTGTATCGGCTGCGCAGTAGTGCCGGTTGCCGTCATCGGAGGCGCATGTGATTCTCGGGCCATCTCTGTATGTCGTGCCACTTTGGGCTAAAAGATGCGACGAGCCCAGCGCCATAAACACAACTGCAAAGAGAACGAACGTGAATTTCCTCAACATCTCTCCTCCGATTCGCTAGAAAAGCATACTCTGTACTCGACGCCAGAACAAAATCCTCGACCAGTTGTAACCGAATCCTTCAAGACGGATCAAATGAATTGTGATTGTCGCGCAGCATCGCGGCACTCGTCGCCGCAGCTTTTTCTGCTACGTTTTAATCGGAAGGCAGTGAATTTATTGACGCAGAAATCTATAGAGCCCTTGCCACAGCGGAAGCGCTTTCGCTGGCTGGGATGGTCGAGCTTTGTCTTCGCTTTTCTGCAAAGCGCGTGCACATTTGTACTGGCGACGAGCGGCATTCGCGTGCTCATTGGCCTCAGTTCGCTCGCTGCGGCTGCCGGCACGGATGCTCCGGCGAAGGGCTTTCATCAGGACGCGATACGCATCCCCATGATGATCTTTGCGCTGGCCGGTACGGCCATTAATCTCTATGCCGTCTGGAGAGTGCGCAGCCTGCGCGCGCGTCCGGCATCGCAATGGCGCGTTCAGCCAGTTACACCGAAGCAGAAGCGATCGGAGTGGTTGCAGATTGCGTTGTCGATTATGACGCTGATTCTTCTGGCGGCAGAGGGGTGGACACATCACCTGATCCACCACCCTCCACGCTAAGTTCTAAGCCGGCTCAGGCGATTCCGATGCGAGCACCAGATCCAGCCGCGCATGCAGGCGCTTGCTGTAATCGACAGGCAGCTCGAAGACGCGGTCGTCCGCCATCAGGATGATGACGTTGCGCGTAGAATCCAGGACCGCCGAGCAGATTTCGCAGTGCGCAAGGTGCCTCTCTACATCGGCGCGCACCTGGGGGTCGAGCGTTCCTTCAATGTAGTCGGAGATGCGGTCCCACACGTGTCTGCAATTCAGAACCATGGCAACCTCCTTAGCATTCCACTTTTTGCTTTTCCTTTCCACTCAATACGAAGCAGCGGCGCAAGCCTCTTCTGCAACAGCAGGCGAGCGCGGTGCAGGCGAACCTTGACCAGCGAGATAGAAATGCCGAGCGCTTCAGCGGTTTCATTCACGCTCAGCTCTTCCATGTCGCGCAGGATCACGACCTCGCGAAACGCATCAGGCAGGTCAGCGACAGCCTGGCGCATCAGCGCGCGTATCTCTTCCCGTTCCAGCGCCTCGGAAGGAATTTCGCGCCAGTCTGTTAATACAGCCGGCGTGTAGTCGCCTTCTTCAGCGTCATGGTTGTCGAGCGAATCCAGCGATGCGCGCTTTTCCTGACGCAGCTTCGAACGCGCCTCGTTTAGCGTAATGGCAATGAGCCATGTACTGAACTTCGCGTCACCGCGAAAGCTGGCAAGTTTGCGATAAGCGCGCAGAATCGCTTCCTGCGCCACGTCTTCCGCTTCCGTCTCGTTCTTCACCAGAGAGAGCGCGGTGAGATAGACCTGCCGCTCATAAGGGCGAATCAGGTCATGAAACTTTTCGCGCTCGCCGGCAAGAATTGCAGTAATGAGCGCCGCTTCGCGCTCCTGCCGCATTCCCGCGGCAGCCTGGGGCGTTGTCATAACTATCGCTTGCGCCGATGGGTGAAGAAGTAGTCGAGAGAGAAGAAACCAGCGCCAAAAATGAGCACAATGAGGGAGATAAATAGAAATGTGAACGGATCGGCGACGTAGAACTTGCCCGGATCCTTAAAAAATGACCACAGCGCTTCACGAGAATCCGTGAGATACGCAACGAACATGTTGCATGCGAGCAGAAATCCCGTGAGCCGTGACGCGAGGCCAACAATCAGCAGAATGCCGCCGAAAAATTCCAGAGAAGCGATTGCAGGCGCCATCAGCCCAGGCGCAGGAATGTCCAGGCTGGCAAAGAACTCGCGCACGTGCGAAAGATTGTGCAGCTTCCCCCAGCCCGTCTGCATGAACTGCCATCCCCAGTAAAGCCGAATCAGCAACAGAAAAGGTGAGTCCAGTCGCGCAGCATAGTACTTAAAGCGGCAGTAAAGGCCGCTGAGCCTTCTGAGGATGAACGGCGTTTTTGAGGTAGAAACAGATACCGGTTGCGTGCTCATAGAGATTTTCTTGCCTTTCTTACCGCGTAAACCAGCCCAGCGAAGACCACGTCTGAAACGCCGTCTGGAGAAACGGCGCGCGCGCGTCTTCAGGAATAGGGCTGTATTCAAGCGCCATGCCAATGGCTTTGCCGATTGGCTCGCCTGCCATCAACGCTGACAAAAGCCGATAGTCCTCGCGTCCAAGCCGCTTGTAGTAGACGGAGTTCTCATGGCGATGGACGGCAAGGTAAATCTCTTCCGGTTCCATCGCCGCGACATGACGGACTCTTTTTCGCTTGCGCGCAATGCTGGCGTTGTTGCTGCTCGAATCGCTGCTGCCGCTCTCGCTGCGTACTTCGATAATCAGATCGTCAACCGGATACCGCAGCTCGAGCAATCGCAGATACGGCTGCAGATGGAGCTGCGAACCGTCATGAATTCCCGCAAGATCGTCCGCGTCAATCAACGGGTCGGCGCCGGAATCGAAAGCCTCAATATGTGCCCACTCAATGCGCACCATGTCGAGCGCGAGATCTGCGCGTGGTTCGATGTAATCGCGATGCGTCAGGAGCCAATGCTCAAGCTGCGATCCAAGATTGCGCAGCGAAAACGACCGGGAAGGGAAGTCGGTGAGATAGGCGCGTGTCAGCGCATCGAACTTCCTGCGACCGATCACCGCCATCAATCCGGGAAAATCTTCTTCAAACGATGAGTAGAGCCGAAACCAGTACTGGCGGTTGTAAATCTCAAGCCGCTCAAACGACGAAAGCCTGTCATTCGGCTTGATGATGTCATCGGCTTCGCGGGTGTTTGAAGTGCCGTCCTTGCGCTTGCGGGGCATCGTTTCCTGCTGCGTCAGCGGATGCATGATCGCAGCGGCAACGCGGCGCTGAATCTCCAGCAGGTTGCTCATCGCGCCGCCTCCGCCAGTTCGGGCGCGGACGACTTAGCCGCAGCCTGCAGAAACTTCGTAGCCTTCAGCGCCTCAGCATGCACTTCTTCAAATGTCGGAATGTTGTCATCCCACTCAAGCAGCGTTGCCGTAGGCCCTGCACGCTCAATGGCGCGCGCATAAAGCTGCCACACCGGCTCCAGCACCGGATGGTCATGCGTATCGAGAATGTACTTCTCAAACTTCGAATGCCCGGCGATATGAATCTGCGCAATCCGCTCAGCCGGAACGGCATTCACATACACAAACGGATCGAAGGTGTGATTCTGCGATGAGACATAAATATTATTCACGTCAAGCAGAAGGCCGCAGTCCGCACGCTCGACAACCTCGTTCAGAAATTCCCACTCTGTCATTTCAGAGACGTGATATTCGGCGTAGCTGGAAACATTCTCAACCACAACGGGAATCTCAAGAAAATCCTGAACGTTCCTGATGCGTTCCGCCGTAACTTTCACGGCTTCCCATGTATAGGGCATGGGCAGAAGATCATGCGTATAGCGCCCATCGACCGATCCCCAGCAAAGATGGTCGCTCAGCCACGGCGTCTTCGTCCGTTTCACGAGCCGCTTCAGCCGCTTCAGATGTTCCGGATCAGGCTCAGTCGCGGAGCCAAAGTACATCGAAACGCCATGCTGCACCACGTTGTACTGTTCGAGAATCTGATCGAGCACTTCCAGCGGACGTCCGCCGTCCACCATGTAGTTTTCCGAGATGATCTCGAACCAGTCCACTACCGGCTTCTTGTTCAGAATGTGCCGGTAGTGCGGAATGCGCAGCCCAATCCCCACACCGTATTCGGTAAAGCCGTTAAAGCGATTCGCAGGCACTGCCAACTCCCAGGTGAAAATTAAAAAAACAACGGGCCGCTCCAGTGCGGCCCGCTGATGTCCTGAGCTTAGTGAGGCTTTGAACCATCGGTAGCGCAGCCGCCCTTGCCTTTGCAGCTGTTCTTACCTTTGCAGCCATTATCACTAGCTTTGCAACCACCCTGTCCCTTGCAATCGTTTTTGCCCTTACACGAATGCTTGCTCGTGTCCTGGTCCAGCGCGTTCTTAGCAAACGACGCTTTGCCCACCTTCACCACTGACGTGGCGCTGGTTGACGAGGCCGCTGCCTGCACGGTTGCGGCTCCGCCCAGCAAACCTGAAACTGCCGCGGCAACCATCAAGGTCTTCATTGAATGTTTCATACGTTGTCATTCCTCCATGGATTTGCAGGCCTAAGACCCGGCATTGTGAGATGCCGGTGGGAGACCTGCTGCCCATAAGAATATGGGACGCTCAAAAGGTTACAGCATTTGGCGGTAAAAAGATGTGACAGGTTGTAAAATCGCAAACCGCACTGGATTCATGACGACCGTCAGTCTTTTCTATAGGATGAACAACCATGAGCGAGAGAAAAGCCCAGTCCTATGCAAACTACAAGCGCAGGCATGCCCCGTTCCATTTCTTCGTACTCCCTGTCCTGATCGCAAACTCGATCGTAGCCATTGTGTATCTGGTGCGGCACCCAAGGCTGGCAGCCGCGTGGATGGTCGTTCTTTCCCTCGCTTTGCTCATGCTGGCGTTTCTGGTGAGGATGAATCCATTAAAGGCTCAAGATCGCGTCATTCGTCTGGAGGAACGGTTGAGGCTCATGGCGTTGTTGCCTGAGCCCATGCGCGTGCGCATTCCTGAACTGACCGAATACCAGCTCGTCGCGCTGCGCTTCGCATCCGACGCAGAAACCCCACGACTCGTCGAAGAGACGCTGAAAGAGAATCTAAGCGCGAAAGATATTAAGAAGAGAATTCAGAACTGGCGGCCGGACTACTTCCGCGTCTAAGGGAGCAGATTAGTTCTGCTTTGCTTCGAGTTCCGCCCAGCGCGCATAGAGAGTATCCACCGCCGACTTAGCATCTTCCGCCTCGGCAAGCGCAGCCTGCAGCCGAACCGCATCCACGGCTACAGCCGGATCTTCCAGCAATGCCTGCTTTTGTTGCAGCATTTCTTCCGCAGCCGAGATGCGGTCTTCTATATCAGCCCACTCGCGGGCTTCAAGATAGGAAAGTTTCTTTTTTGATGACGTCGAAGTGTTTTTTACCGAGGCTCGGAGGGGCTGCTCTTTCTGCTGCTTCCGTTCCGCGAGCCAAGCTTCCCATTGGAGATAATCCGCGAAGCGTTCAGCGCCGCCCGTGCCATCAAGCCCCAGCACTACATTCGAGATGCGGTCGAGCATATAGCGATCATGCGTCACCAGCACTAGGGCTCCCGGATACTCAAGCAGGCTCTCTTCGAGAATCTCAAGCGTGGCGATATCCAGATCGTTGGTCGGCTCATCAAGCAGAAGCAAATCGGCAGGCTGGAGCATCATGTTCGCGATCAGCACACGCGCCTTCTCGCCGCCGGACAGCCGCGACACCGGCTGGTTGAGTTGCTCGCCAGTAAAGAGAAACCGTGAAGCCCAAGACGCAACGTGAATCACGCGGTCCTGATAGATAACCGAATCGCTCTCCGGCGCAAGCGCGCGGCGCAGCGTCAGCGATTCATCCATCTGCCGGCTCTGCTCAAAATAAACGACCCTCAGTACAGTAGCCCGCTGAATCGTTCCGGCATCTTCCTTCAGGTCGCCGCTAAGCAGTCGCAGAAGCGTAGTCTTGCCGCTGCCATTCGGGCCAACCAGGCCAACACGCATGCCCGCCGTGATCGCAAAGTTCAATCCGTTGAAAAGCTTCTTGCCGCCGGCAGAGTATTCAAGGTCTTCGAGAGTGACGAGCCGCTTCGTTTGACGATCCGTCGCGCTGAAATCAATCCCTGCCGAACGCGTTTGCATCCGGCTGCCGAGATCGGTGAGCTCACCGATCAACTCATTCGCGCGATCAATGCGGGCTTTCGATTTCGTAGTGCGAGCTTTCGGTCCGCGCCGCAGCCATTCTTTTTCGATGCGTACACGATTCTCCAGCGCATCCTGCCGCCGTGACTGCGCTGCAAGGAACGCCTGCTTCGTCTCCAGAAAATCGCTATAGCTGCCGTTCACGCGCAGCAGACCACCCGGGTATGCACGATTCAGCTCAGCCATCTGCGTGGCGACATTCTCCAGAAAATAGCGATCGTGGCTGATCACAACGCAGGCAAAGGGCGAAGACGCGAGCACGCCCTCAAGCCATTCAATTCCCGCAAGATCAAGGTGGTTCGTCGGCTCGTCGAGCAGCAGCACATCCGGCTTTTGCACCAGCGCTTCGGCAATGGCCAGCCGCTTTCTCCAGCCGCCGGAAAATGTAACTGCCTTTGTTTCAAAATCCGCGAAGCCTGCGCGGCCCAGCGTCTCGCGCAGCCGCGCTTCCCATTCAGTCTCGGGAACACCGGCGCGCTTCAGCGCCGCTTCGATGACTGAGCGAACAGTCGCGCCTGCTGCGAATTCTGAATCCTGCTCAACATAGCTGAGCCGCGTCAGTTTGCGGACGGCAACTTCGCCCGCGTCGGGATCGATCTCCCCAGCAAGAATTCTCAGAAGGGTAGATTTTCCAGAGCCGTTCGGCCCAATCAACCCGATGCGGTCACCCTCATCCACCGTGAACGAGATATCGCTGAAGAGGGAAGTCGCGCCGAAAGCTTTCGAGATCGATTGTGCGTTCAGTATGAGCAAGGAAGCCCCAGAAAGTAAGCGCGGGCCGCAGCCCGCGCGTTTGGTGACAAGTCCGAAATAGGCTTACTTCGCCGCTGCGGTAGCCGCCACATATTCTTCGTACGGCCCCTTGAAATCTTCGATCGTTCCATTATCGAAGTGCCAGATGCGCGTGCCGACTTCTTCCATCAGATCCTGATCGTGCGTCACCAGCAGCACCGTGCCTTCGTATCGCTGCAGAGCAATGTTCAACGCATTGATCGATTCAAGATCGAGGTGGTTCGTCGGCTCGTCGAAGATAAGAATGTTCGGCTTCTGCAGCATCAGCTTGCAAAAGAGCAATCGAGCCGCTTCACCACCAGATAGCGCCTCCGTCGGTTTCAATCCTTCCTCACCGCGAAAGAGCATCTGCCCGAGAATGCCGCGAATATCTTCCGTCGTCGCCTTCGGATCGAACTGGTGCAGCCATTCATTCACGGTCTTGCCCTGCTCGATCACGCCTGCGTGGTCCTGCGGAAAGTAGCCGATCTGCGCCTCATGCCCCCACTTCACATTGCCGGCGTCAAGATCAAAACCTTTCTCTGCCAGATCACGATCACTCGCCAGCAGCGACTTCAGCATCGTCGTCTTACCCTGGCCGTTGCGCCCGATCAGGCAGACCTTTTCGCCGCGCATGACAGACCCGGCAAAGCCGTCGATCACCACCTGATCGCCATACGTCTTGCGCACGCCTTCAAACTCCAGCGTGTGCTTGCCCGAAGGACGAATCTGATCGAAGCGGATGTATGGGCGTTGGATATTCGAACGCGCCAGATCATTCGTCTGCAACCGCTCCACTTCCTTCTTGCGGCTTGTTACCTGACTGGAGCGAGTACCGGCAGAAAAACGCGCGATGAACTCATTCAGCTGAGCAATCTTCTTCTCGCGCTGCTCGTTCTGCGCTTCCAGCCGCGAACGTACCTGCGTCTTCGCC
>Ga0209139_10000985_pt1 | contig 10335 bp, 9 predicted proteins | sample BogFormECP14_OM3_FD_188246 | JGI IMG/M metagenome (GOLD analysis project Ga0209139, IMG submission 188246) | Bog forest soil microbial communities from Calvert Island, British Columbia, Canada - ECP14_OM3 (SPAdes) (version 2) | ecosystem: Environmental > Aquatic > Freshwater > Wetlands > Bog ...
ATCTATGAAGTGCATGTTCCGCAACCCCGGTGATGATCATGCCTGCATAGCTGTGACCCACAAGCGTCACATCTTGCAAATTTTCGTGCGTCAACACACCAATGACGTCCTCAATATGCGTCTGAAGGCCAATGGCAGGTGTGAGCAGGTTTGCATCGTTTTCCAGACCGCTCAGCTGCGGAATCCATACCTCATGGCCAGTTGCCCGCAATTTAGGAATCACAAGGTCCCAAGTGGAAGCTGTCTGCCAGGCACCATGAACCAAGACAAACTTTGCCATTTGACTGCCCTCCGTGGCAGCAATTCTAATGCGGGCAGTCGCTCGAATTGCAGAGGATAGTACCGTGGGCCCGCATGCTTAGTCGCGATTAGTCGCTCAATCGGAAACTTACCGGCTGCCGAAAAGTGTGGCTGTTGCTAGCGTGAGGCGGCAGCGACCGGGGCATTGACCGGAGTGAGCCAGTTGTGGCGATCGGGTTTGGTGCCGCTAGTGAGCGCGAAGAATTCTTCCTGGAGGCGGCGCGTGATGGGGCCGGCGACGCCTTTGCCGACTTGGATTTTGTCGACCGAGCGGATCGGCGTGATTTCGACGGCCGTGCCGCAGAAAAATACTTCGTCGACGATATAGAGCATTTCGCGGGGGATTACCTGTTCCTTCACGGTAATGCCAAGATCTTCCGCAAGCGTGACGACGGTGTTGCGCGTGATCCCGGGCAGAATGCTGGTGGCGAGCGGCGGCGTGTAGAGCGTGCCGTCGTGGACGAGAAACACGTTCATGCCGGAACCTTCGCTGACGTGGCCGCCGGAATCGAGAGCGATGCCTTCGGCGTAGCCATTGAACTGGGCTTCCATGCGGATGAGCTGCGAGTTCATGTAGTTGGCGGCGGCTTTGGACATGGCCGGCAGCGTGTTTGGCGCGATGCGCGTCCAGGAGCTGACGCCGACTTCGACGCCCTTGGTGAGCGCGTCCGGGCCCAGATAGGCGCCCCACGACCAGCAGGCCATGTAGATCTCAATGGGAGAACTGAGCGGATTCACGCCGACTTCGCCGTAGCCGCGCATGACCATGGGCTTGACGTAACAGGAATTCAGTTTGTTGAGGCGCACTAATTCGGTTGCGACATTGCAAAAATCGTCGAGCGAGTAAGGCAAGTCCATGCGATAGATTCTTCCGGAGTTGATGAGGCGCTGCATGTGTTCGCGCAGGCGGAAAATGGCGGGGCCTTGCTTGGTTTCGTAGCAGCGAATGCCTTCGAAGACGGCGGAGCCGTAGCTTACGACGTGGGAAAGGACGTGAAGGGTGGCGTCGTCCCAGTTAATCCACTTTCCGTTGTGCCAGATTTTATCGGTTTTTTGGATGGGCATGATGTTGTCCTTTTTGTGGTGCCACTCGCGGTGTTGCCTGAAAGTGCAGAATACGGTACGCGACCTGGAGCGTCAATAAAGTGTACTGAACGCCCCGGCCAGTACAAAAACCAATTTGGCGCGTAGTGTCTCGCGCTAGACCGGCGGCGTTACATTACCTTGGCAAATCAGGTGGGTTTGCCGAATCGGGCGGAGGCGTGGATTTCACAGGCGCATTTAGAGACTCCATCATGGCCTGCGCTTTTGAAATCGTTCGGCTCGACTTGTTCTCCCAGAGTCCCAAAAGTAGAAATGGAATTGCTGTAGCCGCGACCAGCAGCTTGGCGCGACGAGGTATTTTGGATTCCGGTTCCCAGCGGAAAAGCTGGACAGACAAGAAGAAGGTCAGCAGGGCCCACAAAACGAGCGACCCTAACGCTATCAAGACATCCCGGCTCCAGGGCGCTGCCGACCAGAAAATGGCATCCTGCAGTTCGGTGACGAGATACGTGGCCGGAAGAAAAAGACCCACTCGCTTGACGACCAGCGGCAGCTGGGCAAGCGGAATGGTTGCGCCAGACAAAAAAATCAGAGGCAGCCAGATGAGCTGATTAATGACCTGGGTTTCTTGCATGGTATTGGTAACGCTGGCGACGACCAGTCCGAGGGAGGCAAAGGACATGGCGCCAAGTGCTATTAGAAGAAAGGCCGACACGAAATTACCAAAGTCGGTGACATGAAAAATGAAGCGTGCAAACAGTATCTCCACGATTACAGTGGGCAGCGTAAGTACAAGATTGGCGACGATGCTGGAGGCGAGCATATCGCCTGCAGAAACCGGGCTCACGTGGAAGCGTCGCAAGATACCCTGTTCGCGAAACATGACCAAGGCGGCGCTGAGCCCCCAAAAACTTCCCATTACTGTGAGCGCGATCACCGGACCCAGTAAATACCGAACGCCGACTGGCGAGCCCTTTGCAAAGATTCCGGCGTAGAGGAAGAAAAAGCCGAACGGCATGATCACGCTGAAGAACAAAAACATTTTATTGCGCAGCGTGAGCTGGATGCGCATGCGGGTGAGTGTGGCGAAGTTTGTCAATCGCGCAGCCTCCTTCCTGTCATTTCGATGAAGACATCCTCGAGGGAAGGCGAGGCAATTTCTAGGCTGACGAGTTCGTTGCCTTCTGCTTCGAGGTGCTTCACGAGGTCGACGATGGTTTTTGGCGGGCGATGAGAGTGAATCACGTAGGCGCCATCGAGTTCGCGCGCGTCGGCTACACCTTCCAAATTTTTCAACGCGCCATCGGTCTCAGGTTTGGCTAGGCGGACTTCGATGCGGGTAGCACCGCCGGAACGCGTTTTCAGTTCTCGCGGTGTGCCGAGGGCGACGACTTTGCCGTGGTCGACGATGGCGACGCGATCGCAGAGGCGCTCGGCTTCTTCGATGTAGTGCGTGGTCATAACTATGGTTTTCTTTTCGCGCTTGAGTTCTTCGATGATGTCGTAAATCTCGCGGCGCACTTGCGGATCGAGACCGGCTGTAGGCTCGTCGAAGAAAAGTACTTTGGGATCGTTGACGAGCGCCATGGCCAGAGCCAGGCGCTGTTTTTGGCCGCCGGAAAGCTGGCTGTAAAACGCATTGCGTTTTTCTTCGAGGCCGAAGCGCTTGAGAAGTTCCTCAGGATTGCGGCGGCGCTTGTAGAAGCTAGAAAAAAGGCGAAGAGCCTCCATCACGCGAAGCTTATCGGGTAGGGAAGTGGATTGCAGAGCCGCGCCGATTTCGTGCTTTAACGCCCGAGACTCGCTCTTCGGATCGAGGCCGCAGACCGAGACGCGGCCGCCATCCAGATCGCGGAGTCCTTCAAGGATTTCTACTGTCGAGGTTTTTCCAGCGCCATTGGGACCGAGAAGGCCAAAGACTTCGCCTTCCTCGACGGAAAAACTTACGCCGCGAACGGCTTGGACGTCGCCGTAGCTCTTCACCAAATTTTCAACTTGAATGATCGGATTCGCCATGAGCCCTACATTGTTGTGCGCAAAGACGTACCTAAGGATAACGCAAGTGCTGGCTTTCTCTGCTATGCGCGCATCGCGCGGATGGCGCGGAGTGAGTTACTTCGGAGCGTAGAAAAGATAGTCGGCGGAATACGGGACTCGGACTTCGTGGCCCGCACTCGCCGAATCGCAGCCGGATGCGGGTGCTTTGCCGCCTTTGGTGTTGAGGCGCTGGATGCTTGTGGCGCGGGAGAGCACGCCGCTGCCTTCGTGGCTCACGATGTTGACGAGAAGCCATGGAATGGAGTCAGCATCCGGCGAAGGCACATTGGCGACGGCTTTGCCCGTTACACGGCTACCGTCATTCGCTTCCCAGGATGGTCCGGCGAAATGTTTGCCGAAGGGGTTGCCGTCTTTGTCGAAGAGCTGGGCGTCCGGAGCTTTCAGTTCCCACGAGAATTCCGTGGCGCCCTCCTTGCAGATGTAAACCTGATCTCCCTTCGCGTGAACCTGGAGAAGTAGCTGCTCGCCAGCAGGCGGCTGGAGTTGGGGCGGAATTTGTTGCGCGGAAGTGGAGAACGATAGAACGGCGCTCGCAGTGACCAACAATGCGGCGAGTAGTACGAGATTGCTCTTGCGCATGGAACGGATCCTCCTCCTGGAGTATAGATTTGGTCGTAAGCATGGCAAAACTGTTTTATCGAGGGGCAACGGGCTTGCTGGTTTTCTTGGCAGCAGACGATTTCTTACGCGGCGGAGCCCAAAGATATTTTTTTACGTTGATGCGGGATTCGACGACCGGAATGCCTTCGGATTCGAGGAGCTTTTTTTGGAGGGAAGCGTAAGGCTCGCGGATAAGGATTTTGCCGTTGGCTCCGAGAACGCGATGCCAGGGGATGCCTTTGCCCTTTGGAGTGGCGCCCATGGCGCGGCCTGCGGTACGGGCACCGCCGGGGAGACGCAAGGCTTTAGCAACGGCTCCATAGGTTAGAACCCGGCCGCGGGGAATTTGTTTCACGAGCTTGTAGACCGGATTGAAGGACACGGTGAGGCGACTCCTTGCACTACTGTTTGGATGAGCCCCGCGAATGCGTGAAAGACATCGTAAAAGCACGCACGCAACGCAACAAGAGAAATAATCGGCGCTGCCGTGTTTTATACAGTGAAGACTCTATGGAGCGATGGTCGGCGAGTAAGTACTTTTACAACCTGGGAGTAAGTAGCCGATAAGTCAAATTACCAGGCGGCGCATCTAAGTAAGTAAGAGAAGGGAAGTAAAGAGAAAGACGACGATGAATGGAACCGATGAAACAAAGCGAAAAAACTAATGAACGAAACGGAAACAAATTCGTTAGTTTGTACGCATCACGGTTGCAAAGTAATCGTTCGTGCTAGTACGGATCGTTCATTGACGGCGTAGTGGAACGAAAGTACACTACGAGTACGGTCAATGACTTGAGGTGCTGTCATGGCTTTTGTCCGTCGCAAAGGGAATTCGTTCTACCTGGTGCACAATGTGCGCCGCGGCGGAAAAGTGCGGCAGCTGCATCTTGCGCGGCTTGGGGAGCGTGCGCGCATCACGGACGCAGTGGTCAGGGAAGTCACGAAGAAACATCCGTTCGTGGAGCTGAATTGGCGGGCTTTGCGGGAACAGATGGATGGTCAAGTGGATCTAGCCGATGCCAGCTCACCGGCGATCCAAAAGCTCGTCGCCAGCCTGCGAGAGCTGAACCTCGAATTGGCGGACCTCTTTCCGCCGCTCCTACGGATTTCTGAAACGCCCACGGTGGCGCGAGAGCTGTTAGTGCAACTTCGGCTTTTGCAATCCACACTTCAGGTGAAACTCAATCAGTTTGACCGGAAGCGCGGACGGTTCAGTAATGCGACCCTGCGAATGCACGGCCGCTAGGAGGAGACCATGAGCGCCCAGATACTCCCACTCGATCCAAATCTACGAAGCAACACGACGATTGAATTTCAGTCGGCGCTGCGCTCCAAGATCGTCGGACAGGCGGAAGGCGTGCAGGCGCTCGTAGACCTGTATCAAGTCTTCTGCGCGGGATTGAACTCGCCGGGGCGGCCGGTGGGGAACCTCCTTCTGTTGGGACCGACAGGCTCTGGTAAGACACGCATCGTGGAAGCAGCAGCGGAGATTCTTTTTGGAGATGCCCGCGCGGTCATCAAGGTGGATTGCGCGGAGTTTCAGCACTCGCATGAAATTGCCAAATTGATTGGCTCGCCTCCGGGATATTTGGGGCACCGGGAAACGCATCCGCTGATCACGCAAGAGGAATTGTCGAAGAGCCATACCGACAAGCTGAAACTCAGCTTCTTGCTTTTCGACGAGATTGAGAAAGCCTCCGATGCGCTATGGCAGCTGTTGCTTGGCATGTTGGATAAGGCAACGCTAACTTTAGGGGACAACCGCCGCGTGGATCTCTCGCAGACGGTGATTTTTCTGACCTCGAACCTGGGCGGCGGCGAGATTACAGAATTGATGCATGGCGGAATGGGCTTCGTCCAACCAACAGACCTGCCAGTCACGGGTTTAGACGAGAAAGTTGAACGGACGGCGATGGAAGCCGCTCGAAGGAAGTTCTCGCCGGAATTCATGAACCGGCTGGACAAAGTGGTAGTGTTCCACCCTCTGCAGCGTGAACAACTTGAAGAAGTACTTGAGATTGAGCTTGGGCAGGTACAGCAAAGGGTTTTGGAGACCGCGAAAGGGCAGTTTCTCTTCCGGGTCACGCCCGGCGGCAGGGACTTCCTATTGCAAGAAGGAACAGATCAACGATATGGAGCCCGGCACTTGAAGAGGGCGATCGAGCGGTATGTCGTGTATCCGCTTGCGAATCTGCTCGCTACAGAGCAAGTGCACTTGGGAGACCTGGTTTGCATCGATTGGGACCGGACTCACAAGGGGCTGACCTTCGCTCGGGAGGGCGAAGGGGCTCTGGTGGCGCCGGCAGTGCCTCAAATTGCACAACTTGCGACGGCGGCGGAAGCAAAAGATGGCAAGACGGCGGATCCACCCGCGGAAGTCGTGGTTGCAGAGAGAAAATTGCGAGCGGCTCAGCCTTCCGCGGCACCGGCGGCAGCACCGCAAGGGCGGAAGAAGTCGGACCGATAAAGAACACAAAGAGTCAGGCTGAATTTTGGGGCGCGCCGTAGAGGACGCGCCCCTTTTTGTCGCTTGAGGGCTGACAGAAACTGTTTCATCCTCTCACTTTGAACACAGATGAAACACTGTCTCACCACGTGAGACAGTTTCCAAAATGGCGGATTTTGTATCTCATTGAATTTCTACTAGTTTGCGAGGGCGAAGGCAAACGCTGGGATTGGCAGCCCCCATGCTCTATTTCCTTCAAGCGCGCAGCTGAGACGCATGGGGCGTCTTTTGCAGCCGAACCCGGAAGGAACGAGCCATGAAAAGCGCCGCAAGACAGCAGCTGGATCCAAGCATTCGCAGCACGGACAGCCGGGACTTCGAGGGCGCGTTGCGCTCGAAGATCGTCGGGCAGGCCGAAGGTGTTCAAGCGCTGGTCGACCTCTATCAGGTCTTCTGCGCAGGATTGAACTCACCAGGCCGGCCCGTGGGGAACCTGTTGTTCCTTGGCCCGACCGGTTCGGGCAAGACACGCATTGTGGAAGCGGCTGCAGAGATCTTGTTTGGCGATGCGCGCGCGGTGATTAAGGTGGATTGCGCGGAATTCCAGCATTCTCATGAGATTGCGAAGCTGATTGGCTCGCCTCCGGGGTATTTGGGACACCGCGAGACGCATCCCTTGATCACGCAAGAGGAGCTGTCCAAGAGCCATACGGAGAAGCTGAAGCTGAGCTTTTTGCTTTTCGACGAGATTGAGAAAGCCTCTGACGCCCTATGGCAGTTGCTTCTGGGTATGTTGGATAAGGCGACTCTAACCCTAGGCGACAATCGCCGGGTGGACTTGTCGCAGACGGTGATCTTCCTGACGTCGAACCTGGGCGGCGGAGAAATATCGGAATTGATGCAGGGCGGAATGGGTTTCGTGCAGCCGAAAGACAAACCGGCCGCGGGACTTGACCAAAAAGTCGAGCGGACGGCAGTGGAAGCGGCGCGCAGGAAGTTTTCACCGGAATTCATGAACCGGTTGGACAAAGTGGTGGTCTTCCATCCCTTGCGCCGGGAACAGCTTGAGGAAGTGCTGGAAATCGAGCTGGGGCAAGTGCAGCAGAGAGTTTTAGAGACGGCCAAGGGACAGTTTCTGTTCCGCGTGACCGCGGCTGGGAGAGAGTTCCTGTTGCAGGAGGGAACTGATCAGCGCTACGGAGCTCGTCACCTGAAAAGGGCGATCGAGAGGCACGTTGTTTACCCGCTGGCGAATCTGCTGGCTACTGAGCAGGTGCACCTGGGTGACCTGGTGTGCATCGACTGGAACAAGGACAGGGAAGGATTGAACTTCGTTCGCGAAGGCGAGAATCTGGCGATGCCGGCGCGCCGGCCGGAGCCGGTTCTCACCGCGCGAGTTGCGCAGGCACGAAGCGGCCGGACCGTTGAAGCACCTTCGACGGCGATCGGCGCTGAACCGTTGCCACGGATGGCGCGCTAGAGAACTTGTAGTCTAACTTTCTCAATTTGAAGGGCCCGGGAGGGATACTTCCCGGGCTTTTTCTTTTGCGTAAGACTCAGTGTAAAGTTATCGAGAACGGCGGAGATTTCGCTTGTGCTGGCCGGCAAGGATCATTTTGGCGGGAGTGTCTAGGGTGTCGAGAATCGTAGTGTCTTTCGAGCGGCGCGCGCGGGCATGTACGGGTGTGGCTTTACTCTGTCTTTTGATTGCGCCGTGCATGCGGGCTCAGCGGACACAATTTAAGCCAGGATGGAATGTTTATTCTCCGCAAGAAGACATCCAACTGGGCAAGGAAGTCGCGGTGGACGCGGAGAAACAGTTGCCATCGTGCAACGATCCGAAAGTGGATGCGTATTTGATGGAGCTTGGCAAGAAACTAAGCGCGAAACTGCCGGCGGGGGGAGTCCAGTATCCGTTCGAGTTTCATTGCGTGAACGACAAGGCCATCAACGCGTTTGCATTGCCTGGCGGATATGTATTCGTGAACCGGGGCGCTATCGAGGCTGCGGACAATGAGGCGGAGCTTGCGGGGGTGATGGCGCACGAACTCGCGCATGTGGCTTTGCGGCACGGAACGGCTGAGGCCACGAAGGCAAAGGCCGCGCAGACGGGTGTGGGAATCCTGGGAATCCTTTTTGGAGATAACGCCGGCGGAGCGCTGTTGACGGAACTCGGCAGGTTCAGCGCGGGCGGTGTCTTGTTGCGGTATTCGCGTGCGACGGAGACGCAGGCGGATGTGGTGGGCACACAGGTGCTTTACGATGCGGGATATGACCCGCGAGCGCTGGCGCAGTTTTTCGAAAAGATTGAAGCGGATAGCAAGGGACAGAACCCGCCGGAGTTTTTCTCAGACCATCCGAACCCTGAACATCGCGTAGAGCGTGTGAACGAGGAGATCAATAAGTTGGGCGGCTTGCCGCCGAAGATGAAGAAGGATTCCGTGGAGTTCGAGGCGATTAAACGCGAGGTGACGGCGCTGCCGGCCGCTCGGAGAGACGCGCTGGCTGCCGGCGGACCTGCTCCCAGGCCGGTGGGACCACCGGTTGTGCCTTCAGCCAATTACGCTGAGTATCAAGCGAAGGCGTACGCTATGAAGTATCCGGACAATTGGAAAAAATATGGAGAGAAAGCGAGTGTGTCGTTCATGCCGGATGGCGGGGTGATGGAAGGCGACGACGGACAAGATGGCATGGCGTACGGAGTCATCGTGAACCTAACGAAGGTTCAGAGTGCCGCAAGCGATGCTAAGGCGCTTGATAAAGCCACGCAGGAATTTATTGGCACTTTGCAGAAAGGCAACCCAAAGATGAAAGTCACGCAGCAACCGGGGCACTTGCGCGTGAACGGGCAGCCTGGGCTTTCGACGTATTTGAGCAATGAATCTCCCGCTGGGGGCGACGAAACGGATTGGCTAATCACCGTGATTCGGCCAGAAGGATTGGTATCTTTTGTATGCGTCGCGCCGCAGAAGGATTACGAGAAGTATGACAAGACGTTCTCATCGATTCTCGATAGTGTGCGATTCGCGAAATAGAGAAGAATGAGCCGGCTCGCGACCCAGTCCTTCCATTGAGTCTCTCAAAAACCAAACATTTAATGCGTGAGCGCGGGCGCGTTTTTTTCTGGGCTGCTGTCCGCTGCAGCCTGTGCGGCCTGATAAAGGCTGGCCGCGCGTTGAAGAGCGTCAGCGATGCTTGGGCATATATTGGCCGCGCCGACGTGACGTTCGAACTCAGCTTGCTTCATCAGTTGGGCGGGCTGTTCGCGTGCACCGCAGAGTAAGAGTGAGCGGCCGGAGGCGTGTAACGTGTCCGCCAGGTCGCGGATGGCTCCGAGACCGGTGGCGTCGATGGCAGTCATGTTGCGAAGGCGAAGGATCACTATTGGGGGGAGAGAATCGACGTCGCGAATGATCTCGGCGAATTTGTCGGTGGCTCCGAAGAGGAATGGCCCGTGGATGCGGTAGACCGTTGCGTAGGGCGGAATGTCTTTGCCTTGCAGGATGTGTTTGCGGCTGTCTTCGACGTAGTCTTTCGTTACGCGAGTGACAGTCGTAGTTCGGGAGACTTTGCGAATGAACATTAACGCGGCGAGGACCATGCCAACTTCCACCGCAAATGTTAGGTCAGCGATCACGGTTAAAGTCACGGTAATCAGCCAAACGGCGATATCCGCAGACGTGAGTTTTAGAATTTCCGGGATTTCGCGCCATTCGCCCATGTTGTAGGCAACGATCATCAGAATGGCGGCGAGAGCGGCGAGAGGCACGTTTTTCGCCAGCGGCGCGGCGAATAGGACGATGGCTAGGAGTGTGAGGGAGTGGATCATCCCAGCCACGGGGGTTTTCGCGCCTGACCGCACGTTTGTCGCGGTGCGCGCGATCGCG
>Ga0209139_10000986_pt1 | contig 10334 bp, 12 predicted proteins | sample BogFormECP14_OM3_FD_188246 | JGI IMG/M metagenome (GOLD analysis project Ga0209139, IMG submission 188246) | Bog forest soil microbial communities from Calvert Island, British Columbia, Canada - ECP14_OM3 (SPAdes) (version 2) | ecosystem: Environmental > Aquatic > Freshwater > Wetlands > Bog ...
CGTTGCCACTCCCCGTGGTTTTACTACTCGCAGACTCACTTTGCTTTCTTCGGGTCCACGCTAAAGCTGTATCCGAGCGCCAAGATTACAACCGGGTCGGTCTCTCCCATATTAAAAATCTGCGTGCTGAACGTGACATTCTTGCGCGTGAACTGCAGCAACAGTCCGCGCTGAATATCGAGCGAAGTAGTATAGGCTCGGGTCCGTTGCACCACGTACCCTGCCATGAACCACGGCACCGGGGAGTACGTCAGTTGCGTCCACGTATAGAAAAAATTACCGCTTTTTGTGGTCGTATCGAAAATGTATTCGTTCGCGCTGTATAGCTGCAATTTCTTGTAGGTAGCCGTAACTTCCACGCCCGGCGCGATTCCATTCACATTTCCAAATACCCCGCCGATCATCGGCGTGGCCTCCAGCACCAGCTTTTTCCCCACGCTCAAGTTGTACCCGATCCACAACGATCCTGTCTGCTGAGCTTCGTAGTTGTATCTTGCTTCCAAGTGCAGCGTATCGCGGTCCGCCGTGAATGTCGGCGAAAAGTAGGATTGCCCGTGGGGCACGAGATATCCGTTTAAGCTCAAATTGAAATCCCAGGGATTTGGTGGCGCTACCGGGCTGGCCAGCGCGGGGTTGGCTGGCGCGGTCTTGGCCGGTGCATTGTTGCCTTCGGTTTGTGCAAGGAGCCGGCTGCCGCAAAGAAATGCGAGGAGGAACATCCCGAGATGTCGCACGGATATCATTCCCCAAGTGCGACGGTGACTCCAGGACCGAGAACCGTCGCAGCCTGCCGGATTTCTCAGTCCTTATTTCTTTTTCTTGTGCTTCTTGCCGTGCTTCTTCCCGTCTTTTTTGCCGTCTTTCTTGCTCTTTTTCTTGCCATCGCCTTCAAGCACCAGCTTTTCCGTTCCCTTCATCTTATGTGCCTTCATTTCCTCCAGCAGACCTTCGTCTGTCAAATCCAGTGGGTGCGAGTGCTTCCAGTCGTGGTGGAATACTTTCGCTAGCCGTTCGATCACATGTTTGTCGTCCACCGCGATGGCCAGCTCTCTGCGACTATCGAAGCTTCCGGGTGCTAGATTGATGGATCCCACGATGGCGCGCGCATGATCAGCCAGGAGCATCTTGGCGTGCAGTTTCAAGTGCTTCAGTTTGTGAATCTTGATGCCGACATCTTGCATGATGCGCATCCCGCCGACGGCTTCGACCAGCTTTTCCTTGCTCAGCTTATGTGGAGGCCGGGCCATGACGTGGACCTTCACTCCGCGGCGCGCTGCCCGGACCAATCGTTCGATAATCACCGCATCCTGATAGCGCTCGTTTTGCACAAAAAGGGATTCCTTCGCGCCGTCAATAAACTGCGCGATACGCTCCCGGCCGTTGCCGCAGCACCAGATCATATGGGACTCTTCGCCACCCTTAAACGGCTTGCGCGACCAATCCGCTTCGAAGCATTCGATGATTTCGCCCACTTCATGCGGATGCGAAGTGACGATGGCGTAATCGCGGGTTTCGGTAAGGTTCTTCGTTTCCCAGTTAAGGGATTTCACGAAGGCCGTCGCATCATCCACCACCATGGACTTCTCGTGGGTCACGTCATAGTCTGGGCTGCTGTCTTTGACCGTCACCCCTCCGGCCGCCAGCTTCTTGTGCGACTCCTTGTTTTCCGATTCACCATCACGGCGTGCAGGATTCAGCATCACCCGGACGTCCACTCCGCGGCGCTTGGCGTCAATCACCGCCTTCAAGAGAGACGGATCCGAGAAAAGGAACATCTTGACGCGCAGCGATTTTTTCGCCCCGTTGATGGCCTCTAAAATCGGCTTGGATGTATCGTCGGGCATCACGATTACAGAACGTGACATGGAGCCTCCTTAAGATCCTTGCGAACGTAACCAATGCCCGCCGAGAAGCAGCGCGGTCTTTCGTCGGCGATGCACATTGCTACTTCGAAACCGGACTGGCAGGTGGTGCGCTGAACTGTATTTTATAAAGTTCCGCATACACCCCGCCTCGAGCAATCAATTCTTCGTGCGTGCCCTCTTCTGCAACTACTCCTTCTTTCAGAACGATGATCTTATTTGCATCGCGAATCGTGCTCAGGCGATGGGCAATGGTAATTACCGTTCGGCCCTTCATCAGCTTTTCCAGAGCGTCGATAACCAACCTCTCCGATTCCGTATCCAGTGCCGCTGTCGGCTCGTCCAGGATGAGGATCGGGTTGTTGCGAATCACCGCACGGGCAATTCCGATGCGCTGTCGCTGGCCGCCAGAAAGCGTCTCGCCGCGCTCTCCCACCATGGTGTCGTATCCGTGCGGCATTCGCGCAATGAACTCATCGGCGTTCGCCAGCTTGGCCGCCTCGATGATTTGCTGCTCCGTAACGCCCTTCCGCCCGTAAGCGATGTTATCGCGCACCGTCCCCTCGAACAGCACCGTTTCCTGCAGTACGTAGCCGATTTGGTCGCGCATGGAAAGAAATTTGTATTCACGAACATCCACGCCGTCAATCTTAACCACACCGGCGGATGGATCGTAAAATCGCGGGATCAAGCTGACGATGGTGGACTTCCCACCCCCCGTCGGGCCCACCACTCCCACTAGCTGGCCCGCTTTGATCTTGAAAGTAACGTCCTTAAGCACGGGAGCGTCGGCGGTGTACGCGAAAGCCACATGCTCGAACTCGATATCACCAGCAATTGTGCCGGCCTCGCGCGCGTCGGGATGTTCCGGAATAATCTCATCGGCGTCAAGAATTCCCCGGATGCGATCCACGCCGACGGCCGCCTGTGCGATCGTGTTGGTCATCGTGGCGAGGTCCTGCACAGGCTTGAAGAACTTATTTAGATAGGAGAGAAAGACAGTCAGCGCTCCCGCTGTCATCGCTCCGGCCAAAATCAGCGCCGAGCCTCTCCACAATACGACCGCTGTGCAAAGTGCCACAGTAATCGCTACGATAGGGGACAACAGGGCCTTCACCTTTCGCGCTTTCAGAGAGGCAGCTACCGTCGCCTCGCTGACCTCGGCGAGTTCTTCTTCGGCCAGGTCCTGTCTCCCAAAGGCCTTTACCACCCTCATGGATTGCAGCCCCGCCTCAACTACAGAAACGATTTTGCTCTGCTCCTTGCGTACTTCGTGCGTCGCTTTCTTGACCACTTTCTTGAACCGGGAAACCAGCAGCAGCATGAACGGCGTCACCGCCACAGCAATCAGCGTGAAATCCCAGTTGAGCCAAAACATAATGAACAGCATCGCCACGATCGTCAAAATATCCACCACGATGCCCAATGTGGACGAAGAGGCGAAGCCCTGGATCGTCTGTACGTCGGAAGTGATGGTGCTCAGCAGCGTGCCGGTTTGATGGCTGTCGTAGTAGCTCAGAGAAAGCTGTTGCAGGTGATGATAGGTACGCAGGCGCAGATCATTAGCCACCCACTGGCCCACGCTGGTTGTGTAGTAGTTCGCGACGTAGGAAGCGACCGCGCCCAACACCGCTATCACCACCGCCGCGATTGCCGCCGCGACGGCGATCTGCATCTTACTGCCCCCACTTAAAATGGGTCTCAGCAGATCGTCAAGCCAAGGAGCGAGTTTGTGAGTGCCAACGACGTTGTCGAGGATGATTTTCAGCGGCCACGGCCCTGCCACGCTCATCGCGGTCTGTACGAGCATCGCGAGCAGGATAACGATTAGGGTGCCCCGGTACGGGCGCATCAGACTTCGGATTAGACGAAACAATCGACCCTTCCTTATCTGGACGTCTCTTGTGAGTCCCCACCCGCATCGGCGCTACGGGCTCTGCGGTCGGCTCGCCTCAACGCCGAGACCAAAAAGTGCGACCCGAAACCATCTAACGGCACGTCCGAGAGCCCCCCTCGTGCGAGCTCGAAAATCGGAATAGTGTTCGCTACACTACGAGTCTCACTCGCCGCGTGTAACTGTCAGTTTTGACAGTTTGAGTAACGTCCCAATCCCTCGAACTCGGAGTCTCACTGCGATTTGCAGGACGCCGCCAGCGGGACGCTCCCTGGGCGTCAGCCAGCCCTGAGGCAAGCCTGTAATTGTGTTTTCTGGTCAGTGTGGCGCAGCATGCGCGATAGCTTCCAGAGCGATACTAGTCTTGACTCGCTGATCGGCACTCATCGCGAGCTGCTTCGCCTTTACCAGCTGCTGTAACTTTGTGTAGGCCGAAGACCCAGCATCCGATGAGACCTTCGTCGAGAGCTCCAGCACTTTTCCCCCGGGCCACTCCCACAGTTCCAATGTGAGTTTCCCCAAGTGCGGCTGCGATTGCGTTCGCCAGGCGGTTGCAGTGACCTCGGCAACTTTTTTTACGCGGGACCAATCAATGGAAACATGTGCGTCCTCGAACAGCTTGATTTGCGCGGAGCTCAGCAGGTGGGAGACATCAGTTCCAGTTTGAGGAAGCTCCACCGCTGCGAGTGGCGTCGTAACCGAATACGAGGAGATCGCCCCATTGCCCGTCAGGTCAACTTCGCACTTGAAGTCGTTTCCTCCCTCCGTGGCAGCAAGGAGTTTCTTCCCGTTGGGCGGTCGAAATTTGATGGTCAGATCGCTCTTCGCACCCTGCCGCAACCGCACGATTGCCCCTTGCGACAGCAGCTCGAGCTTGTCCGTATCAAAGAAATAGATGCGACCCGGCGTTTCCTTGGTACCCCTAAAAGCTCTGACGGCGGCCTGAGTTTCAGCCGCCGAGAGGAGAAGCTTCACTTCCACATTGCAGTTTTCTTGTGCCTGCAGGCCAAAACAAGAAAGCACCACCGCGCAGCAGAAGCACAAACGGAAGCCAGAACGCGCAATTGCCGGTATGGGGCGCAGCATGCTACTCACGTGCACCATCCTATAAAGATCCAAGTTGCCGGGCACCTGTCACTTTTGCCAATTCCCTTAACTCCTCGCTAGCGTGAATATCCGTGCCGCAAAGCAGTTAGGCCCCTGCCGGGTGGCTTCCAGCGGAAAGAGGAGTGAAATGCGGCACACAACGAACTCGATTCTCAAGATTCACGATTTGCTTATCGGCACCCTGTTAGCGATTGTCTTGCTCACTGTAGGAAGCGCTTCTGCCTTGGGCCAGAAAGCGGAGACCATTGAGGCCACCGCGATGGGCACTGGTACTCAATTGGGACAGAACGTTGAGATACGCCTGATCATTAGCGATTACTCCACCATGGAAGAGAGGCAGGTCTTGGTGGACGCATTCGGCAAAGGCCAGAACCAGGGCTTGGTCACCGCGCTGCAAAAGATGAGAGCCGTGGGTCGCATTTCGCTCACCGGCACCGTGGGCTACGATGTCAGCTTTATTCGCATGATTCCCACTCCGACGGGCCGAAAACTCCGCTTTATCACCAATCGCCCTATCCGATTCGGCGAGGCTTGGACGGACTCCCAATCCCAGTCCTTCGACCTAAGCGGCGGCGAGATCGATATCAACGACGCCGACAAGAGCAAGAGCACCGGCGTCTTGTATCCCCGCGCCCAACTGGTCATTGACAAGCAAGGGCAGCTGCAAATTGACCTGTCTCAAAACGCGTGGAAGCTGGTGGACGTGCTCGACTGGAAAGGAACACCTGGCGTCAATTAGCTGGAGATCGGATCGCGCGCTCGCGTTACAGGCCCACGTTGAAAAGTAGTCATTTTTTTCTGGAGGCACATCATGAACATACGACGATATCTGGCGATTTGCTTCGCTTTGATGGTGTTCCCGGTGCTGGTAATGGCCACGCACATGTCAGCCAGGGGATTGAATGCTGACAACAAGAACAACAACAATAAGTACGTTTGCTCGGAGTCCAATCCGGGGAGCCTGTGTAACGCCAACACTACCTGCGGTTCGACTACCAGCGCTTGCTCTGTGGGTGTGAAACGCAGCGGTGGTAATTCCGCATCCGCTACGCCGGACATTCCGAACGCTAAGGGAAACATGTCGTTCTGCGTGAAAGTCGGAACTACGGTAACCTGGCAAAGCTCCTCCAAAAACACGGGCTTCGTCCTCGACTTTGGAACTTCCTCTCCGTTCGATCCTCCCGATGGCGCGATCATGGGCGGTGCGGACCGGCCGATTTCCGTCGTCGCCAAGCGGCCCGGATGCTACAAGTATTCCGTGGGAGCTTGCACCTCGGGAACGATTTACGGAATGTGCGGCTCTTCGAATGCGGAACTCGTCGTAACCCCCTAGCCGAAATCGGTTAAACTCTGGCGTCACAGCCTCACACGTTCCAGGCATCGACCCTGTTTCCGGGGAAAGGACAATTCAGTGGCACACAGCACGGATTCCAAGCTCACAGTTCGCAAATTCGGCCTCGGCAGCCTTCTGTTCGCCGCTTTGCTGCTGGCGGCGGTCCCCCTGGTTAAATCCCAAGAGGACAGAAAAATCGAGACGCTTGACTCAACCGCAACGGGAACAAGTACGCAGTTGGGCACGATGGTCAACGTCAAGGTAACGATTTACCAGTACTCCACCGAGGAAGACAGGGCGGTGCTGGTCGCGGCCTTTAAGAAGGGCCAGAATCAGGGCTTGGTTGACGCGCTAGGAAAGATGAAGCCCGTTGGCCGTATTGCTATCACCGGCACGCTTGGCCAGGATCTCGCATACATTCGCCTGATCCAATCCGACAATAGTCGCAGAATTCGCTTCGCCACGAACCGCCAGATTCAATTCGGCGAGGCCTATCACAACACACAAAGCAAGGCCTACAATCTCACGGCCGGCGAATTCGTCCTGGACAACACCGACAAGGACAAGAGTGTGGGCGTGCTATACCCAGCGGCGCAGCTGATCATCAACAAAGAAGGCCAGCTCGAGTTTCAGCTCAGAAAGAATCACTGGAATCTGGTCAACATCATTGATTGGAATAAAGCGGGCTCCAAAGAGTAGACCTCGCGTCCATTCTGATTAAACGGAACCAGCTGCCTACCGACCGCGCTTAGTACCCGCGAGTAGGCAGCTTGATTGCGCATACACGTGGGCCAGGTAGGCTTGTGCGGGCAAGTCTCCCGATGATTCTCCTGTGCTCCGAGTTGCGGCAACTCAACTGCGTACTTACGAATCATTGTTTGTCGCCGATTTTCGAATATTTTCAAATCTGAAGAGCAAAGTTCTGGGAGCCGTTTCCGATTTTTTCCCATGGCCTCGAAACGATCTGCGCTGGCCCCGTAACGCGACCCCCACATGACGACAAAATGCCCGTTGGAAAAGCCATTGTTTTGCAATTCGCTATGCGGGATAAGGGGCTTATGCAGTCGTGGCGCACGCTTACCGCGAAGATTCGAAGGAGCCGCTCATGCACGCCAAAACCAGTGACCGCTTGACTCTCCGCTGGGAGTCGGAGGCCGTCCTCTCCTTGTTTTTGTTCGTTCTCGTCGTAGTGGGGTTCGTGCTCCCTTCGGCAGGCGTCGAGAAGAATAATTTGCCACTCTACGCAGACACAGCGTTTTCCATCCTTTTGCTCGTTGCTATTGCAGTCGCTTGGGAAGACCGAAGACTGTTCGTGCTGACATCCCTGGTGTCTCTCGTGGCGATTGTCGTGCGGTGGGCGACGTGGTGGACGCCAACCAACACGCTTGTACTCTGGAGTGTCGCGACGGGGTTCTCGGCCATTCTTACCATCACGGGTGTTTTGCTTTGGCGCGTGTTCCGCCCGGGGCCAGTCACCTTCATGCGCATCCAAGGTGCGATTGCGGCTTATCTGTGCCTTGGTTTTGCCTGGTCACATGCCTACCACCTCGCCGCTTTATTAGATCCCGGCGCTTTCATGGCAGCAGGGAGCAACTTTTCGACCACGAGCACCTGGGTCAACTATAGCTTCGGGATGCTAACTACACTGGGCTATCAGGGAATCGTCCCGGTCCACCCACTTGCGCATACTCTAGGCTCCGGAGAAGCAGTGACGGGGCAGCTCTATTTAGCGGTGCTAGTGGCTCGCTTAGTCTCGGCGCAGGTAAGCTCCGCGCGGACTTAGCGTCGTTAGCTGGGGATCGTGGCCGATTCAGGCCGCATCGATCACTGTAAGGTCCATTTTACGTTTCCGCCGCCGCCTGCACGTCGCCGGTGACGACGCCCGCTGAGCATCGTCTTGGGCCGTGCAAATCAATGCAACGCCGGGCACGCAGCGCAATAGAATTTTCGTTCTGTTGGCCAAGTACGAATCAAGTCATTGACCCGCTGCACTGCACGACGCGATCGCCTGCTGAAACTCCGTCTTCAACTTCTCACCCTTCTCTTCGCGGACGACCCGAACCCACGCGCTGGAAACCATGAGCTGCTCCACCGAAGAGATAGGGCCTTTTTTTTGGTTGAAGGTGATGTTGTGTTCAACCATGTTGACGGACTTCTTTCCACCCAAGGAATGAAGAAGAACCGTGTAGTAATCACCCGGCTCGATTCCGGGCCGCGTGCTCTGCCCCGCGCCCACCGGTTCTACGGTGATTTGCTTCGCGTCCATGGTTGCCAGCGGAACCTCGAACCGATGGGTTTCGATGTAGAACAGTTCACCGGGCCTGGTTCCTTCCTGTGTTTGGCTCCAAACCACAGAGCAGCCATCAAAGTTCGTCGGCGCGACCGACATCGCAGTGATCACCTCGCCACCGTGGGGCTCGGTATGTTTCCAGTGCACGGTATGGTCAATGGACATCTCCTGCGACAGATTCTGGAGATCTTGAAACATCTGGCTCTGGAGTGCGGACGTCCGCGATGCGGGCCGAGGCGAGGCGTGCGGTTGAATCCTGACGCCAGCGATTGCCAACGGCAGCATCGAGAAGACCAAAAGGCCCGCGAACCAACTCCCTTGTCTCTGCATGGGCGACCTCCCTATCTACCTGTAAGATCACGGCGAAATATTCACAGATATCTACTTCCAGAGCGATACCTCGTTCGACTGAGCGCCCGACGCCAGCAGTGCGGTCCCGCTGCTGTCCGCAGCGGGCTAGTCAGGCAGAGCCGTCGCAGGGTTTCGGAACACCATGGCCACCACCACTTTCGATGTTAGCGGCGTGTTTCCATAGATCGCCGCGCTGAAACTCCAGTTTTGCAGCGCCGCCGCCGCAGCCGCTGTCAGCGTCGGCACGTCGAGGACAGGCGCGACATGGGCGATTTTGCCCTGACTATTGATCGTGACATCCAGAACGACGGCGCCAGAGCCGAGTCCGTTAGTGGGGTAGGGCGGAAATGTCGCTGTTAAAAGCTGCGGCGGAGTGTAGGGCGTCGCTTTAGCGTTTGGCGGCTGGAACGACTCCGGCGGTCCCAGCGGAATGTTATTGGATTCCAGAAATGCAGGATCGAACACGATGTTGACAATCAAAGTTGACGGCACCGGCTTGCCATTCAGCTTCGCCGGCGCATAAGTCCAATTTTGCAGCGTGATCGTCGCCTGCGTCGTCAGCGTTGGGATGTCTCGCAGCGTCTGGATGTTCATGATCTGGCCGGTAGAGTCCAAATTGACGGCCAGCGTCACCACTCCCGATGCGACGGTCGTGGCCGGAAAGGGTATGTCACTTGCCGTGAGGATATCCGGCGGAGTGAAGTGCTGTGCGTGGTTCGCCGGAGTCGGCCCGGCCAGCCCCACAACAAGCGCTGATGCCAGCAACAGCCCCGCCGCAACCTTCAGAATTTGTCTCCTAGGCAAAATGTGCCCCCCCACGAGCTTCCTGAGTCGCTCGAGATTTTGTAGCGCGCACTAATGCGCAAGCCGTGACCAGCGGAAGGTAACTTCCTTGTGATTCGATTGGTACTGTTAGAAATGACAGCTGGCAGCGCGCCGCCCGGCCGGACGCTGCGATGGAGACGAACATGGCGGAAGCGTGTGGGAGTCGAACCCACCATTCTGGCCGCGAAGGACAGAATCAATGGCTTTGAAGGCCACGAGGACCACCGGACCCCTGGCGCCTCCGTGATTGGATTATAGTGTTGCGGCGCCGCGGCTACAACTTTCCTGCGGCCTGAACTTTGCTGCGGGTTCACTAATCGTGCGGCGTCAACTTCGCGGCGAGCTGGCGGCGAACTTCTTGCGCGCCAGGTCCAGCAATTTTGCATCGGTGCAAACTTCGTAGTATGGACGAAGGCCCTGCGCTCCTACTTTCGCGCCGGGCAGCAGCTGGTGCACGAATCCCTTGCGGACTACCACCGGCTCCAGCGATTCTCCCAGCGGAACTTCGCCGAAATAAAGTTGCACGCGCTCTTTGCCCCAGGGCATGGGAAAAGTTCCGCCCATGGGCGACATGGAAATTTCGGCGCTGAGCTTCTGAAAGCCCTCTTCGTTCAGCTCGATGCCGTTCAAATTGTAACGCACCAGCAATTCCTCGCCTTCGTCTTCCGCGGC
>Ga0209139_10000987_pt1 | contig 10326 bp, 10 predicted proteins | sample BogFormECP14_OM3_FD_188246 | JGI IMG/M metagenome (GOLD analysis project Ga0209139, IMG submission 188246) | Bog forest soil microbial communities from Calvert Island, British Columbia, Canada - ECP14_OM3 (SPAdes) (version 2) | ecosystem: Environmental > Aquatic > Freshwater > Wetlands > Bog ...
GGTAGTTGTAAGTGCTTGATAATTTGGCTCCTCAGGTAGGACTCGAACCTACAACCCTTCGGTTAACAGCCGAATGCTCTGCCATTGAGCTACTGAGGAGTGTCTGGCGGGGTGGCTTTACGCCTTATTTTTTATATCAAATGGTTATGGCTGAGTCAAAGAACCTTCTGCTTCTTTGCGGTTCGATTCGTTGGTGCGGTTCCCGGAAAGGTTTCGCTGTTCCCTGCTCGCGGGTGAGGCGCTTGGCTGGTCTTTGATTTGCTGAGTTACTGCTCCATTCAGATAGAAGGTCTTCAGTATTTGTTTTTGCGCGTAGGCGCGGAGCTGAGCGATCGGGAGTGGCGGGTCGGGAGGCAGGAGTGGGGCCTCTACACTCTTGAGGAATGCCCGGCAGTGTTTCTTCTCTGGCGCTTGCTTCCCACCGTTTGCTCCCGCAAAGAATGCGGCACACTTTTTGCGCTTACTGTTGGCTACGCGCTCTTGCGCTCCGGTTGAGACGACAACGTGTGGGGTGGTGCGGCAGCGCCTCTTCCCTGCTTCGCGCGGCTCTGTTGTTATCTGTTGAGCGACGGCCTGGATTTGCGGGACTGTTTCCCACGGGCGGTTGAAGTAGGCGCGACGCTCCTCTTCGGTGACCTCCTCGTCGTCCTCATCCTCTGCATCGTCGTCGAGGGGGATGTCTTCGGTATCGTAGGCTTGCAGGCGTGGGCCTACGAGTGCGCCATCTTCGTCCTCGTAGGCTTCGCGGACGGGTTCGAGGGTGGTGTGGGGCGAGAGGTGCTTGCTGTGCTGCGATGCGACCTGCAATCCATAGATGAGGATCTGGGCGCGGCGGGGGTCGATGCGGTTCGCGGCGAGTGCCTGGAGGACGTCGGAGATTGCCGTCAGGATCGTGTCGCCGTCTTCGAGGTGCGGCAGGTGGTGGACGAGGGTCGAAGGCTCGCCGGATTTGCGCGCTGGGAGCTTCTGGTTGCGCTTGTTGTGGTGGAAGTAGCAGAAGTCCTTCTCAGTGAGGGCGGGCGACTTGCATTTTTTTCCGCTGGGGAAGATGTGGCGGCATTCGATGTACATGGGCTCTCCGTGAGGACACCCCCCCCGGGGGTGTCCTGGGTAAATTCTTCTTCTATATGGGGTTAGCTGCGTTGCTGCGGGAAATGGAAAAGCCCGCCATAAGGCGGGCTTGACGATGGATCGGTATCTCAGCGGCTAAAGCCGCGTTCTTTTCTGCGTTCAGTTGCGAGGGCTAAAGCCCTCGCCTACCTGTTCTTCTCTTGAAACTCTCTTCCCAAATAGGAAAGCTCGCCTTTTTTGGGCGGGCTCTTTTCTCTCTACTTCTATTTTACCAATTTGGGAGGTAATAGTACGCCAAATTGGCTCCGCTTTTTTCGCTTTGGAATGTGTGGGTTAGGAAATTTTTTTGGGCTTGGGGGCTTGACACGTTCTGGAGAACCCCCGGGCCTGAAGGCCCTTTTCATTCAGGGTCTTATTCACCGGCCTAAAGGCCGGTGCTTCTACCGGGAGCCCTTTCGGACTGTCGTGGTTCACCACAACGGCTGAAGCCTCAGCCGTAAGTGACGGGATCAGCCATCGGAAGAGCAATGTTGCCGCGAACGCTCCGGCCAACTGGGTGGCGACAAATCCTGCTGTATCGACGGGTCTGATACCGGCGAAGGTATTGCTCAGTGATCGCGCAAGGGTGACGGCGGGATTCGCGAATGACGTTGAAGACGTGAACCAATACGCCGCAGTGATATAGGCGCCTACTGCGAAGGGAACAGCAGAGGGCCGGTCTCGGACGCATCCCCAGATCACTGCGAGTAGCCCGAACGTGGCGATGAACTCGCTCAAGAGTTGTGCCGGACCGGTGCGGACATGCGTGGAGGTAGAGAAGAGTGACAGGCCGAACATGAGGTGCGCGGCCGCAACTCCGACGAATGCTCCGGTTACCTGAGCGACGATATAAGCGGGTGTCTCCCGCCATGCGATACCGCCCTGCCATGCATCTGCCAGCGTCACTGCCGGATTGAGGTGCGCCCCTGAGATGGATCCAAAGGCGAGGATGATTGCGATCAATGCCGCTCCTGTAGCGACGCTGTTGGCCAGGAGCGCAATGGCTGTGTTTCCGGCTGCTAAACGTTCTCCCATTATCCCGGAGCCGACTACGGCAGCGAGCAGGAAGAGAGTACCGGCGAACTCTGCTACTACACGGCGAGCGAGTGGCGGCCTCATTGCCTACCTATGCTGTCGAGTTCACGTTGAATCGCAAGATTTTCTAACGTGGACAGGGGCAACGACAGAAAGAGGCAGATGCGTCGGTCGAGGATGGTGAAGGCGTCATGAAAGGCGCGTTCGATCTCCTCGGGTGAACCTTCGACGGATGCGGGGTCGGGTACTCCCCAGTGAGCAGTCATCGGCTGTCCTGGCCATAGCGGACAGACTTCGTGGGCGGCGTTGTCGCAGACGGTAAAGACAAAGTTCATCTGAGGCGAACCCGGCGTGGCGAACTCGTCCCATGATTTACTGCGATAGTCTGCTATCGGGATTCCGGCCAATTCAAGTTGTTTGAGTGCTTCTGGCCGGACTCTGCCAGTAGGATGACTGCCCGCGCTGTAAGCCTTGAAAGCACCCTTCGCCCGGTGGTTCAAAATACCTTCTGCCAGTATGGAGCGGGCGGAGTTGCCGGTACAGAGGAAGAGGACGTTGTATATCGGTGTCGTCATCATGCCCTCGCCTGGGTTGCGTCACAGCAGCCCGGCTCGCAACATGGGGCGACAGGCTTCGTGGCGCGGATGAAGGCGCTTACAAATTTGCCTTCTACCTGAGGTGCAATCTCATTGACGGGTATACCCGCTTCGGTGAGAAAGACCCGGGCGTCTTCGATGTCATAGATTCGGGTTGGCTCAAGGTCTATCTCTGCAAAACCAGCTGTAAGCAGTTTGTCCCGATAGTCGGATTCTTCCAGCGCACCCGCGATACAACCAACCCAAAGTAGCATGCTCTGACGTACCGATTCGGGAACCGTGCCACGCACTACAACATCAGAGACGGCAAAGCGGCCTCCGGGTCGAAGTACACGGAAGGCTTCGCTGAGGACGCGCGCCTTGTCTGCCGACAAGTTGATGACGCAATTTGAAATGACAACATCTACCGAGTTATCCGGCAGTGGGATATTCTCTATCTCGCCTTTCAGGAACTGGACGTTCGTTGCGCCCGCTTGCCGCTGATTCTCTCGGGCCAGAGCAAGCATGTCATCGGTCATGTCGAGACCGTAGGCTTTGCCGGTGGGGCCTACACGCCTGGCCGAAAGCAATACATCGATACCGCCGCCGGAGCCGAGATCGAGTACCGTCTCCCCCTCTTTGAGTTCAATCAAAGCGGTCGGATTGCCGCATCCCAACGAAGCCAGGACGGCGCTCTCAGGTAGTGTTCCTTTCTCCGAGGCGTTGTAAAGGTCTTTGGTGATCGGATCACAGCAACGCATCGCAGGGTCGCAGCAAGCGGTGACTTGCGATTGACTCACGTTCCTAGCGATAGACCCGTACTTCTCACGAACTGCGGTTTGATTGTCCATTAGGGCTACACCTCGTATTCGCTTAAGCGAATGTATGACCTTCTCATCATATCTGTCAAGGCGTATATTTGTGGATATGGCACGTCACCCGAAGCCGTTCGATATTGTCCGGCTGTTCGCCGCTCTCGCAGATCCAACACGCCTCCGGCTGTTAAACCTCATGAACGGCCGGGAGGTGTGCGTTTGCTACTTCGTAGAGATTCTGAACCAAGGCCAGCCGAAGATTTCGAGGCATCTTGCCTATCTTCGTCGTGCCGGCATTGTCGAAGCACGACGTGAAGGCAAATGGATGCACTATCGAATCGAACTGCCAGACGACACGAGAGCAGCCGCGATTCTTGACGCGACCCTCAAGTCGTTCGGGACAGACCCGAAGATGCAAGCCGATCTTGCACGGTTGGGGCAAGCCTGTTGTGAGCCTCAGAGGTTCGTAACATTGCAAGGTGCGCCAATGCCAATGGCCCTCTAGACGCGGCATCACTCCATACGCGGCATTCCGAATGCAACGGAACTCAAGTTCGATGAGTTGCGTATCAAGGCTGCAGAGTATCCACGTCGTCTGATCGGCTACCCGAATTATCGGAGGCATTGCAGTGGAATCCTTCAAAAGTCAGCTGAGGCAGGTTTTGCGCAGGCTGTGGCGTGCGCGCATGTTTACGTGCATTACGTTGATCACGCTGGCGGTGGGCGTGGGCGCCAACACCGCCGTCTTCAGCGTGCTGCAGGGTGTGCTGCTGAAGCCTCTGCCTTATCCGCATCCGGATGAGCTGGTGGGTGTGTGGCACTCGGCTCCGGGACTGGGGCTCGGCGACGTGAATATGGCTCCGTCGAACTACTTTATTTATCGCGAGCAGAATCGCGTGTTTGAGGATATCGGGGTCTATCAGGGCGACTCGGTGAACATTACGGGAGTTGCCGAGCCTGAGCATGTGAATGGGCTGGATGTGACGGATGGCGTTCTTCCAGTGCTGGAGGTTGCGCCGATGCTGGGGCGTGGGTTCAATCGCGCTGACGCTACGCCGGGCAGTCCGGATACTGTGCTTTTGACTTACGGCTACTGGCAGAGGAAGTTTGGCGGGGATCGATCGATTGTGGGGCGCTCGCTTACTGTGGATGGGAAGCCGCGACAGATTATTGGCGTTATGCCGAAGGAGTTTCAGTTCCTTGACTGGGAAACGCCTGCGCTGATTCTGCCCATTCAGTTCGATCGTAATAAGACGACTCTGGGCCAGTTCAGCTATGAGGGCATTGCCAGGCTCAAACCGGGGGTGAAGCTTACCGAGGCCAACAGCGATATAGCGCGGATGATTCCTACGGTGTGGGAGAGTTTTCCCTCGCCTCCGGGCTTCAGCGTGAACCTGTTCAAGAAGGCGCGGCTGGGGCCGAATGTGCGGCCGCTGAAGCAAGATGTCGTTGGTGATGTGGGCAAGCTGCTGTGGATTCTGATGGGGAGCATCGGCATGGTGCTGCTGATTGCGTGCGCCAATGCCGCGAATCTGCTGCTGGTTCGGGCGGAAGGACGGCAGCAGGAATTTGCGATTCGCTCGGCGCTTGGAGCGAGCCGTGGGCGCATTGGCGGCGAACTGTTGCTGGAGAGTGCGGTCATTGGGTTGCTTGGCGGCGCCCTGGGGCTTGCGCTTGCTTATGGCGCGCTGCGCGTGCTGGTAGCGCTTGCTCCGGCCGGCCTGCCGAGAGTGGATGAGATCGGCATCAATGCTCCGGTGCTCGTCTTTACGCTGGTTGCGTCGTTGCTGGCTGCGTTGTTGTCGGGGTTGATTCCGGTGATGCGCTATGCGGGTGCGCGGCTGGGCGCGGGGCTGCGCGAAGGCGGACGCGGACTGAGCCAGGGAAAAGAACGGCATCGCACGCGGAACACTCTGGTTGTGGTTCAGGTAGCGCTGGCGTTTGTGCTGCTGATCTGCTCGGGGTTGATGGTGCGGACATTCCGCGCTTTGATGCATGTGAATCCGGGCTTTGCCGATCCTGATCAGGTGCAGACGCTGCGGCTGACGATTCCTGAGGCGGAGGTCAAGGACGAGGAGAAAGTCGTGCGCATGCATGAAGAAATCATGCGCAGGATCGCGGCCATTCAGGGTGTGTCGTCTGTGGGACTCGCGAATTCTGTCCCGATGGATGGCGGGCAGTGGACTGATCCGGTATTTGCGCAGGACCACAATTATGCGGAAGGCGAGATGCCTCCACTGCGGCGATTCAAGTTTGTTGCGCCGGGGCTATTTCACACGTTGGGGACTCCGCTGGTGGCGGGGCGCGATTTTACCTGGACGGATATCTACGACAGGCGTCCGGTTGGGATTGTTTCGGAGAATTTTGCGCGGGAATACTGGCACGATCCGACGAATGCGCTGGGCAAGCAGATTCGGGTGGGTACGAAAGATGACTGGCGCGAGATTGTCGGCGTGGTTGGCGATGTGCACGACGACGGCATGAATAAGGACGCGACGACGATTGCGTATTGGCCGATTTATCTGAACCACTTCGAGGGCGATATGTTTCACGTAAGCCGCACACTTGTGTTTGCCATTCGCAGTCCGAGGGCCGGGTCTGAGAGTCTGATGAAAGAAGTACGGCAGGCGGTGTGGTCGGTGGACGCGAACCTGCCGCTGGCGGACGTTCGCACGCTTGGCTATTTCTATACGAAGTCGATGGCGCGGACTTCGTTCACGCTGGTGATGCTAGCGATTGCGGGCGGCATGGCACTGCTGCTGGGCACGGTGGGCCTGTATGGCGTGATCGCGTATTCGGTGACGCAGCGGACGCGCGAGATCGGGATTCGCATTGCGCTGGGGGCGCAGCGGAACAACATTACGGGAATGTTTGTGCGGCAGGGGCTGGTTCTGGCGGGTGTTGGCGTGGCTTGCGGACTCGTGGTGGCGATTGGGGTGACGCGGCTGCTGGCTTCCCTGCTGTTTCATGTAACGCCGATGGATCCGGTGACCTACGGGGCGGTGTGTCTTGGGCTGGCGCTGGCTGCGGCGCTGGCGAGCTATCTGCCTTCAAGAAGGACGGCAGCGGTTGATCCGGTGGAGGCGCTGCGGGCGGAGTAAAACCACAAAGTTTGTAATGTTCCTTCGCCTTGAACCACTAACAGTTAACGACATCACCCCGGCCGGACTTATGGGCCTCTCGTGCCGCTGATTGTTGTGGAAGGAAATCGTTATGTTTACCTTGCGCCACTCGGAACGCAGCCCGCGGGTCACTCTACTGCAAATTTTGCTGAAGGATGAACACGACATCCGGATAGACGGGGCGCTGGGCCCAAAAACGCTCGCGGCGTTGAAGGCGTTTCAACGATCTCGCGGAAAATTCCCAAGCGGCCATGCAACGCCGGACACCTGGAGTGAACTGCTGCGAGGAACTGGTCTGGTTGTAATCAGTTCGGTAGACACGGACGACCCAGAGGCGCAAGTCGACGTCAAGGCGCTCAAAGCCAGCGGGGACAAACCAATTCAACTGGCCGGGATGTGTAATGGCCTCGGCCAATTGATTAGTGAAGTAGGGCGGCGAGCCGGAAGCAGCTCCATTGCTGCACTGAGGCTCGATGGTCACGGTAACCTCGGGCGATGGCTGACGGTTTCCGTCGGCAATGTTGTGGAACTGAATGAGAAGAACCCCGCGGAATATGCCAAGGTTGCAAAGGAATACTACAGCTTCATCGACTCAAAGCATTTCACCGAGGTAGCGGGCCTGCTGGGCACACTCTCAGACCGGTTCGCGCCGTTTGGTTTCGCCGAACATCATGGCTGTTCGCTCGGCAGCAGGCCGGAAACTCGAAGGATGCTGGCGAAGCTCGCGGACTTGTGGGGAGTTCCCATCAGCGTGGGGATCACGTTGCAAAGTTTCGGTGTTGTTACATACTTTGACGGGCCTGTTTTCACGGCCTATCCACTCGGCATGAATCTACGTTCGTGGTCGCATCAGTTCCAAAATATCTCGGTCCGAAACATGACTGCAGCATGAACACTTCTACGGAATCGGCACCAGGGATGCGGCCCCAGGAGGATGCTGAAAAAGTGCCATCGCGTGGATAAAAACCGTCCCTCGGCGGCTAAAGCCGCGCTCATTCTGCGGCACTTACGGCACGGCTGAAGCCGTGCCCCTTCAAAACAACTCCTTTTTCAGCAACCTCCTAGTACATCCAGCTGCAGTCGCGGGTGAAGTCGCTCGCTGCTGAGCGCTTCCATGTGTTGCCTGTTTTCTCGACTGCGAAGATTCCTCCGCTCCCGCACAGGCCGCCGCAGCTTTTGATGACCGATACCAGCGCCTGCGTGTGCCTACGGTCGAAGCCTGGGATTCCGAGATAGCGGACATGCTTGATTTCTTGGTAGCTGGCGCAGGCTGCGGTGTCGCGTCCGTGGGTTGAGAGACAGGACTGTACCCGGGTGAGTTCGCCCGGTGGAAGCATCTGGTATCCCTGCGGGATTGAGAATTTTTGCTCCCAGCGATGGCTGTGCCGATTGGCTGCGACGAAGGCGTCGGTCATCTCGTGCTCCCGCGGCGTGGACGGTTTCAGACAGCTGCCGTCTACCTGCGGGATGTCGGTTACTGAGTTCTCCGCGAATGCCAGCGGCTCATGCGCCGGAGCCTGATAGAGCGCGGAGTAGATTTCGTAGGCCTCGGCGGGTGCGGGTTCGCTGCCTGGCTGGTTGAGGGGGCTGGTTGCTGCGAGATCCGCGATTGGTCTGGGTGGGGATAAAGCCGCGTGGCGGTGCGAGACGAGACGCGTCCAGATGAGCAGGATCGCAATGAGTACCAGAGCTATTCGGAGCCACAGACGCCATGAGATTTGTATGTTCAATGCTTCCCTTCTTGCGGATTTAACGGCACTCGGCTCGTATGGTCCCTTACCTGACATTATGAGCAATCTCGAAACTCGTACGAGCACAATTCTGCGCTACAAACGAATCAGCTCATATCAAGATTTCGTTGGTTCGTCACAGGATGCTTGCCGTCTATCGCGTTGCCTTCTACTGTTTGGCTCATGTCTCGATCGATCAAGATGTTCTTTTCGTCCGGAATTGCGCTGCTTCTCTTGGCTGCGATGCATATTGCCGGCGCGCAGGAGCCTGCCGTCCCTGCGTCGCAGAGCTTTGCGTTTACTGACGCCAAGGATCTGACAGAAGCCGGACTGAAGGCGGAGGCAGTGGAATATAAGGGCCGCAAAGCTGTCCGCTTGATCACGCAGGGCGAGGATGGATTTGCGTTCGTGAACGGGACGCAGTTTCACGATGGCACGATCGAGGTAGACATGGCAACGAAGGTCCTTACGCCGCCGGGCGTACGGATGCCCGGATTTACGGGGATTGCGTTCCGCGCGCGTCCTGATGGCTCACACTACGAGATGTTTTATCTTCGGCCGGGTAACTCCGGTGCGGAAGACCAGGCGATGCGCAACCATTCTGTCCAATATGTTGCTGAGCCGGGCTTCGGATGGGAGAAGCTGCGGAGGCAGTGGCCTTTTATTTACGAGTCGTATACCGATTTGCAGCCGGGAGAGTGGACGCACGTGAAGATTGAAGTGCGCGGACGGCACGCTGAGTTATTTCTCAATGGGTCGGCGAATCCAAGCCTGGTTGTGGACGGCATGAAAGGCGAGGAGTTGCAGGGATCGATTGCGTTGTGGAGTTATGCGCGCGAGGAATCGTACTTTTCCAATCTGAAAATTACCAATGCGAAACCGGAGCCAATTCAAAACGGCGGAGAAGCGGCTGGCACATGGGATGTAAAGTTCGCGAGCGATGCGGGGACTTATACCGGCACCTTGAAGCTGGTGCGGCAGGACAGTACCGTTGCCGGAATATGGTCGGGGGCATTCGGTCCGGATCAATCGGTCAGCGGTGCGTGGCGCGACGGTTACGTTGAGCTTTCATTCGGTGGAACGTGGCCCGAGCAGGCTGGAACTGTGACCGCAACGCTTGCGGGGTGGATCGATGGGGATTCGGCAAAGGGACGTATGAAGGTGGAAGGTCGAGCGGATGGGCGATGGACCGCTGTTCGGAAGAAGTGACCGCGATTTTTTGACTCCGCCGTCTCGCAACCGCGCGTCCTCGTGCTCTGTGGTTGCAATGGTAAAATTTGCGCAGCCTGGAGAACGCTGTGCCCAAAACACCTTTGTCCTATCCGAGTCATGCAGCGCCGTGCGATCCTGGTCTGCCGCAGGCGGCATTGAAGTTCCGCTTAAGTCAGGCTCCGCCGCTCACGACTCCGCGGCTTCTGGGCGCGATCAATGTCACGGCGTGGCTCTATCAGGATAAAACCGGCGTGAAGAATATTCAGGTGAACCCGAATACCACGATCCAGGAATTGATTCGACAGTTCGGACCTGCCGACACTCCGGATGCCGAGGTGGGGATTCATTCCGAAGGGAAAGCCGGCGAGTGGTTTCGTATGCGGCCTCAGTTTCGCGTGCTACAGATATTCTCGGAACGCATCCCATGCCCGAAGATGTGCGGCCCGATGCTGCGGGCATACTTTCCTGGAGTGCCCTGGTATTACTACTACGACAGGCGGTCGTGGATGGCTCCCAATGGAAGCATCCTGAAGCGTCCGGCGGAGATATTGAAGACCGTTTACGGGCTTTAGATAAAGTCCGAACCCAGGGCTAAAGCCCGTTTAGCACGGATTATGACGCGGGGCTGAACAGGCTGCGGAAAAACTCAATTTATCGGAAAGTGCGAAAAATGGATCGCACCAGGATGCCCTAGGAACGATCCGCGAGGGTTGATTGATGGTTTCGC
>Ga0209139_10000988_pt1 | contig 10323 bp, 10 predicted proteins | sample BogFormECP14_OM3_FD_188246 | JGI IMG/M metagenome (GOLD analysis project Ga0209139, IMG submission 188246) | Bog forest soil microbial communities from Calvert Island, British Columbia, Canada - ECP14_OM3 (SPAdes) (version 2) | ecosystem: Environmental > Aquatic > Freshwater > Wetlands > Bog ...
TTGTCGAACCCGGATTCCTCTGCGGCACGGACGGTCTCGATCGGGCAGTGCGTCTTGAAAAAATCCCGGTACGCGGACTGCAAGGCCTGGTGATCTTCGGTCAGGCTGTAGTCGAGTCTGCGCAGTTCGTAGCGGTCCATCGTCAGTGCTCCTCCTGCCCCTGAAAGAAGAATTGGTGCGCGTTGTTGTAGAGGTAGTTCTCGAGGACGTCGGCCGGCAGGTCCAGAGACTGAGCTTCGGGGACGACGCGGCGCATTTTCAGCACCGGCCAGTCGGAGGCGAAGATCACTTTGCTGCTTCCGCGAGTCCGCATGTAGTGCAGCAGGCTTTCCGGTAGCCGCTTAGGCGACCACGCCGATGTCATCAGGCGCAGGTTGGCGTACTTGATGAGTAATCGGATCGCGATGTCCCACCAGGGATCCGCGCCGTGAATCATGCAGAGCTTCAGCTCGGGGAAGCGCACGCAGACCCGGTCGAGGTGCATGGGGTTCTGCACCTCGCCGGGGATCGGCGGTCCGGGAATGCCGGTGTTGATGCACAGCGGTAGCCCAAGCTCGGCGCATTTGGTGTAGAGCGGATAGTAGACCGCGTCGCTCGGGGGGTATTGCCCGTCACCCCAGAAGCTTGGTCCCACAGCGGCATACACGACGGGGAGGTCGTTGACAACGGCACTGAGCTCGCGCAGCGACGGCATCGGCCGCAACAGGTTGACACCGCCCATCGCCAGCGCGAACCGCTCCGGTTTGGCTTCGACGAACTTACGCGCGGTGACCGACGGCTTCACGAGGTTATCCATCAGCACGGCCTTGCGCACGCCTTGCTCATCCATCTCGTCGAGCAGCTCCGCCAAGTCGACCGGCGCGAACATCGACTCCGGTCCCTTGAAGTAGTCGTCGCGGACCTTCAGCATCCACGTGGGTTGCTTCTCGGTCTCACCGAAGTGGACATTGATCAGACAGTCAATCGCGTTCATGTCGACATCGGCGCCTTCTCTGTCGCTTGGGTTTTCGCCCACCGGTAATCGGCCTTCCCATTACCCAGGCGATGGACTTGCTCGACGAAGATGAACTCCTTGGGTGCCTTGAACCGGGCCAACTGCGAGGTGCAATGCGCGTGCAGCACGTCCCGGACCGCGTCGGCTGCATCGCGCAGTTCGACCAGAGCCACGAGTTCTTCACCCCAGCGATCACTGGGACGGCCCACCACCAAAGCATCGGCGACCACCGGATGCGCGCGCAGGACTTCTTCGACCTCTTCGACGAAAACCTTCTCGCCGCCGGTGTTGACGACCAGCGAGTCTCGGCCGTACAGCCGCAACGTGCCGTCCTCCTCCAGAGTGGCCCGGTCGCCGGAGATCACCACCCGCTTACCCTCCACTTCGGGGAAGGTCTTCCGGGTGGCGTCGGGATCGTTGAAGTAGCCGAGCGGGATTCGACCTTCTCGGGCAGCCCAACCCACCTCTTGCTCTCCGGGTCTCAGGAAGTGGCTGTAGTCCTCGGACAGGACCAGCCCGCCCTCGCGCAGCGTGAAGGTGTCGGTGCGGGTGTCACCCCTGCTGTGCCCGAATCCCATGTTCCCGGTTTCCGACGAGCCGTATCCGTTGATCAACGTCATCTGCGGCAGCAATTCCAGCAGCGCGTGCTGGTATATCAGATTCGTTGCGGCGCCGCCGGTTCCGATTGCGTTGAGCGACGACAAGTCGTAATGGCCGCGCCGCAGCTCGTCCACCAGCGGCGCGGCGTAGGCGTCCCCGACCATCGTCATCATGCCTACCCGCTCGCGTTCGGCCGTCGCCCATACCAACCCCGGATCGAGTTTGCGGCTGGTGTCGTACAGCACCACGGTCGTACCCGCCATGATTGCCGCGAACGCCGTCCACATGCCGGCGGCGTGCATCAGCGGTGACACCGCGAACCACGGCGGTGCGGCGGCTGGGCGCACCTTGTCGTGGATCTCCTGCGCGGACGCATGGTCGGCGCCGAGCATCGACGACACGTAGATGTCGGACTGGCGCCAGAGCACACCCTTGGGCCGACCGGTGGTCCCGCCGGTACAGATCATAAGCAGGTCATCCGGCGACGCCGTCACGCGATGGTCGCTATCCCCTTGCGCCAGCGCCTCGTCCAACGACACTGCCCCGGGCAGTTTCGCTACGCCACTTCCGTCGTCGACCGACAGCAACAGGTCAGCGCTATCAGGCGGAAACACGTCGGCGAATTTCGCTCCCAGCGACTTGTGGTAGATGACGGCACGCGGCCGCACGTAGCCGAGTAGTTCGGAGACTTCGCGCGGCGTGTAGTTGTAGTTGACGTTCACCGGAACGGTGCGCGCTTTCAGGCACCCGATCAGCATGTCGGTATAGAGGTCGTTGTGCATGACAAGCGCAACGCGATCCTGCCCGCATTCCCAGTTCTGCAGACCGGCCCGTTCCCGGTGGGCACCGAGGCCCTTTGCGGCGAGGAAGTTCGCCAGCCGTCGGGTGCTGTCCGCGGTTTCCGCGAAGGTGCTGCGGCGATCACCGCACACGGTGATCGGCCGGTCCGGGACGACCTCGGCGATCGCGTCCAGGACCGCCCCTATGGTCCACTCGCTCATGGGTGTGCGCGGCCTGAAACGTTCAAGCGACCGATCCGACCTTGATGTCCAGCAAATCTAATGCGTTGTTGCGCATCACCTTTCGGATGTCAGCGTCGCTGAAGCCGGCCAACTCCTCGGTGAACGACACCGGATCCTCCAGGCCTTCGCCATGCGGCCAGTCCGACCCGAACAGAATCTTGTCGACGCCGATCGCCGACGCCAGTTCGGACAAGTCATCCTCGTAGTAGGGCGCGATCCATACATTGTTGCGCAACTGCTCCACCGGATCCTCGGGGAACAGTCGTGGGTGACTGTTAGCGGCTTTCTTCATGCGCTTGATCAGCCGGTGGACGAAGTATGAACCGTTTTCGATGCTGACCGCCTTGAGTTTCGGATGGCGGGTGAACACGCCGTGCACGATCATCGAGGCCATTGTGTCGTGGATAGCCCGATCGTCGGTGAGTATCTGCTCCAACGGCTCCGACCCGCCGAACCCCTCGAAAGTCGATCTCCCACCCCACATTCCGGCTATCTGCAGGTAGCCGCTGTCACTCAAGTGGAAGCCCACCGGAACGCCCGCCTCGGCCAGCGCGGCCCACACCGGATCATGGAGGGGATCGCCCAACGACCGCGGCTTGACCACACCGGGCACCGGCGCAGGCCGCACCAGTATCAGCTTCGCGCCGCGCCCCAACACGAACTCCACCTCTTCGAGAGCCTTGGCCGGATCGGCCAGCGAAATTATCGGCGCGGCGATAACACGGTGGTCGGGCCGGTCGAAACCCCAGTCCTCGTCCAGCCACAGGTTGAACGCATGGAGCGATGCCATCGTCGCGTCGACGTCGTGCTTGAGCGCTTCCTCGACGCCGCACGCAAACGTCGGCAACATGAACACCGTCTCGATGCCCTGGGTGTCCATCACCGTGATACGAGCATCACGGTTCTGGTACTCGGGGTGCTGCGCGAGCCGCTCGACCTTCATCAGCGACGCCGGGTCGACGCCTTCGGGAATCTGACCGCGGAACAACAGATCCAGGCAGCCCGGCTCAATGATCGGGTCGAATGTGGGGTTAGGGACGAAGCGGTTGACCCGATCGCCGATGATCGCCTGGGTGTGCCTGCCGTCGCTGAAAATCTGCACGCCACGTCGGCGGAACTTCTTGTCCAGGTGCCGGGTGAACGCGTCCAGCGGTTCGTAGTAGTGATTGTCGACGTCGATCGCCTTATAGCCCAAGTTCCCCATGGTCGTCCTTTCCGGTACCTCAAGAGTCAGTCGTGGCGATTGTCGACGCGCTCAGCCCGGGAAAGCTCGGCGCTCGCTTGTCGAGGAAGCTGGTGATCCCTTCGATGACATCGGGACGTTGCAGCGACTCGTGCAGCAAGGCTTCGGCCCGTGAACTTGCGTGCACTACCTCCCGCATGGCATCACCGTAGGTCTGCCGCTTGATGATGGCCATGGATGCCGGCGAGCAGTGTTGAGCGATGTCTTCGGCGTACTCCGTGGCGCGCTTCATCAGCTGTTCGGGCGGGACCACCTCTTTGACCAGTCCCAGGTCTGCCGCTTCGTCGGCGAGGAAGGTACGGCCGCTCAACAACAGATCAAGTGCGACGCCCCACCCCGTCAGCCGCGGAAGTATCCAGGAGACACCGTATTCCGCGATCAATCCGCGACGCGAGAATGATGCGGCGAACTTGGCTCCGGCGGCGGCGAACCGCACGTCGCACATCAGCGCCTGCGTCAGACCGATACCGACACAGGATCCGTTGATGGCCGCGACGACCGGCTTGCACAGCGTGGTCAAGTGATAGGGCTGCCGGTCCCCGACGAGGCTGGCCAGCTTGCCCTCGTCGGTCTTCTCAATCGACTGAGCGACGCTCCCCATCGAGCCGAGCTGGGCGCCCGCGCAGAACGCCTTGCCGCGACCGGTCAGCACGATCACCCGGACGGCGGGATCCTCCTCGGCCCGGTCCAATCCCGCGTAGAACGCGGTGGCGATGTCGCCGCCCCAGGTGTTGAGCCGATCCGGCCGGTTCAACGTCAGCACCGCGACACCGCTCGCGGTCACCTCATAGATCACGGCCTCGTCCTGGGTGGGTTCGGCGACGACGTCGTCGGCGGTACTCATCGACCGTCCTCCCTGAACTCAGGCGGCAACTTCAGCGAAGTTTGTATCCATACTGTATACCTATCGGTACAGCATTCCGCAACTGCCGTCGTTCGCCGTGCAATGCCCCGCGAACAGCCAAAATTCACTGCCCGACATGTGATGTCATCGCCATCCGCGTCGCCGGCGAGGCATCGACAAGTCCGATGCGCCGATAGGCGTTTTCGATCTGAGCCTTGGCCTCCGGCGGCAACTCTGCTTGCGGCGGTCGGGAATGCGGATAGGCACCGATCGGCAGGCCGAGTACCGACGCGGCGTACTTGAACGCGCCACCCCAATGGGTGAAGTAATCGGCCCGGCCCGGATAGCAAGTAAACCACGATCCGAGGTCGACCTCGAGCTGATCGAGACCCGATTCACGGCCGTAATCCATCGCCTCGATGAGCTTGTCGTTGCACACCAGGTCCCAATATTCGGAGAGCAGCGGCCGCTGCGGGGTCTCGAACAAATACCCGGCGGTGCCCAGCTGGGCCGGGCAGACGATCCCGTGGCGCAGCCACCCGGCGCGGTACACGGTCTTTTCGCACTCCCAGATCACCAGGTCGGGCGCCAACTCATGTAGCAGACGGCTGTTCGCCGGGCGAAAGGCGCCCTCCTTGGTCGCGCAGACCGCGGGGACCTCATCACAGATCCGCGCGCCCTCGGCCGCCGTCAGCACGTATCCCGAGGAGGGTGAATTGAACATGCCCAGTGCGATATCGGTGCGCTGACCGATGTATTTGAAGAACCGCAGCACGCCTTCGCCGCCGTGAGCCTCCATCATCGGGGTCTGGATGTAGGCAATGTCGGCGCCGGCCTGCTGGGCATGCAGGGTGAGATCTAGGCAGTCTTTGGCCGACATGGCGGCGGTGCACGCCTGCACCACGATATTCGGGTTGACGGCCCTGGCTTCCTCGATCGCGACGTCCAACAAGCGCTTTCGCTCGTCGAGCGTCAGCGACCAGAACTCGGCGAGGCCGCTGGTACACCACAGCATCGGGTGCCCGAGATCGCCGACACAGTAACGAACCAACGTCCGGTACGCGTCCCAGTCGATGTGGTCACCGTCGGTGCCGCAGAACGGGGTGTACAGGGAATCGCCGATTCCCCGCAAAGCGCTGCGCGCCCAAGCGCGTGCCTCGCGTGCCGTGGCCATCATCGACTCCTTCCCAGTCAGCGACGGTCAGGTGAAGTCCGAACCGCCGTCGACGTTGATGTTCGCTCCGGTCATGTAAGAGTTGCGGCGCGACGCCAAAAATGCCACCACTGAACCCATTTCGTCGGGCAGCCCGGCCCGTGGCAGATGGGCCGGATGCCCGAAGTGCTTGGCAATGGCGTCCATCAGCTGATAGGGGTCGCCACCGTCGACCCCGACCGACGTGGCCCAGCCGACCAGGGACTCGGACGCGATGCTGCCCGGGGAGACCACGTTGACCAGAATTTCGTCCTTGGCCAGCAACAGCGACAAGTTTTTGGAAATGCTCGTCAGCGCCGCTTTGGCCGCGGTGTACGCGGGCAGTATGACGCTTTGGCGCTGCGTGGAATGCGCCGAGAAGTTGACGATGCGCGCCCACGCCGCCTGCCGAAGGAGCGGAAGGGCCGAACGCACGCAGCGCACCATACCCATGACGCCGTCGTCGAAGGCCTGGCCCCATTGCTCGTCGGTGAGGTCTTCGAAGCTGCCGACCACACCCGGGCCGACGGCGTTGATCAGCACATTGAGTTCGCCGTTCCACCGGTCGCGAAGCTCGGCGAACACACGGTTGACTTGATCGTCGTCGCGAATGTCGGCTACCACGCCGAGGGCGTCGGGGCTGCCACGATTGGTTAGGTCTTCGGTCGCACGGTCGAGGTCAGTTCGTGACCGGGTGACGATCGCGATCCGGGCGCCGTCGTCTGCCAGGCAGCGCGCGGCGGCCAGTCCCATGCCGCGGCCACCGCCGACGACGGCCGCGGTGGCGTTTGTCAACCCTAAATCCATGGCAAATGCCCGGTTATCCTTCGCCTGCCGCCGTGCGTATCAAAAAGCCTACGATAGGTATTACAGTAGCAGACGGGAATGGCGACACGGCTGCGTAATCGCAGATCACCGGGCAAGTCCCGGTAGGTTCGACTCCGCCGGTCGCGAGACCGAAACGGCATGCGCAGCATTGATCTTGATGGAGGTGGCCGCAGTGGCCAAGCAAGCAACCGCCGAGAAGCGTCAGCGACGCGAACGCGGGTCCATCAATCCCGATGACATCATCAGCGGCGCGTTCGAACTCGCCGAGCAAGTATCGATCGACAACTTGAGCATGCCGCTGCTCGGCAAGCATCTCGGCGTGGGGGTCACCAGCATCTACTGGTACTTCCGCAAGAAGGACGATCTGCTCAACGCGATGACCGACCGCGCGTTGCGCAAGTATGTGTTCGCCACTCCGTACGTCGAGGCCAGCGACTGGCGTGAGACGCTGCGCAATCACGCTCGCTCGATGCGGACAACGTTCATGGGCAACCCGATACTGTGCGATCTGATTTTAATCAGGTCGGCGCTGAGCCCCAGAGCGGCTCGACTGGGCGTTCAGGAGATCGAGAAGGCGATCGCCGGCCTGGTCGAGGCGGGACTGTCGCCGGAAGAAGCCTTCGACACCTACTCGGCGGTGACAGTTCACGTCCGAGGTTCGGTGGTGCTGCATCGACTGCAGGAGAAGAACCAGGCGACGGAGAACGGGGCACGCACGATCGAGGACGCGATGGTGATCGATCCCGAATCCACACCCCTGCTCGCCCAGATGACCACCAAGGGCCATCACATCGGCGCCCCCGACGACAACAACTTCGAATACGGCCTGGACTGCATCCTCGACCGCGCAACTCAGCTGATTGAGCAGGGATCGAAGTCGACTGGCCGGCAACGCAAGTCGACACCGCCGTCACGCAAGTCACCCTCTTCCGGAGGGCGAGCCAAGTCTCGCTAGTCAGGCTCCGGCACGTCGAAATGCTCATCGCGCAGACGGAACGCTTCTTTAGTGCCGTGTTGCGCTCGGGTCTTGACGAAGTTGAACTCCCCCGGCGCGAATTGCAGGTTAGTGCCATACGCGTGGAACAGGTAGCTGGCCACTTCCTCACCCTGGTAGGCCTGGCTCTGCTCGACAAGCCGAAAAGCTTCTTTGGCGATCACGACGCCATCGGCCGGCATTTTCGCGGCCTTTTCCGCCCAGTACCGGGCCCGGGCCGAAACCAGACCGGGATCGCAAGTGTCCGTGAAGATTCCCAGGTGCTCGATGGCGCCGGCCTCAATGATGTCGCCGGTCAACAAGAGGCGCCGCGCCAGCACCGGCCCCAACCGATGGAAGAACATGTGCAGGCTGCCCAGTGCCGGCCCGAGGAACCGGGTGGCCGGCATGCCGATCTTCGTGTCGCGCGCGATTACCGAAATGTCCGCCATTAAAGCGATTTCGAACCCGCCGCCGAGCGCGTAACCGCTGATCTCCCCCACGGTGACCTTGGGGAAGCCCATCAGGTTGTGATAGAAGCCGAACGACTTACGGTCCACCGTGAGCCGACGACGCTGGCTGGGACGGCTTTTCGCCTCTGGGCCGCCTCCCTCGCCGTACCAGCCGTAGGCGTTGTTCATGTCCGCCCCGGTGCTGAACACGCCGTCCGCACCACGCAACAACACCACGGTGAGATCGTCATCCTCGGCCACCCGGTCCAGACACCGCGCGACGGCGTCACGCATGCTCACGTCGTAGGAATTGCGCTGTTTGGGGTTGTTCAACGTGATCGTGGCGATTCGCTTTTCGGGATCGACATCGAAGAGAACGCGATCATCTGCAGAATCCGAGACGGTCATGCGCCGGAATCCTTTCTGCTCTGCGGCTGGCCGTTCGATCGGAAGTGCGAGTCCAGTCGCAGACCGATATCCGACATCAGTTTCGCCTCAATGGTTTTGTCGGTGCCAAAGGTGAGCGTTTTCCTCCGAGCCGCGGCGAGGTGATCCTGCGTCAGCCGCACCGCCCGGGCCGGATTGCCATCGCTGATGGCGTCGAGTAGGCGTTGATGGTCGCGCAGTGCGGCTCGCCTGGTCTTGTCCACCATCGGTGCCGGTTCGGCTGGGTCACTGGAGTCACTCCACACCGACGACTCGTGCGCCGACCAGATCAGCTCCAGCGAGCCAATCAGCAGGATCATCGATTCGTTGCCGCATCGCGAGACCAGCGTTTCGTGAAATCGTCGGGCATTTGGCACGTACTGCGAGATGTCATCGAATTGGGCTGCCTGAGCATCGATTTCGTGCTGTAGATAGGGCACGACTTCGGTCATTCGGTCGTCACGTGCAGCGCACATCCCTGCGCAGACCGGTTCGAGATGCATCAGTGCCTCGCTGACGTCCACCGGCGTCGCGGACCTCGCCTGCAGAACCATGCTGATCATCTGCGCGGTCCGCTCGGGCGTCGGCCGGTGTACGACCGCCCCACCGACATTGCCGCGACGCACCGATATCAGCCCGTCGGTCTCCAGAATGTGGATTGCCTCCCGCAAAGCCGGTGGGCTCACGCCGAATTCACCGAACAGACTTTCCTGCGAAGGCAGAACATCGCCCTCTTTCAGGCGACCGGACAAGATGTCGTCGCGCAACTTCGAAGCGACGATCTCCGCGACGCGTGGTTGACGAAAGCGCTGCGACACCACGTCAGGTCTTCTCGGCTCGCCGCTTGCCGAATCGAAACCCGGTCAGCTTGTCCGGTGTCTGCGCCAGCGTATTGACCTCACCGATGCAGAGCACCTCGTCATCGAGCAGCAACCGGGCCGTCGACGTGATGCCCCGCTCTACCTCGGACCGGGTGATGTCGAAACGCAGGTCGGTGAATACGGGCGTTGGCCGGCGGAAAGCGACGTTCAGTGAGCGGGTCTTGCCGGAGAGACCCACAAGGCAGTTCTGGTGCTGGATGACACAGTCGAAGAACACCGCGAGGAAACCTCCGTGCACCAATCCCGGTGGGCCCTCGTAGACCAGCGGGAAGGTGGCTTGGCCGAACGCGGTCTCGGCGTCGAGGTGATCGAAGCGGTATTCCGGAAAGCACGGGTTGAAGGCGCCGATATCGGTCGCGTGATCGAGATAGACGCGTCGGCTGCCGTCTTCATCGGAGCCGATCCGCGGCGCGCTGTCGGGCGGAACCGCCGCGCTCAGCTCGTGTTCCCAATCGCTGATCTGCGCGACGATCGCGTCCACCGTCGGGTGAGCATGTTCCAACGACAACAGCAGCGAGCCGAGTCGGCGAATGGCGCCGGCGGCCGCGACGGTCTGCGGCAGTGGCGCTTCGCCGAATCGCGATCCGGGGCGCGTGGGAACAGCCCCGGTCTGTTGTTCGCCCATAGGCCCTCTTCCCGATGCAGCTGTTCCGTCGCCGGGCTTTCCTTGCTAAGTTATACAGTGCAGCAATCGTATAGCCTACTGTAGCGGCAACCATATCGGCGGGGAAGGGCGGATTCGACGGTGAGTCAAGACCTGGACTCCACGGCGGCCGATGGCTCGCTCATCACGAGCCGGGACGGTGACGTGCTGCGGCTCACGCTCGATCGGCCGTCGCATCGTAATTCGCTGAGCCATAGCATGATC
>Ga0209139_10000989_pt1 | contig 10321 bp, 4 predicted proteins | sample BogFormECP14_OM3_FD_188246 | JGI IMG/M metagenome (GOLD analysis project Ga0209139, IMG submission 188246) | Bog forest soil microbial communities from Calvert Island, British Columbia, Canada - ECP14_OM3 (SPAdes) (version 2) | ecosystem: Environmental > Aquatic > Freshwater > Wetlands > Bog ...
CGACGTGTCTACGATCATATCCGCTCGGTCCGATGTCATACCTCCAACCTGCGTAGGGGTTGGAAACGTTGCCCAAGTCCCCGCCGCCGTTGCCGGCCGTGGTCGGATCTTCCGCCTTGGAGAAGGTATAGAACCCGCGAAGGTTGAGATCGCGCCCAACCTGGGAATTTATGTCGATTTGTAGGCCATTGTAGTGCGTATTGGCTTCGTTCCCAGAAAGCGAGATGGAGTTGAATCCGAGGTAGGGGATTCCCGGCGCAGTGTTGTAATTGATCGCCGACTGACCGGGGATCAAACCAGCGAGTGCTGGTAGCGCACTCTCTGATGGCAGGTTGATGTTCCGGTAGTCGTTCTGATGGCGACCCTGGTTGCCCACATAATTCGCCGTCAACACCGTCTTCGAGTTCAAAGCGTGTTGCACGCCGATGCTGTACTGGTAGCTTACGGGAAGTTTGTAATCGTCTACGTCCAAGCCGGTGATGCCCGCAGGGTTAATGGGAAGAATGACGGGGGCTCCCGAGGAGAGAGCTATACTCGGGTTGTTCATTTCCACGCTCGTGTTATTGACCTGGAGGCTAAAGGGAATGTTCGGACCGGCGTTGTACATGTCGTTGCCCTGAATGCGCTCGTACATGATGCCGAATCCGCCGCGTACAACAGTCTTGCCCGCCCCTGTGAGGTCATAAGCAAAGCCCAACCGAGGACCGAAAGCGGCCCAGTGGTTGTTAACCAAGCCCTTCGGAACGCCGTTCTGGCCAGGAATGCCAATGCCGTTCAAATAGAGCGGAACGCCAGCAAGAATCGGATTCGGGCTAGTGCCCAGACCCGGACTGGCAGCGGTGCAGCCGGGATTCGCGCCGGTGATTGCATTGAAAGGACCGCCGCAAATCGTGTTGTTCGTGCTAAACGTAGCTGCGTCGGCCGGGTTGTAGAGATTGGGGTAGAAATTCCCCATGCGGTCGTTTGCTTCGTAGGTATGCGGTACGCCGTCCCAGCGCAAGCCGAGGTTGAGCGTCAAACGACGGTTCACGCGCCAGTTGTCCTGGGCCCACAGACCCCAAGAAACGTTGTTCCATTGGCCGCTGTCTTGCACAGCGAGTTCCTGGTAATTGGAAGCATCGCCGAGCAACATATCTGCGAAGTCGTTCCCTGTAAACGTACCGTTGAAGCTGAAGCCACCCTGGGTCTGGCCAAATAGATCTTGCGTCTTTTTGTAGAGTGCCCAGCTACCGCCGAACTTGAACTGGTGCGCCCCGTGGGTCCAAGAGACATCATCGCGGATCTGGTAATCGTCAGCCTTGTTTTTCCATGGCCAGCTCGAGATTTCGAAATGCGTTCCCGTGCCCCCGGTCAAGTCGATGTTGGGGATACGATTCATGTTGTTCGGACCGGCGAAGAGCCTGGAATCCGTCGAGTCGTAACCGGAGGGCAGCGACAAGCTCGCCAACCCGGCGCCCGGAATCGGAACGATGTTAATGCGGTTGCCGTTGTAGTTGAACGCGGTTTCGTTCACCAAAGTCGGGCTGATGGTGTAGGTGGTGTGGATAACGCCGCTATAGGAGGGATTGTTGAAAGTGTCCCCTACGGTTGGCACGTTGGCGCCGCTCCACTGGCTGATCGAATAGCCCTGCGAGACCTGCTCGGAGATAAAGTGTCCGAAGACCGAAAACCTGCTCGTGAAATTATGATCGATGCGAAGGATTTCTTCCCGCAAATTCGTCGGAGCAGCAGTACCGCCGAAGAATTTGTCATCCGCGGTTGGCGCCGGGAAAATCCCAGCGCTTACCAGAGACGCGGCGTTGCCGTTAATCATGCACGTCGGAATCGTGTTGCTGGGGAACTGCGTGCCCTGCACGATACCAGCGGGAGCTACACCACCCGGGCAGTTGGCGAAGAGAACGCTTGGGGCGACCTGTGCGGCGGTCGGAACCGTGATGTTGGTAGCGCCGAAATTAGCCCCAGCGGCCGTCGGGTAGGTGGACGGATTTGGAACCAATTGCCCGCTCGAGATGCTGCCCTCGACCAAAGGGCGCCATTCCATGTTGTAAAAGAAGAAGGTCCTCTTCTTATCCGGGTTGTAAAGGTGGCCAAAAGAAACCGGGCCGCCCACGTTGAATCCGTACACATTGAGCCGCAACTCAGCAACCGGGTTATAGGAACCGTCCGCATTGTGCGCCGGGTTGAAGAAATTGCGCGCGTCGAAGGCGTCGTTGCGGTTGAACTCCCACGCGGAGGCGTGATATTGGCTGGTCCCTGACTTCAGAACCATGGTCATGGTGCCTGCGGAAGAGAGGCCGTAATCGGCGCTGTAGTTGGAAGTGAGCGCGCGAAATTCTGCAATCGCATCCGAAGATGGCGCGATGCTCATGCCGCCGGCACCGCCGCGATCATCATCCTCGCCGCCGTCCAGCAAATAGATGTTGTGGTTCTGACGCATACCGTTGAATTCGACGCTGTTGTCACCACCCACCGGTGTGTTGGTGACGCCTGAACTCATACCGCCGGAGCCGCCAATCTGGCTCGAGGCTCCTGGGGTCAAAGCAGCGAGCTGGTAAATGCTCCGCCCGCTGACCGCAATCTGCGTCATCTGCTGACCTGTGATGAGGTTGCTGACCTCGCCCGAGTCGGACTGCACACGCACGGCGTTGGCTTCCACCGTAACCGTTTCTTGCGCCGCGCCCAGCTGCATCTGGAAGTCCACGCGAATGCGGTCACCGACCGTCAGAACGACGTCCTTCTGTTCGGCGGCCTTGAATCCTTTGGACTCGGCCTTGACAACGTAACGGCCGATCTGCAGATCGACCGCGGCATATTGGCCCGAATCATTCGTAGGAATGACTACACTCCTGCCCGTAGCTGCGTTGGTCAGGGTGATGGTTACGTTTGGGACAACGGCCCCCGAAGGATCCGTAACGGTGCCAACAATGGTGGCTTGTTGCGCGAAGGCTGAACCTGCGAAGCAAACCAAAGCAACGAACGTGATGAACAGAAACCGCAACCGGAGCTGCGGGAGAAGATTTTTTGTATTACCCATTTGCAGACACCCCCCTTTTAAATTGCGTTGCCGGCTCTCGCATCCCTCGAAGTGGAAAGCTGGCTGGAACGCTTGGGAGCATCCACACCGACGCCCCGCATCTGCACCGTGAACAAAAGCAAAAGACGATACGCAATATCGATATTTTTAATCTTGCGCAACGGAGTGGTCGGGCGCAATATCCACTTGAGGCAAACTTGTTATGACCAGTTGGATTCCGCGATGAAGAAGGTTCCGAGCGCGCTTTCGCCCGTAATCGCCGTCGACCGCAAAGCCGCGAAGCCTTTGCACAAGCAAATCTACGACGCGTATCGTTCGTTGATCGTCAGCCGCAATTTAGGCGCGAACCAGCAGATTCCCTCGACCCGCGCGCTTGCCAGCGAATTGAAAATTTCCCGAATACCGGTTCTCACGGCCTATTCGCAGCTACTGGCGGAAGGTTATTTCGAGTCGCGCGCGGGCGCGGGCACTTTTGTGTGCAGTTCCCTGCCCGACCAATTGACGTCTACGGACCGCAGCTCATCCACTCGTTCGGCCGAAGTTCGCTCTGGTGCGCGCGTGGTGTCGCGGCGCGCGACGCTGCTTCCTAAGTACGAGAGGCTTCCGTGGTTGGGCGGCATGGGAGCTTTCAATGTGAGCCAGCCAGCGTTCGACCAATTCCCTTTCCAGACATGGTCGCGCATCGTTATGCGTCATTGCCGCAACCTGCACGCAAACGAATTGCATTACGGCGCACCGATCGGTCTCAAGGAACTTCGCATCGCGATATGCGCGTACCTCAGGACCGCGCGGGCGGTACGCTGCGATCCCGAGCAAGTCATGATCGTCTCGGGCTCTCAGCAAGCCTTGGAGATTACGACGCGGACGCTGCTCGAGGAGCGGAGCTCCGTCTGGGTGGAAGAGCCAGGATATTGGCTGGTACGGCAGGTTTTGACGGCAGCAGGTTGTCGGCTCGTGCCCGTCCCGGTCGATAACGAGGGCTTGGATGTCGCCTTCGGCCTCAGGAAGTGCCGCAAAGCGAAGGCGGCTTTTGTTGCGCCTTCGCATCAGTTTCCGCTTGGGGCAACCATGAGCGCTTCACGGCGTCTCCAGCTTTTAGACTGGGCAAAGAGTTCCGGTTCCTGGGTGATCGAGGATGATTACGACAGCGAATATCGCTATGGAAACATGCCGGTCGCCTCTCTTCAGGGGCTGGACCACAATTCGCGCGTCATCTATATCGGAACTTTCAGCAAAATATTATTCCCTTCGCTGCGGCTCGGTTATCTTGTTATTCCGCCGGATCTGGTCGGTCGTTTCGTGGCCGTACGGTACACGATGGACATCGGGCCGCCGCACTTTTTCCAGGCAGTGCTCACGGACTTCATGAACGAGGGCCATTTCGCGCGGCACATTCGACGCATGCGCCAGCTTTATTCCCAGCGCAGGAGCGCGCTCGTCGATGCACTCCAGGCAGAATTCGGCTCGACGCTCGAAATACTTGGATCGGAAGCGGGAATGCATCTCGCCGTCCTGTTGCCGAAAGGCCTTCGCGATCAAGAGTTGGCGGATCGCGCGGCACGCGAGAAACTCTGGCTCGCTCCGCTTTCGCCTGCGTATCTGGGAGATAATTCGCGACAGGGATTTATTCTAGGGTTTGGGAACACCGCAGCGGAAGCGATACCCAAAGCCGTTGGGCAATTGAAGAAGCTTCTTTTGGGTGAAAAGAGTCTAAATGCGAGAATGAGTGGTCATAGAAAAATCTCGTGATGTGGTCATTTTCGCCGGCGGAACGATCAAGGAGTATGCTGCTATGAGAAAGCATCGAAGCAATTTCAAACTTTCGTCAGGAACTGGTCGCTTGCGGATTCGCAGAGCTTCACTGGTTCTCTGTTTGGGCTTAGCGCCGTTATTCGCGGCCGGCTCTGCCTTATCTTGGGCACACTTCCCTGGTGCTGACAGCAAAGCTACGACTCCCGTGCTCGTTGAGCTGTTCACGTCGGAAGGTTGTTCGAGCTGCCCTCCGGCGGATGCGCTTTTGGCAAAGATGGACGCCTTGCAGCCGATTCCTGGCACGCAACTGATTGTGCTGAGCGAGCACGTAGATTACTGGAATCACGATGGTTGGACGGACCCATTCTCCTCCGCTTCCATCACGGACCGGCAGAACGCGTATGTACGTGCTCTTAAACTTGCGACGCCGTACACGCCGCAATTCGTCGTGGATGGATTTGAGGAACTGCAGGCGCATGACGCGGCGCAGGTCGCGCAGATTCTCGAGAAGGCGGCTTCGGCGCCGAAGGTCCCGATGCGAATCACGGCGGCGAACATTGAACCTGGGAATCCGGCGGCGATTCAGGGCCACATTGAAACGGACGTGAGTTCCGAAAAACACAAAGCCGATGTGTTCGTCGCGATCGCTCTCGACCACGTGGAATCGCAGGTTTCGCGGGGAGAGAATAATGGGCGCCATCTTACGCACGTCGCGGTTGTGACGGAATTCACGAAGGTGGGGAAGCTCGAGCCGGGAAAGAGCTTCGGCGGGGATTTTCACATCAAGGTGAAGCTGCCAAATCCTGCCCCGGCAAATCTGCGGATTGTGGCCTTCGCGCAGGAGTCCGGGCCGGGAAAGGTGGTTGGCGCGGCGTTGAAGAGCGTCGCGGTGAACTAATGCCGAGGAGTTGGAAGATCGAAAATCCGGTTGCCCGGGCCAGCCCCCCCTCCCTTTTTTTGCAAGTGTTGATTCTGAAGGAGTTTAAGTGATCTAGAATGAACATTTGCGGAAGTGTTCATTCTAAAGATACTTACAACCTTATGGAAATGGCTTAACGGGCTGTTAGCCTCTCAGGTCCGGCAAAGAAAAGGACTCAGGCATCGGCGGTCCAAAAACGAAAACGCCGGACCCTTGAGGGAACCGGCGCGACCGAGCCAAGCAGACTATTACCTGATGTGGAGTGTACGCTACAAGCATCACCGTTGTCAAGGGAAAACGGAGCGAAAAAGCGCGGAGTCACTTTATCCGGCGCTTTAGTAAGGGCGTGACGACGTCCCAAGCGAGAGCATTTCACTTTGGAGCGCCGCACACCCAAGAGTCCGATTTTGGCCCGCCTTTGGTGTAGACTTTCCCGGGCCTACGGCTGCCGAGATTCGGGGCTTCGGCGGCGATCTGCGACGTGTTCGTTAGAAATACGCAAAAATTGGACCTGACGCGGCGATCCGTCGCGTGCGAGGAGTTTCTATGAATCGACGAGATATGATTCGCGCCAGCGTGATTACCGGTGCAGCGGCGGCGCTCGGGTCTCCGCGCGGGGCGGCGCAGAATGCGGCTGCGCAGGCGGCGCCTTCAGAGTTGACGCCGGCAGGGAGCGGTGTGGACGCGTCGAAGGACCTCGCGGGACCGGGTTGGAAGCCACTTTTTTTGGACGAGCACCAGAATGAGACGCTGATCGCGCTGAGCGACCTGATGATTCCGGCGACGGATACGCCGGGCGCGAAGGAAGCATTGGTGAATCGTTACATTGACCTGGTGCTGGCGGCGGAGGCACGCGACACGCAGCGAGCGTTCTTGAATTCGCTCGGTTATCTAGATGGTGAAAGCATACGGCGCTACAAAACTGCGTTTCGCTATTTGTCGCGCGAGGATCAAGACGATTTGTTGCACTCGTTTGCGTATCCGAAGAATGGCAGCGGATGGACTGGTGAAGCGGCGCCGCCCGATGTTGGTCACGGCCATTTTGAGGCGCTAAAGGAGCGCATTATGACGGCATATTACAGCTCGCAGATCGGCGAGAAAGAACTTGGCTGGGACGGAGCCTTTGCGCATGGGCCCTATCAGGGTTGCGAACATCCGGAGGGGGATCACAAGTGAGCGGAAATTTTTGGGGACAGGACCCGTTGCAGCAAACGTATGACGCGGTGGTGGTGGGATCCGGAGCGACTGGCGGATGGGCGGCAAAACAACTCTCCGAGGCGGGGTTGAAGGTGGCGCTGCTGGAAGCGGGGCGCGCGGTCAGTCCGAAAGAGTTTACGGAGCACATGCCGGCTTACAAGCTTAAGTATCGCGATCATTCGCCGGAAGTGGTGCGGACGCGGCCGGTGCAGAAGCAGTGTTACGCGTGCATGGAATACAACTACGAGTGGTTTGTGAATGATCTTGAGAATCCGTACAGCACGCCTCCGGGTAAACCATTTACGTGGCAGCGGTTGCGCATTCTTGGAGGAAGATCACTCGTTTGGGGGCGGCAGAGTTACCGGATGAGCGACAACGATTTGAAGGCGGCGAGCCGCGACGGGTATGGCGATGACTGGCCGATCGCGTATGCGGATTTGTCGCCGTATTACGACATTGTCGAAAAGTATGTGGGAATCACCGGCGCGGCGGAAGGCAACGAGATGCTGCCTGACGGGCAGTTTCTGCCGCCGATGAAAATGAGTTGCGGCGAAATATTGATGCGCGACCGGGTGAAGGCGAAGTTCGGGCGTACCGTTACAATCGGGCGCGCGGCGATTCTGACGCAAAATCACAATGGGCGGCTGCAGTGCCATTATTGCGGGCCGTGCGAACGTGGATGCAGCACGTTTTCTTATTTCAGCAGCCCGTTTACGACGGTGAAGGACGCGATGGCTTCGGGAAATTGCACGCTGATCACTAACGCGGTGGTGGCGCATGTGAACATGGATGCCGGGTCCAACAAAGCGAGCGGCGTGACGTATGTGGATCGGCTCACGCGTCAAGTAAAAGAGGTGCGCGCGAAGTCTGTGATTCTTTGCGCGCAGGCGCTGGAATCGACGCGGATTTTGTTGAACTCGTCCACGCGCGAATACCCGAACGGGCTCGCCAATTCGAGCGGGGCGCTTGGGCATTACTTGATGGACCACGTTGTTGGCGCAGGCGCCTCGGGTCGTCTGCCTGATTTCAAGACTTTGCCGAACGCGAATGAGCCGGCGAGACCTAATGGGATTTACGTTCCGCGGTTCCGAAATACACCGACGAGCGGGAAGCATTCGCGGTTCATTCGTGGGTATGGCTACCAGGGTGGTGCTGGGCCGGAATTTAACTTCAGCGCCGAAGGTTATGGGGCGTCGCTCAAGAAGGGCGTGAAGGAAGGCCTTTACGCGGCCTCACTTGGGGCTTTCGGCGAATCGCTGGCGCGGTGGGACAACTACATCGAGATTGACCGCGATTTAAAGGATGCGTGGGGCATCCCTGCGCTGCACATCAACATGAGCCACGGCGACAATGAAGCTGCGTTGATGGAGGATGCGGGAGCCACGGCGGCGGAAATGCTGGAAGCGGCTGGCGCGAAAGATATTCGCGTGCAAGCGGGAGTGGAAATGCCGGGCATGGCGATCCACGAACTGGGGACGGCGCGGATGGGCAACGATCCGAAGAAGTCCGTGCTCACTCCGTTCAACCAGACGCACGACGTGAAAAATCTCTTTGTGATGGACGGAGCGAGCTTTGTGTCGTCCGCGTGCCAGAACCCGACGCTCAGCATGATGGCGATCACGGTTCGCGCGTGCGATCACCTGATCGACCGTTTTCACAAGAGCGACGTCTAACACAAATCCGTGGACTCGACTGCGGAGCTAGTCTCGACACGAATCCTAAATCGAGGCCTTGCAATGGCTTAGCTACGTCACGCGCCTCCCCCGAGAAAACCTTAATCCACCTGGGAACGAACGCACGCCCAAAACAGCATTCACTTTAGGGCGGCGTACACACCGATGGACGTCCGCCTAGAATTCTTGGCATCTACAGGGTTTACGGTATTCCGAATTCTCGGAGATGGCGTAGTCTCACTCGCTATTCCAAGCAACCAGGACATGGCGGCTTTCGGCGTGGTTTGTTTTCGCCTTTTCCTCATGACTCACGTTCGGGATTTCATTTCTCAAGCTCGAGGTTACGCTGACATGACCGCTCGCGCGAAACGGGCCACCCGCGAACTAATGCCTCTGGAAAAAACTCCCACAGGCATTCCGGGATTTGATGAAATTAGTGAAGGCGGCTTGCCGAAAGGCCGCACGGCAATCGTCTGCGGCGGAGCGGGCTGCGGAAAGACCATGTTTGGCATTGAGTTTCTGGTGCGGGGCGCGTTGGAATATAACGAGCCGGGCGTGCTGATGGCGTTCGAGGAGACGCCTGAAGATATCGCGCGAAACGTCGCTTCGCTGGGCTTTGACATCCAGGATCTGGCCGACAAGAAAAAACTTTTCCTGGACTATGTGAGCATCGAACCGCGGGAGATCGCGGAGAGCGGCGACTACGATCTAGAGGGTCTATTTATCCGGCTGCAGATGGCAGTGGATGCCATAGGCGCCAAGCGGGTGATGTTCGACACAGTGGAAGCGATCTTCTCGGGCTTTTCAAATGAAGGCATTTTGCGAGCCGAATTCCGCCGGTTATTTCGCTGGCTGAAAGACCGGGGATTGACGACCGTTATTACTGCGGAACGTGGCGAAGGCACGTTAACGCGTCACGGTTTGGAGGAATACGTCTCCGATTGCGTGATTCTGCTCGACCACCGGGTGAAGGAACAGATCTCCTCGCGCCGGCTGAGAATCGTAAAGTATCGCGGCACAAAACACGGAGCCGACGAATATCCGTTTCTGATTGATGAGCGCGGAATGTCGATCCTTCCGCTGACTTCCCTACAACTTCAGCATACCGTGTCGAACGAAAGGCTCTCGTCCGGAGTACCCGACCTGGACGACATGATGGAGGGGAAGGGTTATTTCCGCGGGTCCAGCGTGCTGCTCACCGGAACTGCTGGCAGTGGTAAGACGAGTCTTTCTGCGGCATTCGTCGATGCTGCGTGTAAACGGGGCGAACGTTGCCTGTATATCGACTTTGAAGAATCTCGGGATCAAGTCGTGCGCAATATGAAGTCGATAGGGATCGATTTGGAACAGTGGAATGAAAAGGGGCTTCTGGCGCACGAAGCCTGGCGCCCTACGCAATTTGGCATAGAGATGCATTTGCTTCGCATTCACAAACTCATCGAAAAAGTGAAGCCGCAAGTGATGGTCATTGATCCCATCACCAACCTGCTGAGCGGCAGCAGTGAAAAAGAAGTCTATTCGATGCTGATGCGGCTGATGGACTTCTTGAAAGTCGCGGGGATTACGACCATATTTGTGAGCCTTACAAGCGGCGGCGGGGACCTGGAACAGACCACGGTAGGAATCTCGTCGTTGACCGATACGTGGATTCTGCTGCGCGATATTGAACTTAGCGGAGAACGTAATCGTTGTCTTTACGTCCTGAAGTCCCGCGGCATGGCGCATTCCAATCAGCTTCGCGAATTC
>Ga0209139_10000991_pt1 | contig 10314 bp, 7 predicted proteins | sample BogFormECP14_OM3_FD_188246 | JGI IMG/M metagenome (GOLD analysis project Ga0209139, IMG submission 188246) | Bog forest soil microbial communities from Calvert Island, British Columbia, Canada - ECP14_OM3 (SPAdes) (version 2) | ecosystem: Environmental > Aquatic > Freshwater > Wetlands > Bog ...
CACATAGGCGGTCGAGTCGGTCGGGGACAGCCCTCGGGTCTCGGCCTGGCGAAGGGGCAGACTGAGCAGCGCCCACAGGACCAGAGACGTGGCCAGGATGATGGTGCCCGCCTTACGTAAAAACACCTTGGCCGCACTCCACATCGCTGCCAGCATCGCCTGCGGGGACGGGAGTCGGTAGGGCGGAAGCTCCATCGTGAACGGCAGCAGATCGCCGCGCAGGATCGTGGACTTGACCAGCAATGCAGCGATCAGCCCGGACATCCCGCCGCCCAGGTAGAGCAGGAACATCGTGACGCCCTGTGCGCTGAGCCCCCACCAGTGCGTTTGCGGCGTGACCAGCAGGCCGACCAGCAACGTGTACACCGGCAGCCGGGCCGAACACGTCGTCAACGGCACGGTGACGATGGTGGCGATGCGGTCTCGTGACGACGGCAACGTCCGGGTGGCCATGATGCCCGGGATCGCGCAGGCGAACGAGGAGAGCATCGCGACGAAGGCGCGGCCTTCCAACCCGGTCTTGGCCATCACCCGGTCCATCAAGAACGCCGCCCGCGACATGTACCCGACGTTCTCCAGAAATGCGAGCAGGCAGAACAGCAACACGATCTGCGGGAGGAACTGCAGCACGGTGCCGACCCCGCCGATGATTCCCTGACTGAGCAGACCGCGGACGACGGGATTGCCGACGTGCTCGGCGACCTGCACGCCCAACCAGGTCAGCCCGTTGGCGATGCCGTCTCGCAGCGGCGCGGCGGCGGTGAACAGGACCTGAAAGAACCAGAACATCACGGTGAAGAAGGCGATGGTGCCCCACAGCGGGTGCAGCAGTACACGGTCGATTCGGTGGGTGCGCCGATCCGGTTGCGGCGCAACATAGTCGGCCGCGTCGAGCACCGACCGTCCCCACGCGTCGATGGCGTCCTGTTCGGCCGGCGGGAGCACCGGCGGGCGTTGCCACTGGTCGAACGACGGCAGCTGTGCCCGGAGGGTGTCGATGCCCGACCCGCGGTGCGCGACGACCGCAACTACCGGGATGCCCAGCGCCGTCGATAACGCCTCGACGTCAATGCGGCCGCCGCGCGACGTCAACTCGTCGCCCATGGTCAGCGCGAGCAAGCACGGCAGGTCGAGCCGTAACACCTGGCCCACCAACATGATTGAGCGGCGCAATGTGGTGGCGTCGGCGACCAGCACCACCGCGTCGGGCCGGTCGATGCCGGGGTATTCGCCGGCCAGCAGGTCGGTCACCACCTGCTCGTCCGGACTGATCGGGTCGAGGCCGTAGGTGCCGGGCAGATCCTCCACGGCGATGGTGACGCCGTCGGACTTCGTGGTTCCGACGCTGCGTCCGACGGTGACGCCCGGGTAGTTGCCGGTCTTGGCGCGCAACCCGGTCAGGTGATTGAAAACACTCGTCTTGCCGGCGTTAGGACTGCCGACCAGGGCCACCCGCCGCACACCGGCGACGGTGACCGGCGCGGCAGCGACGTCGTGGCACGCGGTCATTAGTCCGGTTCGGGGACGACGACGATCAGCTGCGCCTCGCGGCGGCGCAGGCACAGTTCGGTGTCTTGAATCCGATAAATGGTCGGGTCACCCAGAGGTGCGCGACGGATCACGTCGACTTGGGCCGTCGCCCGAAAGCCCAATTGGCCTAGTCGGCTTGCGATCACAGAGGTTGCCTGCGGCAGCGTGCCCACGACCGTTGCCCGCCGCCCGGGTGCCAGCTGGGCAAGCACGACCACCGACGTGGATTGATCGCGTGTGCGGTGCGCCCGAGTACGCATGATCGTCCCAATATTAGCCCTACTTACCTTTGTAAGGAGGGCTAACTTTCGCACTGCTCGGCTGGTGCCGGTCGCCTCCAGCACGTCGCCGACGATCATTTAGCCTGGTGGGTGGAGTGGCAGGCCGGCGTTGGGGCCGCCACATGTTGCGACATAGGAGCCGCCGGTGTCAGTCGATGTGTCCGCTGGGCCCGCCGACCCTGCCGAGGGTCGCGTCCGATGGCGCACGGCGGTGGCCGGAGTGCTGGCCAAGAGCACGCGGCGGGACGCCGACCAGCTGGGGCCAGAACCCGACCGGCTGCTCGACAGCCCGACCTACGAGGGCTTCGCAATCCGCCCGCTCTACACCGCCCTCGACGAGCTGCCGGAGCCGCCGCTGCCGGGCGAATGGCCCTACCTGCGCGGCGGCGACGCGCTGCGAGACGTCAAGTCCGGGTGGAAGGTCGCTGAGGCGCTTCCGGCCACCCGGGTGGCCGGGGTTGCCGCCGAAAAAGTCAATGCCGCGGTGCTCGCCGGGCTGGCCGAGGGAGTCAGCGCGCTGCTGATCCGGGTGGGGGAGTCCGGTGTGGCACCGGCGCAGCTGGAGAAGGTGCTCGACGGCGTCTATCTGAGCATGGCGCCGGTGATCCTCGATGCCGGCGCCGACTACCGGGCGGCCTGCGACGCCCTGCTGGAGTTGGTGGCCGAGGTCGAACCCGACCAGCGCGCGACGTTGTCGATCGACCTGGGGGCCGACCCGCTGACCGCGTCGCTCAGCGAGCGTCCCGCTCCGGCGATCCGGGAAGTCGTCGACGTCGCCAAGCAGGTGGCCGGCAGCCATGGGGTGCGGGCGATCACCGTCGACGGGCCCGCCTTCCACAATCTCGGCGCCGACGCGACCTGGGAACTCGCCGGCAGCGTCGCCGCCGCGGTGGCCTACCTGCGGCTGCTCACCGAGTCCGGCCTCCCGGAGACCCAGGCCCTGACCCAGATCAGTTTCCGGCTGGCTGCCGACGACGACCAGTTCATGGCGATCGGCAAGGTCCGGGCGCTTCGCCAGCTGTGGGCGAGGGTCGCTGAGGTCGTCGGTGAGCCGGAAAGTGGCGCCGCGGTCGTGCACGCCGAGACGTCGCTGCCGATGATGACTCAGCGTGACCCCTGGGTGAACATGCTGCGGACCACGCTGGCCGCGTTCGGCGCCGGCGTCGGCGGCGCCGACACCGTGCTGGTGTACCCGTTCGACGTGGCGATTCCGGGTGGATTCCCTGGTATGGCAACCAGTTTCGCGCGCCGGATGGCCCGCAACATTCAACTGTTGCTGCTGGAGGAGTCACATGTCGGCCGGATTCTGGATCCGGCGGGTGGGTCGTGGTTCGTCGAGGACCTGACCGAGCAGCTCGCCCAGCAGGCCTGGCAGCACTTCCAAGCCATCGAGAAACACGGCGGATTCGCCGACGCAGGCGACTACATCACCGGCCAGATCGGCGAGATCGCGGCACAGCGCGCCGACGACATTGCGCATCGTCGGACCGCCATCACCGGCGTCAACGAATACCCGAATCTTACCGAACCGGCTCTGCCGCATAATGACTCGCAGCACTCACCGCTCGCGGCGGGGACGCTGGCGCGCTACGCCGCCGCGTTCGAGACGCTGCGAGACCGCTCCGATACCTACCTGGACCGCACCGGTTCACGCCCGCAGGCGCTGCTGTTGCCGCTGGGCCCGCTGGCCGAGCACAACATCCGGACCACATTCGCAGCGAACCTGCTGGCCTCCGGCGGCATCGAGGCCGTCAACCCCGGAACAGTCGACGCTGACGGTGTCGCCAAGGCCGTCGCCGATGCCGGCTCGCCGAGCGTCGCGGTCATCTGCGGCACCGATAGCCGCTACGGCACCGAGGCGGCCGCGATCGTCGCGGCGGCACGCACCGCCGGTGTCGCCCACGTCTGCCTGGCCGGGCCGCAAAAAGCAGTGGCGGAGACCGATCCCGAACAACAGCCCGACGAGTTTCTGACCATGAAAATCAATGCGGTCGAATCTCTTTCGGGCCTGCTGAGCCGGTTGGGGGAATAGCGACGATGACAACCACTGCGCCTGCTGTGGGCAGCTTCTCGGATATCCCGCTGCACAGTGAACGCACCGTGCAGCCGCCGACCGAAGCCGCAGTGGTAAAGCACGTTGCCGCGGCCGCGGCCGCAGCCTGGTACACCCCCGACGAGCTGGTGTGGCACACGCCGGAAGACATCGCGGTCAAGCCCGTGTACATCGCCGCCGACCGCTCCGCCGTCGAGGCCGAGGGCTACCCGCTGAACAGTTTTCCCGGTGAACCGCCGTTCCTGCGTGGCCCGTATCCGACGATGTACGTCAACCAGCCGTGGACAATTCGCCAGTACGCCGGGTTTTCCACCGCCGCGGAGTCCAACGCGTTCTACCGCCGCAACCTCGCCGCCGGGCAGAAGGGCCTGTCGGTGGCCTTCGACCTGGCCACCCACCGCGGCTACGACTCCGACCATCCACGCGTTCAAGGCGACGTCGGAATGGCCGGCGTGGCAATCGATTCCATCCTCGACATGCGTCAGCTGTTCGACGGCATCGATTTGTCGACGGTGTCGGTCTCGATGACGATGAACGGCGCCGTACTGCCGATCCTGGCGCTCTACGTGGTGGCCGCCGAGGAGCAGGGGGTGCCGCCGGAGAAGCTGGCCGGCACCATCCAGAACGACATCCTCAAAGAGTTCATGGTGCGCAATACCTACATCTATCCGCCGAAGCCGTCGATGCGCATCATCTCCGACATCTTTGCCTACACCAGCGCCAAGATGCCGAAATTCAACTCGATCTCGATTTCCGGCTACCACATCCAAGAAGCCGGTGCCACAGCTGATCTGGAGCTCGCTTACACCCTGGCCGACGGCGTCGACTACATCAAAGCCGGTTTGGACGCCGAGCTGGACATCGACAAGTTCGCGCCGCGGCTGTCCTTCTTCTGGGGCATCGGGATGAACTTCTTCATGGAGGTGGCCAAGCTGCGGGCAGGGCGGCTGTTGTGGAGCGAGCTTGTCGCTCAGTTCAACCCGAAAAGCGCCAAATCACTGTCACTGCGCACCCATTCGCAGACCTCGGGTTGGTCGCTCACCGCGCAGGACGCGTTCAACAACGTCGCACGCACGTGCATCGAGGCGATGGCCGCAACCCAGGGTCACACCCAGTCGCTACACACCAACGCACTCGACGAGGCACTGGCGCTGCCCACCGACTTCTCCGCCCGCATCGCGCGCAACACCCAGCTGCTGCTGCAGCAGGAATCGGGCACTACCAGGCCGATCGATCCCTGGGCCGGTTCGTATTACGTGGAGTGGCTGACGTACCAACTCGCGCAGCGAGCGCGCGCCCACATCGCCGAGGTCGCCGAGCACGGCGGCATGGCACAGGCGATCAACGACGGCATCCCCAAGCTGCGCATCGAGGAAGCCGCCGCGCGCACCCAGGCCCGTATCGATTCCGGGACCCAGCCGGTGATCGGGATCAATAAGTACCAGGTCGAAGAGGATCAAGAGGTCGAGGTACTCAAGGTCGAGAACAGTAGGGTGCGTGCCGAACAGCTGGCCAAACTGGAAGAGCTGCGGGCGAGCCGGGACCAGGCGGCCGTCGAGGCTGCTCTGGCCGAGTTGTCGCGGGCAGCCGCGGCCCACGGCCGCGCGGGCGACGATGGACTCGGCAACAATCTGCTGGCGCTGGCGGTCGACGCAGCCCGCGCCAAGGCCACGGTTGGCGAGATCTCCGACGCATTGGAGAAGGTATACGGGCGTCACCAAGCCGAGATCCGTACTATCGCCGGGGTTTACCGCGACGAAGCTGGAAAGGCCGGCAACATGGTCACCGCCACCGAACTCGTCGAGAAATTCGCCGAGGCCGACGGCCGCCGCCCCAGAATTCTGGTGGCCAAGATGGGCCAGGACGGCCACGATCGCGGGCAGAAAGTGATCGCAACGGCGTTCGCCGACATCGGGTTTGACGTCGACGTCGGGGCGCTGTTCTCCACGCCGGACGAGGTGGCCCGTCAGGCCGCCGACAACGACGTGCACGTGGTCGGGGTGTCCTCGCTGGCGGCGGGCCACCTGACCCTGGTACCCGCGCTGCGCGACGCACTGGCCGAGGTGGGCCGCCCCGACATCATGATCGTGGTCGGCGGGGTTATTCCGCCGGGTGACTTCGACGAGCTCTACGGCGGCGGCGCCACCGCGATCTTCCCGCCCGGCACGGTGATCGCCGACGCCGCAATCGATCTGCTGAACAAGTTGGCCGACCGTCACGGATACACCCTCTAGCCACATGGCAACGGGGAACGGCGACAGCATCGACGACCTCGCCGCAGCTGTCCGCAGCGGCGACCGTGCGGCGCTGCCGCGGGCCATCACACTGGTCGAGTCCACCCGCGCCGACCATCGCGAGCGGGCGCAGCAATTGCTGCTTGCGCTGATGCCGGCGGCCGGAAACGCCCATCATGTCGGCATTACCGGAGTCCCGGGAGTCGGCAAGTCGACCACCATCGAAGCGCTCGGCATGGACTTGATCCGCCGGGGACACCGGGTGGCGGTGCTGGCCGTCGACCCGTCGTCCACCCGCACCGGCGGATCGATCCTGGGCGACAAGACCCGAATGCCGCAGCTGGCTAGCCATCCCGACGCCTACATCCGCCCCTCGCCGACATCGGGCACCCTTGGCGGGGTGGCCAAGGCCACCCGGGAAACCATCGTGCTGTTGGAGGCCGCCGGATTCGACGTGATCCTGGTGGAGACCGTCGGCGTCGGCCAATCCGAGGTGGCCGTGTCCAACATGGTCGACACCTTCATCTTCCTGACCCTGGCGCGGACTGGTGATCAGCTGCAGGGCATCAAAAAAGGCGTGCTGGAGCTGGCTGACATCGTCGTCGTGAACAAAGCCGATGGCGAGCACCTTCGCGAGGCGCGCTCGGCCGCGCGCGACCTCTCCGGAGCAATCCGATTGATTTACCCCCGCAAAACCCTCTGGCGCCCACCGGTTCTCACCATGAGCGCGCTGGAAGGCACTGGGCTGGAAGAGCTGTGGGAAACCGTCGAGCACCATCGCGAGGTACTGAGCGAGGCGGGGGAGTTCGAGGCACGGCGGCGCACCCAACAAGTGGACTGGACCTGGCAGATGGTTCGCGACACGGTGCTGGACCGGGTGCTGTCCAACCCCGCGGTCCGCAAAGGTCGTGCCGAGGTCGAGCGGCGGGTGCTCGCTGGGGAATTGACGCCGGCCCTGGCGGCACAGCAAATACTTGAGCTCGCCTCGATAACGGAAGGGTAACTTTCGGTTTGTTATGCGAATGTTTTCGGTAAATTCGTATGGTATGACCCTCGAAGTGGTGGGCAATCGCCGGTCAGTGCTGCCGCGCGGTGTTCACGGCGCAGCCGATCCACACTTTGCCTGCGCGGTGCGGAGCTTCGCCAGCATGTTCCCGGGGCGCCGATACGGCGGTGGGGCGCTGGCCGTCTACCTCGACGGAGAACCCGTCGTCGACGTATGGACCGGGTGGTCGGATCGGCGCGGACGCGTGCCGTGGACGGCAGACACCGCCACCATGGTGTTCTCGGCGAGCAAGGGCATGGCCTCCACCGTCATCCACCGGCTCGTCGACCGCGGGCTGATCGACTACGACGCACCCGTCGCCGAGTACTGGCGGGAGTTCGGCGCCAATGGCAAGTCCAACATCACTGTCCGCCAGATGATGCGGCACCAGGCCGGCCTCTCGGCGCTGCACGGCGCCAGCAAGGACGACCTGCTGAACCACGAACTGATGGAAGAACGCCTGGCGGCAGCGCGCCCGGGCTACTCGTTCGGCAGATCCGCGTATCACGCTCTGACCTACGGTTGGCTGGTCTCGGGTCTGGCCCGCGCGGTCACCGGTCAGGGCATGCGTGAGCTGATCCGCCAGGAGCTCGCGGAGCCGCTGAACACCGACGGCCTGCACCTGGGCCGCCCGCCCGCCGAATCGCCGACCCGGCCCGCCCAGATCATCATGCCGCAGAGCGCATTTCAGAATCCCGTATTCAACGCGGTGGCGCCCAAGATTGCCGCGCTGCGACTGTCCGCCGGATTCGGCTCTATGTACTTCCCGGGTGTGAAAGCTGTTGCACAAGGCGATATCCCGTTCATGGACGCGGAAATCCCGGCGGCCAATGGGGTGGCGACGGCGCGCGGGCTGGCTCGGATGTACGGTGCAATCGCCAACGGCGGCCGAATCGACGGCACCCAGTTCCTGTCCCGCGAGGTGGCGGCGGGCCTCAGTGGCGCGCGCAACCTGCGGCCGGACGGTAACTTGTTGATACCGTTGGCGTTCCATCTCGGCTATCACCGCCTGCCGTTCGACGTGATCCCCGGGTTCGGACATGTCGGCCTGGGCGGCTCGCTCGGGTGGGCCGATCCGGACAGCGGCCTGTCGTTCGGGTTCGTGCACAACCGGCTGCTGTCCCCGTTCGTCGTCGTCGATCACGCCGGGTTCGTCGCGACCAGCGTCTTGCTCCGGCGTGGTGCGGCCGAGGCTCGGAAACACGGACTCGAGAGATTGGGCGACTTCGGCGCGCCCTTCTCCGAGCCGGGCGCCGTGGCCGGCTAACGGTTGACGCGACGGCTCATGACACCGCCGACGAAAGACTCCCGCGTTCCTCGTTTGCCGGTCAACGAGGCCAAGGCCGCCGCCGACGAAGCCGGCGTACCCGATTACATGGCGGAACTGGCCATCTTCCAGGTGCTGTTGAACCATCCCAAACTGGCGTGTGCGTTCAACGATCTGCTTGCCACGATGCTGTGGCGCGGAAAGCTGGACCCCCGGTTACGTGAACTGGTCATCATGCGGATCGGCTGGCTCACCGCCAGCGACTACGAATGGACCCAGCATTGGCGGGTCGCGCAGGGTCTCGGGGTAAGCGCCGATGACCTGATCGGCGTGCGTGATTGGCAGGCCCATCAGTCATTCGGGCCCGCGGAACGCGCCGCACTGGCGGCCACCGACGACGTGGTGCGCGACGGCGCGGTAAGCGCCGACAGTTGGTCGGCCTGCCAGCACGAATTCGGCGCTGACCCGGCGGTGCTGGTCGAGCTTGTCACGGCGATCGGTGCGTGGCGAATGGTCGCGTCGATCCTGCACAGCCTGCAGGTTCCGCTGGAGGACGGGGTCGCGAGCTGGCCCCCGGACGGCCGACCGCCGCCGACTAGTTAAGCAGCCTCACTAACGATTGACGTGTCAATCACTAACCCCATACGGTTCCGGGCATGCGCACCAGAGTTGCCGAGATGCTCGGCGTGGAGTTCCCGATCTGCGCGTTCAGTCACTGCCGCGACGTGGTGGCCGCCGTCTCCAATGCGGGCGGGTTCGGCGTCCTCGGCGCCGTCGCGCACAGCCCGGAGCGGCTGCATACCGAGCTGACCTGGATCGAGGAGCAGACCAACGGCAAACCGTACGGCGTCGACCTGCTACTGCCGCACAAGTACGTCGGCGCCGAGAGCGGCGGGATCGACACCCGGCAGGCGCGCGAGCTGCTGCCCGAGGAACACCGGGCCTTCGTCGACGACCTGCTGGTCCGCTACGGCATCCCGGTACCCACCGACGAGGAGCGTCTGCCGCCCGGGGAGCTCAACATCTCGCCGAAGGGCTACGAACCGCTGCTTGACGTCACCTTCGCCCACCGCATTCGGCTGATCGCCAGCGCGCTGGGCCCGCCGCCGGCCGACCTGGTCCGACGGGCGCATGACAACGACGTGCTGGTGGCCTCGTTGGCCGGAACCACGCAGCACGCGCGGCGGCATGCCGCAGCCGGGGTCGACCTGATCGTCGCCCAGGGCACCGAGGCCGGCGGGCACACCGGCGAGGTGGCGACGATGGTGCTGGTCCCCGAGGTAGTCGATGCGGTGGCCCCGGTGCCGGTGCTGGCCGCGGGCGGGATCGCCCGCGGCCGTCAGATCGCGGCGGCGTTGGCCTTGGGGGCCGAAGGCGTGTGGTGCGGGTCGGTGTGGCTGACCACCGAGGAAGCCGAGACGCTGCCTGTCGTGAAGGACAAGTTCCTGGCCGCCAGCTCGTCGGACACCGTGCGATCGCGATCGTTGACCGGCAAGCCCGCGCGCATGCTGCGCACCGCCTGGACCGAGGAGTGGGAGCGGCCCGGCAGTCCCGACCCGCTCGGCATGCCGCTGCAAAGCGCGCTGATCGGCGACCCGCAATTGCGGATCAACCGGGCCGCCGGCCAGCCCGACTCCAAGGCCCGCGAGCTGGCCACCTACTTCGTCGGCCAGGTCGTCGGTTCGCTGAACAAAGTGCAGCCGGCGGGATCGGTGGTGCTGGACATGGTTTCGGAGTTCATCGATGCCGTCGGACGTCTCGACGAGTTGGTCGAGCGGTGACTGACGGAACCCGCGCCCGTCGGCGCCCCGCGATCAGTGAGCAGGAGAAGTCGCTGCGGCGCGACGAGATCTTGACTGCGGCGAAGAAAGTGTTTGCCTGCAACGGCTTTCACGCCACCACGA
>Ga0209139_10000992_pt1 | contig 10310 bp, 13 predicted proteins | sample BogFormECP14_OM3_FD_188246 | JGI IMG/M metagenome (GOLD analysis project Ga0209139, IMG submission 188246) | Bog forest soil microbial communities from Calvert Island, British Columbia, Canada - ECP14_OM3 (SPAdes) (version 2) | ecosystem: Environmental > Aquatic > Freshwater > Wetlands > Bog ...
ATCGTCGACGATCCAGACCAATCGAAATTTCCGATCGGCGCGCAGGGCGTCGCGGCCATCTACGTCGACGGCGACCGGGGCTCCTGGGCCGCGCTGCGCAAAATCGCAATCCATTCGCGAACTTGGCTGGCCTGGCTCTATCCCCTCAATCTCTGATGTCGACAGCAGAAGACTCGCGGTCGCTGGGCCGCTCCAGATCGAATCAAACGTGTCGCGATTGGACGGAGATAGGGGCCAGTCACATCGGCCTATTACTGAAGTCCGAACGTAGCCGGGCCTCGGCCGGCGTCACGGAGCGGGAGGATAATTCGAAACAAACGGTGATTCTCTAGCCGAGGGGGCGGATTTTGAAACAGGAGTACTCGCGGACCGACCCCACGCCTTTGGCGGGCGCGCGCCGATGACCGACGACAGGGCGCACCCAACCGCTCTTATGGTTGTGGTTGCGCTCCTGCTTTCCGGCTGCGCGCCAGTTGGCCCCAACTTCGAACGCCCCGCGGCGATCGTGTCGCCACAGTTTAAGGAAATCGCGGGCTGGAAGATCGCGACGCCGCGCGCGAACGAGCCGAAAGGCGCGTGGTGGTCCGTTTTTCACGATTCCGAGCTTGATCAACTCATGCGGGTCGTCGTGGTGTCCAATCAGACGGTCAAGGCGGACGAGGCCAATTATCGCGAGGCGCTGGCGCTCATCAATGAGGCGCGCGCCGGCCTCTTTCCGACCATCAACGGCACGGGCTCCGCGACGCGCTCTTCGCCCGCGCAGACGAATTTGACCGCGGAAGCCTCGGGCGCATGGACGCTCGACGTCTGGGGGCAAATCAGGCGCGAGATCGAGTCGCAGCAGGCTGGCGCGGAGACGAATGCCGCCCTTCTCGCCAATGCGACGCTCGCTGCGCAATCGGCGCTCGCGCTCGCCTATGTGACGCTTCGAGAGGCGGATTCGCTCGAGAACCTGCTCGCCGCGACGATCGAAGACTACAAGCGCTCGGTCACGATCACACAAAACCAGTACAACGCTGGGACCGCCGCCAAGTCCGACGTCATCACCGCCCAAGCCCAGCTGCTGAACGCTCAGGCGGCGCTGATCGCTGCGGGCGTGACGCGCGCGCAAAGCGAACACGCGGTCGCGGTCCTGATGGGCCGCCCGCCGGCAGGCCTGTCAGTACCGCACGGGAGCCTCGCGACCCGCGTTCCCCCGGTTCCGGTTGGTCTGCCCTCGTCGCTGTTGGAGCGCAGACCCGACGTCGCGGCGGCGGAAGAGACCATGCGCGAAGCCAACGCTCAGATCGGCGTCGCCTTTGCCGGCTATTTTCCAGCCGTATCGCTCAATGGCCTCATCGGTTACTCCGGCAATCCGTTCGCCACCGAGTTCGGCCCCACCAATCCCGTTTGGTCGTTCGGCGCCTCGCTCGTCCAGCCGCTGTTCAACGGCGGCCTCACCACTGCGCAGGTCGAGGCGGCGCGCCAAACCTATCAAGCCGACGTTGCGACCTATCGCGAGACGGTGCTGACCGCGATCCAGCAGGTCGAGGACGCGCTCTCGGGCATTCGCATCCTGTCGCGCGAGGTCAAAGTGCAGGCGGAGGACGTGCGGATCTCCCGGCAGGCGACGCAGATCACACTCAACGAATATAAAGCTGGGACCCAAGCCTTCACCGCTGTAGTCACCGCCGAAACGCAACAGTTGAGCGCCGAAGAGTCGCTGCTGTCGACCCAAGGTCAGCTCCAGGCCGATGCCGTCAATCTTATCGTGGCCCTCGGCGGCGGCTGGAGCCAATCGAGTTTGCCTGACGTGACCGCGGATTCGGCGGCGCCGTTTCCCGCGCCGCCCCTTCCAGTGGGAAATTAGCCAAGATCACAGGAGCGAAAATGTGGGAATGCTGTGCGCGAGATCGCGTGGGATGTTCGGACGCCCGAGCGTTATTGGCCGAGATAGAGTAACCGGTTGACGGTTCCTTTCCCACCAGGATCGCAAACACAAAGTCATGAGAGGAAAATCAGTGATGTCAGGTCGTATTACATTTATTTTGGCCGCCGCCGCGTTCATTGCCGCCCCGGCCATAGCGCTTGCCCAAGACGCAATCACCGCCCCAGCACAGAAGACGATCGGCGTTGCGGCCGGCAACGCCATGATTCCCTCGCTGGCGGTCATCAATTCTCGGGGGGCGAGTCTCCAGGGCGCCACTCTGACGATGACCGGTGTGGGGGCGAATTCCATCGTCTTCGCTGATCGCCCGTTCAGAGCGGCCGGGCACGTTCTGACCAAGCACTTCCTCAAGGAATGGGATGAGGGAAGCGACAGTTTCGCAAAGGATCCTCCGAACGCCACGATATCGGTGCTCGGCGCTGAGGGCGATACTGTCGAGGACGCCGTCGTGGTCTTGAAGGCCCCGAAACTCGATGGCGACAAATTGACTTTCGAAGTGTCAGTGCTCGAAGGAGGTCTGTCGAAGGCGACCGGGCCGGCTTCCCTCTTCATCGACTGGTTCGCGGCGCGCGGTTATGGCGGTCGGGGTTTCGTCGGCGGCGGCTACCGCGGCGGTGCATGGCACGGCGCCTGGTACGGTCATCCTGCTGGGTTTGCCGCAGGAGCTGCGGCCGTTGGCCTTGGCGCGGCGGCGGTCGGCGCGGCGGAAGCCGGAGCCTATTATCATCCGTACTATCCGCCGGCCTGCGGGTACTATCCCTATCCTCCCTGCTATTGAGCGGCGGTTCGCTCGTCACGAATTTGCCGCGAGGGAAGCGCGCCGGCAAACACCGCAAGTGAGCTTCACGGAACAAAGACCAGACGGTCTGAAGGACAAATGAAAATGAAAAAGACCATGCTTCTCGGGTTTGCAGTCGCGATGGCGACGATCAGCGCAGCGAAAGCCGATCCGGTGCCTCTCTCAGCCTACGCGGACGCCAACGGCTTTATCGACGTGCAGACATTGACCTGCGGCCAGCTCGCCAACACGTACCAAGAAGACGCCAACGCGCTGTCGAGCTGGTACAGCGGCTGGTACAACGGCCTCGCCCACAAGCACTACATGGACTACAAGAAGGGCCGCGAAGTCGAGCACCAGGTGATCGAATATTGCAAGGCGCATCCGGACGAGAGGATCATTCACGCCATCGGATTGATGCTCAGGGAGGACCGCGCCGAAGGGATGATGATGGAAAAGTGAGGGGGCATCATGAGAAATCTGCTTCTAACGACGGCGCTTTGCGTCGCGGCTCCAGTCTGTCTGGCCTCGGCAGCAAACGCCCAGCAAACGCTGGCGCAGCAAACCGTGACCTTTCTGTGCGCCGCGCCGGCTGGACACGTGTGCCAGTTTGCGGTTCAAACCGGGGGTTCTCAAATCGCTTTCGCGCTGCCTTCGGGCGAGCGCAAAGAGGTGCCGGGGATCACTCCACACGCCGACAAATATTGTGTCTGCGACCCCGGCCCGGTGACGACTGACTGTCGGGCGCCGCGGCTGGACCATTGGTGCATGGGCTCCTGGCTCGACGTCGATACCGGGCTCAATTCCGAGAACGACGTCGGCAAGGCTCATTTCGCCGTGACGGTTGGCGAGGACGCCGACTGAGGGCTCGGGGCCCCGAACGGGCGACGCCTAAGCCCCACACGCTAACATTCACAGCAGGTCCACTGCGCGTGATGCGGCAATGGATTTATGGGCCACTCGCCGGGCTTCAGTCCAGCATCTGAAGACCGTGTTTGCGACATTGCCTCGAACTTCCATCCATTGCGTTGGCAGACTTGGCCTGAGAGGACTGAATCTTGTGTAGGCCCAGGGCGGCAGGAAGGCAGTTTTGGTCCAGGCGCGCCACGGCGCGTGGGCCACTCTCTCGCGGGACAAGCTTCGCGGGCCTCATCGCCCTTGGTCTGACGGGCTGCGCCACCTCCGAAGGCTTTCTTGTTCCCGTGCCGTCCGATGCAAACGTGCCGGGAACGACCCATGTCGAAATGGTTGTCGCGACGACCCGCGCGCGCGCCGAGTCGCCCGCCTTTCTGTTCGGCGGCGGACGGTCGCCGGAGGCGTCTTTCGCCGACATGGTCGTCTCGATCCCTCCGGATGCGAACCGCAAGATCGGCGAGGTTCAATGGCCCCAGCAACCGCCCGGCAATCCTGAGACGGATTTCGTCACCCTCAAGTCGGAGATCATCACCAGGGATCAGGCGACCGCCACGTTCTCGCGCCTCCTCGGCCGCTCGCACGAGAGGGAGGCTCTGGTCTTCGTGCACGGCTTCAACAACCGTTTCGAGGACGCTGTCTACCGGTTCGCGCAAATCCTGCACGATTCGGGCGCCGGGCCTGACGTCGCGCCAATCCTGTTCACTTGGCCGTCGGCGGGCAATGTATTTGCCTATGAGTATGACCGCGACAGCGCCAATTATTCGCGCGACGCCCTCGAAAAGCTCCTGCGCTATCTGCAGGACGATCCCGAGATCAAAACCATCTCCATCCTGGCCCATTCCATGGGCAATTGGGTGACGCTGGAGGCGCTAAGGCAAATGGCGATCCGCGACGGACGGGTCGCCCCGAAGGTTAAAGTCGTGCTCCTCGCGGACGCCGACGTCGACGTCGGTATCGCGCGTGAACAAATTACGACGCTCGGACCCAACTATCCGCACATCGTGCTGTTCGTGTCCGAGAATGATCGCGCGCTCGCCGCCGCGCGGGAGATCTGGGGAGCGCCGCGGCTGGCGCCATCGATCCCAATGTCGAGCCCTACAAGAGCATGATCGAACAGGAGCAGTTGTCGGTCATCAACATGACCCACATGCCGTCGCACGACTTTTTCAATCACGGCAAGTTCGCCGAGGACCCAAAAGTCGTCGAACTCATCGGCCGCAGACTCGCGGAGGGGCAGGTTTTGACCGATCGGCGGGTCGGCCTCGGCGCCAGGATCATGCAGGTTACATCCGGCGCTGCGGGTTCAGTCGGGCAGGCCGCAGGTCTTGCGATCTCGGCCCCCGTCTCCATTGTCGATCCGGAGACGCGCAATCATTTCGGCGACCAGATCGACGAGTTCAAAGACTCCGTGCGACGCATCGGATCCGACCATCCCGATTGAGGCGGTCGTCAGACCGCGCGATCGGCAAGAGGAAGCGGCCACGATTGCGTCGGGCGAAGGGGGAAGCCGTGGTTCCATCCTGGGTTCCGGATTGGTCGTGGGGGCTGCCGCTCCTCGTTCTGACCATCGTCGCGCACGTCTCAGCGATATTCTGGACAGCAAAGATGCTCGGAACGTATCGACGCACGGCGCAAACAAGGCGTCGTATTTCGTCATCTTTGTTGCGTTCGCGGCGCTCTCGCCTCGGCGGTATATTTGGCGATCGAAGCGGCGGCCTGGGCGGTTCTCTACGTCTGGCTGGGCGCTTTGCCGGCCTGGGCGCCAGCGATGCTCTATTCGCTCGAAGCGATCACTAGCTTCGGTCACGCCGATGTCCATAACTTCGCCCCGACGATCGGCTTGCGGGTGGATTTCTGAGCCGGCGCCGGAGTGCGAGGCGCCGTCGAAATGAACCTCCGCGTGCGCCTCACGAAGGCATTGTCACTGCCCGGCCCGCTTGTTGCATTTCCGGCTCTCGAATAGCCAAGGGCATGACGAAAATCAGCTATGCCGGCTACCGGTTCCCACCCGAAATCATTCGTCAAGCGATATGGCTGTACCTCCGGTTCACCTTTAGCTTGCGCGAGGTCCAGGATCTGCTCGCGGAGCGCGGGATCGTCGGGTCCCACGAGACCGTCCGACGCCGGGTCAATCATTTTGGACCGATGATCGCTGCCGATTCAACAATTCCGAAGCGGTCAGGTCTAGCCCACATGCGGTTCTCGACGGCCCCACTAGATCGAAGGATGAGGACCAGCAAGCGGAATTGCAGCTCGAAGCTTGGCGCGAGCCGTGTCCTTTCTGCCACGCCTCGTCGCATTCTGCCTCGAGCACAGCAAATGGCCTCATTGGGAGCGCGCAAGTCTTGCCCGCGCCGGAGCGGCTATCTAAGAATTGCGGCTCAGCGCGACGGCGGCCGGTTCGGGGGCGGGAGATGCGGGGCGTTGCAAAGGCCGTTCTGGCTGCGATTGGCGTGCTTTCGGGCGCGTCGGCTATCGCAGCGGATCTGCCGACGAAGAAGCCGCCGCCCGAGGAGGTCGTGGCGCCGGTATTGCCGTCCAGTTGGCATTACGAGATCACTGGCTATGGCTGGGGTACGGACCTCGCGGGCCAAGCCGGGGTGGGACCATTTCCCACCTCACCGTTCTACGTCAATTTCCTCAAGCTCCTCCAACACTTCCAAGGCGGGTTGATGACAGCCTTCGTGGCACGCAACGACACGTTCATTGCGGGCCTCGACGTCATTCTGGTGCGCATCGGAGCGGGGACCAATTTCGAAAACCCGACAAGCGCGCTGTTCGGCGACCACGCCACCCTGAAGTTGACGGAAGGCATCTTCACCGCTTTCGGAGGAATAAGGATCCCGGTTGGACCGCCGAATCTCCAGCTCTACGGCACCCTCGGCGCTCGCTATTTCTATGTGCACACCGGATTGGACCTGTCGTTTCCGGTCGTTGGCTTCGAGCCTAATTTCGGTCTGACCAAGAATTGGGTCGATCCAGTCGCCGGCCTCGCCGCTCACTACGCCATCAACGACAAATGGTTCGTCAATTTCCTGACGGATCTGGGTGGCCTCGACAACAGCGCGACCGGCCAGGTGTTGGGCTCCGTCGGCTACAATTGGACGTCCTCAATCTCGACGACGCTCGGGTATCGCGTCCTCTATACGTACGAGCGCGACATCAGCGGACCTATCCGCGACTTCCGCTATCAGTCCTGGATGTACGGGCCTTTCGCCGGCTTGAAGTATAGTTTCTGACCTAAGGACCCGCTCACCAGGACTCGAAGGCGCGCTGCACGCGCGCCATATAAGCCTCGCGCCTGTGCGCGGCGATGAAGTTCATGTCATAGAGGGCGAGATACTCGAAGCGACCTTTCGGATCGATCAGCGCGCCAATGTTGTCGCGCACGAACCGTAGCGGCGAATCGCCTGTTGCGGAGACGTCGCGCCGCCCTTCGCCGTAGGCGCGCACGGCGGCCATGCGCTTGATGTGATGAAGATTGGGATGGAACAGCCCAGCCTCGTCGATGCGGACGGCGACCCCCGGCAGAAACACGCGCTGGAAATATCCTTGCAGGATCGCGGGCAGGCCGTCGAACCAGGCGGGAAACGCGAGCACGATCGCTGCGGCTGCTCGCAGGCGCTGCACGTAGGCTTCGACTTCGCGAGTATTTTCGCTCGTATCGACGTAATGGAGAAGCCCCTCCCGCGACATGACCGGGTCGAACTTCTCCGCGTAGAGGTCGAGATCGTCTACGATATGCCCGCGAGAGCGCTAGTCCGCCGTTCGCCAGCGGTGGCTGACCATCATGAACGAATAAGCAGGCGATCTCCGCCATACCAGTATCGCGCCGCATGCCGAGCAGCTCTTATGGGGTCCCGACCGAGCGCCACCGCGAACACGAAGAACATAAGCGCTGGAGCGGGTCGACGCGATCTGATCCACCACCACCTCCCACGCGACGTTTCCGTACAGTGCCGGCGGCACGATTCAGGCCCGCGGACATCAATCAATTTTTGGAATCGAATCAGCATGACTGATTCAAACTTTGCGTTGGACACAGGTCAAATCCGAGCCGAGGATTCAGCATGGCGAATTTCTCCGAAGGCGACTCTTCCTCGCTGCAAATCGTTCTCGAACGCGTCGATCCCGCCCGAAACATCGCGCGCTATTACGTTCTTTCGATCGAACAGACGCTGTTTGCGAAGCATACGCTGATCCGGCGCTGGGGCCGCATCGGTTGCCTAGGCCGGGAACGCCTTCAGTTCTTCAGGAATGAGGATGCGCCACGAGCCCAAGTAATGCTGGAAACGTGGCTCACGCGAAAGCGCAAGCGCGGCTATGCGCCAAGGAGCGGCACAGGCACGCCCTGCCCTACTCTGCCACGACAGCGCATCCAGCTTAAGTGATTGATCCTGCGATCCCGATCCCACGAGGGCCAGTCAGAAAGAAACCTGCTGTGCGCCGGTGAGCGGAGGGCCCGTCCTAATAGGCTGCCGTGCGCGACCAAATCATTACCGGGACTTCGCTACCGAGGAGGCTTGTCGATGAAGATCGCCTTGGCCGAGCACTGCTCGTCCAGGCCATAGGGCGAATCGAGCGCATTCGGTTGTTTGTCGATTGAGAACCTGTCCGTCAAAGTTATGGTGTCCGCTTTGCGAGCGAAGATCCGCTCCTGACGTAGTAATCATCCGGCGACGAGTCAGGCCGGTAGAGGACAGAACCGCGCCTAAGGGCGACGTTCTCGTCGCGCCTCAATTCTGCGCTTCCAGCTTTCTCCCGGACTGAGTTCGTCGCGAAAGACGTAGCGACCGAGGATTCGACTTGCGCGCGTGGTCGATGAAGGCTTGCCGACAGGCGGCAAGCCGGAGATTGAACCCGTCGGTGCAGGTTCACATTGTTTGGCGGACGGCCCAGGAGAGTGGTCGAGTTTCTCTTGCTTTTGTGCAGGATGGCGGCTCCGTTTCTCCGACCTTGGCGCTCCCGCCTTCTCAACGCTCAGGTCCGAGGTAGTGGGATCCTTTAACCGAAGTATGGGGGCGACCGCGATCGAAGGCTCGAAATCTTCGGCAGGATAAGCGTGCTCGCCAATGTGACCAGCCACTGTCCCGTATCCCGGTTCTTGCGCGGGATGGGCCGCTTTCGAGGCGCTCCCGTGGCTCTTCGATTGAGCGCCTCGGGCGTCGGCCTGCTCGGTCACAGGCGCGGTCTCAATGAGGCTCGGAAGAACGCGGCCGGGCACAATTGATGGCGATTTGACATCCGATGGCGGGTGGGCCGCGACGGTTTTGAACGCGGACATCGCGATCCGATTCGCCTTCTCATCGCCTCCCGGCGGCGCCGGCTTCGCGTGAGCCCAACCCAGTTTTGCACTCCCGGTGTTCGGCCGCTTGGCCTGGCGGTATTCGACGGTGAACGAAGGCGTTGCGCGTTTCAACGGCATCCTCAAAATTAGTGAACTCTGATGACCCCAGCTGCCAAAAAGGGCCGATGAGTATGGCGCCCGCGGTCAGGCGTTCAAGACGTCCTTCACTGCCTTGGCAGGCGAAAAGGAGAGCTTCTTCGACGCGGCGATCTTGATTTTCTCACCGTTGGCCGGATTGCGGCCCTCGCGTTCTGGCGAAGCCTTGATTTTGAACTTTCCAAATCCAGCTAAGGAAACTTCGTCGTCGCTCGCCGCGGCCTTGACGATGCTTTTCAACACGCTATCCAGAATCGCCTGCACTTGCGCTTTTGATATGTCGTGAGCTTCTGCCACGATCGTGACGAGTTCGGAAGAGTTCATTGCAAAGGTCCTGGAGAATCGGGGAAGGCGGCTGTATCGCACACCGGTCCCTCGAAGTCATGAGTGCGAGGCACGACGTTTCTCAGCCGAAGCCGAAGACTCATTTCTCGTATTTGTCCCCGCGCCGCGTTGCGAAGAAACCCATGCGCGAAGTTGAATTCGCGTTCCGCGTGACGTCACTCTCTCTCAAAGCCCATCAGATATTATGCCGTGACACTCGCGAGCGGGCGCCGGCCGCGCTGAGCAACCGCCAAGGAGATGGCGACGGATACTGGGACAGTGAAATCGGTCGATGCGACGAGGGGCTTCCGCCTCATTCAACCGACCGGCGGTGGAACACCTAAGTGTTCGTTCACATGGGCGCTGTCGAGCGCGCCGGGATGCGGGACCTCAACGAAGGCCACAAGATCTCCCTGATGTTGTCGCAGACAGGCGCACGGGCAAGTCGTCGGCAGACAACTTAAGCCGGCGTGACGGCGGCGAAAAGCACAAAAACGCCTGACGACGACGTCGTCATCGCCTAGTCAACCGCAGCCGCGACTTTAGTCGGGGAGATCATTTCCGACACTCAGGTTTCTTTCGACGTCTAAACGATGCTTTGAGCGCGAAGGACTTCGTTCCAGTCGCCCCCCTGGATGGGAGGCCGACGCCGCACGAACGGAACACCGAACTTTCTTGCAAGGGATTGGTGCCGGTCGGCAAAGCGATCGCCCGGTCCATTAGCGTCGGTGGCGCTACAGAAAAGTGCGTCAGGAAACATTGCAACATCGGCGAGCAGCGCCTCGAGCGCCGCGATCGTGCCCGGCCCCATGCCGCCACCGGTCGCGGCATAGAGGGTGTCGCTACGGAGGCTCTCCATAGTGGCGAGGCTCAGGGCATCGATCGCCGCCTCGGTGAGAACCAGTCTTGGAAGAGGAGGCCCT
>Ga0209139_10000993_pt1 | contig 10305 bp, 15 predicted proteins | sample BogFormECP14_OM3_FD_188246 | JGI IMG/M metagenome (GOLD analysis project Ga0209139, IMG submission 188246) | Bog forest soil microbial communities from Calvert Island, British Columbia, Canada - ECP14_OM3 (SPAdes) (version 2) | ecosystem: Environmental > Aquatic > Freshwater > Wetlands > Bog ...
CTTGGTAGCAGTGGTTTGGAACAATATGCCATCCTGCTGGTGCGCGTTTCGATCGGGCTGTTCTTTGCCATCTCCGGGGCAAACAAATTGTTTTCCGCCGGCGGCATAAAACCTGTTTACGACACGCTCGTTCAGGCCAAAGTCCCGTTTCCCCGGCAGACGGCTTATTTCGTAGCGGGCGTCGAGTTCTTTTGCGGATCCTTGCTGACCGTGGGTTTCCTTTCGAGCCCTGCCAGCACGGCTCTAATGATAGATATGATTGTCGCCATTCTGACCAATACGCTTGCCACCGTGCCTAAAGGACTTTCGCGTCTGAACTGGCTCGACGATGTCCTCTACCTTCCGGAAGTTCTGTACGTACTCTTCTTCGTCTGGCTGATCTGCTCCGGTCCGGGAAAGTTCAGCGTGGATTACTGGCTCGCCGCCAAGTTACTAGGGTGATCGATCGTCCCTTCGGCAATAGTAAGATTCACACGGGAGGAACCCCCAAGGCATGGCTCGGCTGCTATCGGTGAACGTCGGCCTTCCGCGCGACGTCGCGTGGAAAGAGCGCACTGTACACACCGGCGTCTGGAAGAATCCGGTGGCTGGTCGCTGCCGCGTCGGCCGGTTGAACCTGGAGGGTGACGGTCAAGGCGACCTGGCAGGGCACGGCGGTGAGCATCGAGCCGTCTTCGTTTATCAGATTGAATCGTATCGCTACTGGCAGGCGCAACTGAAGCGGAACGATTTCGTGTACGGGCAGTTCGGCGAGAACTTTACGATCGAAGGATTGGCTGATGATGTCGTCTGCATCGGCGATCGATTTCAGGTCGGCACCGCGCTTTTCGAGGTCACTCAACCCCGCGTAACGTGCTATCGCGTCGGCATTCGCATGAATGAGCCCCGGATGGCGGCGTTGCTCACATCCAGCGGCCGTCCGGGCTTTTATTTCCGCGTTCTGCAGGAAGGCGATGTCGGCGCTGGCGACGAAATTGTGAAAATCGGAGAGGCAGCGGAGCGCATGACGGTTACTGAGATCAACGCGCTCCTCTATTTGCCTCCCCATCCACGCGATCGTCTGGAGCGCGCGTTGCGGATCGAAGCACTTGCGCACGGATGGCGTGGCTCGTTTGAAGCGCTGCTGCAGAGTGAGCAAAACGGGGCGGAAACCGGAAACGCGGGACTGGCGCCTGCCGCCGCGGCCCATCCGGCCTCCTCAGGATTTCAATCGCTCGTCATCACGTCAATTGATCGAGAGTCCGCGGACGTTCTCTCGTTCGGGCTGCAGAGCGCTGACGGTCGCGAGCTTCCGATGGCTCTGCCGGGTCAGTACGTTGTTGTACGTCTGCAGACTACCGCCGGCGGCCCAACGCTTTTTCGCAGCTACTCGCTCTCGGGACCACTTTCAACAGAGCGTTATCGAATTAGCGTGAAGATCGAGCCGGATGGAGTGGCTGGACAGTACGTGCGCGAGCATCTTCGTGTAAGCGATCGCCTCGACGTCAGCTCGCCGCGCGGAAGTTTTGTTCTGCAGCCCGGAGAGCGGCCGATCGTACTGCTCAGTGCCGGGATCGGCGCGACACCCGTTCTGGCGATGCTGCACGCACTCTCCGCGGCAAGTTCTACACGTCAAGTCACGTGGTTACACGCAGCGCGTGATGGCCAGCATCATCCGTTTGCCGGCGAAGTGCGCGGCCTGATGAGCGCGCTGACGAACGGCCGTAGCTATGTCTGTTACACCAGACCGGACTCAAGCGACAAAACCGGTGAGGATTTCAACGCGACGGGTCGCTTCTCGCGATCGGTTTTCGATCAACTCGGACTGCCACGAGATGCTGATGTGTATCTTTGTGGGCCAACCCAATTCATGGCGGACATGAAAGAACTGCTCACGGCTTTTGGTGTGGCGCCAGAGCACATTTATATCGAGATCTTCAACGGCGGCGAGTCCAGGACCCCTGGCGTGGTTGGCACAACGGCGCGAGCTCCGCATCCGCCTAGCAACGAAGCAAGCTCGGGCCCGTTGCTATCATTCGCGCGCAGTGGGATTTCCACACACTGGGACGCTTCGCGGTACGGCAGCATCCTGGAAATGGCCGAGGCGTGTGATGTCCCGGTCCGTTGGGCGTGTCGCACCGGTGTTTGTCACAACTGCGAGAGCGGCTTGGTTTCCGGGGCGGTTGTTTACGAACCGCAGCCACTCGATATGCCGGCTGATGGCAACCTGCTCGTCTGCTGCTCACAGCCTGCTGGCGACGTCGTTATCGATTTGTGAAGCCACACCGTCCGGATTCGCAGCGGGGCTGGTCAGCCTGCCTGAAGTGTTCCAGTTTTATGTCACCGCGATGAGGTAAATCTTCCCGTAATCACGTGATCGCTTCGCCTCCGGAGTAACGGACAACATCGAAGTGGTTCAGGCCCAGCAATCTCTCGCGGATGCCAACGACGCATATATCGCCAGCCTTTACCTTTACAACGTCGCGAAAATCTCTCTGGCGCGAGCTACGGGCGTCGCGGAATCCAGCTACGCGCTGTATTTGAAAGGAAAATAAAATGTCCGACCAAGAGCTAACTAAGAGTCCGGAAAGCTCGTCGCCCCCAACGCGCAATGCCAAGGTGGAAAACTCCGCCACACCGCCGCCTGCCGTCTATCCGAGCCGGCGTTCTTACAAGCGCTGGATTATTGTCGCCGCCGTGGTGGTGATTCTTGTCGGTGGCATTTTTCTGTGGCGTTAGCTCTCGGGTTTCGAGTCCACCGACGATGCGCAAGTGGATGTTCACCTCTATCCGGTGAGTGCGCGGATCTCCGGCTACGTGCAAGCGGTGCATGTAGAAGACAACCAGTATGTCCAGGCAGGCGCCACGCTCGTGGAGATTGACCCAAAAGACTTTCAGGTCGCCGCTGCGAAAGCGCAAGCGAACCTGGAAACCGCGGAGGCCTCCGCTCGCGCCCTCAACATTGACGTACCGATCAGCTCGGTGGACACCACCAGCCAACTGAAATTCACTTCTTCGGACATCGAAAACGCCAAGGCCGCGATCGCCGCCAGTGAAAAGCAAGTTGCGGCCGCACGGGCACGCATCCTGGAAGCCGATGCGGAAAACGTGAAGGCCCGGGAGGATGTCGAGCGTTACCACGAGCTCGTGATCAAGGACGAAATACCTAAACAGATTTACGACCACGCGGTCGCCGCAGCACAAACGGACAGCGCTGCATTAGCAGCCGCCAAGGCAGACGAGGCGACTGCCGAGCAAAATGTCCTGCAAGCGCGTAGCCGGCTCAGCGAAGCAATTGCGCGAGATGAATCGGCACAGGCCGGGCCGCAACGCGTGGCGTCCACACGCGCCCGCGCGCTTTCAGCCGTCGCCGACGACCGCCAGAAGGAGGCCGAACTCGACCAGGCGGAGCTCAACCTGGGATACACCATGGTATTAGCGCCAGTCAGCGGCGAGGTCACCAAGAAAGTAGTTGTGGGTTTAAACGTCGACCCGGCGAACAACTACTTACCGTGGTCCCGCTGGATCAAATATGGATCACGGCGAACTTCAAAGAAACGCAACTCCGGCATATGCGGCCGGGGCAGAGCGTGACGATCACCTGCGATTCTAATGGCCGCTCCTGCGAAGGACACGTCGACAGCATCTCCGGCGCCACTGGTCCGGTGTTCAGCCTGCTGCCTCCGGAAAACGCCACCGGCAATTACGTGAAGATCGTGCAGCGCGTGCCGGTGAAGATCGTGCTGAAACCGGGTGAGAACAGCGACCATCAGCTTCGCCCCGGCATGAACGTGGAAGCGAAGGTGTACTTGCGATGAGCTCCGAAGCGCTCGCCTTGCCTTTGGAGCAGGTTGTCTGGCGTCCGAAGGTAAATCCCTGGGCGATTGGCGCCACCGTTTCAATTGCGGCATTTGTCGAAGTTCTGGATACCAGTGTTGCCAACGTAGCCTTGCCTTACGTTGCGGGAGGCTTGGGCGCCAGTTACGACGACAGCACGTGGGTGCTCACGTCCTACCTCGCAGCGAACGCCATCATCCTGCCCATGAGCGGTTGGCTTGCCGAACTCATCGGCCGTAAGCGGTATTTCATAATCTCTCTCTCTATTTTTTTTACGCTGAGTTCCTTGCTTTGCGGACTCGCGCCGAGTCTGCCTGTATTGCTGTTTTTTCGAGCGCTGCAACGCATTGGTGGAGGCGGCTTGCAACCGATGGCGCAAGCAATTCTCAACGATGCCTTTCCTCCAGAGAAGCGCGGCGTCGCATTTGCTCTGTACGGCATCTCCGCGGTTCTCGCACCGACAGTCGGTCCGATGCTTGGCGGCTGGATTACGGACAGCTATTCCTGGCGCTGGATCTTTTTCATTACCTTGCCTCCGGTTCTCCTGGCTATTTATTTGACGCACGCACTGGTCGAAGACCCATCGTTCCTCCGCCGGATAAAGAGCGGGGGCATCCGCGTGGACTACATCGGAATTTCCATGTTGACCCTGGGAGTTGGATCGTTGCAGGTGCTTCTGGATAAGGGGCAGGAGGACGACTGGTTGGGCTCGCATTTCATCACCACCCTCGCGATAACCGCGGCTGTTTGCTTGATCACGCTGGTCATCTGGGAATGGTTTCGAAAAGATCCGATCGTTGACGTTCGTATGTTCAAGAGCTTTAACTTCGCCGCGGCCAACCTAATGATGTTCATGATGGGGTTCATGCTTTTCAGCACTTTGGTCCTGATTCCTGAATTTCTGCAGACGCTGATGGGTTACACCGCGGGACTTGCAGGTCTCGTTTTGTCCGGTGGAGGAGTCGTTTCGTTGGTGACGATGCCCATCACTGGCCGGCTTACGTCGAAGATTCAGGCCAGATACCTGATTGCGCTTGGATGGCTGTGTCTTGCCATCGGTCTATTCTATTCGGCTCACCGCATCGATTTATTTATCAGCTTTCGTTTTGCGATGTGGCTGCGCGTCACACAAGTGGTGGGAGTCGGATTCCTTTTCGTACCCATCACCGCAGCAGGTTATATCGGAGTCCCTCCGGAGAATGGCAACAGCGTCTCCGGAATAATCAATTTCATGCGCAACATTGGCGGCAGTATCGGGACTTCACTCGTGACCACTCTGATCTTGCGGCGATCGCAGTACCACCAGCAAATTCTCGTTGGCCATGCCACTCCGGACACGCCCGCGTTTCGTTCCGCGTTGCATGCGCTGAGCTCTGAAATCGCACATTCCGGGCTTCGTGCCACGGACGCTCATAATCAGGCCATCGCGCGGTTCTACGACTTGGTGAATCAACAGGCACGCGCGCTGTCTTACATGGACACGTTTTGGATCCTCGGTGCGCTCTGCTCGCTCATGTTCGTTCTGGCATTTTTCTTGAAAAGGAATGATCCAGGCGCAGGCGGAGCCGTGGCGGCCGGGTAAGGATACGCGCAATGATTCAAGCCATCACAATTGAGCGCGAGTTCGGCTGCGGCGGTTCGGAGATTGCTGCAAAGCTGGCCGAATTTCTCGGTTGGAAGCTGTGGGACCACGGACTAACTGAGGAAATCGCGCGGCTGACCAATAGTACGCCGCAAGCAGTAGAGAAGCAGGAATGGAAAGATGATCCTGCCGTCTATCGCGTCTTTAAGTCTTTTCTTCGAGGAGCATTCGAGGGGGGGGCTGCCGCCAACCGATCGGCTGGAATTGCTGGATGCGCGCCGCATCGCGATTGTTTCCCAGGCGGCGGTCAATCACGCGCTTTCTGGCGGCCCATGCGTAATTGTTGGCCGGGGTTCGCAATATTTTCTTCGCGATCGCAAGGATGTGTTTCGGGCGTTCCTCTACGCCTCCCGCACGTCCAAGATTCGCAGATTAATCCTAGCTGGAACACCTCAAGAAAAGGCAATAGCGGAAGTCGACACGATTGAAAGGGACCGCGCCGCGTTCGTCAAGAGATACCTCAAGCTGAATTGGCCCGAGTACCAACTGCATGACGCCATGTTTAATACGGAGAGGGGTGATTCCTATGTTGCCGAAGTGCTCGCTAGTTGTGCTCAACAGGTAGCCAGTCATGAGCCGATTTCAAAGATCCAAGATTCTCGTTAGCGCGCCCTCTGTCACCATTGATATCCGCGCCTCGCATTCTCTCTTCGGCGGATTCACGAGTGAGCGGCGGGAACGGGAGCCGTGACAATCCATAGAGTTCGCCTTGATAGGCTTCCGATGATTTGGCGCCAAATGCGCCATTTGCGATTCGGTTCCAGCCGACCACCGCGTACTTATGCCTTTGCCTCGCTGATGCTTCGGACGCGAATTGTAACTGTCGGCCCGTCCAGCACGCCCGTCACCGATACATTTTTGCCAAAGAACTTGCTGGCTTGTTGTTGATCGTCTAAGTGGTACCAGACTTCATTAACGTCATCTCTCAAGATGAATCGCTCACCATTTTGCGACACGATTTTCCCGGTGAATGTATTAACCGCAGGCTCGTCTTCAGACTGCTCCGCCATAACTGGCGGTGGTGCGTCAGAAGCCATGAGTGGAACTGTCGAGGAGCCTAAAATCAAGGAAGCCATCCAAAATAGAGACGACAGCCGAACAACAAAAGCTGAACTTCTTCTCATGAGCCACCTCTCTAGGTTGTCGGGCGGGCACGATGGAATCGTATGCGTAGCGAGAAGAATCGTCCCTCGGGCGTTCCCCGTATAAGGACGCGATCAAGACTGTATGTGGGAATGAAGCGCGAACAGAGGTTGGTTTCTTGCGACCGCCGATTTTGATCAGGAAAAAGCGAATCGATTTCGCTTCTAAACGCGGGACTCGGATCTACGACGCTTGTTTCGCCACGGTAATCCGACAGTATGAGTGTGATTCAACAGGCTACGGAAGTTACGCAATCCTGCCCCAACACCTGCGACGACGGACTCGACGGATGCGGCTCGCGGCCATTCGCGCAACTCCCATAGGCCGATCGCGAGACATGCGACGACACTCGCCAAAATCAGCAGCGAAAAACCGCCCGCGATTGCCATGCCCGTAATCGCTACTGAGGCCGGGTCCCCGTTATCGCCGCCCGTCGCCACCATTCCGCCAACCAGTAAAAAAGCGAATGAGATCAGAGCGAGGATTATACCTCCACAGAACGCCGCAACTGCAACGACCGTCAAGCTCGTGGGACGATTCATGCGCTCCGCCTTAAAGTTTACCGAGCACCGCCAGAACTAATACGATCAGTAGAAGCAGCCCCAAGCCTCCGCTCGGATAGTACCCCCATCCGGTGGAATAGGGCCACGTTGGTAACGCCCCCAAAATAAGCACGACCAGGATTATCAGCAGTATCGTTCGCATCTCGTTCCTCCAAGGTCAGTCGAGTATCGCGACTACTAAACTTTGCAGCCGCATCAAAAGTGCCGGAGGCAATCGTCAGGATTGCCGTACTTCTCAGTGCACTCGGCCTCGAGCTAGTTCTTCGGCCGTTCTTCCTGGCGCGGCGCGGACTCGTGCTGCGCTGGCGGCTTCGATTCATGTGTCGCGGCTGGTTTGGGCTGCGGCTTGGGTTGGGCTTGTGGTTTCGGTTCATGGGTTGGAGCTGGCTTCGACTCCGCCTTGGGTTGGGCCTGTGGTTTGGGTTCATGCGTTACAGCTGGTTTCGGCTGCGTCTTGGGTTGAGCCGCTGGTTTTGGCTCGTGCGTTGGAGCTGGCTTCGACTCCGTCTTGGGTTGGACCTCTGGCTTGGGTTCGTGTGTTGCAGCTGGTTTCGACTCCGTCCTGGGCGAGGCCGCTGGTTTTGGCTCATGCGTAGCGGCCGGCTTCGACTCCGTCATCGGCTTGGCCTCTGGTTTAGGTTCGTGCGTTGTGGCCGCCTTTGGTTCCGTTCGAGGTGCGGCTTCCGTTTTGGGTTCAGTCCGTGGCTTGCTTTCCGAACGCGGAGTGCTTTCCGTGCGGGGCTTGGGCTCGGGTTTAGTTTCGGGGCGCGAGGTGGTCACACGATCGGAAGGGGACGCCTTTGCCTGGACCACACGGGGGTTCTTGAATTCGCCGGGCTTCGCGGTGGCCGCCACCGCCGGACGTCCATGATTGACAGAGGCGAACTGGTTGCGGTCAGCGCGTGCCTGGGTCACATGCTGTTCTTGGGCAGAGGTGAGCGCAGTGTGTTGCTCCCGGGCGAACCGTTCTTGTGCAGCGTTTGGGCGCGTGTTGATGCCGCCATGGCCACCGTTATAGCTGACGTGGGAGGTGTGCACGACGACTGTCTTTTGATAGACGTTCCGGACGACGTGGACGTTCACATTGTTCACGCGGGTGTTATAGAAAAAGTGGCCGCCAGTCCAGTAACCGCCAGCGTAGCCGGTGCCGATGTAACCGAAACCGTAGTTAATTCCGCCGTAGAAGCCGACTTGCGGACCCCAATATCCAGCATTCCAAAGGTAGGCGCCGTTGGCCCAACCCCAGTAGCCGGGCGTCCAGAGCAGACCCGCTGCGGGCGCTTCGACCCATGTGCCGGGCACCCAAAAATAACCGCCGTCGTTGCTGTAGCTCCAATAACCCGGCGTCCAGATATAGCCTTCACCCGGGCAAACAGGCTGCGCGTAAACGGGCAGAGCGGGTGGCGCGATTGTCACCGAGAGAACCACCTGAGCTGAAACCGCGGAAGATGTTGCAAGCGTCGCGGGCAGCGCTGCGGCCAGAAGAAGCCAGCTGAAAACTCCGAAACATTTGAGCGAGCGGCGAATGTGAGAAATGCGCATTAGCGTCACCTCGTAAAAGAATTCGTGCACTGAAAAATTGTATGCTGCGCGATGAAAGCTGGCGATACGGCAAAGTCTCTAGACGCTAGGGGAACTTACCCTACGACGCTTAGGGGCGGAAACACGAAGTGAAAGAGCTGAAATCGTCCAAGCAAAATCCCGAACTATGCCTCGCTTATAAATTTGACGAGAAATAGTCCACCGTCGATCAATGGTTGAGTGCTAGCAGGGCCAGTACCGCCAATGGAATATTTTGCTCGCGCTGCCAAAAAAATACCCAATGGCTTCTTGGGCCAGGAAAACCACTTTAACCTCTAGGCACGTTCCAACAGATTGATCCAACTGGATTAACAATCCTGCGTCGTGAACGGCGGTTGAAGTGCGACTCTTGCCTACCGAAGGTCGTACGGCCATCGCGAGGAGGCTACGATGAATTACAGGTTCGACATATTCAAGCGACTGTCAAACGGGAACACACTTTGGATAACCGCGGTCGAAGGTTTGCGCGAAGCCGAAAAACGGATGACTCGGCTGGCGACGATCTCTTCTGGAGAATATTTCATCTACTTGCAGGGAAAGGGAATCGTGGCCGAGCTTAGCCCCGAGCACTAGACGTGCGCGGGAGCGATCTGAACAGCAATTAACCGGCCCCATCACTTGAGGTGACGAATGAACCTAAAGAATGCCCTGCTTTGTCTCGCGACGTTGACTATTACATCTGGAATTATCTCTCCGACTGTCAGCTCCAACTCAATTTATAGGTACGGATTTGTAACGCAGCAGCCGGCTGCATATGGTCAGACGTTCGGTCAGTCGAAGGAAAACGCTGATGCCAAAGTCTTCAGCGGAACCATATGGATGAATGGCGGTCGATTCGTCTTGAGGGATGAGCACCAAAGGCTTTGGTACCAGCTGGAAGTTGACCAGAAATTAGTCGCGAAGTTCGAAGGCAAACACGTGAAGGTGATTGGCACGCAGGCGATTGCGAACAGCGCGATCCACGTGCAGCGCATCGAAGAGGATTGAAGACTCCGCCACGCCGACGGATTTCCTTCCTGGCTCAAACGTAGGTTAGCTCCCTAGAAGCCTTCGGTGCGGGTAGCTGGCTATGAATCGGGATACACGATTCTCCGTATTGCCTGAATCCGCGTTTGTTGGAATTATTTCCTCCGAACCGAGAACGCCCTGCGAGGCTCCGGCCTGGGAGTTCGCGGGCGTTCTCGGTTCGGCCAAACTTCTGGTGCGGTCTGATTTGGGAGTTGACGGGTTATGGAACGCAATTGCCCCCACTGCAGAAGCGTCAAGACCTCTCGTTCGCATAGGCGCGGCGCCGTCGAACGTTACCTTCTTAGGTTCATTGGTGTGCGCCCTTTTCGCTGCCTCAATTGTGACGTGCGCTTTTACGACTTCTGCGAATTCGGGAAGGCGCCGATGAGAAACACCAACGCCGTGCGAACTCTCGTTTCGCCGGGGTCTGATATGGCTGAGGCTGACTGATGGGACCCACAACGGTCCGCCGTCTGACGAATGGCGAAATGCTCTCCTGCATCCCATCTAAGCTCGAGTTCGTGGATCGCCCCACGGCTAACCCCAGTTCGT
>Ga0209139_10000994_pt1 | contig 10301 bp, 4 predicted proteins | sample BogFormECP14_OM3_FD_188246 | JGI IMG/M metagenome (GOLD analysis project Ga0209139, IMG submission 188246) | Bog forest soil microbial communities from Calvert Island, British Columbia, Canada - ECP14_OM3 (SPAdes) (version 2) | ecosystem: Environmental > Aquatic > Freshwater > Wetlands > Bog ...
GGTTGATGATGTCCGGAGCGCCAATTTTGCGTTCATTGAGCGGTTTGAGCGCAATAAAAATGTTTCCCGTGTTGGTGGCGCCACCGCCACCGGTGAACGCGATTACGTTCTGCACCGCCGGATCTTTCTGAATTACGGCTTCGAGTCGCCGGATGGAATCGTTCATCGCCGGAAAGGAAGAATCCTGCGGGCCTTGCACACCGCCCGCGAGCGAACCGGTGTCTTGCTGCGGGAAAAAGCCGGTGGGAATCTTGATGATCAGCGCGACGTTGAGCCCGATGGTGAGGACGAGAATCGTGAGTATCAGGATCCAATTGTGCAGCGCCCATTTCAGGCTGGTGCTGTACCACGACAAGATGCGATCGAAAACGCGCTCCGAAGCCATGTACAGCCGGCCATGCTTCTGCGAGTGTTCATCGCGCAGCAGGTAGGCGCACATCATCGGCGTGGTGCTGAGCGAAATCATCATCGAGACGACAATGGCGGTGGATAGAGTGATGGCAAATTCACGAAACAGCCGCCCGACAATGCCGCCCATCAGCAACAGCGGGATGAACACCGCAATCAACGAAATGCTGATGGATAAAACCGTGAAGCCGATTTCCTTTGCTCCCTTGAGCGCGGCGGCGAAAGGGTCCATGCCCTCTTCCAAATGGCGGGTGATGTTTTCCATGACCACGATGGCGTCATCGACGACGAATCCCGTGGAGATGGTGAGAGCCATTAAGGAGAGGTTGTCCAGGCTGTAGCCGCACAGATACATCACCGCGAAGGTGCCGATCAGCGAAACCGGCACCGCGACCGCCGGAATGAGCGTCGAGCGGCCGTTGCGCAGAAAAATGAACACCACGATGATTACTAGAATGATCGAGAGCACCAGCGTGCGTTCCACATCACTCACCGAGGCGCGGATGGTGGTGGTGCGATCCAGAACGATGGTGGTGTCAATGCCTTGCGGAATGGAGGCTTTGATCCCTGGCAGCTCCGAGCGAATGCGATCCACGGTATCAATAATGTTGGCGCCGGGCTGCCGGAAAATAACCAGCACGATGGCGCGCTTGCCATTCAAATATCCGCCGGTACGGACATTTTGCGTGGAGTCGATCACGTCGGCGACATCGGAAAGGTGGATGGCCGCGCCTTTGTTGTAGCCCACGATGACGGGCTTAAAATCGTCGGCGTGAGAGATTTGATCGTTGTCGATAATGTCCGCGCTGACGTCGCCGTCAGTGATCTGCCCCTTGGCGAGGTCGGAATTTTGCAAACGTAAGACCGATTGCACGTCGGTCATCGCCAGGCCGTAGCTGGCGAGTTTCGTGGGGTTTACTTCCACGCGCACCGAAGGCAACGCGCCGCCGCCCACGTTTACCTGGCCCACGCCTTGAATTTGCGAAAGCTTTTGCTGAATGACGGTTGACGCTTCGTCGTACAGCTTGTCGGGACCGTATTTGCTGGAGGTCAGTCCAACGATCATGATCGGCGAGTCGGCGGGATTGACTTTGCGATATGTGGGATTGGCGGGCAGATTGGCCGGGAGATACGTGCGCGCGGAATTGATGGCCGCTTCCACGTCGCGTGCAGCGCCATCGATGTTGCGGCTGAGATCGAACTGAATGGTTACGCCAGTAGTGCCGAGGCTGCTGCTGGAAGTCATCTCCGTGACGCCGGCGATGTGCCCGAGCTGGCGCTCGAGTGGCGTGGCCACGCTCGAAGCCATGATTTCCGCGCTGGCTCCCGGCAGGCTGGCGTTGATGGAGATGGTGGGAAAATCCACCTGCGGCAGCGGCGAAACCGGCAAAACTTGAAAAGCGATGGCGCCCGCGATGGCGATGGCAATCGTCAGCAGCGTGGTGGCTACCGGCCGGTGGATGAAGGGGGCGGAGACGTTCATGACGCTCCCGCGGGCCCGGGGTTCGGCTGTGGCACGCCGCCAGCATGCGGCTGCTTGGATTTGCGCGAGAAGCGCTGGGCCAAGCCGTCAAAGAAAATGTAAATCACCGGCGTGGTGTAGAGCGTCAGAACCTGGCTGACCAAAAGCCCGCCAACCATGGCGATGCCCAGGGGACGGCGCAACTCCGAGCCGATGCCCCTGCCGAGGGCCAACGGCAAACCCCCGAGCAGCGCGGCCATGGTGGTCATCATGATCGGCCGGAAACGCAACAGGCAGGCTTCATAGATCGCGTCAGTGGAATTTTTCCCGTGATTGCGCTCCGCATCGAGCGCAAAGTCCACCATCATGATGCCGTTTTTCTTCACGATGCCGATGAGCAGCACCAGGCCGATGATGGCCACGACGCTGAGATCCTGATGAAAAAGAATCAGCGCAAGAAACGCGCCGACACCGGCGGAAGGGAGCGTCGAAAGAATGGTAACCGGATGGATAAAGCTCTCGTATAAAACGCCTAGCACGATGTACACCGTCACGAGCGCGGCCAGAATTAGCAACGGCATGTTGGAAAGGGAATTGCGAAACGATGCCGCCGTGCCCTGGAAGTCTGCTTGCAAGCTCGCCGGCATGTGCATGTCTTTCTGCACTTTGGTGATGGAGTCGATAGCGCCACCGAGCGCGGCGTTGGATGCCAGGTTAAAAGAGACGGTGATGGCGGGGAATTGTCCTTGATGGTTAATGGAAAGCGGCTCGGTCTGCGATTCGAAATGCGAGAAGGCACTCAGTGGCACGGCGTTGTTCACGGTCGAGCTCGTATTACCTGCGGAGGTCGAGCCTTTGCTGGACGTAGCTGTGGAGAGGCTGGACGTCAGGGCGTTTGGCGGAGGCGCCAGCGTGTTGGCCGAGGGCGTGTACAGCGCTGAAGAAGTCAGCGCGTTCGATCCGGCGGAAGTGGAACCGTTTCCGGTGCTGCTCGCGGCCGCGCCCGTGGTGCCTGCCGCCGAGTTGGCCTGAATGTACAGCTTGTTCAACTTGTTGGGATCGACTTGAAACTGCGGCTGCGCTTCCAGAATCACGTGGTACTGATTCAACTGCGTGTACATGGTGTTGATCTGGCGCTGGCCAAAAGCGTCGTACAACGTGTTGTCGATGGTGGTGGGAGCGATGCCCAGCCGCGAAGCCGTGGGGCGGTCAATCACCAAGGAGACCGCGAGGCCGCCAGGTTGCTGGTCGGTGGCCACATCTTCCAGTTCCGGCAGCTGCTTCAATTTCGTCACGAAGCGGTTGGTCCAGTCGTTCAATTCGTTGGGGTCGGGATCTTCGAGCGTGTATTGGTATTGCGTGCGGCTTACGCGGTCATCCACGGTGATGTTCTGCACCGGTTGCATGAAGAGCTGGATGCCTTGTACGTTGCTCAGCTTGCCTTGCAATCGCCGAATCACGTCGGAAGCGTTAAGGTCGCGCTTTTCGAGCGGCTTCAGGTTGATGGACATGCGTCCGCTGTTGGTGGTGATGTTGGTGCCGTCAGCGCCAATAAAGGAAGACAGACTATCGACGGCCGGGTCCGCGAGAATCACGTTGGCAAGCTCTTGCTGCTTTTGCGCCATGGCTTTCGCCCCGATGGTGGGCGGAGCTTGCGAAATACCCTGAATGACGCCGGTGTCCTGAACAGGGAAGAAGCCCTTGGGAATGATGATGTACAGGAAGATCGTCAACATCAGCGTGGCCACGGCGATCAGCAGCGTGATGGTCTGATAACGCAAGACGAATTTCAGCGTCCGGCCATAGAACGCGATCATGCTCTCAAAAGCGTGTTCGGAGACGCGATAGAAGCGGCTTTGCTGCGCTTCCGGATTGTGCCGCAGGATGCGCGAAGCCATCATGGGCGTAAGCGTCAAGGAAACCACCGCGGAAACCACGATGGTGACGGCCAAGGTCACCGCGAATTCGCGAAACAGCCGGCCGACCACGTCTCCCAGAAACAGCAGGGGAATGAGCACGGCGATCAGCGAAACCGTCAAAGACAAAATCGTGAAGCCGATTTGCTCGGCGCCCTTCAGCGCTGCTTCCATCGGAGCATCACCTTCTTCGATGTAGCGCGAAATGTTTTCGACCATCACGATGGCGTCGTCCACCACGAAGCCAGTGGAAATCGTCAGCGCCATGAGCGACAGGTTGTCCAGGCTGTATCCGAGCGCGTACATCGCGCCGAAAGTGCCCACGAGAGACAGCGGCACCGCAACGCTGGGAATAATCGTGGCGTACAAACTGCGCAGAAAAAGAAACATCACCATCACTACCAGCGCGATGGTCAGGACCAGTTCAAACTCCACATCCGAAACCGACGCCTGAATCGGCGTGGTCAGGTCGGTGAGTGTGGTGACGTCAATTCCTTTTGGAAGATTCGCTTCAAGTTGCGGCAGCAGCGCTTTAATGCGCTTCACCACGCTGATAGTGTTGCCGCCCGGCTGGCGCTGCACGTTGACGATCACCGCGGGTGTTTTGTTCATCCACGCGGCTTGATTGGTGTTTTCGACGCCGTCGATGATATTCGCCACGTCGGTGAGCATTACCGGCGAGCCGTTGCGATACGCCACCACCACGGTCCGATAATCCGCGCTGGTCACCAACTGATCGTTGGCATCGATCTGGTAATCCTGGCGGTTGCCGTCGAAATTGCCTTTGGCGGCGTTGACGCTGGCGCTGGTAACCGCCGTGCGCAAATCCTCCATATTGATGCCGTAGCTGGAAAGCGCCGCTGGGTTCGCTTGAATGCGAACCGCGGGCTTTTGCCCGCCGCTGATGGTCACTAACCCCACGTCAGCCAGCTGCGAAATCTTCGGCGCCAGCCGCGTGTCCACCAAATCCTCCACTTGCGAAAGTGGAATGGAATCCGAGGTCACCGCCAGCGTGATCACTGGCGCATCGGCAGGATTGGTCTTGCTGTAGATCGGTGGCGCGGGCAGGTTCGCGGGCAAAAAGTTTTGCGACGCGTTGATGGCCGACTGCACTTCTTCTTCCGCGATGTCGATGTTCAGGCTGAGATTGAACTCCATCACGATGACGGAAGTGCCGCCGGAACTGCTGGAGGTCATCTGGCTGAGGCCCTGCAGCTGGCCGAACTGCCGCTCGAGCGGCGCGGTCACCGTGGTGGCCACCACATCGGGGCTGGCGCCGGGATAAAAGGTCAGTACCTGAATCGTTGGATAGTCCACCTGCGGCAGCGCGGACACCGGCAGCTGCGTATAACTGACGATGCCGACGAGCATAATCGCCGCCATCAGCAGCGAGGTCGCCACCGGTCGGAGAATAAAGGGCCGTGAAGGACTCAAGGAGTGCTGCTCCCTTGGGAGCTCGGCTGGGCGCTCGCGGGCGGCGGGGTCTTGGAAATTACGACCTTGGAGTTGTCCTGCAGCTTATCGAAGCTGCTGGTGGCCAGCACATCTCCGGGATTGATGCCCGTCACCTGCGCGGTGCCGTCATCGGTCACGCCCGTCTTGATGGTGCGCATGTGCGCGACGTTGTCTTGAATCACGTACACAAAGGCGGTTTGCCCGTTGTGTTGAATCGCGGACGTTGGAATCAGCGTCGCGTTCTGCACGGTGTCCACCAGCAAGCGCGTATTTACAAACTCGTTCGGAAAAAGTCCCAGGTCCTTATTGTCGAAAGAGGATCGCGCCTTAACCGTTCCCGTAGTGGTGTCAATTAGATTGTCCAGCGTGAGCAGTTTTCCCGAAGCAATTTTCTTTTGACCCGCTCGGTCGTAAGCCTCCACGGTAAGCGTGGCGTTTTTGCGCAAGCGCTGCTGCACCTGCCCTAGATTGTCTTCGGGTATCGTGAAAATCGCGGTAATCGGTTGTATCTGGGTAATCACCGCCAGCGTGGTGGCTCCAGTGTTCTGCACCACGTTCCCCGGATCGACCAGCCGCAGACCCACGCGCCCGCTGATCGGCGAAATGATGTGGCACCACTCCACCTCAATCTCATCGAATCGCACGGTTCCTTGATCGAGCTTCACCGTGCCCTGATCCTGCAGCACAACTTTTTCCTGATCGTCCAGCGTTTGCTTGGGGATTGCTTGGCGCGCCCAAGCGTCGCGGTAGCGTTCGACGTCCATCTGCGCCTGCGCCAAAACATTTTGATCGCGTTCGAGCGTGCCCTGCGCCTGCATCAGCGTCGCTTGGTACGGTCGCGCGTCAATGTCCACCAGCGCATCGCCCTTGCGCACCGTTTGTCCCTCGCGGTAATGCACCGCGGTGACGATGCCGTTCACCTGGCTGGTCAGCGACGTGGTGTATACCGGTGTAACCGTGCCGATGGAATCCAGATACATCCCGATGTCGCCCTTTTGCGCGGTCGCCGTGGTCAGCGTTACCGGGCCGCCTCCGCCGCGTGGCGCTTTGGCGGTTTGCGCAGCATCGTGCTTGCGCAACACCAGCCAAAAACCTGCGGCGAAAATCAGCAGAACGACAATCCAGACGATGACCCCGCCGGCTTTACTTTTGTTCGGCGGGGGATCAAGCAGTTGATGATCCGGTGTAGCCACCGGGTGTTCCTTCGGATCGGCAGGCAATTCGATTCCTCGTCGTCGTAGCTTTTAGGTCGGGCCGTCGCAGCATGGGCCGTAACTTGATGGACGGATTTTAGCCCCGTTCTGGATACACGCGAGAGAAAGATTCGTTCCTTCTACAGGGTTGCTGGTATAGACGCATATTTCCCGCAGCGGCCCAGTAGGGGTGGCGGAAACTTCGCCGCACTGCGGAAGTCACTCAAATTTGTGCGCCGCTGGCTCGCCCGGAGCCGGGCGTCGCAAGCGAATGCGGAGTGCGTTTCCTGCCCTACCAATCCCTCGGTAAGCATTAAGAGCGCGCGCGGGTATGACGAAGTGTGCGGTTTTGGAGCACAACGGTTTTCTCATTTTGCGTCACCAAAAATGAGACCAGCCAGGGGAGAAGTCCCAAGTTCGCCCTAAGAAATTCGCTTCCAGGCCTTTTGTAGTTCTCCCTGCCGTGGAGCTGCGCGAACAACTAATCCATTATTTTTGTGTTGTTTAGAGTGGAGGGTCGAAGGAAGCGAGTTCTAGTACTATCAATACGTTCAGACTATCTAGTCTCAACTTTCCGCTCTATTGGTTCTTGGGCCCAGGACTCGTAGTATTGACCCAGCATGAACGCTGTTTGATTAGATTACCCAATATGAAACTGCTCTCTAAATTCTGTCTCGCGTCTGCCGCCCTCTTCTTCCTCAACGTTGGCGCTGCTAGAGCGGACACTGCCCAGCTTCTCTCCTTCGATCTGACGGGTCCCGCGAATTTTAGCGTTACCTTCCAACTCTCCAGTAAACCCGTAATTGCGCCCGGCAACGCCGATCCCGCCTTCGGCTTCGTAGTTTCACCTATTGACTTCTCGATGGATGGCGCAGCTTCGAACGACGTTCTCGAATTCTACATCAACGCCTTCGGAGGAGCGCTCGCCGGCTTCCCGAACGACTTCGAGTCCGATTTTTCGGTATTTGGCCCGCAGCTCTACCACGGCAGCGTGTACAACCCGACTTTTTCGCCCACCTCGCCTGCCGGAATAAACCTGACGGATGGCACGAACGATGGACTGATTTACAACCTCACGATCTCGCCGGCGGTAGCCACTCCCGAGCCCTCGTCGCTGCTGCTGCTCGGCATGGTTGTACTGCCGCTGGGTATCGCGGCCAAACGTCTGCTGTGAACGAGAGTCTTTCTCGCCAGGGCCGTTTTAACCAGTCTTAGCCGCAACCGGCGAGTTCCTCCCGGTTGCGGTTTTCTATCGGTGGGATCTTATTCGAACGAAGCCACGGCCAGTTGCGGATCTTCAAACACCTCAAACAGGCTGAGCATGCGCACCAGCTTCAGCGTCTGAATCGTGAATTTCGAAGGATTCAGCAGCTTTAGCGCGCCGCCGTTTTGCTTGGCTGCCGTGTAATAGCGCACCAGCAGCCCGATCCCGCTGGAGTCAATCATCGGCATCTCCCCGAGATCCAGCACAAATCGCGAATTGCCGGCGGCAAATAAGTCCGTGAACGTGGCGTTCAGCTGATCGAGCGGAGGACCGTTGTTCAATTTGCCGCGCAGTTTGACCACTTTCACCTGACCCTGCGTGCGCACTTCGATTTCCAAGAGTCGCTCCCTTGTCGACCGGCCGAAAACCGCGATTTACTCGGCCGGATGCGTTGACACTCGTAAGTCCGTCTGCTAGAGTCCCGCACAACTTAAAGCAGCATAGCTAATATGCAATAAAAGAGGGTGGCTTTACCAGCGTTCTGTCCCGGGCGTGCTACCTCATCACGTTGTCTCTGGTAAGCCAGGGCTGAGAATTGAAGATCGATATAGGTGATGTAGCGGTCCGATTGCTGGTGGATCAGGGTCTCGCGTCCCGCGCACGCAGCGCCGCGCGAACCGTCGCGCAACTCCTGCCTGGAACTGCCGTCAACGTTTACACCGTAGTGCTTGAAGAAGACCAGCCCGTTTGGCGACCGCTGGCCTCCGCCGGCGAAGGGGAAGTGCGCTGCGTCGCGGTTGCCGCGGGCGTCGGCACGCTCGGCGAACTCTTCTCGCAAAAATCCGTGTTGCTCTTTTCCGGCCAAGACGTGCCGCGCGAGCAATACGCGCACGTGGATATTCGCCGCACCGTGCAATCGCTGGCCTACCTGCCTCTGGCGAACGGAGAAGACTTAATTGGCGCGCTGGAAATTCTCAGCTTCGATGAACAATTGACGGAAGAAGCGTTCGCCGAGCTCGAGCCGCTGGCGCATGTCATTTCCGCCGCGCTGGTGGCCGCGCAAAATTACGAAATCGAGCGCGGCGACGCCTTGGCCTCCATCAATCGTCTTACGCAGCTCTACGACATGGAGAAGATTTTCTCTTCCACGCTGGAAATGAATGAGCTGCTGCCCATCATCGGCGCGAAACTTCGCGAAGTGATGGAGTGCCAGGCGGTAAACATCTGGCTGCTGCAGCCCGATGAATCCGTGGAGCTGATGCACCAGTCCGGCTTTGATCCCACCATGGCGGAGAAAAGTTCCCAGAAAGCGGGCGAAGGCTTGGCGGGCGCGGTGTCAGACAACGGCGAACCACTGCTCATTGACGATCCCGAAGACGCGCGCCTGGTAGCGCGCAATGCAGCAATAACCGGGGCGGGCTCCGAAGGCCGCATCGTTTCGCTAATCATCGCGCCCATCATGGACAAGGAATCTCTCGTCGGCGTAATCGAAGCCGTCAACAAGCTCGATGGCACGTTGCTGGACGATGACGATCTCTTCGCCCTCGGCAGCCTCGCGGACACTGCTTCCACCGCGCTGCACAACGCCAGCCTGCTGCTCGCCGAACGCAAAGTGGAAATTCTCGAAACGCTGGTCACCGTCAGCCAGGAAATTACCTCCACGCTGAACCTTGAGCGTATGCTGCAGACCATTGTCGACGCGCCGCAAGCCGTTATTCCGTACCAGCGCGCGGCCATCGTGCTGGCGGACCGCGGCCGCTTGAAACTCAGCGCGGTTACCGGCCAGGTGCCGCTAAATCCTGACGCTGCGGACATCGCGCCCCTCAGCAGCGTCCTGCAATGGGCCGCGCTCTCCGAAGAAATTATCAACGTCAAGCAGCACGGCGATGTGATCGACGCGCCACGCGAGGAAACCCGCGCCAAGTTCGAAAAATACTTTGCCGAAAGCGGCATGCGCGGCTTCTACGCCATGCCGCTCGGCGACGATACCGGGCGCGTTGGCATGTACGCTCTCGAAAGCACGGATCCGGATTTTCTTTCGCCTGCGCACATCGAAATTCTGCAAGTGCTCGCCGGCCAGGCCACCGTGGCGCTGCGCAACGCGCAAATGTACAAAGAAGTGCCGTTCATCTCTCTGCTCGAGCCGGTGCTCGAACGCAAGCGCAAGTTCATGGCCATGGAGAAAAGGCGCCGCGCCCTCTTTGTCGGGGCCATGATCGCGGCGATTATTTTCCTGGCCATCGTTCCCTTGCCGCTGCGCGTGGACGGCGACGCCGTGGTGGCCCCGGTGCATCGCGCGCAGGTGCAGCCAGAGATCGAAGGCGTCGTTGGCGCCGTATACGTGCATGAAGGCCAGTCCGTAAAACAAGGTCAGGTGCTCGCCGAGCTGAATGCCTGGGACTATCGCTCCGCGCTGGCCGGCGCCGAAGCCAAATATCAAACCGCGCTGCTGCAGGTAAATCATTCCTTGGCGGGCAACGACACCGGCGAAGCCGGCGTCCAGCGTGTGCAAGCCGATTACTGGAAGGGTGAAGTGGACCGCGCCAAAAATTTACTGGATAAAACGCAGTTGCGTTCGCCTATCGATGGCGTGGTGGCCACGCCGCACGTAGAGAATCTCGTCGGCCGCCGCCTGCAATATGGCGACACCTTCGCCGAAGTGA
>Ga0209139_10000998_pt1 | contig 10288 bp, 8 predicted proteins | sample BogFormECP14_OM3_FD_188246 | JGI IMG/M metagenome (GOLD analysis project Ga0209139, IMG submission 188246) | Bog forest soil microbial communities from Calvert Island, British Columbia, Canada - ECP14_OM3 (SPAdes) (version 2) | ecosystem: Environmental > Aquatic > Freshwater > Wetlands > Bog ...
GTCTCGCGCACCTGGTCGGTCAGCTCGAAGGTGACCATCGGGTCCTCGGCGTCCGCCCCCTCGTAGTGCGCTGTCTCGATCGGCTCGCCGAAGGCGATGTGCCACTTCGACGGCAGCGGCACCAGCCCGGCCGGACCGGCCAGCGGGAACAGCGGCGTGATCGGGAAGTACGGCAGCCCCAACAACCGCGCCAGCAGTCGCACGTCGGTCAGCATCGGGTAGATCTCCTCCGAGCCGACGATCGAGCACGGGATGATCGGCGCCTTGGTGCGCAGTGCGGCCGCCACGAAGCCGCCGCGGCCGAAGCGCTGCAACTTGTAGCGGTCCTTAAAGCGCTTACCCAGACCCTTGTAGCCCTCGGGGAACACCGCGGTCAGTTGGCCCGCGGCCAGCAGTCGGTGCGCGTCAGCGGTGCAGGCCATGGTGTGGCCGGCCTTGCGGGCCGCCGCGCTCACCATCGGCAGGTCGAACACCATGTCGGCGGCCAGCAGCCGCAGATCCCGGTGCGCGGGATGCGCGTCATGCACGGCCACCGAGGCCATCAGCCCGTCGAAGGGCAGCACGCCGGCGTGGTTGGCCACCACCAAGCCCGCGCCGGTGTCGGGGAGATGCTCGATGCCACTGACCTCTACCCGGAACCACGACTTGAAGAAGAACCTGAGCAGCGGCCGCACGATCGCATCGTTGAAGTGCGGGTCGAAGCCGAACTCGTCGACGCTGTAGTCACCGGTGAGCCGGTGACGCAGAAAGTCGGCGACCGCACTGACCTTTAGCGCGAGCTCGTTGGTCGGCTGTTCCGCACCGGATCGACTGGCCGCACCGCGACGGTGCTGATCGATTTCGCGTACGACGGCGGCGATCTCGTCGGCGGACGCGCGGGTGTCGGGTTCGGAGAGCAGCGAGGGATGTTGGCGAGAGCCCTGCGTGCGTTGCCCGGCACGCCGCTGAGCCGCCGCACGGCCTGAATTCCCGTGCAGCGGAATGACTTTCGCCTTTGAATCGCCCGCCATTAGTAAACCTCCCCCCGCCTTTAGTGTATTGTGGATCGGCCGCCAAAGCGCTGCGCTGCTGCTACGGCCCGGCCCTCAATGGAGCGTACCCATTCAGGATCGATAATGGGAGTCAAACCTCGGCCGCGTACATAATCGTCAAAAGCTTCCGCAGTCGACCACTTCGGGTGGTATCCGAGCTCTCGTTCCATCCGCGTGGTGTCCATCACTCGGCCGTAGCTCAAGTAGCCGAGTTGCTCGCGGTTGATCTCGACGTAGCGGTTGGCCTTGCGCAGCGAATCAAGCGCCGCGAGACCAAATCCCGGCACCGGCAGCGCAACTCGGCCCGCCCGTCGGATCGCCTGCGACAACATGATGATCCCGCTGGCGCCGATGTTGAAGGTGCCGGACTTGCCGACCATCACCGCCCGCTCCAAGGCGCCCAGCGCGTCCTGCTCGTGCAATAGCTGCAGCCGCGCGTCGCGGCCGAGAACCGTCGGGACCAACGGCCCGGCCAGGTAGCGCGACAGCGTGGTGTCCATCGCCGGACCGATCATGTTGGCCAGCCGCAGGATGGTCACCGAGATGTCGGGCCGACGCCGACCCAGCCCGCGGGTGTAACCCTCGATGTCGAGGCTGTCTTTCGGAAAGCCTTCCCCGAACGGACGGCGGCTGCTGCTGTCCTCGGTGAACAACACCGGATCATGCGCGCTGGACCCGTAAACCTCCGAGGTCGATTTCAGCACGACGCGACGCACCGACGGCGCGTTCTGGCAGGCGGCAAACAGCTGCATCGCGCCGAGCACGTTGATTTCCTTCAACGCCGCCCCGCCGCCGGAACGCGGTGCGAATGACGCCGCTGCCGCGTGAACCACGGTGTCGACGTCGCCATTTCGGATCACCTTGGCAACAAAGGGGTTGCGAATGTCTGCACGGACGAATTCGGCGCGACCCATCCGCCGCAGCATGTCCTTGCTGGGTGCGACCGCGTCGACCGCGATGACCCGGTTGATCATCGGGTTCTGCACAAGCCGGGCCGTCAGATAGCCACCCAGAAAGCGGCACGCGCCGGTGACCAGCACGACCTTCGGATAGTGCAGGGCATCGGTGCCGGTATCTGACTGACCGTCCGACGAGTCCACTTGGTTAGCCTAGCGACCTTGCGCGGCATCGGCTGCGAACGACAGCAGCAGAAGTTACTTACCGAGTTTTCTGCGTTGCACCCGGGTGCGGCGAAGCAGCTTACGGTGCTTCTTCTTCGACATCCGCTTGCGCCGCTTCTTGATTACTGAACCCATAACTCCGCTATCTGTGTGGCGGCCCGAGTCCGCCATGGCCGGGCATATGCAATAACCCGGTCACTCTACCCGGGTTGGCACATCGAACACCAAAGCCGATGCCGGCACCCAAATCCGGCGCAGCAGTCAGCGGCTCATGAGGACATCACAAAGCGCACCCGGGTGTTCCGGATGCGCTTTGACACGCAGCGCCCCGCATTGCAGCACTGGAAATGCTATCCAGCGTCGAAGTAGGAGGTCTCCAGCATGTCGTGCACGGCCTTCGCGTGCACGCGGAAGGATCGCCCGACGCGGACCGCGGGCAGCTCACCGTTGTGAACCAGCCGGTAGACCGTCATCTTGCTGACCCGCATCAGTGCCGCCACTTCAGCAACCGTCAGGAATTGCGTCCGGGGCTGCTGGCCGTCTGCGGAACCCGTGTCTCGTCCCGATTTACCGCCAGCCGATGGCCCGTTCATAGACGTCATCGCAACCCAATCAATCAGGCTCCTGCAGTCCCAGCGGCTTCCCCTCCGCTGGCACCCACAGGTGCATACCACAAGGAGAATAGCGGGACTAGTGTGGTTATTGCGACGGGTGGTGGCAAATAAATAAAATTCTATAAATTACTCAGGTGTAATTCTTAGCTGCTCAGAGCGTGTTTTTGCGGCCCGTACGGCCTCATCGACAGCCGCCCGCAAACCGTGCTTTTCCAATTCCCGCAGCGCAGCCGCAGTAGTGCCCCCCGGCGAGGTAACAATCGAACGCAGCCGCGCCGGGGTGGTGTCCAGCGACAGGTCACGCCCCGAGTCGCTGCCCGTTCCACGGTCCTGCTCCATCCGGTCCAGCAAAAGCGCCGCCGAGCCGGCCATCGTCTGCACCACCAACTCGGTGGACACCGCGCGACTCAGCCCCACCCCTACCCCGGCATCCACCAACGCCTCGATCATCAAGAAAAAGTACGCCGGGCCCGAACCGGAAACGGCCGTCACAGCGTCCAGGTGCTCCTCGGGGACCGTCAGCACCGCACCTACCGAGTCGAACAGCGCTGCGACCTCCTTGAGCTGCTCAGGGGTCGCAAAACGGCCTGCAGCCATGGCGCTGATCCCCGCGCCGACCAACGCCGGCGCATTGGGCATCACCCGGACCACCGGCGTCCCGGCCAGCAACTTGGATTCCAGGTAGGTCGTCGTGACCCCGGCAGCGACGGTGATGAACACCTGATCCGGGCTGTCGTGGGCGGCTTCCGCAGCGACCTTGCCGATCTCACCCACCACCGAGCCGACGTCGGAGGGTTTGACCGCGATGATGACGAACGTCGCGTTCTCCACCGCATCGGGCAGCGACGTGACCAGTACGCCGTACGTTTCGGCGAGGTAGCGGGCGCGGTCCGGCATCCGCTCGGCGACCACCAGATCCTTGACCTGCCGCCCGGCCCGCAGCAAGCCCGACAGCAGGGCTTCACCCATGCTGCCGCCACCGACGAACGCGATTCGAGCCATGCCGCCCAGCATCTCAGACGCCTGCGGGTTTTGTCGTTAGGGCGCGGGGACCATCGCCAATTGGCGGCTTTGCACCACGATGCGGCCCGCCGAGTCGACGACGGTGTGGTCTTCGTCGAACCAGTCCTGACCGATCTGCATGCACGTGCAGACCACCCGTAGCCAGCCGTCGGCCGGCAGCCCCCGCAGGTACGCGGTGAGCTGCACGGTCGGCGCCCAGCCGGTGCGGTTCACGGCGAAACTCACCGGGGCCGACACGTCGCCGCACATCAGCGCGAACAACACATCGGGTGCCACGCCGCGCGGCCGCACCCAGTTCTGGATCACGGGCGGCCGGCCGTCGGTGGAGATGCCCAACGTTGAGATCAGCGGCCGCACTTCGCAGCCCTCAGACAAGTTCACCAGCCCGGCCAGCCGGTGGCCGCGGCCGATCGGCTCCACATCGTCGGGCGGCTCGGGATCCATCAGGCCCACCGCCGGGTTGGCCGACAGCAGCGGCGGCACCAGGTGCTCGGGCTCACCGAGCGTGATGACGGCATGCACGGCGGCGCGATCGCCCTGGACGAGTTCGACGTCGACGACGCTGATCCGGCGTCCGCGCTTGCGCATCGACGTCACCAGCCGCATCGGGCCGGGATCGGGTGCCCACAGGAAGCTGGCCGAAACCGCAACCGGCTCAACGGGTCCGCCGTGGGCGGTGCGAGCGGCGTTGGCGCACAACGCAACCATCGCCCCGCCGTGCACCTTAGCTCCGATGGTCCAGTGCTTGTTCAGCTCGCCCTCGTAGACGTTGTGCACGCCGTCGGAGTCGATCTCGCGGAGCTCCATCGCGGCGGTGAATAACGCGGTCAACTTGTCGAATGCCCTTCGGGGTTCGTGGCGCGTCAACGCATCAGGTGCGTGCGGGCGAATTGCAACGACTCGGCCAGGATGGCCTGGCGCTCGTGGGCCGACCGCGCTGACGACGTGGACACCTCCAGCACGACGTGGCCGGCGAAGTCGCCGGCCGCCAACATCTGGCAGACCTCGACTGTCGGCTGGTTACCGTGGCCGGGCGCCAGGTGCTCGTCGGCGGGCAGACCGGTGCCGTCGCACAGGTGCAGGTGCACCAGGCCGGAGCCCATCCGCTCCGCCATATCCAGCGCGTCGGTGCCGGCCGTCGCGCTGTGCGACAGGTCCAGCGTGTAGTGCGCGTGCTCGCCATCCAGTGGGTCGTAGGACGGAGCGAACGCCGAGATGGCGGGCCCGGGTCCGCCGCCGCGCCGGCGCATCCGCTCCATCGTCTGGCCGGAACCGAACAACCGGTCGGCGCGGAACGGGAACATGTTCTCCACGGCCACCAGCACGTCGCTGGATGCCTCGAGCTCCGCGACCTGCTCCGTGAAGCCTTCGACGTAGCGCCGCTGCCAGCGGAACGGCGGGTGCACGACAACGGTTTGGGCGCCGAGCTTCTCGGCGGCCCGCACGCTGCGATCCAGCTTGGGAATCGGGTTGGCCCCCCACACCCGCTGCGAGATCAGCAGACACGGCGCATGCACCGACAGCACCGGCATCCGGTAGCGCCGTGAGAGTTTGGCCACCGCGCCGATGTCCTGGCTGACCGACTCGCCCCACACCATCAGCTCGACGCCGTCGTAACCGAGGTTGGCTGCGTACTCGAAAGCGGCCTCGGTCTTCTCTGGATAGACCGAGGCCGTCGACAGACCGACTTTGATAGCTGGGCGCACGTGGATTCTGTTGCGGCCTAGCCGGATTGCAACAACGCTAAGGGCCCCAGTGTGACCAGTGCCCCCACCGCCACCGCGATCAGCGTGCTGCCGATGTCCTCGGTCTTACGCACCACCCGCACACCGACCACCAGGCCGAGTATGACGAGCACCGACAGCACCAGCGCGACGATGTTGTTCCACCGCCACAGTTGATCGAACGCGATGAACAACCCCGCACCGAAGGCGACAGCCAAAAACGATTGCAGCACAACCATTCCGCCGAGCCGCATGCTGTCCGACCGGGACCAGTTGTGCGATTCACCGTGATCGTCGCCGTCTTCGGGGTAGTCCTCTTCCTCGGCGACGTCGGCGATGTCGTGGTAGCCCGCACCGCGTGAGTCGACGTCGTTGCCGACGGACTGTAGGTACGAGCGCACGTACGCGGAGTCTTCAATGACCGGCTCGGCGTCTCGGACATCGGTGTCCATCACGTCCACCGACATGCCCGCGTAATCCTCGAGCGGGTCGGGCTTCATGCCCTCGGCGCCGGCCCGGTCCGGCGACTTGTCGTCGCGCGCCTCAACGCGTTCGGCCGCGGGCCGCCCGTTGGTGCGCACCGGGCGCGGATAGGAGCTGCGCTGCAGCCGTGCCTCGCGCTGCTCGGGCGCCGATTCGCGCGGACGGGGCGGCGCGGACGCCGGCCAGCGCGGCTCGGGTTGAGACCAGTACGACGACTTCTCGACCGGCTCCTCCACGGGCGCTTCGGCAACTTCGTCGTCGACGCGAGCGGCTCCGTGAGCCCGGCGGACATGCGATCCCGGACCCCGGTGCGCGGGCGCCTCGGGCTCCATGTCGTCGGTGATGACGGGGATCTCGCCGGTCAGTTCGGCGACGGTCACCGCGTCGGAATTTCCGCGGCGACGGCGGCGGCGGGCCGGGGCCGGGGCGCCAAGCGTGCCATTCCTGGCCAGCAACTCGGCCACCGAAATGGGTCGGGTGGTGTCGTTTGGTCCGGTCATTTCTTGCCGCCATTCCGATTGGCTCGCTGTGTACCAGCATCTCGCACGGAAGTCTCTACGAAGGCGGTTCCGTCGGCTTCGCTATCGAGTTTGCGAAGAATGAGCCCCTCCCGTAGCGCCCACGGGCAAATGTCCACCGTCTCTATCGAAAGCGCTCGCATACTTGCCTCCGCGACCAAAGCTCCCGCCACAATTTGCGGCGCTCGCTCGGCGCTCACCCCTTCCAGTTCTGCACGGTCAGCGGTCGTCATCCTAGAGATGAAAGATATGAGTTGTCTGAGGCCATTCGCCGTTAGCGTTCTCTTAACACGCGGTCCCGCGGCCGACGGCGCCGCACCGGTGAGCCGGGCCAGGGAACGAAACGTCTTCGAGGTTGCCACCGCAAGATCGGGGCTGCCGGCGTCGAGCATTTTGGCTGTGGCGTCGGCCAACTCGGCGTCCAGCCAGTCGCGCAGCATCCCGACCCGGCGCCGGCCGGGCGGGTCGTCGTTGAGCCATTCGCGGGTCAGTCGTCCGGCTCCCAGCGGCAGCGACATCGCGACTTCGGGCTCCTCGTCGACGCCGTTGGACAACTCCAGCGAGCCGCCGCCGATGTCGAGGTTGATGATCCGCCCCGCGCTCCACCCGTACCAGCGGCGAACCGCCAGGAAGGTCAGCCGCGACTCGTCGACACCGCGCAGCACCTGCAGCTGCACACCGGTCTCTTTGCGGACCCGGGTCAGCAGATCGTCGGAGTTCTTGGCGTCGCGCACGGCTGATGTGGCGAACGCCATAAGTTCGGCGCAGCCTGAGCTGTCAGCGATCTTTTCGAACTCCTCGATCGTCTCGATCAGCTTGTCGGCGCCCTTGCGGGTGATCTTGCCGGAGTTGTCGATCGACTCGGCCAGCCGCAGCGTGGCCTTGGTCGAGCTCATCGGCGTCGGATGCCCGCCGCGGCGGGCATCCACCACCAGCAGGTTGACCGTGTTGCTGCCGACATCGAGAACACCTAAGCGCACGAGACACAACCTAGCCCGGTGACGATGCGCGCCGCGAGCGGCGCGAGGAGGAACCGGGCAATTGGTCTAGTCCGACGACGACGCGGGCCGGGCAGCGGCACGAGGAGAAGCCCGACAAATTCGCCAGGTCCGGCGACGACACGGGCCGGGCAGCCGCCACGAGAAGGACTTGGACGAATCTCCCGGCGCGGGTGAGACAGATTGGTTTACCGTCATGGACCCACCCGTACCTTGGCGGGCTTGGGGGCGTGCGCCTCGTGGTTGTGGGTTGCCATCAGGCTTGCTGCTGCCGACCTAACTGGCGGTTAGGGTGGGCGCTGCGTTTGGGCGCATGACTTCGCCCCAGCGTTCGACACCGCGGGTGGCGATGTTGATCGCTGCATTGTGGTCGGCGTGCCCAACGAAGCCGCACCGGCCACACTCAAATTCACTTTGGGAGCGGCGGTTTCGTTTGTCCACCCAGGCACACGCGCTGCATGTCTGCGACGTGTAGGCCGGGTCGACCTCGACGAACGCCACCCCGGCAGCCTTCGCCTTATAGGCTAGGAAGCCGCCGAGTTGGGCGAACGCCCACGAATGCACCGTGGCCCGTTGGGGCTTACGAAGCCGTACCCGCGCCCGGATCCCCGTCAACTGTTCGACGGCGATGCCGCGCCCGGTGCGTTGCGCCTCGGCCACGATGCGTTTGGAAACCTGATGATTGATGTCGGCGGCGAAGCGGGCTTCTTTGCGGCGGCGCTTCTTCAACAACCGCCGCGCCGATCTCGTTTTCTTGGCCTGTAAACGAGCCCGCAACCGCCGCTGACGCTTGCGATACCGGTTGAGCCGCGCCCCGGCCGTGCGCTGCCCGTCGCTGGTGGCCGCTATATTTACGATGCCGAAATCCACCCCGAGGAACCCGTTCACCGGCTGCTCCAACGGCGTTTCGGGAGCCTCCACACTGGCATATAGGAACCATTTCCTGTCGCGGTAGATCAGGTCGGTCTCTCCGATCGGGCGGGTGCGCAGCAACACCAGATCCCGCGCCGCAGCCAACACCCGCACACCTTTATGCCGACCAACGGTCGTCCAGATCGACACCGTCGCCTCCCGGCCACCCACCACCTCGGGTATCTGCCACGACAAGCATCTCGCATCGAACGGCTGCGCTGCATCAGAACGAAACCTGATCGGCAGTACCGCCACCGCTTTCAGGGGGGTATAGGCGTCGGCAACCTTGCCGATCACCCGGATCGCCGGCTGCGCCGATAACCCGAACCGTGCCTTGAGGTCGGTGTAGAAGCGTTTCTGCGCCTCATACTTGCCGCACACCCGCAGCTCATGCATTCGGCCCGACAACCACGCCGCCGACTCATTACACGTACGCAGGGTGGCCGCCAGCGCCGCCGCCTGATGGGCGGTCGGCAGCACCCGCACCTTGACCACCACCTTCACACCGGCCACGCTAACCACCACGACCGACATCTACGGTCTACCGTGAAAACTGTGGCGAGTGCGCAGTCAGACCATCCCGGTGAAGTCGAATTGGACTTCGCGCGCGAGTGGGTGGAGTTCTACGACCCGGACAATCCCGAGCACCTGATCGCCGCCGATCTGACCTGGCTGCTGTCCCGCTGGACGTGCGTGTTCGGTACGCCGGCGTGTCAGGGCACCGTCGAAGACCGTCCCGACGACGGCTGCTGCTCGCACGGCGCGTTCTTGTCCGACGACGACGACCGGGCCCGCCTGGACGACGCTGTGGCCAAGCTCACCGACGACGACTGGCAGTTCCGCGAAAAAGGCTTGGGCCGCAAGGGTTATCTCGAACTCGACGAGCACGAGGGCGAAGAGCAGTTCCGCACCCGTAAATACAAGGGCGCGTGCATCTTCTTGAACCGGCCCGACTTCCCCAATGGACAGGGCTGCGCTCTGCACACCAAGGCGCTCAAGCTCGGCGTGCAACCGCTGACGATGAAACCCGACGTCTGCTGGCAGTTGCCGATCCGCCGCAGCCAGGAATGGGTGACGCGGCCGGACGGCACCGAGATCCTCAAGACCACCGTCACCGAATACGACCGCCGCGGCTGGGGCGCCGGCGGCGCCGACCTGCACTGGTACTGCACCGGTGACCCGGCCGCCCACGTCGGCGCCGAGCAGGTGTGGGTGAGCATGGGTCCCGAACTCACCGAGCTGCTCGGTGAGAAGGCCTACGCCGAACTCGCCGCAATGTGCAAGCGGCGCAGCGGATTAGGCCTCATCGCGGTGCACCCGGCAACGCGGGCCGCCGAATAGCGGCCCGCCTGCCATCTCAGCCCTCCAGCTTGTAACCCAGGCCGCGCACCGTAACCAGATGGATCGGGTTGGCCGGGTCGGACTCGATCTTGGACCGGAGCCGCTTGACGTGCACGTCGAGCGTCTTGGTGTCGCCGACGTAGTCCGCACCCCACACCCGGTCGATCAACTGGCCACGAGTGAGCACCCGGCCGCTGTTACGCATCAGGTACTCGAGCAGGTCGAATTCCTTGAGCGGCAACGTGATTGCCTCACCGTTGACCGATACGACGTGACGCTCGACGTCCATGCGCACCGGACCGGATTCCAGCACGCCGTCGGTGACCTCGGAGTCGTCGTCACCGCCGCGGCGCAGCACCGCGCGGATCCGGGCGATCAGCTCGCGCGCCGAATACGGCTTGGTGACATAGTCATCGGCGCCCAGTTCGAGCCCGACCACCTTGTCGATTTCGCTGTCACGCGCCGTCACCATGATCACCGGCACGCTGGAACGCGACCGCAGTTGCTTGCACACATCAGTGCC
>Ga0209139_10000999_pt1 | contig 10281 bp, 11 predicted proteins | sample BogFormECP14_OM3_FD_188246 | JGI IMG/M metagenome (GOLD analysis project Ga0209139, IMG submission 188246) | Bog forest soil microbial communities from Calvert Island, British Columbia, Canada - ECP14_OM3 (SPAdes) (version 2) | ecosystem: Environmental > Aquatic > Freshwater > Wetlands > Bog ...
CGAGTACAGCAGGAAACAGAACAAGAGCGATCCCGAAATAATGATCGTTCCCGCCGAAACGGATCGCGGGATGTGCCAGCGCTCCAGCTGGGTGACTAGCGGATCAACCAGGATGGCCAGAAATGCGGCGAGCAGTAGAGTGATGCAAAAAGAGCTGGCGAAAAAACAAAACGCCAGCAGAAGAACAATCACAATGACCCACAAGAGCCATGCGATGCGGCTCAATAACCGAGGCTGGAGTGAGGCTGTCGCGCTGCGCATCATATAAGTCAGGTGACTCCTTCATGGGCACCTGCGATTTGCCTTTGCGGCGCCCCTCGCGTCGAAGCCAGGCGGCTCAGACTGCCCTCCTGGAGGGCGCAAACCAATACACTAAATGCATGAGCATCTCTATAGCCGTACCTTAGTGTTCCCTATGGGTACTTACATTTTTGGAGGAGTAAGACTCTAGGACTTATTGCAATTCATCTCGTCGTTTAGAAGCATCCGACGGAAAGATGAAGTTTCTTTAACCCTGAAGGGCCATCGAAGGCGCAGGCTTAGCAAGCTGCAGGAGGCGCTGCCGTAATCGGACGCGCGCCCGAAAGATTCTGGACTTAACAAGCTCCGGCGTAATATCCATCGCCTTCGCCAATTCGCGGCTCGTCCAACCTTCCCCTTTTTGCATCATAAATGTGTGCTGGAGCGTCGGATTAAGAGCCTCCATTGCTTTCGTAGCCAGCTCTTTGGTCAAATACTGCCGCTCGGGATCGGCTCGCAAATCTCTCAACTCCACGGTGGAATCCTGGTCTTCTATCGACCCATCTTCCTCAATGGGGGTAACCGCTTCTTGCGGCCGGCGCTTCCGCAGCATCATCAGCGCTTCATTAATGGCAATGCGCACCAACCACGTGGAAAACTGCGAGTTTCCTTCGAATTGCTGAATCTTGCCAAACGCTTTGCACAGGACGTTCTGCACATTGTCTTCCGCGTCCTCGCGATTCTTCAGGATGCGGAAAGACATCCCGTAAACGCGATGCGAATGCCTACGAGCGAGCTCGCCAAAGGCGGTACGGCTCCCTGCACGGGCCCGGGCCACCAGCATTTTTTCCGACTCTGCGATCTGGATGTTCATCACTTGAGGATCTCCTGTGTTGGTGGCTTATTGAAATCAGCCATGGTCTACATGAGATATACGCGAATCATGATGCTCGGCAAATACGGTTCCCGCTGTATAGAACGGAACAAAATCGCGTATCCAAATTGGCACAGTGAACAAGCCGCGCCACCTCAATAAGAAAGGGCGGAGCCCAGAGCGCCCCGCCCAGTCCGTCTCTGCTATGCGTTTACTAGGGTTTCAGCGCAGGAGAAGCCTTCTGCAAACGATGAACAAGGGGTCTCCCTGACTCGGGTGACTCAAACTTCGGTTCCGTAATGATCTCGGACGCCGTCGCATCCTTTCCGTACAAGCGGCGGTTAGCGTCTTCATCAGGCCGCAGCGTCGAGCCCTCCAGGGATATTCCGGCAAAAACGCCGCGTGCCCTCGAGTAGCTCAGCATTTCGGAACGCATGGCCGCATCAGTGTCGGCCGATGCTGTCCGGCCCTTCGGGCCGGCGGCGATCGAAGCGTCTCCGCCCAGCTTCACTTTGCTGTGCAGAAGACTGCTCGCGCCACGGTTGTTCATGATTAGAATCACGAAGTCCGTAGCTTCTCCGCCGATCTGGAGGCCGAAGCTGCCGCCCTCAAGGGCGTACATCGCGGGCGCGCCCCAGGGCCCGCTGAACTCCTTGCCAGTGCGGCAAACCATAACGCCCCGGCCGTAGCTGCCGCCAACAATGAACGCCGCCTTTAGAACCGACGGTATGACGACCACGCAGCGCGCCTTATCCAGCAAGTCTTGCGGAATGTCGTCAGGAATATCGAGAATCTCCTGTACGACTGTGCCGGCGTTCTCCAACCGGTGGTTCTCGTTCTTTGCATCCTCGTCCGCAGCTCGTGCGAACGAAAGGGGTGCCAGCATCATCGCACCTGCGAAAATTGCCGTGATACGTTTCATAAATATTCCCTCCATCCTTTGATTTGAACAATTCGAGACTCTGACAGCTCTTTCGGGTACAGCTCCTTCGGGCCTAATTTCCTCGCCGATCCGAAATCAGAACAACGATTCCACCGATGAGCGCCAGCGCGCCCAGTATCGGAGGAATGGGAATTGTGTGGTGCTCTTGTTTGGTTGCCTGGATCGGGCCGATATCGACGACCTTCTTTTGTGTTGTATAGCTCAGCCCCTGATATGCCAGCGCAAAAAGGCCGATCACGGCGAGGGCTATTCCTAGAATTGTTCGTCCGTTCATTGTGCCTCCGCACACTGCAGGGTCCGCATTTGCTTCGCTCGGTTCCACCGATGCCGTCTTATCGGCATCGACGCAGGCGGGCGCTCCGCACTGCGCTCCCTCGCCTCAAGTGCGGCGAAAAAGATGCCCGACGAGCGATACTAGGAAAAGAACGAGAAAGATGAAGAAGAGGATCTTGGCGATTCCAGCTGCTGCCAAGGCTATTCCTGTGAAGCCAAACACTGCCGCGATAAGCGCTACGATAAAGAAACCTACTGCCCAACCAAGCATGACTGCCTCCTGATGTTGCTCTTAAATTTTATGTTGCTCTTAAATTTTCCGGGCCCTGAACTAGAGCGTGGGTGTCGGCGTTCAAGACCGTGCTGCGATTCGTCCATGTTTATAAACCGCTCCGCGGGCGTGCTCCATACCACGGAACACTTATCCCCATGCAAGGGATGCTGTAGCCTTCTTGCAAATCATTGATTTGCCTCGCTTTGAAGTTCAATTCTCAATGTTTCTCTGTATGTACGCTCGCCGCCCGGCGTGTTCCTCTAGTGTTGGTGCGGCGTGCTACCCAACCGGCGCGAGTCCGAACCGCAAGTCGTTAGGACTAAATCAAGGTTAGGAGACCCCAATGAACTCAGATCAAATGGAAGGGAAGTGGAAACAGTACTCCGGCAAAATAAAGGAAAAGTGGGGAAGACTCACAGACGACGATCTCACCGTGATTCACGGCAAGCGCGATCAACTAGCTGGAAAAATTCAGGAACGTTACGGGATCGCAAAAGAGGAAGCGCAAAAACAAGTGGATGAATTCAACCGCTATCTCGACACTCAGGACACGGTGGAAGAACGGCGCGAGACAAACCGCGAAGAGGAAATTCGTGCCGTCGACAGAGCAAAGAAGCGTGGCGCCGGGCAGTCCTAATCCGGCCGTGCGCGTGATTCATTTCGTTCGTTTTTCGTGATGTAGGTATCAGGCGCGAGGAACTGGGCTTCGGCCCAGTTCCTCGTTTTTGCTGTAATTCTCAAGGGGCGGCCCCATCGGCTCTTCTCGCTCGATCGGAATCCATGTGCGATTGCAGACTCGATTACGATGCGCGCTGATCCTCCTTCTGGCTTTCTGGCTCGCGTGGCCTGTTTCATCGCAGGCCTACGGCGTTCTGGCTCATGAAGCCATCATTGACGCGGCCTGGGACACGAGCATCCGCCCAATGCTGCTCGCCCGTTTTCCAAACGCCACGCCGGACGATCTACGCACGGCCCACGCCTATGCTTATGGCGGCTCCATCATTCAGGACATGGGCTACTATCCCCACGGCAACAAATTTTTCAGCGATCTCACACACTATTTTCGCAGCGGCGACTTTATAGAAGCGCTTCTGCGCGATTCGCAGAATCTGGATGACTACGCCTTCGCCATCGGCGCCGTGGCGCATTACGCGGCCGACAACAACGGTCACCGCCTGGCCGTGAATCGCTCTGTTCCGCTTCTCTATCCGGAGCTCAAAAAGAAATACGGCGATGTGATCACCTACGAGGACAATCCGATTGCCCACGTGAAAACCGAATTTGGATTTGACGTCCTTCAGGTTGCCAAGGGCCGCTACGCTCCCGCTGGCTATCGCGACTTCATAGGATTCGAGGTGGCTTCGCCTTTGTTAGAGCGAGCCTTTCAAGAGACCTACGGCCTGGAGCTCACCTCGGTTCTTAAAAACGAGCCGCGCGTGATCAATTCCTATAGGCACGACGTCAGCTCCCTGATCCCGAAAGCGGCAAGAGTCGCCTGGAGCCTGAAGAAAGACGATATCGAGAGAGATCTCCCCGGAATAACCCGGCAGAAATTTCTCTACAATATTTCGCGTTCGAGTTATGAAAAGCAGTGGGGAAACGACTACAGCAAACCTGGAGTTTGGGACGGCTTCCTCGCGTTCCTTTTTCGCCTCATTCCCAAGGTCGGGCCTTTGCGGGTGCTCACTTTTCGCACACCGACACCGCAAACCGAAAAACTGTTCGAGGAGAGCTTCAACGTCACGCTAGATCGGTACCGGGCCCTGCTGGCAGATTTGCGCAAGGGCGCCGTGGCTCTTCCCAACGACAACTTTGACGTGGGCGAAACGACCGCGCGCGGTCAGTATCGACTCGCGGATGACGCCTGTGGAGAACTGCTCGACAGGCTCGCCGCCAGTGACTTCGCGCAGGCTTCTCCCGCCCTGCGCGCCGATCTCTTGAGCTTCTATTCCTCTCCCGATATTCCCGCTTCCGACAAACTCTCTGAAAAGGCCCGCATTCGCCTGCGAGCGGATCTGCAAAAGCTTGAAAACGTGTCACCGGCGCCGGCCATGATTCAGAGCGGAGACAGCCAGCGGTTTGGCAATAAGCGCTAGCGTACACCGAATGGTCCGCACCGCTACACCGTTCACTGGATGGTTCATCAGCGGCGACCAACTTAACCTCTCTCCATCAATTGCTCCAGGTTCAGGTCTTTGCAGACCAGCACCCGAGGCACTGCATCACCTAAAATAAGGAGGAAATATGGACCTACTGTGGACGCTCGCGATCATCCTTCTGGTTTTGTGGCTGTTGGGCCTGGTTACCGCCTTCACGCTGGGTGGCTTCATTCACATCCTGCTGGTGCTGGCGATCATAGTGATTTTGATCCGCGTTATTCAAGGCCGCAGGCCTGTACTGTAGCCCGCCACGATTCAGGCGAATCATCTGACAAACGCAAATCGTCCGACGCGGTTCATCCCGCTCGGACGATCGTATTTTGGGCGAACGACCGTCGCCGCGTCTGGCGCTGCGGAACGATCGAATTAGCTTCGGGATTTTGGTGGACGTGACAGGGTTCGAACCTGCGACCTCGTCGTTGCGAACGACGCGCTCTCCCAGCTGAGCTACACGCCCACGGACACAACTTTACAAGTCTAGCATACAGTGTCGCTTACATCGATTTGTTGGGACCATCTTGGGACTAACTTCACGATGTTTTCGACGCCATTTGCGTCCTGAATAGACCATGTCATTATTCAGTTTCGCTTGATGATGAACACCGTCTTATCGTCGATGCGATCTGGTTCGCCGATCTGGCGTAGATGGGCATCGTTCTTTACGGCGTGTTCCAGCAATGCGTTGCAGATGTTTTTTGCCGGCAGTAGGCAGCTCTCGCGCATCACTGCTTCCAGTTGCCGGCGTTCTTCAGTATCGCTGCCGTCGTAAACGCCGTCGGTGTAAAGGAAAAGAATGTCTCCAGGACTCATCAGTGTGATCTCGGCGACATCAGAAGAGTTCACCCGCTTCTGCCGGAATTGCATGGAGAAATACCTTTTTCTATCGGGATTGTCTTCGGGAATCTCCAGCCCGAGGGGTGGGAATTGCACCATGCGGCTTTTGTCAAGCGTTACGAACTTGCGCCATTCGAGAGAGAACACTAGCGGAGGTGGATGCCCGAAATTCACGAACCGGAAATAGCCGGAGGGATTCACTTCGCCATAAACCATGGTCGCAATCTCGCGGGCGTACTCCTGCTCGGTTCGGCCAAGCGCATTCCGAGCGGTAACGGATTGCGCCAATCGCAGGTTGAGCCTTTCAAATAGCTCCGGCGTCGTTTTCCCATGGCGATCGAGATCGGCAAGCATGAAAGCATGAAATGTGTCGTGGACCGTTGAAGCAATTTTGGCTGAAATAACTCCATGTCCCTGAGCGTCCACCAGCAGGACGCCCGCCGCGTTATATAGCAGGTGTAGGTCTTCGGCGACCCGCACCTGCTCCGAACTTCGTGCGTCCCTATACTCGCTTTCCATTTCGGACCTATAACCTGGCCTTGACTTCAACCAATCCACATGATCGTCCACTGAGTTACGCGGCGGCGCACCTGGCGGGAGCGGATCGAGGAACTCCTTCGATAGCGTCAAGGCCCGTTGAATGCGTGCACCGATATCGTAACGCTGCTGGAAGTTTATATATTCAAACAGGTCGCCGCCGACTGTTCCCGCGGGAATAGAATTTCCGTACATCTCGATGCCTGGGAGATGCGGAATCGCACCTTCCACCGGCATCAGCCGCTTAAGCAGGTATTCCTCGATAGTTGGATCCTTGTAAGGCGTTGCCATAAGAAATCAAAACCTCTGCTACCCGGGCTAAGACGCTACCATGACTGCTCGTAGGTGGCTTCAGGTTTCCGCCGCTATGCCTCGCTCTGACTGCGGACGAACGATAGTTGAAGCTTCCGCTCTGATCCTCGAAACAGTGACTGCGAAGCCGCGCAACCGCCCGAATGATTACGATGCGATCAAATGCGACCAGGAAATAAAGACTGCTATTAGGCTACCGGCGAATGAGGACGGTGCATGTCAACAGATCGAGGCGTTCTTCCTATATTAATCGCATCGGTGAGCACCATCTGCAATCGGGTGGCACTAAGGCTGAACCTCCCAAGCCAGGGAGCGTTCCGTTTTTCCTGTCTTATTTTTGGCAGGCTCAGGAGAGAGACATCTGGCCAGTGTATTCCCTGGCCGTGCGGTCCAATGCGAATCAGGATGATTCGCCTTCTTACGGCTGATCGGCTGTCGCGCCGGTACGCTGCGCGACAATCTTCCGCACGTTCTGATACAGCGCCCGCGCTTGTGGAATGGCTTCTATAGCCGCCTGCACTTGTGGGTCCGCCTGCAGTTGAACTTTTAGGCCATCCTGCATACCGAAGTTCGAAACAAATATTTCCTGCTTGATCTTCCGCTTTAGCCAATCCAGATTTTCAGACAGTTCCGGCTCGGTATAGCGCACGTTATGCTTGGCCAGATATTCGCGGAAGGTCTTCATCACGTCGTCGTTCACTTCAAACTCTTTCGTGACCGTCGGCTTGGTGCCCATGAAGTACCGCGTGAATCCTCCCACGCCGCCCTCATAGGGATACAGCGCGTCGGCACGGTACAACGTCTCCTGGAAATGATTCAGCTTTGGCAAGGGCACGACGATGTCCGGTGTGATGCCGCCGCCGCCCGTAACTTGCCGCCCGCTGTCTGTAAGCTTGACTTCCGTCGGGTGCTCCGGCACATGGCGCTCGTAGTGGTATTCGTAAAGTGAAACGGACTTGTAGTCGCGCTGAATCAGACGCCCGCTGGGAGTGTAGTAACGCGCCGTCGTCAACGCCAAACCAGTATTTTCGCTAAGCGGTTGAACCGTCTGCACAAGGCCTTTGCCAAATGTGATTTCTCCCACAATCAATCCGCGATCGTGGTCCTGAACGGCGCCCGAAACAATCTCCGTCGCGGAAGCCGAATTTCCATTCACCAAAATCACCAGCGGCGTCGTCAACCCTTGATTGCCACGCAACGCAAAGTACCGGCGCTCCGGCGATGAGCGTCCATGATGCGAAACGATCAATTGGTTCTTGTCGAGGAACATATCCCCGACCGCGACCGCCTCGTTTAGCAACCCGCCGGGATTTCCACGCATGTCTAAAATCAAACCATCCAGGCTCGCAGCATCCAACTGCTTCAACGCTTCCGCAATTTCGCGATCCGTCGTTTCGCTGAAGCCCGAACTGAGCCGGATGTAGCCCACTCCCGGCTTGATCATGAACGCAATGTCCACCGAATGCCGCGGAATTTCATCGCGCGTCACGGTAAACACAAGCTGCTGGTCGTAGCCTTCGCGGGCCACCGTAATCTTCACCACGGTGCCCTTCGGGCCTTTCAGCAAATCGGCAACGTCGGTCGTCGTAAGTCCATCCGTGGACTTGTCGTCCACCTTCATAATCACGTCGCCCGGCCGGATTCCAGCATTGAACGCAGGCGCGCCAACGTACGGCTGCATCACGACAGTCTTGTTCTCGCGCGGCGCAACCACCATGCCGACGCCATAATATTTCCCGCGTTGTTCTTCGCGAAGCAGCGCGAATTGCCGCGCATCAAAGAAATTCGAGTGGGGATCCAGCATGCGCAACATTCCGGGAATAGCGCCCTGATAAACGGCCTTGTCCACGTCGACGGGCTCGGCGTAATTCGCCTGCACCACATCCAACACGTTGGTGAACTGCCGTATCGCGGTATGCTCGTCTTCGGCCGCGGACGAAGTCGTGGCTCGGACGTTGGGGCCGTAAATGCCGCCAAGAACTGCGGAAAGGAGGATGACTGCGACCACTAGTACCAACCCACGGCGTTCAGATTTCATTCTGGCCTCGCGTTCCCACGCAAACTAAATTATAGCATAACCCAAAGTGTGGTTTGACACCGTGGGAAGCCCTTTCTATGATGCCAACAGGCTCTCTTACGGCCACCTATCGCCATGCTCAGCATGACCCACATGGTTGTTCTGTTTATCGTCGTCCTGGTCATTTTCGGGCCGCACAAACTGCCCGAGCTCGCCCGCGGCCTGGGTAAACTAATGGCCGAATTCCGCAAAGCCTCCACCGACTTCAAGAGCGCCTTTGAACAGGAGATGCGCGACATCGAGCGCCAGGGCCTGCAAGCCGAGCGCAAGAAAGCTGCCGAAGCCGCTGCTGCCTCAGCCGTCGCAGCGGAACAGCCCGCGACACAAGGGACACAAGCCGGCGCCGAGATCGCCTCAGCCAGCTTAGACGCGGACTCTCGCGCGACGGAAGCGCTCGTCGTGACCCCGGTTGCCGAATCCATACCGCGTTCGAACGGCGACGGCTCTCAGCCTGCGGAAGAAACTCCCACCGTCGAAAGCGCCGCCGCTCCGCCGTCTGCCGAGCTCTTTCACGACGGCACAAATGGTACGTCGCACAGCTCGTCTCACGACCCTTCTCACGACCCCTCTCATGACCAACAGCAGCCAGTCTGACGCCGCAATCGTTTCAACCCAGGAAGAGCCCGGCGCTCAAATGACGTTTTTTGAGCACCTTGTAGAACTGCGCAAACGCATCATCAACTCGCTAGCCTCCATCGTGATCGGTTCGGCCATCGGCTGGGTCATCGCCCCGCATTTCGTCAACGTAATGGTCAAGCCCATGGTCAAGGCTCTGGCCAATGCTCATCTCAATCCACAGCTCGTTTACTCTCACCCCGCGGGCTACGTGACGCTCCTCATCACCTGCAGCATTTACATCGGCATCGTCATTGCCTCTCCCTGGGTGCTCTTCCAAGTCTGGCAGTTTGTCGCTCCCGCCCTTTACAGGCGAGAACGCAGCGCCATTACCGGTTTTCTGTTTTCCACCGTGTTTCTGTTTCTCGGGGGAATCGCCTTTGGCTATTTTGTTTCATTGCCCTACGTCTTGCGCTTCCTGATCAGTTTCCAGGGTCCGGTCGTGCCGCTCATTAATATTGACGAGTACTTCGATCTGATCCTGCTGGTCCTTCTCGGGCTTGGCCTCGTTTTTGAACTCCCCGTCCTCATTTTCTTCCTCACGCTTTTCGGGATTGTCACGCCCAAATTTCTAATCACCAACTTCCGCTACGCTCTCCTGGTGATTACCATTCTCGCCGCCGTGTTGACCCCTTCGCCCGACGCCCTGAGCATGGTGCTCTTCATGTGCGTTCTGATCGCGTTGTACTTTGTAGGTGTGGGCGTCTCCTGGACGGTGGTGCGAAACAGGAAAAAGCGTGAAGCTGCGGAGGCTCACTAAATGAAGTTCACCGCAAAGAATATTTGTGGCAGCGCGGCTCGCGCCTGCGCCTCGGTCCTGGGCGTCGCGCTCTTTTTTGCGCTCCAAGGCTGCAAAGCCAAGGCCGACAGCGCGCAACCCAGCGCCAAAGACGCTCCCTTCATGAGCGCCCTCACCACTGCCCCGCCGCCAATGCAACAAAATCCCGCCGATGAAGCTCCATCCCCCGACAAAACCGGCGGCTTCGACGGCAAGCGCGCCTTCGCCCACGTAGCCAAGCAAGTTTCCTTCGGCCCGCGTCCGTCCGGCTCGCCCGCCATCGCCCAAACGCAGGACTACATCCTCGCCGAGCTAAAAAGTTACGGCTGCACCACCGAAGTAGACGCCTTCAATTCCGACACCCC
>Ga0209139_10001001_pt1 | contig 10274 bp, 10 predicted proteins | sample BogFormECP14_OM3_FD_188246 | JGI IMG/M metagenome (GOLD analysis project Ga0209139, IMG submission 188246) | Bog forest soil microbial communities from Calvert Island, British Columbia, Canada - ECP14_OM3 (SPAdes) (version 2) | ecosystem: Environmental > Aquatic > Freshwater > Wetlands > Bog ...
TCGTCATAGGTATTGCCGGGAGTGGTATAGAAATCAGTTTTGCGCCGTAGCAGATCCGTCAACTCTCGGAACTGTTCAAGGTACAGCTGCTGTGACAGGGCGACCCGTTGACTAGCCACGTTTTCGGCTGTGTCGCCGGTGTCTTCCTTATGTTTGATGTAGAAATCAATCAGCGCAGGGAAGTGCTGTACGGTCCGAAAGGCGGCTTCGCGCTCATCCTTACGACGCGGTGAGCGCGGAAGCATCTTTTGGAAATAGTTGCTGACTTGGCTTCGCAATTGCTCATTAGGTATCGCATCTGGGATTGCTTGGAAATTGTCGATGAGGTCAGTTTTGTTGATCCAAGTGTCGTCCTTAGTCAGAATGTTTTTGGGCGTGAGCAGTACATAATCGCTAAGGTACCAAGGTAGACTGAACGTCCCGCCTTCCCACGTTTCGGTGTCATAGTTGAAACGAACTTTGCGGACTGCTACCTCGCGGCGAAGAGAGGGGGCGATGTGACGAAGCGCAAAGCTTTGTGTGTAATCGAGCAGAAATTCGTGGATGAGATTGTTAGTGAAGTCGCTGATATTGTCTCGGCCTACCTTCTCGCGGATCAGGCAAAGCTTCTCTAGGTGGCTACCGCGCGTTACTTTCTCTACCCCGAAGGAACCGAAAATTTTCCCGAGGTTCGCATGGAGGGACTCAGCAAAGGCTTTGCCCAAGCCGTGCCCTCGGTTGCCCTTGGCTGCGAACCCAAGCCAATTCTGTTCAACCTCAGGAAACCTGTACCAAGCGTTGAGGAGCCCAGGGTCGAGATTAGGATCATCCACGGATTTGTCCCTTAAGAAGCGAAGATATTCGATCATGCGATCATGCAGATCTCGATAGAGTCGCTTCTTGCTGTTGAAAAGAAGGAACGGATCGACGAAAAGCGGCAGGTCCGCAAGCAGGGAGATATTGAAGGCTCCATACGTTTCCACCGTGGATTTGTTTACGCCGAAGAAGTCGGAAAAATAGATCCTCATCGTCTGCTGGCTTACCTTACTTGTCCGCGCGGCCATGGCGGAAATATACTCTTGTCCTACGAAAGCTCAAGAGCCTGTGGATTCTGCCTAGATCGTCGGAGATATAACCCTCGGGCTACCAGTGCGGCGGGATATCCGCAGACTCGGTGAAGGAGGGAGGGCGCCCTACCATGAATCATTTTTCCACGACGAGCCGCTTGCACTGCCTCCGCCCCTGTGATACAAACTAAACATTCAAGTTTGCTCCTTGTGAGCGAGCCTGAATTTCATGCAGAGTGGCTGAGGGACGGGCCCTGTGACGCCACGACAACCGGCTCAAGCAATTTGAGACATCGGTGTCAACTCTCGCTCACCTTAAGTGGTGGGGAACATGAGATTCGGGGTGCAAGCTGTATCGCATCTCGCTAAATCCCAGGTGTTAGCAGTAAGGCTGTACCAATAGAGTAGTCGTCACGCAGTGCCCGTGCATTTTTGCACCCGTTTTCGTCGACGGGTTCATGAAGCCGCTCTCGGATGCGAGGGCAGAATGGCTTTATCTTACGAGTTGTGTTGTAGGGAATGCGGGAAGCGGTATGAGAATCAGCCGCTCTCGATTTGTGACGAGTGTTTCTCGCCGCTGGAAGTACGGGTTGATCTCGACGCCGCCAAAAAGACGGTGACGCGCGAGTCGATTGCGCAGGGTCCTACCAATATGTGGCGCTACCAGGCGCTGCTGCCGGTCCCCGAAGATTACGTTCCGCAGACGCCTGCGGGATGGACGCCGCTGCTGAAGGCTCCCCGGCTGGCCGAGCGGATCGGCGCGAAGAATCTCTACATTAAGAATGACGCTGTGTGCATGCCCACGCTGAGCTTTAAGGATCGCGTGGTGGCTGTGGCACTCGCAAACGCCCAGCGCTTCGGTTTCGATACGGTCGGCTGCTCGTCGACGGGGAACCTGGCGAACTCGGTCGCAGCGCAGGCAGCGCGGCTGGGGCTGAAGACGTACATTCTGGTTCCGGCGGACCTGGAAGCGGCGAAGATTCTGAACACGCAAGTCTATGGCGCGAACCTGATTCGCATCGACGGCAACTATGACCACGTGAACCGGCTCTCGTCGCAGATTGCCGACCGCTTCAACTGGGGGTTCGTGAATGTGAATCTGCGTCCCTACTACGCGGAAGGCTCGAAGACAGTGGGTTTTGAGATTGCCGAGCAGCTCGGCTGGCGGCTTCCGGACAACGTCGTAGTACCGATGGCGGGCGGCTCGCTGATTACGAAGATTCGCAAGGCCTTCAAGGAGCTGATTGCGCTGGGCCTGGTGGAACCGAAGGATGTCCGATTCTTCGGTGCGCAGGCTACAGGTTGCTCGCCGATTGCCCGGGCTGTAAAGACGGGTGCGGATCACATCGAGCCGCAAAAGCCCTCGACAATTGCGCGCTCCCTGGCAATCGGGAATCCCGCGGATGGGATTTATGCGGCGAAAGCGATTCGCGAAAGCGGCGGCTGGGCTGAGGATGTATCGGATGTGGAGATTGTCGCTGGTATTCAGGAACTCGCGGAGACCGAAGGCATCTTTACGGAGACGGCTGGCGGCGTCACCACCGCGGTTACAGCCAGGTTGTATGCCCATGGGCGCATCAAGCCAGATGAGCTGACGGTGACCTGCATCACCGGCAACGGGCTGAAAACGACCGACGTGCTGGCCGGTGCGTATGAGACAGAGCAGGCGATTCGTCCGCGGCTGACGGATTTTGAGAATTACATCAACGAAATTAAGGAATTGAACGATCTGGTGTCGGGAGGTGTCGATGTCCGTTAGAGTTTTGTTGCCGAATGCGTTTCAGAAGCACACGAATGGCGCGAAGGAGTTGCAGTCGAGCGCGTCGAATCTGCCGCAGCTACTGGATGAGATCGAGGTCACGTTTCCCGCATTGAAGACGCACCTCCGCGATGAGACGGGGAATGTGCGGCGGTTTATCAATTTTTATGTGAACGAAGAAGACATTCGTTTTCTGGGCAATGAGAAGTACGCCTTCAAAGATGGCGATGAAGTGCTGGTGATTCCTTCGATTGCCGGCGGGTCGTGCTCCTGCTGTTCGTATTGCGGACAGGAAGACTGTACCTGCTGTTAAAGTTCCCTCCCCAAGGCCCCTCAAGAGTGCGCGGATGAAAATCCGCGCATTTCTTTTTTAGGGACTGAATTCCTGACGAAAATTTGACACTTGCACGGCGGGTTTCGGCTTGCACAGAGGCGTCGGTGCGAGTACATTTCAAACAGTTGTTTGAAACACTCGTTTAAATAAAAACGCATGGTTGCCAAGAAGAAGGTTGAGAAAACGGCGCGGGCAAAAACTGCTCGTGCGGCCGAACAAGAGGATGCGCGCGTACGGCTGATCGATGCCGCCATTGCGCTGTTTGCGGAAAAGGGCTACGAGGGGACGAGCGTGCGCGATCTGGCGACGGCGGCGGATGTGAATGTGGCGGCGGTGAGCTACCACTTCGGCAGCAAGGATGCGCTGTATCACGAGGCGCTGCGGGCGTGCCTGGCTCCGTGTGGCGAGATGCGCGAACGGATGCAGGCGCATCTCGATGTGGCGCGGCAGAAGAAGAGCCGCAAGGCTGCGGAAGAGGCGTTGCGCCGGTGTATCCGCGATTTTCTCGGAATTCTTGTATCGCCGGCGGCCCGGCATAGCCATCTGGTGATGCGCGAACAGTCGGAGGGGAAGCCACGCTTCGAGCCGGTGATCCGTGAGTTCTTTCAGCCGGTGGGAAGCATTCTGCAGCAGGTGATTTTGATGCTGGCGCCGGGCCTTCCGCAGATGCGTGTGTTCATGGTGATTTCCGGAGTTATCGGGCAGTGCCTGCATGTCTATAAGGCGCGTCTGTCGTACCGCGTGCTTGCGGGCGTTGATTCGCACAGCCCGGAGTACATCGAGATGGTTTCGAAACACATTGCGCACTTGACCGCGCTTGGGTTGCGCGGACTGGAGCGCGAGAAAGGGGCGAGCTAGCGATGTGGAAGATTGCGATCAAGATGTTGGTGGGTGACCGCAGCAAATATTTCACGCTGGTGAGCAGTTTGATTGTCGTCTCATTTCTCTTTCTGCAGCAGGGGTCGATCTTTTGCGGGTTGATCTTGCGCACGGCTCGGCCGGTTGAAGTGGTCGGGGCGCCGATCTGGGTGAGCGATCCGCAACTCAGGAGCGTGGACGAGAGCAAGCCGCTGCTCGATACCGATCTGCAGCGGGTGCGCAGTGTTCCTGGTGTGAAATGGGCGGTACCCCTGTTGCTGCAGCTTGTTTCGGCGCATTTGCCGGATGGAAATTATCAGACGGTTCGGTTGTATGGATTGGACAACGATACATTTTTCGGTCGGCCGAAGATGGTTTCGGGCAATGGGCGCTTGCTGACGCAGGACCAGGCGGTGATTATCGGCAGGGCGGAGTCGGAAAAGCTGAACAATCCCAAGCCGGGCCAGGTTTTCGAGATGAACGACAACCAGGCGCGGGTGGTTGGGATTGCCGATGTGCCGCGCGATTTTTTCTCGTATCCGTTTGTGTATGCGTCGTATGACCGCGCGCTGCAGTATGCGCCGCAACAGCGGAAGCAGTTGAACTTTGTGCTGGCGGCTCCCGCGGATGGCTTGCCGTTGACTGAGGTAACGCGGCGGATTCGCGAGGCGACCGGGCTGGCCGCGTATTCCGAGCAGGAGTTTCGCTGGCTGACGATGGGCTACTACCTGAAGAACACAGGGATCCCGATCAGCATTGGGATTTCGCTGCTGATGGTGTTTCTGGTGGGCATGTCGATTGTGGGACAGACGTTTTATCAATTCGCGCTGCAGAATGAACGTTACTTTGGCGCGCTGAAGGCGATGGGCACAAGCGGCGCGACGCTGACGAAGATGATTCTGCTGCAGGCGCTGCTGGTGGGGCTTGTGGGCTATGGTGCGGGCGCAGGATTGGGAGGCATCTTCGGACTGATCGCGGGCGGCCAGGACAGCAAGATTGCGTTTGCGACTCCGTGGCCGATGGTGGTGATCAGCTTTGTGGCTGTGATTGCGATCTGTCTTCTGTCGGCGCTGATTAGCATTCGCAAAGTGGTGAAGCTTGAACCGGCGGTGGTGTTCCGTGGCTAGTGGAAATGGATGCGAGACGGCGAACGGTACGCATGCGGCCTGCCTGCGAGGTGTGACGAAGTTGTTCGGCGTAGGCACGACGGAGGTGCATGCGCTGGATAACGTCGACTTCAACGTGCATACAGGCGAGTTGTTGCTGCTGGTAGGGCCTTCGGGGTGCGGCAAGACGACTCTGCTGAGCGTGCTGGCTGGCATTCTGGATGCGACGTCGGGTGAAGTCGATGTCTTCGGGACGCGCATTGATCAGCTCGATCAGCAGGAGAAGACTGCCTTCCGGCGTGACAATGTTGGCTTCATCTTTCAGCAGTACAACCTGTTGCCGACGCTGACGGCTGCTGAAAATGTGGCGATTCCGCTGCTGATTCATCGTGTGGATTTTGATGAGGCTGTCGAAAAAGCGCGGGTGTATTTGGACAGGGTCGGCATGGCGGATCGCGCGGAGTTCCTGCCTTCGCAGCTCTCAGGCGGGCAGCAGCAGCGCGTAGCGATTGCGCGAGCGCTGATTACAGAGCCGCGGCTGATCGTGTGTGACGAGCCGACGGCTGCGCTTGATGGAGACACGGGAAAAATGATTCTGGAGATGTTTCGGTCGACGGCGCTGACGGGCGATCGCGCGATTGTGGTGGTGACGCATGACAGCCGTATTTTTCCGTACGGCGATCGCATTGCGGAAATGCTGGACGGGCGGATTCTTTCGATTCACGAGAATGAATTGGCACCCGCTCATGGTAAGGAGAAGGTCCAATGACGAAGCGGCTTAGTATCATCCTTCCGCTGCTGGGAGTAGTTCTGATTGCGGTGTGGGTCACGGTTTCGGCGCGGAGGGTGCCGCATGAGAAGCCGCTGGCTGCGCCGCCGACTGCTCCGTATGAGAACTCGATTGCGGCGACGGGGATCGTTGAGGCTTCGGACCGCAACTATAACCTTGCGCCTCCGGTGTCGGGTCAGTTGAGCGCATTGTATGTGAAGGAAAACGACACTGTGCATCGCGGCGACAAGCTCTACACCATCGATGATCGCGAGCAGCGCACGATGGTGGAGCAGGCAGATGCGAATGTCGCCAAGGCGCGTGCGATGGTGCAGACCGCGCAGGCCGATATTCTGACGCAGCAGGCGAATGTGAACAGCGCCAAATCTGCCGTAGACACGGCGAAGGCCACATATGACGATGCGGCGCAGATTGCCGAACGCAATGAGGGTCTGCACAAGGACGGAATTATTTCCGATCAGGCGAACATGACCAGCGCGAAGACGCGCGATGCAGATGATGCGCGGTGGAAGCAGGCGCAGGCACAACTCAAGCAGGCTGAGGCACAGTTGCATAATGCGGAGGCATCGCTGTCGGAGCAGCAGGCGAATCTGCAGACGATGATTGCGACGCGCGATCAGCAGCGGGTGCTGCTGGACAAGATGACGGTGCGCGCCCCGGCGGACGGAAAGATTCTGCAGGTCAATAATCGCGTGGGCGAATATCTTTCGAGCACGTCGGGCACCTCGCCGGTGCTCTTTGGCGATACCGACTCACTCATGGTCCGGGTGGATGTGGATGAGATCAATGCTTCGCATGTGCTGCCGGGCTCGACGGCAACGGCGATGCTGAAGGGCGATTCGACCCGGCAGTTTCCCATGCAGTTTGTGCGCATTGTGCCTTATATGGTGCCGAAGCAGAACCTGACGGGCGCAAACTCAGAGCGCGTGGATGTACGTGTGCTGCAGCTTGAGTTTCGCTTTGAGCCGCCGCAGTTTCCTGTGTATGTGGGGCAGCAGGTGGATGTGTTTATTCATTCGCCGGAACGGGCGGAGAAGTGATCAGTCTTCGATGACGTTGGCGAAGAGGGCTTCGTCTTCGATTAGTGGGCGCGGGTTGCGGGTGGCTGCCAGCAGGTAGCGCTCGTCGTTCATGTGCTTGTCGATGAAGTCGCGGACCCGCTCGAGCACACCGTGCTGTGTGGTGTGCATTTTGAAGGCTTCGATCTTGCGCTCTTTCCATTCGCCTAGTTCGAGGATGAGGGAATAGGGAACGCGGGCTGCGTCTGCGCCTTCGTTTGAGTTGTAGACGGAGACCCACGGAGTGCTGGCGTAGTAGAGCTTTTGCGGCGCGTAGGGCGTGCCTGCTTCGGGAAAGAGCTGTTCACGTGCGGCCCAGTGGAAGGCTGCGGTTGCGGCGAGCGAGGCGATGGTGTGGTCGCGGTGCAGGTTGACGCCACCGTCGCCGCCAAATGTAAGGACAACCTGCGGGCGATACTTGCGGATCTTTTCGACCAGCACGCCTGTCAACTCGTAGAAGTTCTGCTGATCGAGTTTGCCGTCGGGGTAGTCGAGTACTTCAGCATGTGTGAGGTTGAGTAGCTGCGCTGCTGCCGAAAATTCATCGCGACGGAGTTGCGCGAGCTCTTCAGAGCTGCTGGCGGTGCCGCGAAAGCTTCCGGCCGCGCCTTCAGTGAGGCAGATGACGGTGGTTTCGACTCCCTTATCGCGCGCCATAAGCAGCGCACCGCCGAATGCTCCGCTCTCGTCGTCGGGGTGCGCGGTGAGGCACATCATGCGATAGGACAAATAGGTGACTCCTGTGATGGTGCTTATCTTCCAGTGTAGCTTTATGGCTTATTGTTTTGGGGACTGCGATTTCTCGGGAACGTTAATGATGAGGCTCGGTACGTCCGCGTGCAGGAGGATCGGCTGGTCAACAGATCCATAGGTGTGAACCGGCTTGTCGACTTCATAGTGCATGGGTCCTTCGTGTTTCGTTTCTTTTACGGTGTCGGCTGCATCGGTGACGCGCAAAATATACTCGCCTTCCGGAAGATATACGAAGCTGAAACGACCCTCCTCGTCAAGATCGATATTGCGAAGAGTGGTTTTGTCGTCGGCGTAGAGAAGAAGGATGTGCGCGCTGTTGACAGGATGACCGTCACTGAGTGCAAGGATAGACCCGCTGATGGAGTGTAAGCCGAGCAGAGGGATAGTGATGTCGGCGCCGTCGCGTTCTTCTCCGGCGACAAGTTCAACAACCTTTGCGTCTTTGCTCCTGAAAACGTTGCCGGAATATACCTTGAGGGCGGTGGATTCGTTGTTGCGTATATTGACGATGCTCGGACCACCGAAGAGTCCGCCGTAGGAGACGCTGGTTGTGGGGAATGTAGTTTCTGCGACGTACTTGCCCGCGGGCAGGCCAGAGATGCGGAAGTAGCCTTTGTCATCTGTCTGGGCGACAGGAGTTGTCCACACCGATGGATGGGACTTTCGCGATGGGAGAGACGTAGCCGGCGTATTCGGCGAGAAGATAGTAGGTTCCCGGTTTGACTTTGGGAAAGTGAAAGCTGCCATCGAGGGCAGTGCGTGCGGTGGGCGAAGGTGTGGGCTCTTCATTGGGCGTAAATTTGTGCGGCGGAGGCTGCAGCAGGACCATTGCGAAGCGTGCGGGCTGGTTGGTGTCGGCGCAGAAGACGTGTCCGGAGACAGAGCCGGTGACTTCGGTTCGCGTCTGCGTTTGGCCATGCACGCAAATCGAGCATGCAACGAAGCAGGGCAGGAGAAGCAGCCGTTTCCGCATGGCGGCATTATCGGCGATGGTACGAATGTTGGGCTATGCAGATTTTCAGGCGGGCAGTTGATCTGTTTGTAGATCAGCCGGTATGTCGATGATTTCTGCCTGCGGTGGCGTGTCCCATGGTAGCGACGTTTGTGCTACGGGGCGGAAGCTTTTCCTGTGGAGCGGCGTGGGGCCGTATTTGTCGAGTGCGGTGAGATGCGTTGGCGTGCTATACCCCTTGTGCGAGGCCAGTCCGTACTCGGGGAACTGCTCGTGCAGTTCGCGCATGCGCTGGTCGCGATAGACCTTGGCGATGACAGATGCCGCCGCTATAGAGATTGACAGCGAATCGCCGTAGATGATGCTGGTTTGCGTGCAGGGGTGGTCGAGGCGGAGCGCGTCGATGAGTAGGTGGTCAGGCGCGGGCATGAGCTTGAGGACGGCGTTGGTCATCGCGAGCTTCGACGCCTGGTAGATGTTGATGCGGTCGATGGTTGCGGCATCGACTTCTTCGACGGCGATAGCGATGGCTTTCTGCTCGACGATCTTCGCGAGTCGTTCGCGATCTTCGCGCAGGAGCTGCTTGGAATCGCGCAGGCCGCGGATGCGGGTGTTCTCAGGCAGAATGACGGCGGCGGCCACGACACAGCCGAAGAGCGAGCCTCGGCCTACCTCATCTACTCCAGCGATGACGGTGAAGCCCTGAGTGCGTGCGGCCTTCTCGTATTTGTTACCGCAGACGAGGGAGCGCAGCATGTGCATCTTTCTGGTTGCGGCGGAGAGGGTTTCTTCTTCTGGGATTTCTTCGGGTTCCAGAGTGAATTTTGGTGCGCGGGGCATTAGGTTAAGTTTAGCGCCGGAGCGGCAGTGGATGGTGGTGGAAAAGTAGGCGATATCACTCGACCTTCACGGGGACAATTTCGCCGATCCTTGAGCGGTTTTATCGGGCTGCTTCAAGTAAAAGACGTCGAGCGAGTTGAAAGTCGGATCCTGTGTATAGTTTGTGTCAATATAGTTCAATAACTTAGTTGGAAAGCGTGTTCTATCGTGTTTGGCAAAAATAAGAACGTCAAATCGATCGTCTTCCCAAATTTTTTCGATCTGTGATTCGGCAGAAAGGGAATAGGAGCTGCCCGGGTGCCACCATATGGGCAGGTGGGCTGGTGAGCGCAAGCCCTCCCGGGCGTAGAGAAATTCCAGGCGGGGTCCAACAAATATCTGTCGTCCGGATGACCGAGCGACTACAAGATCGGCGTCACGTAAGACATCGTCAAATGCTTGACGGGTTTTGAAGTTGCCGAAGAAACGGTCGTGGATTTCATCTATTTGACCATACGAAGAACCGGCCCAGGCCCCTACTTCTTTCATGCGTATGCGAGCCACTCCGAGAAAGAGCGCGAAGAGCAGAAGTAAAATTGTGGACCATAAAAGAGGGCGAGACAGGGATCGGTGGTTTTCTGGATGGATCTCCATCAATATAGCTGCGCCCAAGACAAGCGATGTGACATCGACAATTTTAAAATCCCAGTTCGTGCCTAGCCCGATGAGGCTGACGACGACTGCCCCCAAGCACAGGAGATAGTCCGGAGCCAGCCATTGCCGAAGTTGATCCTGCCGG
>Ga0209139_10001002_pt1 | contig 10273 bp, 6 predicted proteins | sample BogFormECP14_OM3_FD_188246 | JGI IMG/M metagenome (GOLD analysis project Ga0209139, IMG submission 188246) | Bog forest soil microbial communities from Calvert Island, British Columbia, Canada - ECP14_OM3 (SPAdes) (version 2) | ecosystem: Environmental > Aquatic > Freshwater > Wetlands > Bog ...
CGAAAAATTCCAGCGTGTATGACTGGAAGAAAACCAACCCGGGCGCGTACACGAAACCCACCACATAAAGAATTCCCGCCAGCACAAGCAATCCCAGCGCCGCCAACAGCAGCTCCCCCGAAATATCCAAACTAACCCCTGCCGCTTTAGCGAGGAAATACCCAGTGAGCCCCAACAAGCCCAGCGGAATCAGTGAAATCAAAGCCACGATCAAATTGACAATCGCGAAAACCACTCCCGCTCCCATTGCCAGCGCCGTCTTCATCAACACATACACGACGTAGGCGAGCTTTTCCGCTCCCATGATCGCCAGCAGCCTGCGCCAGCCATCCACTGGCCCCACTCTTTCAAACGCCATCACCGGCACGAGAAAATCCCGCCCCAGCATATCGACGATCGCCAACAAGGCCATCACTACAATCAGTGCGAAGACCAGCAAAATCCCGCCACCAATCAAGACTCCGAGGTTCTCCGCCGGCTTTTCAAACCACCCCGCGCGATAAGCCAGCAAAGCCGGCACTCCCGCGACGATCCCAACCAGCAGAAACGACCCGCACGCAAACGCCACGGCCCACGCAAAATAACGCCGCCCAGCCACTTTCCAACGCCGCCAGCCCTCGCGCAAACGGCACTCCCCGCTCACCACCGTCTCCAAAAGTATGAAGCGATAAATGCAGTCGCTATAAATCCACAAAAGCAGAGCCGCGAAAGCCAACACAACTCCCAACACAATCAACTTTAAATAAGGTCGAATCGGGTCCCAACTCAGCTGGGCGAAAAGCGGCGCGACCCCGATCCCATGACCCGGCCAGTGACTCACCCAGTGCTCTTCGCGCCCTGAGTTCTGAGTGAGGTTCGGGATGCCGCCGCTCCACCCGCCTCCCACTCCTCCCGATTCTCCAGTGACCAGTGCCACCACCGCCAGCCGCGCCCACAACCCCCATCGAAACGGCCGGAAAAGCAGCAGCTTCGTCCGCGCAAGGGCCGGCGAAATGGCTTCCACCGCCGACGGGCGATTCGTCACGCGAAAACCTCCAGCGCAATCTATCTTCTACGGATGCCTACTTTTTCGGCTCGCGGTCGCGGATTGCTATTAGAATCAGCCCTTCGGCCGTCAGCAAGGGATGAAACCAGCTTCTCGAATGCGTCGGACCGCTTGCCAAGAGCAATATACGGTCTGCCCACTGCGCCACTGCGTCATACGAATCGTAAACGCTGTACGAATAGAACAACCCGTCGCCTTCCGAAATCTGGTACCGCTTGCCGCCGGTCCGCGCAAAATTGAACGCGCCCCACAAGCCCATCTTGTAAAGCGCCAACTTGAAAATCCGCACCGGCCACGATCCCTGCGCGAAACGGTTGCAATCCACAATCACCACGGCTTTCCGCGCTACACGCAGCATCTCCCCAACGACCTTCGCGGGCTCGGGCACGTGATGCAAAATGCTGAACTCGCTCACCACATCGAAGCTGGCATCCGCGAACGGCAGCCCTTCCCCTGAAGCCTGCAGAAGCGAAACCGTTTCCGCGTTACCCGCCGCCACGCCCTGCTGCACTAGCGCGCGCACTGGTTCCACGCCGCACACCAAAGCCCGCGGCAACTCCGCAGCAAATTCCTTCAACCCGCGGCCCGTAGCCGATCCCACATCCAAAAAGCTTCGAATCTCCAGCGGCCGCAAAATCGAAAGGATCAGCTTCCGCCCCTCCGCATCGTCAACGCCCTCGTGCCGGTGCATCGTGTCATAACGCGAAGCCGTCTCGGTGTAATACCCGCGCTGTATCTCGACCGCCGGATCGATTCCGCTCAATTTGTCACCCACGCGCTTATCGAATACACCAATTCCTGCCCGCCATTAAGAGGGAACCAGTCGCCGCCGAATCCTGCCTCGAGCCGCAAAATCCCGGGGCCTGCAAGGACATTCCCAAGTCATTTTCGTCTTCGCAGCGCTGACCACGCGCCATTATCCCTCACTTCTGGTCGCACGAAAGCGAAAACGCCCCAGCAAACCGGGTGTGTCACTACATAAATGAATGGGAAATTCTTCCGGTAGGAAACGGCCCGCAACGCGCGCTTCTATACGATTCTTGGCTCTTCCAGTTTCTCGGTTTTTCCCTGCGCTGCTATCACCCTCGCAATTTCCATCTCGATGGACTTTGCGCTCACAGGCTTCGCAATATATCCATCCATTCCAGCTCGCAGGCACCTTTCCCGGTCCTCTTCAAATGCATTCGCGGTCATCGCCACAATGGCCACATGCCTTCCGGTGTTCTTCTCCCGGGCGCGAATCTTTTCCGCCGCCTCCAACCCGTCCATGACGGGCATTTGCATGTCCATCGCCACCAAATCGAACTCCTGCTGGGAATAAAGTTGTAGCGCCAATTGCCCGTTCCCCGCAATCGTCACCACGTGTCCCATCTTCTCCAGGATTTTTGAGATCAATCGCTGGTTTACCGCATTGTCTTCTGCAAGCAAAATCCGCAAACTTGGCCGCACGGCACCATCCTTCGGTGTTGAGCCTTCGGGCGCCTTTACTGGCACAGCATCGCCCATACTCTCTCGCAACGCTTCAAACAGCGCCGCGCGCCGGAATGGTTTCAGCAGCGTTCGCGTGACGCCCAGCTGCTCGCAAAGTTTCCTATCCGCCGTATCCAGAGGCCGCGAATGAACGACAATGGCCGGCACGTCGGCTCCATCAGCAGCCCGCGCCTCCGCCAGCAGGGCGAGGCCACCCGGTTCGTCGATGTCCTTGTCAATCAGCATCGCGGAGAACTTCGCACCAGCGGATTGCGCCCGGATGAGCTGCGCCAACGCGTCCCCCGCGCTTGCCGCCGGCACTGCCTTCATATTCCCGCGCTGGAGGAAGCGCTCCAGCAATTCCCGGTTCACCGGATTGGCCATTACCACGAGCACGCGCCGCGCACTCTGCTGATTGTTCAACTGTACCCTGGCTTGCGGCGGGGCTTCGAGTCCTTCCCGGGCCGGATCCGTGAACACCTTTACCGTAAAATGGAATTCGCTGCCGCGGCCTTCCTCGCTCTCCACCCAGATTCTCCCGCCCATCAGCTTCACCAGGCGCTCGCAAATCGAGAGGCCGAGCCCCGTCCCACCATAGCGCCGTGACGTGGACATATCCGCCTGCGCGAACGCTTCAAAAATCTTCGCTCGTTTCTCCTCGGCTATCCCGATGCCAGTATCAGAGACCGTGAACTCCAGCATCAGTCCGCTCTCAGTCCGCCCGGCGTGACGCCCGTAAATCGCCACTTGTCCTTTGGTGGTGAATTTCAAGGCGTTTCCCGCCAAATTGATAAACACCTGCCGCAGCCGCGTCGAATCGCCCTGGACTACGTCTGGAATGTCTATGCCGACATTCCACACCAGTTCGATGCCTTTCTGTTGGGCTCTCAGCGCCAGCGGCTCCAGCGCCTCCTCGATGCAGTCCTCCACCGACATGTCTCGAATCTCAAGGTCCAGCTTGCCGGCCTCGATTTTCGACAAGTCCAGAATGTCATTCAGCAGCGTTAGCAGCGATTCTCCCGAACTCTTCACCATGCTCAAATAGTCCCGCTGCTCGGGGTCCAGGTTCGTTTCCAGGGCCAGTGTCGTCATTCCGAGTATTCCGTTCATCGGCGTGCGGATTTCGTGGCTCATGTTCGCCAGAAAGTCGCTCTTCGCGCGGTTCGCTGCCTCCGCATCTTCCTTCGCTCGCCGCAATGTCTCCTCCGCTTTTTTTCGCTCGGTTATGTCCACGAATGTCACCACGGCGCCCAACTGCCCACCCTCCTGCGGTAACGGGTGGGCCCACACCTCGGCCTCGAAGCTTGTTCCGTCCGCTCGCCAAAGCAGCTCCTCCGGCGTGTGAAATGCTTGGGCATTTAGCAATTCTCGCTGCAGGGAGCACTCCTCTCGCGGATAGCGCGTGCCGTCGCGCCTCGTATGGTGCATAGCGTCATGTACATTCCGCCCCAGCAGCTCCTCCTGCGCGGTATATCCCAGCATTCGCAGCGACGCCTGGTTGCAAAATGTGCAGCTTCCCTGGTTATCGATGCCATAGACTCCTTCTCCCGTCGACTCCAGGATCAGCCGCACGCGCGCCTCTTCTTCCGACAATCGCTGCTCACCGGCATCCCTTTCGCTGATCAATGCCCCCAGTACCAGTCCCGCTAACGAAAGAATGAGCATCAGAAATTGCACCAGCGAGAGTTCGCTGTAGTTCCGAGAATAAATTCCCAGCGCCAGGATAATCCCCGTATCCAGCGCCAGGATCGCCGCCGTGGCCCCGCGCAATCCACGCCGCACCGCCACCAGGATGAGCGGCGGGAAAAGTAGGTAGAACATTTCGTTGCCGCGCGAAAACCGGCCACTCAGTGATACCCACAGCACCGCCACCATACTAGCCGCGAACAGTACCGTCTCGAGCGTTCGCTTCCAGCCGCGCAGTTCGTGCCTCCCTCGCCTGCTCCGCGTCTTCGCACCATCGCCCGTTTCGACATACCCCAGAAACCGCCGCAGCCGGGGCAAGACATAAATGAGCGAAAACGGCACAATCGATCCGATCGCCACCGCATCTCCCACCCACCAGTTCAGCGTCGCCAGAAAATATTGACTCGTGGCAACCAAGTGGTCCGCCACCAGAAATCTCGCGCCGACAAATGCGACTACACACGACGAAAAAATGCACGTTAGCAACAGCCACGTCACGTCCCTCATCGTTCGCAGGCGCCAATCCATTTTCACGACACGGCGCAAAAACACCGCCGTCATCGTATAGACGATGATGAACTCCGTATTCCCCGCCAGGAAGGAATACGAACGCACCGGCAAGTGATAATTCACGATGGACGCGATGTACTCCGCGATCAAAATCACCGGCGCGTAGCGCCATCCCAAGCCAATCAGAGCCGCCAGTGCCAGCCCGGTCGGCGGGTACCAGGCGCTGACGTCCGACCAGATCTGATACGAAACCGTCGTGCGGTCCAGCCCCACGTACAACGCGATAAAGCACACCCCGACGACTACGTGTCGTAGCCTCATTCGCGTTTCTTCACCCAATCAACCCTCCCCGTGTACGCTCTCCAGCGGTCTGACCGCGTGGTCCTGTCGAGACACGCCTTCCGGTTACGAACCATCGTGCCCGTCATGTTCCGAAATGAAATTGTCGCGTCGCAGGTCTCCGCAAACCCCGCGACGGCCCACTCCTGTCGTCCCAGCAAAACTCCTGCAAATCTCAATGCTTCAGCGGCTTTACTGCTCCTCAAACACGCTGCTGTCGTCCCCTCGGGCAGACACCCCTGCTCGTTCCTAGCGCTCGGAGGGCCAAATCCGCCGGCACGGCGTCTTGTAAGTTGTGAAAAATTAGAAAGTCTTAAGAAAAGCCAGACCCGCAACGCGGTGAAAAGCACTTCCAGAGCGGCAACTCTTCATCACTAGAGTTGCGTCCACTAGCGGTTACTCTATTTCCCTTCCAGCCTCGAAACGAACATCTCCAAAAACCGATCTGCTTGCACTTCGATGCAGACCTTGGCGTTCGGTTCAACCTTGTCGAGCCCTTCAATCACGTAGCGGTCCCCGTCCGGAAAGTGATGCAGCACATTGCGCTCGATCTCGTTCCGCCGGTTCGCGACCGTCTCCCCGCGCGTAAACTCACCTCGCGTCTCCACATCGACATGCATGGCCGGCGCCGTCACCAGCGCCGCGTCGATGGCCACTCCCACCGCCAGCGGGTCGTACATCGGCGTCCCCGTATCGCCGAATTTCTCCGACAGCTCCACAAGAAATTTCGTAACTCCGTAAATGAAATCGTTCACCGGCCCGTGCGTCCGTCCCAATTGCTCCAGATGTTTGCGGCTGAACAGCGTCTTGTCTCCAACGTCCAGCCCCACCATCGTCAGAGGCCATCCCGCCTGAAACACGATTTGCGCCGCTTCCGGATCATTGTAAATATTGGCTTCGGCCGCCGCGTTCACGTTCCCGCCCTTGATCGACCCGCCCATCAAAATCACTTCTTTCACCAGCGGAACAATGCTCGGATCTTTTTCAATCGCCAGCGCAATATTCGTCAGCGGCCCCACAAGCACCAACGTGATCTCGTGCGGATTCGCATGCACCAATTCAATGATCAGGTCCGGCCCAAACCGCCCGTCCGCTTTGCACTTGCTCGCAGGCAACTCGATGTTCGCCAGCCCGTTCTTCCCATGCCAGAACTCCGCCGTAATCAATCTTTGAAATAAAGGATGCTGCGCCCCTCCCGCGACTGGTATGTCGCACCGGCTCGCCAGCGATACCATCCGCAGCGCATTCTCCAATCCTTGCCGCGCCGTAACATTCCCCGGCACCACGGTAATCGCCCGCACATCCAACTCCGGCGAGTTCAGCGCTAGCATCAACGCCATCGCGTCATCCGTCCCCGGATCGGTGTCAAAAATAATCTTTTTCGCCCCTCCAGCCCCCCAGGTCGGAGAGCAGAGTATCCCCAGCAAAGCCGCGCCGCAGCAAAATGTTCGCGCAAGCCAACTCAGCCTCATCGTTTGGACGCTTCGATTCCTCTTCATCTCTTGTCTCCTCGCAAGGCACGGCCATTCCCGGCTTTCTTCCGAGCACAACGCCTGCCACTCTCGAGGCCACGTTCACGCAGGCGCCGCGCTCGACTTATCCTTTTGCTTTCGCACCCACCAGAAGGGAACCAGCCAAAGCCACCAGCAAAATCCCCGCCACAATCCCCAGCGACAGCTCCACCGAAATATGCACCCACGGCTCAACAATCATCTTCGCCCCAATAAACGTCAACACAATCGAAAGCCCGGCCGTCAAATACCGCAACCGCCCGAGCACGCCCGCCAACAGAAAATACATCGCCCGCAATCCCAAAATCGCGAACACATTCGACGTATACACAATAAATGGATCCCGAGTGATCCCGAAAATGGCCGGTATCGAGTCCACCGCCATCGTAATATCCGTAATCTCCACGATCAGCAGCGCCACGAACAGAGGCGTCGCAAACAATTTCCCGCCGTCCCGAACAAAAAACTTGCCCCCCCTGAATTCCTTCGTAACCCGCAAATATCTTGTCGCAAACCGCGAAATCCGGTTCTCCTCCGGATGCATCTCCGTCTTCTTCGCAAACAACATGTGCAGCCCCGCAAGCACCAAGAACCCGCCAAACACATACAAAATCCAGCTGAACCTCTCGATCAGCCCCGCTCCCGCCGCGATCATCAGCCCGCGCATCACCAGCGCTCCGACAATCCCCCATTCCAGCAAGCGGTGCTGTACTTTCTCATCCACGCTGAACGTCCGGAAAATCACCAGAAACAAAAATAGATTGTCGACGCTCAGCGCTTTTTCAATCACATACCCGGTGAAAAACTCCAGGCCTCGCTGCTCCCCTGAAAAATGCATCACGCCCAGACCAAACGAAAGCGCCAGCCCCACCCAGACGCACGTCCAGATGAGCGCTTCCCGCGTTTTCATTTTTCGGGGACGCCGGTGGAAAACACCGAGATCCAATGCAATCGTGGCGAGTACGAAAAGGTTAAAAATCAGCCAAAGGAGAGGTGTGCCCACAGCTGCCGCGGCTCGCGCCTTATGGCGCCGACGCCGCCAGCATGTCCGTGGAGTTTAGATTGGTAAGTTCGATGCGAAAAGCCTGCCCTGCCCGAATCGTAATCGGCACATCCCAGCGCACGCGCGCATCGCCCGCGCTCGCATCCAGATTCAGCGAACTGATCCAGTAGCTTCCTGGCGCCAGTTGCCGCAAAAAAGCGTGCCCTTCCAGGTCCGTGTCCACTTCCGCCACCATATACTTCGTTTGCGCCACTTCCGGCGCTATCCTGTGCACGCGCTTCTTCTGATTGCTCTGCAGCAGCGCCCATTTCCTCTGCGGATTCACTGCATCCAGTTCCAACTCCGTACCTGAAATCGTCGCCGGATTCGCGATAATGTACTTCTTCAGCGTGGCGTAATACGCTTCCTTCTCTTTTTCGTACTTCTCCGGATGATCTGTTTTGTCCGCTTCCTTGTACTTTGGCTTCGGAAACCCGTTCGTCACGCCGCCGGCGTTGGTACGCTGGTACGCGGCCAAAAATTCCGGCGTGTTGATGATGTCAACCGGCGTCAGCAGCTTGTCCAGATCGGGGGTCGTCAGATCCAGAATGTCGTGGGCCTTCAGCCACGCCTTCAATTCCTTCGTCACCGTCAATCCATCGATGAACTCGTCGCGCGGCGGCACCACGTCCTTATCTTCGACTTCCTTCGCAATGTCTGCGTAGCTCTTCGTCAAAATGTAAAACGTAAACTGCCGCACCGGCTCCGGCCGCGCGTCCGAGGGCGTGACGCGCGCAGTGATATCCAGCGTCCCAGGCGAATTCTGCGCCCGAGCCGTGCATGCGAATCCAGCCAAAGCGGTTGCCAACGCCACCGAAATACCGGTTGCTCTTCTCATGCCGGAATCCTATCAGACTGCCCGCGCCCCAAACACAAAAACCGTCGCCTGTGTTTCTTCAATCACCCGGCCCAGCGCACGCATTGGAGCCTCAGAACAGCCGAAACACAGCTTCCACTGTAACCCAAGCCGCCACAGCTCGCTTCGCCCCATCGCGCGCCGGAGTGAACTTCCACCCGCGCACCGTCTCCATCGCCCGCTCATCCAAACCAAACCCGATCCCTTTCACCACGCGAACATCCTGCGCCCGCCCATCTCCTCCTACAAGCACTACCAACTCCACCGCCCCCTGCACCTTGCCATGCCGCGCCTCATCCGTATACGTCGGATACGGACAGTACGCGCACGCAGGCGGAATCATTCCCGGCCCATACTTACCGACCCCACTTCCGTCGCCGAATGGCCCGACTCCGCCGTCCCCAACGTCAGAACCGCCCGCCGAGCCCATCGTGTGCCCTTTCCCGGGCCCTCCTGAATTAGTCTCTGGAGTCATCCACGGCAACCCGACCTTCCCGCTGCTTGGGGGAGGAGTCGTGCTCGTATCAAAAATGGTCGGAGCCTCCGGCAAAACATGCTCCTGATTTTCCGGGATCGTGGGCTTCACCAGCACCAGCGAAGAACGCTGCGGCGGAGTTCCACGTGTCGCGGGAATCGGATTCTCAGCGCCCCCGCTCCCACGTCCGCCGTCAGCATTCGCGTTTGCCAGCGTACGGAAAAGCGGCGTCGGAAATCGAAGCGTGGGCAGCGGTGTGTAACCGCCGAGGCCACCGTGGTCCGGCCCATTTGGCCGATGAGCCAGCAGAAGAACAATCACGGTAAAAACCGCCGCATGCGTAATCAGCGAAGCCCCCTGCGCCCGCGCCGGCCGCATCGACTTATCAAACTTCAACAAATGAATCGGCGCCCCGTTAGCCGCCGAAGGTTTGAAATGGGAAGGAATAAGAAGCTGCCCCAAATTCTCCCGAACGCGGCTCAACCACGACTCCCTCGGAGCCAAATCTGTCTTGGAATCACTACCAGAAAGGGAACGCAAAAACGGATCGAACATACAAGGCCTCCGTCTCGCCTCGCAGTTCGGCCCCAAAAATTCCCGGAGGCGGGCACCATTCGCCTAATCAGAACTCCAGAACCAAACTTTGGTTGCCCAGCAGAGGTAGGGTCACCCTTCTGAGGGTGACCGCTGGCTTATAACAAGCGGAATGATCAGTAGGATAGGCATTCCTGCCTGTCGCTTTTGGATTTGCGCTTTGAAGAAAGGAAAAACGGAAAGGCCGGAAATCCAAGAACTAGTACAACCGGAACGTCACCTCAATCGGCACCTGCACAGCCACAATCTTCCCATTCGGTCCCGCCGCAGGCCGGAACTTCCACGTCCGCACAGACTCAACCGCCTTCTCCCCCAACCCCATTCCGGGATCCTTCAAAATCGAAATATTCACCGCCCGTCCGTCTGGCGTAATCGTCACCTGCAAAACCACGGTCCCCATGTACTTCGCCTTGCGCGCGTCGTCCGAATACAGCGGCGGCGGGCAATAAATGCACTCCGGCACGCCAACTCCATTCACACCAGCGCGAAACGCTCCGCCGCCAGTTCCTCCGCCCTCCCCAGGGCCAAGCCCGCCACCAGTCCCGCTACCAATGCCCGTGCCATTCCCGTGTCCCAACGATTCGCTCACCCCGTTCGCCAACGGATCACCAAAGGTGGCGGCATTCAAATTCGGCACCTTCAGGTCAGGTGGACCGAGCAACGACGGGTCCATCGCCAATTTCGGATCAGGATTCTGCGGCTTAACCTGCGGCGGCGTAAACTGCGTCCACTGGAACTTCGGAAG
>Ga0209139_10001003_pt1 | contig 10268 bp, 10 predicted proteins | sample BogFormECP14_OM3_FD_188246 | JGI IMG/M metagenome (GOLD analysis project Ga0209139, IMG submission 188246) | Bog forest soil microbial communities from Calvert Island, British Columbia, Canada - ECP14_OM3 (SPAdes) (version 2) | ecosystem: Environmental > Aquatic > Freshwater > Wetlands > Bog ...
GCAAAGTCCCGAAGAAGAACTCTCCGAGCTTGCGATTCAAAGTTTGACCGGCTATTTCCGTTCGCACCCGCTCCCCTCCGAGCGCCTAGACCAAATCAACCGCCTAATCGCCGAGGAGCATTGGGAAAACCGCAAGCAACAAAAACAGTTTCACGTCGAATACGAAGTCCACAACGGCCAATACGTGAAATAAAAAATTTGTACATCAATACAAAGCTTGTAGGGGCGGGGTTTGCCCAGGCCTCAGGCTTACAGGCGAATCACGCCGCCTGCAAATAAAAAAAACGCAAGACTGGAAGAATCCGAACGTAGGAAAAACTCTGAGGATTGAGTCGAAGACTTAAACTTAGAACAGTCCGGGGATTTTCATTCCGGAGATTCCTGGAATGGTGCCGGCGAGATTTTTCATTTGGCTGGCGAGTTCTTCATCGACGCGGCGCGAAGCTTCGTTGACTGCGGCGCGCACCAAGTCCTGCAACATCTCTTGATCTCTGCTGTTGAAAACTTCCGGTTCGATGCGTAGGTCCACGATTTGCTTTTGGCCGTTCATTTTTACCGTGACCATGCCGCCGCCGGCCGAAGCTTCGACAGCTACGCCATTCACTTGTTGCTGCAAGTCTTCCTGAACCTGCCGCAACCTCGAGAGCATCTGCTGGATCGCATTAACTTCCATCAGGACTCCTCTTGGCGCCATTTTACTTCGGAGATTTTTCCACCGAAGCGTTGCAGCATCGACCGCACCATCGGATCTCGCTCGAACTGTTCGCGCAATTCCTGCGTTGCAGAAATTCCGCGCGACGCAGTTGCTGCAACTGCTTCTACTTTAGCACACACTCTCACCGGACGCCCGAGCACTTTGCTCGAAGAGGCACGGACCTTTTCCAACGAGTCGCGTCCTTCCATCATTTCGGCGAACGCGCGCTTGTCGGCCGAAAAATAAATTCTCAGTTCCGCGCCTTCCAATTCCCATCGGCTCCCTTGGTTCACGATCTCACCAAGAAATTTCTGCTGCGCTTGAATCGCCGTTTTGATTTCCGCAACCTGCTGCTGCGTGATTCCTTCTGCGCGTGCCGCGTTTGGCGTTGCGACAACTTCTTGGGCTTCTGATTCAGATTCCGAAGCAGGTGCAACGTCTGCAAGAGGCGAGCCTGGCTGTGCGGCCTTGATCTCTTCTCGTGCTGGCGTGGGCGCCGGAGCGGCTTTTATTTCCGCGCGCGCCGGTGCCGCAGCCGCCGCTGCTGGAGAAAAACTCGGCGCGGAGATACGCGGCGGGGAAGTGAAAGTTGTTTGCGGCGCAGGCGCAGAAGAAAAACTCCGTGTGGCTGGCGGTGCCACCAGGGCCGGTGCTGCGCTGGCGCTTGAGCGCATGCCGCCTGCACTCGCAACTCCCGTTGGTGCCTCGCTGCGAAGTTCCGCCATCAATTCTTCCATCGGTGCGAGTCGTTGCGCGTTGATCAGCCGCAAGAGGCCCATCTCCAGATGTACGCGAGCATCGGGCTTGCGCCGCAAATCGTCATCGGTCTGCAAAAGAATCTGAAAGAATCGTGTGAGGTCTTCTTCGCTGAATTGCGCAGCGGCATTTGCCAGGGCAGGACGTTGATCTGCCGTAGCCGCAATCAAATCCGAATCCGCGCCAGAGACTCGCGCGATCAGCAGGTTGCGCATGTGCCGGATGGCTTCACGACAGAAGTGCTGAAGATTGCGGCCTTCTTTCTGAAACGTATGCACCAGCCCGAGCGCGCGGTCCGCCGAACCTTCCACGATGGCTGCGACAAGCTCATTGAGCGAATCTTCGGGCACCACGCCCAGCAATTCGCGAACTTCTTTGTCTGCAATGACGTCGCCGCAATAAGCGCGCGCCTGCTCCAGCAGAGAAAGTGCGTCGCGCAAGCTGCCTTCCGCCATTCGCGCAATCACTGCCAACGCGCCTGGCTCGATCTTCAAATTTTCTTTCGCAGCGATTTCTTCCAGTCGTCCGGTAATTTCCGCGAAGGTCAGCGCACGAAAATGAAAATGCTGTGAACGCGAACGAATCGTATCGGCGAGATTCTCCGGTTCGGTGGTCGCCATCACGAAAATCACGCGGTCCGGGGGCTCTTCCAGAGTTTTCAGCAGGGCATTGGACGCTTCGGTCGTGAGCATGTGCGCTTCATCGAGAAGCACGACTTTGCTTCGCGAAGCGGCGGGCGCATAGCGCACCATTTCACGCAGCTCGCGAATTTGGTCGATGCCGCGATTCGAGGCCGCGTCGATTTCGATAACATCGAGCGAGGTTCCTGCAGCGATCTCTTTGCAGGAATCGCACACACCGCAAGGCTCGGCAGTTGGTCCTTGCGCGCAATTCATAGCCTTCGCAAGAATGCGTGCCGCGGTGGTTTTTCCCACGCCGCGCGCACCGGAAAAAATATACGCATGCGCCACGCGATCGTTTTTTATCGCGTTTGCCAGCGTCGAAGTTACGTGGGATTGTCCGACAAGATCACTGAAGGTTTGCGGGCGCCACTTCCGGGCTATAACCTGGTAGCTCATTTCGCGTCAGTCGACTTCGCACTCCTGCTCTGCTTGTTAAGCCACAAAACAAAAAACACAATCCCAACGCAACCCAAACCAAACAGAGTCAGAACCACTCCAGCCAAAATCATCGTTGCACCATCAAAGCCAGCGCTTCGCAGTTTACCTTCGACTTTCCGATGTCGAAGGTGAACTTCTTTCCGGCGCGAGGAACTTCGGGTGATCTGCGGCACCCGAGGCAATCCCGATACCGTTGCTCCCTTCCGGGCCTGGCGGGGTTCGCGGGACCTCGTTGCACAGAGCCCGAAGTTCCACGCTTCGGCAGTCGCGCTCATCGCGCGGCTGCGAAGAAAAGTCTAGCACACTCAGTCAGCGTAAAAATGTGCTGCAAGCTCTTCGGCAGGAATATACCGAAGTGCCTGTCGATAAATTCCTACCACGGTTCCGCGATCCGTTCGCGGTGGTTCGGAACGGTCAAACTCTGCCGCGTGCCATCGGCAGTTACCCGACGGAGCTTAATGTGGCTGCCACGCTGGGACTCAATTCCGAATCCAAACAACACGAGGATTCGGACGATGTCCGCACCCGACAAAACTTTAGGCTTCGGCATGCACTTGCGGTTCGGGCTCTAGCTCGTAGCTTGCCAGGATGGATGCATTAGGAGCGAGTCCAAAATCCGCTGGATTCTCGCCATTGAGTTGAAGCGCAATCGCTTCCTTTACATTCTTCATCAACTCGTCGAGTGTCGCGCCTTGCGTGACCACAGGAAGGTCGAAGCACTCGGCTACGTAATACTTGTCGCCTCGGAAAATCCGTACTTGAATGATTCGCTTCATCGTCTTAATCCTATTCGCTGTCCGGCGTTTCGAGCAACAAGCATCTCGCAATATTGCTAGTTCTTGGGGTAGTTGGGGTCGGCTTTTACTTCCAGGATCTGCTTGGTGTGGCGTTCGCTGTGCGCGGCGATCAGGAGGACGAATTCGTAGGCGTCCATTTTTACGCCCATGGGGCTGTCGGTCGCGTGATCGCGCAAGCCCGGCGTGGTCTTCAGGAATTCTTCGGTTTTCTCGCGGCTCTCGACGAAATGCTTGAGGGAGGCGTCGGGCGTGCCGTAGCGGTTTGTAGGGACGATCGGTTCGGGCGCCTGCAGTTTGTGCGAGCGATCCGGAACCATGGCCATGACGCCCTCGTCAATTTTCTTTACGTCGCGGTCGGGAACGGCGGGTGCGAGCATCACTTTTTCCACGACCATTCCGCGAATAAAATCTTCGGCGGCGGCGATGTGCTCCATTACCTGCGCGATGGACCAGCGATCCGGTCCGGGTTTGAAGTTCCATTGCGCATCGGAGAGTCCTCTGGTGGCATCGAGGACGTCCTTTTTGGTGCTTTCGAGATATTGCAGCGCTTTCTCTTTCTCTGCTGGCGTTACTTCCTGCGCGCGGACCAGTGTGGCGCCGGTACAAGCCAGAATCGCAATCGCCGCTGCTGCCCTCAGTTGCTTGATCATAATGTGCTCGCTTTCGTTGTTTGATTGGAGAGGGAAACGGAAAGTTCCTTGAACGTGGGTGAGCCCGCCTGGCCGCTGCGTGTAGCAGGAATGGTTTGGCAGAATCCTCCGCGTTGTTGGAACTGTAGCAGTGATTGGATGCGAGGAGCAATGGCAGGTAGTTCCGTGAAACCGTGGGCCGTGTTCCGTGCCCCGTGAAACCGCGCAACCGTGATTCCTGTGCGGGGGAGAGTCGAGTTGATTCGCGGGGGTTGTCGAGTTGTAAAACTTGGGGCTTGCGGAGGGGTCCCTCCCCCTGGGTTTTTTGTAAGTGTTGATTCTGAAGGAGATTAAGTCGAACGGAATCAACACTTGTAGAAGTGTTGATTCTACGTGGCTTATGTCGTGGTCAAGATTATAGATGGGTAACTGGGAAGTACGGGCTGGGCTCGTCCGATGACTCCGTAATTTGGAAATACGCGGGAGAAAATGGGCTGACGATTGTTTCCAAGGACTCTGATTTTCAGGAGCGAAGCATCCTTCTCGGCGCGTCGCCCAAGGTGATTTGGCTGCGAACAAAAAACTGCTCAAGCGCTCACATAGAGTTCGTCCTGCTAGCCGCGTCGGACATGGTCTCGCGCTTCCTGCTAGCGGAGCAGGAAACCTGCCTCATCCTCGGCCAGCCGCGCAGGGGAAAGTAGGAGCGACACCTGGGGCACGCCTTGCTAGATCAGTCCGCCTGAGCCATCCGCCGGTCCGGCTTGCCATCTGTAGTGACTAACTCATGTGCATATTGTGGATGCCTGATATGTATTAGCTCGTTAATCACTTGGAGCCACAGAACCCGCAAAGTGGGGCACACTAGCGGTAGTACCGGTACTATTCCAGAAGGTACATGCACGGGATTGGATGCCATGAAAACAGGTCGATACATCTGGATTGCGCCCTTCCTATTCTTCTTTTTGGTGGGCACCTATGTCTTGCTCGATTCGGTTCGGCGGCCAGGTCCCTACGCGGACGAGTACATTCTGCTCGGCGGGACACTCACGGCGCTGGGGTTGGCGGCCCTGTTTTTCGGATTCGAGCAATACCTGCAGATCAGAGCGATGGCACGCCACATGAGACGAGGCTCGTATCTCTCTCGAAAATCAAGGACATCGAGAATCTAAAGTAACTCCTGACGACTGCGAATCGCGCCACGATCGGGGAAAACTAAAACCCGCACCCTTACAACCATAGGGTGCGGCACCCTCGGAGAAGATATGTCCCCGGGTTCCCCGGGTTCGCAATCAGTCGATAAACGGAACTTCGAGATACGGTTTCGAGACTTCAATTATGATATCGTTTGGCGAAAACTCGGTAGAGTCAATGGCTTGGACGAGTTTGAAGTGGACCTCCGCCTTAATGTAATTACATCTTCTGGATAAGTATCGCGTTTGCGGGCGGACTGATATCCCGCCATCCTCTGTGAAGAGTTTGTCCAAGTCGCGACGAGTCATGCCATTCCGGATTTTCCCGAAATCGTCAAGCACCTCCTTGATTTCAGGGCAGAGGTCATTCTGACGTTGTCTTCCTACCTTGGACGGTGCTGGCAACATAGCAACTGTAAAAGCGAGAAGCACCAGCGCCAGTAACGTTTTCATGTCTTATCCTTTAGGCGGGTGGCGCGCCAGGTGCGGCACCCCCCAAGAAACTCCAAGTCAACGGCTAGTGGACTTGGGCTACGCGGAGTTTGGTTGCGGGATCGTCGGAGGCTTGGAGTGGGGCGGTGGCGGTTAGTTTGTAGGTGGTGTATTCGATGGTGAGGAGGGCGCTGCCGCCGAGGCGTATCCAGCTTTCTGTTTTGTTTTGGGCTGGGAGCCAGAAGTTGTCGACCTTTTGGTATTTGTGGTTGATGGAGCTTTTTTTGACCCAGAAGGAGGGGTTTTTTGCGGGTTCGGCTTCGATGCGGGTTACGGCGAAGTCTTTGGCGTCTACCCAGATTTTGCCGCGGTAGAGATATTTGTTTTCGGATTTGGGGATGACGTTGAGGACGTATTGGGGGGAGTCGGGGGAGTCTTCGTGGGCGGCGAGGGTGAAGTCGTAGTTGCGGGAGGTTAGGGCGGTGCGCTGGCGGTTTTCTTCGTTGGAGGCGGCTTTTTCTTCGTCGAGGAGGCGCTTGAAGATGTGTTCGAGGATGAATTTTGTGCCGGACTGGGAGAGGACGGTGAAGTCTTTTTCGTTGGGGGAGTTATAGGTGAGGCTGACGGTCATTTCGGCGTTGCGCTCGCCGAAGGGGCCGGTGTAGTGCATGGTGTAGGTGCGGGTGGCTTGGAAGCTGCGGAGGGCGGCGGCGCGTTCGCGGTTGCGTTGTTCCAGTTGAGCGACAACTTGATTTACCGTTAGCGGGGATGGCTTGCTGGCGTTTGTGCCGTAGGCTGAGACTGAGGAGACTCCGGGAGTTTGGGCAAAAGATTCCGGAGTTACACAGAGTGCGCTGAGGACACAGAGAAGAGGAGTTGCAAAGAGATTGAGCTTGCTGCGATTTTTTTGGCTGATGATTCTCTGCATTCTGCGTGTCTTCATTTTTCCCACTTTTACTAAGATGCGAGTTCTAGCTTAGACGCTCCTTGCTACTGTGGGGCGTGCTGAAAGCTTCAACGCCTTCTGCCAGCCGATGTTGTTGCGTAGTTCGCGGGCGTAGTCGGCGTAGACTCCGTCGAAGATTTTGTCCCAGGTCGCGTTAAGGGCGTAGGCGCGGGCGGCTTCGCGCATGGATTGCAATTGGTGCGGGCGGTCGGCGAGATTGCGGATGTGGGCTACGAAGTCGCCGGGAGTGCGGGCGATGAAGCCGGTTTCGCCGGGGGTGATGAGGAATTGCGGGCCGCCGCGGTTGGTGACGATGGCGGGGACGCCGGACGAGAGGGCTTCTAGGACTACGTTGCCGTAGGTGTCGGTGTGGGAAGGGAAGATGAAGACGTCCATGGAGGCGTAGGCGGAGGCGAGGGATTCGCCGCTGAGGACGCCGGTGAAGTCGGCTTTGCCCATGTTGGTGCGGAGCCAGGGTTCTTCGGCGCCTTGGCCTACGATCAGGAAGCGGAAGTCGGAGAAGCCGGAGTCGAGGAGGGAGTCTTCGAGGTCGGCGAGGAAGCGGATGTTTTTTTCTTTGGTTAGGCGGCCGACGTAGCCGATGGTGAGCGGGCGGCAGTCCAGATTGCGCCCGGTGGTTTCGGATTTGCTTTCGCGGGGTTTGAACAGGGTGGAATTTACGCCGCGGTGCATAAGGTAGACGGGTTTGTTTGTGCGGCCCGCGAGCATGTCTCTTAATTCTTGATTTGGCGCGAAGAGGACTTGCGCGATTTTGTAGAAGCGCAGTGTGGCGGTGAGAGAGGCTTCGCGGATCGTGGCGCCGATTTTCGCGCGCAGGCTTGCGGGGAGAAAGCTGAACATCGGCGCGGTTCGTTGTTCCAGGTATTCGTGAACGTTGGTGTGCCAGGAGGCGGCCAGGGGGACGCGCAGGCGATGGGCGAGGAGAGCGCCGAGCTGGCCGACGTCGCTGGGTCCGGTGATGTGGACGATATCGGGTTTGAATGCGCGGAGGGCTTGTTCGACGGACTTGTGGTGGCGCCAGAAGGCCAGGTCGAAGACGTGATTTTTGTCGAGCGCAAAGCCGATGGGGCCGCGGCGGCGCGTCATGCGCGTGACGGAGCCGTCGGTTTCGACGGCGTCGTGAGTGCCGCCGCAGACGGTCAGGAAGGGGAGTCCGCGTTTTCGCGCGAACGCCTCAAACTGGCGGCTGGTGTTCGCCACCCCGTCGATTTCGGCGTAGGTATCCGGAAAGAACGCGACTCGTGGATAGTCTGCCATTTTGATTGGGCCTCCTGGCTAGTGACCTGGGGGAAGTGCATTTCTTGTTCCGGACTGGCGAAATAGGAGCGGACGGCTTTGCGAACGGGGGCCAGTTCGAGAAGACGGACTACGTTGAAAAAGAGTGTGACGAAGGCGGGCGGCTTGCGCCAGAGTTCGATGAGCGGGCGAATGTCTCCATTGTGAGTCGGGTGGAAGACGCGCTCGTCCCAGCGGCGGGAGCCTTCGGGAAACTCGGGATGCTCGCGGACGACATCGAGAAGTGACAAAAACATGCGGATTGTAAAGGGTTCCGCGTATTGCGGCATGAAGAGGACGTGAGAGCGGCGCTCGTGGCGGATCTCGTGGACGAATTCGGAGAAGCTGCGGGCGTTGGTGAGATTGAGGACGGCGTTGGGTTCGGCGCCGTGACGGTCGCCGCCGCTGATGACGATCTGGTTCCAGCTTTCGGCGAATTCCAGGGTGGCGCGGTTTTCGTTCCAGGTGCGGACGCCGCTGAGTTCGAAGGCGTGAATGAACATGCCGAGCTTGGCGGAGAAGTCGGATAAGGCCTGCATGTGGCGCTCTTTGCCGACACCGGCGAGGTCCCACATGGGATGGTTCAGGACGATCAAAACGTCGGGCATCTTGTGGAGCATGGCGAGGAGTTCGCGGAGGCGGTCTTTTTCGGGGGTTTTTGTGTATTCGGCGAATTGCGCCATGATGCCGGCGGCTTCGGAGCTGGGGAGGTTGTGAATGCCCAGATGGAAGACCGTGTGCAGGTATGGAACAGTCCACTCGACCGAGGCGGGAGTGCGGCGAGCTTCTGGGACGACGCGTAGGAGCATAGGAGCTTCGATGTTGTCGTGGTCGGTGAGGGATACCATGCTTTCGAGGCCGAGGACATGCTCGATTTGGTTGCTCTCGAGCTGAAAGGCGGCGAGGGGGTAGAGCGGAGGCGTCCAATAGGCTTTGCTGAAATCGATAATTCTTCCGGATTTAATTTTGGCCAGCCAGGCCTGGACTTGGAGGCCGAAGCGGAGGGGCCAGTGGCGGGCCGTAAATTTGGGAATAAAGGTGAGGCCTTCTTTGGAGCGATTGGTATGACCGTGCAACGAAACGGCCGCGGTGTAGCCTTTCGCGGCGCTGGCGTCTTTCCAAAGGCAAGTCAGTTTGTGTTGCAAGGGCAACCTCCGCTGGGTTCAGAGTGATGCTACGAAGAAATTGCCACGGAGGTTGAAGTAAGACATTACGCTTCGAATATTTGTCGCTTCCGGACTCGTAACGGTTACCCGTATCGTACACAAGCGCATTTACAATTTTTCACAATTTCTTAACGCAGCGCATAAATGAGGTTCTCCTATACTTGATCGCTTGGACCACTCGCTAGAGCCCGCACGCGGGGATTTGCGCCACGTTGAGTTGGCGGCCGCCGGGCGTTCTTTTTTTGAAGTCATTTCAGAACTATTTTGGAAGCCTCAGCGGATTTTGCTTTATTGGAATTGGAAATCCGCGTGGCTGAGCATACTTTTGCGCGCGCCGATTTTCCTGGCCGCGGCGGCGGGGCGGGGTGCGGCGGCGGCGGTTTCGGCGGTGCTTACGGAATGTTTCTTCTGCGCGCTGAGCGCCGGATTTTATGGCGCTTTGGTGCAGAATCTGCGCGACGCGGAGCCGGAATGGCTGACGGTGCTCTTTCTGGCGTTGGTGGTTCCGGCGGTCTTTCAGGTTTTCGAATTTTTAGTGCATTGGTTTCGCGGGACGCCGCATTTGAAGGCGGCGGCCATTGTGTCGCTGATCGTTAGCGGAATATCTTCCTTATTTAACTGGTACGCGATGAGGCGCGGGGCTTTGCTTGTGGGGAGCGAAGGCCGCAGCTTTGGATCGGATTTGCGAAGGCTTCCGGGGCTTATCGTTTCGTTTATCGCTATGCTGCCGCGGTGGATTGCCGCAATGCAAAAGGGAAGCGCTGGGTTGTTGAAGACGCGGTCGCAGAAAGAAAGCTGATAGCGGAACCACCCTGGAAGGGTTTCAGCCGCGCAAGGTTGATCTATTCGCAGGCAGAAACAAACGTGTGCTTCTTGCTTCCACGCAGGCGGAGTAGATTCTAAGCAGACGCTAGAGGTGGTGCCATGAGCGGCTTGCTGGGCGATTTTCAATATGCCATCCGGAATTTGCGCAAGGACCGGCGATTCGCATTTGTCTCGATTTTTGCGCTGGCTCTCGGCATCGGTTCCTCGACGGTAGTCTTCAGCGTTTTCTATAATTTGTTTTTCAATGCGTTTTCTGCCAGAGACGCAAGCCGCCTGGCTGTTCCCGTCATTGAGAACGCGGATTCCCCAGGCGATCCATCTGCGCTGAAACTTCACTTGGCGGACGTGGACGCGATTCGTGAGCAGAATCGAGTTTTCGAAAACGTCGTTGGCTATATCACGGCCGGCGGCATTGT
>Ga0209139_10001005_pt1 | contig 10260 bp, 13 predicted proteins | sample BogFormECP14_OM3_FD_188246 | JGI IMG/M metagenome (GOLD analysis project Ga0209139, IMG submission 188246) | Bog forest soil microbial communities from Calvert Island, British Columbia, Canada - ECP14_OM3 (SPAdes) (version 2) | ecosystem: Environmental > Aquatic > Freshwater > Wetlands > Bog ...
AAGCGGCTCAGACGAACGCTCGTCTCGGTACCGATTGCTGACAGGAACTCGAGGGTGAGACAGGTCGGAACATGCTCGCGCCGCGCTGGACGAAGGAGACCGTATGCACAAGCCCTCGGCCCGCCTTGCAATTGAGCTGGTCGGCGACCTTGTCCAATCCGGCTTGCACACAGGGTTCATCGACGCCGGGCGAGCTCGACACGCCGACGGGTTTCCGTCCCGCGAGATTTAGCCTTCAACCGTTTCACTCATTTTCCCACGTTTCCTCAGCCCCGCTTCAGCGCGACCCCGCTGCCCGCCAGCTTGGGCATTGCGAGGCCGCGGTGGGCTTTGGCGAGCGCGTCGAGGGCGGCCAGGGTCTCCATCCGCCAGGGCGCCGCCCGGGCGCCGTCGTTCTTGTCGATCGAGAGCAGCAGTTGCTCGCTCGCGGCCAGCACCGCACCGTCCCGGCCGGCTCGCATTTCGAGCCAGATCCGCATCCGCTTGTCGTCATGCTCGAGCAACTGGCACGCGACGAAGAGCGGCGCGCCCTCGCTCGCCTCCTGCAGATAGTGGAGCATCACCTGCAGCGTGTAGAGCGTGCGCCCGCTGGATTTTCTCGCCGCCGAGTCTAGTCCGATGCGATCCATCAAGGCGTCGGTCGCGCGGCTGAACACCAGCGCATAGGCCGCGTCGTTCATGTGGCCGTTGTAGTCGACCCAGTCGGAGGCGACCAGGGTGTCATACAGGGTCAACGCTGCGCCGCGATTCATGGCGACCTCCCGTCACGATGCTCAGTAATAACGATGCCAGCCGTAACCCCAGCCCCAACCAAAGGGTGCGATCACCACCGGCGGCCTCGGAGGCGGCCCCGCGCCATGCAGCGGGCCGGCGGCTCCCGGGACGACGGCGCTGGCGCGCACATAGCCGGGAATGTTCCGCCACGAGGCCGAGCACCAGACCGGGCCACAGTCCTCGACGTCGACCTGTGCGTGGGCCGGTATCGCCTGGACGACATGCGCGTGAGGTTTCGGAGATTCCAGCATTTCCGTATCCGTCGTCGTCATCGCCGGGTCCGCGAGCGCGAAGCCGGAGAAGACGAGGCCGAAACCGAACGCGGTGAGAAGGCGGCGCATGAGATGATCTCCGATTCGGGTGGTCCAGTCTCCCGAGTGAGCGATAGCCGCATGGCGAAATCATGGCTTTCGTGCTTTCCATCGCGCGCCCCATGAACCCTCGAGCTTCCCGTGAACCTGCTGCTGACCAAATTGATCCTGACGCCGTTGGCAATCGTCGCCGCGCTCTGGGTCGCCCGGCGCTGGGGCGACGCTTTCGGCGGCTGGCTGGCGGGACTGCCGCTGACTTCGGCGCCCGTCGCGGCGTTCCTCGCAATCGAGCATGGACGCGCCTTCGCCGCCGCCGCGAGCGCCGGCTCGGTCGCGGCGGTCGCTTCGCAGGCGAGCTTCTGTCGCTTCGAACGCCGCGGCGTAATCGGTACATTTCACCGCCCACACCCGGCCAAGGAGGCCAAGCGGTATCAGGTCAAAGATGCCCGCGAGTACCTTATAAAGATAGGAGTAAAGCCATGAATTCTCTATCATACAAGGGTTATGTAGCCCGCGTCGAATTTGACGGCGAAGACGAAATATTTGTCGGTCATATCGCGGGGGTCGCCGACGTGTCGGGTTTCACGCCGATACTGTCGAAGGACTGAAATCCGCTTTTCGCGAAGCCGTAGACGATTATCTCGCGACTTGCGAGAAAGTCGGAAAGCCGCCAGAGCGCCCATATTCGGGAAAGGTGATGTTCCGCATCTCGCCCGAGGTTCACGCCCGAGCGGCCATCGCCGCGCAATTGTCGGGCCTCAGCATGAACCAATGGGCGGAGAAGGCGCTAGAGGAAGCTGCGCGCCGGTAAGACGCGGCCAGGCTGACCACGTCTTCTAACGAACGAAACCGTTCGCTGGCGAAATTCGCTGATGCCCGGGCGCCCGGGAAGTTCGCTCTACTGCGCGTCGCCCTCGTGGCGGCGCGGACCGCTTTCCATGCCGCCTTTCTGGGGACGCAGAGTCATCAGCAACGGGCCGAAGTGTCGCTTCTGCGTCTCGTCGAGAGCGTCGAACAACGGCTTGGCCGCGTCGGTGACCAGTTTGAGCTCGCTGGAGGCTTTGGCGAGGCGGTCGGATATTTCGTTCAACCGCTCGATTGGCGAGGGACGCCCGTCGTCGCGCATTCTCTCACGCTTCTCGCGCATCGCATCGCGTCGCGCCTTGGCTGCGTCGCGAACCGCCAATTCGAACGGCGCCCACAGTTTTTCCTGGTCGGGCGTCAGCTGGAGGGCCGCCTTCATGCCGGCCAGCCGCGCGTCGAGCATGAAGCCGCCGTCGTCCGTCCCCTCCACGCGGGGGGCGTCGGGCGCGTCGCCGGCCGCGGCGAACGCGTTGTAGGCGAAGGCCGAACCGGCCAGCGCGACGGCGGTGAGGGAAGTCAAAACGCGCTTTCTCGTAGGGAAACCTCTCAGGGTCGAAAACGACTACAAAAGATTCTGCACGAGGCGCATTACAATCGAGTAACATCGTTGTAATTTGCAACGGGCGGTCGACGGAGGCGCGCGCCTTCACGCCGATGAGGGAGGAAACATGCCACAAATCGACGTCGTTGGAAAGTTGGCCCATGCGCTGAGCGCGGGCGGCGTCTACAGCGCCTGGATCAGCCTGAACGAGATGGGCGTCGCCGAGACCCTGGCGCGTGAGGATTTCGATACGGTGGTTCTCGACATGCAGCACGGCGGCGTCGACTTCGTCGGCGCCGCCCGCGCGATCCAAGCCGTGGCGCTGGCGGGAAAGCCGGCGATCGTCCGCGTCGGCATCGGGGATTTCGCTTGTGCGAGCCGGGTGGCGGACGCGGGCGCGGCCGGCGTGATCGCGCCGATGATCAACAGCGTAGAGGACGCGCGGCGCTTCGCCGATTACATGAAGTTTCCTCCGCTCGGGCGCCGGTCGTGGGGTCCGCGGGCGGCGCTCGCGCTCACCGGCCTGGTCGGTCCGGCCTATCTGCACGGCGCCGATGCGATCACGCTCGCCATCGCGATGATCGAGACGCGCGAGGCGCTCGACGCGCTCGACGAAATTGTCGCGACGCCGGGAATCGACGGCATATTCGTGGGCCCGTCGGACCTCTCGATCGCGCTGAGCGGCGGCGGAATCGTCGATCCGCACGGCGCGGACGTGGAAGCCGCGCTGACCAAGATCGTCGCAGCCACCAAGGCGCATGGCAAGTTCGCGGGTCTCTTCTGTTTCGACGGCGCGCGCGCCAAGGCGGCGCGGGCGCGAGGTTTCGCGCTGTGCTCGATTGCGAGCGATTTGTTGCTGCTGCGCTCGGCGGCCCGCGCGGAACTCGCCACGGCGAAGTGAAGCTGCTGTGAGGACGCCGACAAATGAGAGCTGGGCTTGCAGTTTCGTCATGCACGGGCTTGACCCGTGCATCCAGGGCCGACGTCCGCGTGATAGTCAAGGAGGGCGCCGCCTGGATGCCCGGCTCGAGGCCGGGCATGACGAGCAGCTGGTTTCGGTTGTTATCGAGCGTCGCCTAAGGAGACTATATGCCCCAACCCCATAATTTCCTCAGCGCGTTGGTCGGCTCGTTTGCGACGCCGACGGCGGAAAATCCGACGGTCGCGATGATCGAGACGGCCTTCCGGCATCATGGGATCGATGCGCGCTACATCAATTGCGAGGTCGCGGCGGTGGCGCTGGGCGACGCCGCGCGCGGCGCCCGGGCGATGGGCTGGCGCGGGTTCAACTGCTCGATCCCGCACAAGGTGGCGATCATCGCTCATCTCGACGGCCTCGGCGAATCCGCCGCAACGATCGGCGCCGTCAATTGCGCGGTGCGGCGCGGCGACAAGATGATCGGCGAGAACACCGACGGCGTCGGATTCATGGAATCGATGCGCACGCTGGTCGATCCCATGGCCAAGTCGATCGTCGTCTTCGGCGCCGGCGGCGCGTCGCGGGCGATCGCGGTGGAATTGGCGCTCGCCGGCGCCTCGCAGCTGACGATCGTCAACCGGGGGGAGGCGCGCGGCCGCGAGCTGACGGCTCTGATCAACCAGAAGACGAAAGCCGCGGCCGAATTCGTGCTCTGGGACCGGACTTATCCGATTGATCCGACGACGGACATAATCGTCAACGCCACCTCGATCGGTCTCTTCCCGGACATCGACGGCCGGCTCGATGTCGACCTTTCGAATGCTCGGCCCGAGGCGATCGTCGCCGACGTGATCTTCAATCCGCCGCGCACGCGCCTGGTTCGCGAAGCCGAGGCGCGCGGCCTGCGCACGCTCGACGGCCTCGGCATGCTCGTCAACCAGGGCGTCGTCTCGATCCGCCACTGGTTCGGAATCGACGTCGAGGCGGCGGCGATGCGGGCGAAGCTCGAGGAGTTGTTCGGGGTCTGAGGCAGCCGTCGAGGAGGCGATGCTGTACGCAAAGCCGCCGCCCTACGCTTCTGGTCCGTGACGACGTATGACGGGAACACGAAATATTGCTTTGCAATTTTAAAAAGCGCTACAACGGTGACCCGCGACCTCGAGAAGAATCCGGACTATAAAAAGGGGCGGCCGACAGACTCGTCCCGACTGAAATCCCCGGCCAAGGAGGAAACCAATGCCCGATGCTGATCCAAAACCCAGCGGAACGCCGATCTGGCTTTGGCCTCTCATTGCCGTCTTGGCTATAGTCGCCATTGGACTGTATTACTGGACCGGCGAGCGAGCGACGAAGGCGCCGCCCGTCGCGCAGACGCCCGCCGCGACGCCCGCTCCTTCGCCCGTCGGGCAGACGCCCGCCGCGACGCCCGCTCCTTCGCCCGTCGCGCAGACGCCCGCCGCGACGCCCGCTCCTTCGCCCGTCGCGCAAACGCCCGCCGCGACGCCCGCTCCTTCGCCCGTCGCGCAAACGCCCGCCGCGACGCCCGCTCCGCCGCCCCTCGCGCAGACGCCCCCCGCGACGCCCGCTCCTTCGGCCGTCGCGCAGACGCCGCCCGCGACGCCCGCTCCTTCGCCCGCCGCACAGACGCCCCCTGTGACCCCTGCTCCTTCGGCCGTCGCGCAGACGCCGCCCGCGACGCCCGCTCCTGCGCCCGTCGCACAGGCGGCGGCCGTTGCTCCCGCCACCGAGCCGCCGAGGCTCGAGTTCCACAACGAGGACGGCGTCGCTCACATAACGGGAGCGGTCCATGACGCAGGCGCGAAGGACTCGATCCTTGATGCGCTCAAATCGGTCTTCGGTGCCGACAAGGTGCAGGGCGATATCGCCGTGGACGCCAATCGCGACCCGGCGCCGTGGCGGGCGAAGGTCGTCGATGCGCTCGCGTCGCTGAAGACGGGCGGCGTAGAGGCAGTGTTCGACGGCGACTCGGTCAACGTTGGCGGCGCGATCGGAGACGCTGACCGTGATCGGATCATCGCTTCGCTCAAGAGCGCATTTGGCGATGGTCTGTCCTACGGAGTGCTGAAGGACCACGCTGCCGACGCCTCGAGCGCCAACGACAAGGCGACAACCGAGCTCACGTCTCTCCAGTCAGGTTTCGCCCCGAAAGACTTGATCGCGACGCTCAACAAGTCGATCTTGAACTTCCCGTCGGATAGCGCCGAAGTGCCAGACTCGATAGCCCCTTTCTTGCGCAGCGCAGCCGCCGACCTGAAGCAGCTCCGCGCAGGCAGTGTGATCGAAATCGCCGGCTACACCGACAACACCGGCGATGCGGCAATGAATGTCGCGCTGTCGCAGAAACGCGCGGAAGCCGTTCGCGATGCGCTCGTCAAGGACGGCGCCGATCCGTCCACGTTGATCGCGAAAGGCTACGGCAGCGCCGACCCGATCGCCAGTAACGACACTCCCGAAGGCCAACTGCGCAATCGCCGCATCGAGTACCGTGTCGTGAAGACGCCATAACGCGCTGTGAGTTGAGGCAGAGTCGCAGTAGAAGACCTCTCGAGGTTTGCCCGCGTCGCTGAATTTTCGGCGGTTACTCCCTCCCCCCTTGCGGGCCCCACAAGGGGGGAGGGGATCGCTGCGTTCTATCAAATTGGCTGACGCGACCGACTGGGTGCGGGGTGGAACCCGGGTTCATCTCTCTTTTCCCTCTGGCCTTGCGCAGGGCTACTACCTCGCCGCCGCCGACCGGAACGGGGTGCGCGCAGACCGATCAGAAGCGCGAGCGTGACGGCCACGAGGATCATCGTCAGCGCGGCGCCGGAGAAAATGTCGCCGCGGTCGGTGAGACCGAAAATCGCCACCGGCATCGTCACCCAGCCCGGCGGATAGACCATCACGGTGGCGCCGAGTTCGCCCATCGAAAGCGCGAAGCTCAGCCCGAACGCGGCGAGCAGATAGGGCGCTACCAGCGGCAGGGTCACATGCAATAGCCGGTAGGGCGGACGCGCGCCGAGGCAGGAGGCGACCTCCTCGTAATCCGGCGTCAGGCGCGACAGCCCTGCCGAGACATTGCCGAACGCGAACGCGGAAATCAGCACGTAATGCGCGATGATTACGATCGCGGTCGTGCCGTTGAGCAACAGCGGCCTCTGGCTGAATGCGACGAGCAGCCCGAGCCCGACCGAGACCGACGGCACCGCGCTCGGGATGAAAAACAGCAGCCCGAGCGCCTGGCTCCGCCCGCCGACCTGCGCGCGCAGCGCGAGCGCCGCCCAGGCGCCGGTGACGAGCGCGAGCCCGCTCGCGACGAACCCGGTCACGATGCTCGCGTAGACCGCGTCGCGCATGTCGCCGCCCGTCGCCGCCGCATAGTGCTCGAAGGTGAAACCGCTCGGCAGCACACCGTTCCAATGCTGCGAGAAGCTCGCGACAACGATCACCGCGAGCGGCGCGAGGTAGAAGACGCCGATCAGCAGCGCGGCGACGCTCCAGACCAGGGCTCGGCCCGAAAGCGACCAGACCAGCATGCTAGCTCCCCAATCGGCGCGCGGCGAGGCGATAGAGGCTGAACAGGCCGAGCGACACCGCGACGTTGACGATCGCGATCACGCAGGCCGCCTGGTAGTCCGCCTCTTGGATCGCCTTGGAGTAGATCAGCAGCGGCAGCGTGATGACGCCCTTGGCGCCGATGAACAATACGATGCCGAATTCATTGACCGTCAGCAGAAGGCAGAGGCTGCCTCCGGCGATCGCGGCGGGCAGAGCGGCGGGGAGAATGATCTGCCGAACGATCCGCAAGGGCCTCGCGCCGAGCAGGCTCGCGACTTCGATCTGGCTCCTGTCGACCAGGGAGAATGCGGCGAGCAGCGGGCGCAGCACGAAGGGCGTGTAGACAGTGACCTCGGCGAGGATCACTCCCCAGGCCGAATAGACGAAATCGACCGGCGGATGATCCAGCGCCAGCGCCGAGGTCAGCGCGCCGTTGAGCATCCCCGCCGACCCGTAGAGAAACGTGAAGGCGAGCGTCACGAGGAATGTCGGCAGCGCAATGAACGTGTCGATGACGCGGGCGACGAAGCCGGCGCCCGGAAACGGCGCGAACGCGAGAATCAGCGCGAGCGTCACGCCGAGCGCGAGGCAGCCGGCGGCCGAGGCGAAAGCGATCTCGGCGGTGTTGATGAGCGCGTTGAGAAACGCCCGAGAATTCAGAACCTCGAGCGCGGCGGCGAAGTCGAGCGCGCCCGACTCGTTCATCAGCGCCGCGCGTGCGATCAGCACCAGCGGATAGAGGAACAACAACGCGAGGACAATCAGCGGCGGGGCGATCCAAAACCCGCCGAGATTGAATTTCGCTTGGCGCGGCGCGACCGCGACGGCATCAGACACGCACGCTTTCCGCAATCAGATTCGCATCGCCGGGCGAGAAGAAGAAATCCAACCGGTCGCCGCGCGATGGCGGATTGGGCAGCCTCGTCGCGACGACGCGGACGATCGTATCGCCGACGTCGGCGACAAGATGTGTGAGTTCGCCCTGCCAATGGACTTCTCGCAAGACGGCGGAAACCCGGTTCGAGCGCTCCGCATCGCCGGTAAGCGTCAGATTCTGCGGACGTACGCAGAGGAGGCGCTCGGCGCCCGCAGGCTCGCCGCCGCCAGCGACCAGGAGCCGGGCGTCGCCGACGCGAACCGACACGAAGCCATCCTGCGGCGCGCCGGCCTCCACCACCGCGGGCAACAGATTGGCGCGGCCGAGAAATTCCGCGGCGAAGCGGTTGGGCGGCCGGCGATAGAGTTCGCCGGTGCGGCCGATCGCGCTCAGTTCGCCGTCCTTCATGATCGCGATGCGGTCGGCGAGCGTCAGCGCCTCGCTCTGGTCGTGCGTGACGTAGAGTATCGTCAGATCGGGCAAATCTGCGTGCAGTTTGCTGATTTCCTCGACCATCGAGCGGCGTATCTGCGCGTCGAGCGCCGACAGCGGCTCGTCGAGCAGGAGGACGCGCGGGCGCACCGCGAGGGCGCGGGCGATCGCGACGCGCTGCTGTTGGCCGCCGGACAATTCGCGCGGGAAACGTTTCGCATATTGCGGCATGCCGACAATGCGCAGCGAATCCTCGACCCGCTTGGCGATCAGGTCCTTGGCCGCGCCGCGGGCATTCAGCCCGAAAGCGACATTTTCGGAGACGCGCATGTGCGGGAACAGCGCGTAGTTCTGCACGACCATGGCGAGGCCGCGCTCATACGGCGGCATATTCGTGACGTCGGTTCCGCCGATCAAAATGCGCCCCGAGGCGGGCCGCACGAAGCCGGCGACCGCACGCAACGCGGTGGTCTTGCCCGAGCCGGATGGGCCGATGAGGCAGAGGATTTCGCCGGTCGCGACCTCTAGCGTGAGCGGCTTCAGGACGACGGCGCCGCGATAGGCGACGCTGACCTTGTCGAAGGTGACGTCGGACCCCGCCGCCGATTTCTCGGCGACGGCGACCCCGGCGGGGCTGTAGGAGGCGGCGACCGTCACGTCAGCTGCCGGTGACTTCGTGCCAGCGCTTGACGTCGGCGGGGAGTTCCTCGAGCACCTTCGCCCAGTCCGGCGTCCAGATCGTCACGCCCTTCAGCGCCTCGTTGAGGCGCGTGAAGTTGGCGTCTGTCGGCTTGACGTCCTTGCGAACCGGCGCGCCGATCGCGATCGAGGAGACCGTTGCCTGAGCCTCCTTGCTGAGCAGGAAATCGATCAGCTTTTTGCCGTTGTCCGTGTCAGGGGCGCCGGTCACCAAGCCGATGTAATAGGGAAGCGGCAGTGCGGAATGCTCGCCGTTGGGGCCGGCGGGCCAGAACACGCGGATGTTCGGATCGTCCGTCATTTGCGACATGTTCATCTGCACGTCGCCGTTCGCGACATAGAGTTCGCCCTTGTTGACGAGCGCGGTGAGCTTGCCGGTAGAGGCGGAGGGACCGACGTTGTTCATCTGCAGCTTCTTCAGGAATTCGAAGCCGGCGTCCTTGCCGCCGAACGAATGGATGACCTGGAGCATCACGGCCGTGCCGTCGCCGGCCTGTCCGGGGGTCGAATACTGGATCTTGCCCTTGAACTTGGGGTCGAGCAGCTCTTCGTAGGTCGCGGGCGGCGTCTTCAGCGCGGCCGAATCGTAGATGAAGCTGAGATAGTTGAAGACCATCGGCTGGCAGGCATCGTCGCCGCCTTCGATTTCCGACGCCGCGTCGGGCCTGTACTTTTGCAGCAGGCCTTGGGCTTCGGCGCGCTGGATGAAAGGGGGTAGGGTGACGAGAACGTCGGCCTGCGGGTTCGACTTTTCCTTGGCGACGCGCTCGACGACGCCACCCGATCCGCCCTCGACGTAGCGAACCTTGACGCCGGTCGCCTTGGTGAACGCGTCGAACTCCGTCTCGAACCAGCTGCCCTTGCCGTCATGCAGCCCATCGGCCGAATAGACGATGACCACATCGGAAGCCGCCCAGGCGGGCGTCGTCAGCGCGGCGGAGAAAAGCAATGCGCTCAAAGCGGATTTCATGTCCGGACCCCCGTATCTGCAATCGAAGCCGAGCGTTACGCCCCTCCGGTGAAATCCGTGTGACGCTCGTTTCGCGGTCCGACCGCGCGCGACGCCGGAGCTCATCGCGACTGGTCGATGCGGGGGTTGATATGGCAGGCTGGCGCTATCGCGGCTTACCGCGGCCCGGGCAGACAGCGACGATCATGTCATCGATGGCGGCGATGCGAATATCGCGCGCGAAGGGTCGGGTCACGCCACGTTCAAACGGCCTTTGGGCGACAACAACAGCTCGACCGCTTCCAGCGACAGGGGTTTGCTGAATAAATATCCCTG
>Ga0209139_10001007_pt1 | contig 10256 bp, 12 predicted proteins | sample BogFormECP14_OM3_FD_188246 | JGI IMG/M metagenome (GOLD analysis project Ga0209139, IMG submission 188246) | Bog forest soil microbial communities from Calvert Island, British Columbia, Canada - ECP14_OM3 (SPAdes) (version 2) | ecosystem: Environmental > Aquatic > Freshwater > Wetlands > Bog ...
CGTGCGTGATCGTGCGGCAGGTAGTTCCACGCGTCGCCGTCGGCGCTGTAGTCCTCGCGGACCGTGCCCCACTGACGCTCGCTCACATACGGTCCCCACAAATACCAGTCACTGGCCTGCCGCAAGCCCAAATCGAGCCGGCCGAAGTCATCGACCCGGCGACGCTCCGCACCCGCTGCGGCTGGTGTCATGGTGAATCTCCAAACCGCGTGCTGTTCACGGGATCCCCGAGGATTCCCCCGGCGGATATCAGCTCGCTAATCGCCTGTCGCCATCAGGCACGCAATGCCTCCGCGTCGGCGCGGGTGTACATCGCATCGAGCACCGCGGACTCGGCCTCATCCACCGCGTCCTGCGCGAAATCGATCGCATCAAGTGCGTATGACTCGGCCATATCGGCATCCATAGCCGTCACGCCAGCGTCGAAGCGGTCCGCCTTTTCCTGTGCGCGAGCCCGCATCTCGGCGACATGGGCCTGCCACTTGCCGCGGATCTCCTGCCAGTGCGACGACACCTTATTGCGCGAGTCATCTGCGTTCTCCTTCAGCTGATTGGTTGCCGCAGTTGCCTTCTCTCGTGCGCTAGCAGCGTCGGCAGCAAGCTGATCCTTGGTGTGCTGACCGGCCGCACGAAGATGCTGTGTCGCGGCCTTTGCGTGGTCGGAAATCTTCTCGAACTGGCTACTCAGATCTGTGTTTGCCATCAGAAACTCCTTCATCAACTCATGGCTGGCTCATCGCCAAACGTCGTTATCCTTGAGCCGCTTCACCGCGGCCTAAAGTCATCGTCGGCGCTGGGTGGCAACGGGTCATTGTTCGCCGAGACACAATCGTTGCGCTGAAGTTATTCGCGACGACAGCAGCAACAGGTGCATTTGTGCATTGATCCCGTAACGACCGCGGTGTGCGACGCGATCGACGGGTTTCCGTTGGGGCACAACATGCGGCGCTTCGTTCGCCGATCGTGAAAAGGGCCGTCCTGCGGACGTTGTGGCTGCCGCGGATTATCAGGTGTTCTCGCGGGCAACAATGAAGAAGTATCCGTCCTCGTCGACCCGGCCGCTGTCGCCAGTCGAAAGCCAGCCGTCGACAATGGCATTCGCGGTGGCCTCCGGCAAGTTCCAGTAGCCCTTCATTACGTTGGGCCCGCGGACTTGTATCTCGCCGGGTGTCCCGGTCGGCACCTCGGTCGCGTGTTCGTCGACTACCCGCATCTGTACGCCGTCGATGGGCGTGCCGATTGAACCGACCTTGCGCGGTGCTGCGGGACGATTGAAGCACGCTGGCCCCGACGTTTCCGACAGCCCGTAGCCCTCGAGCACAGTGCAGTCGGATGTGTTCTCGAACCGACGCACCATCTCCACCGGCATCGTCGCGCCCGCCGACATGCAGACCCGTAACGAGCCGAAGTCCGGCTCGTGGCCGGCGGTGGCCGCGAGCATCGCGGCGTACATGAAGGGTAGCCCCTCGAAGGCGGTGACCCGTTCGGCCGCAAACGTTTCCAACGCTCTGCCCGGTTCAAACGTGGGGAGCAGTGCCAGTGTCGCGCCGGTTGAGACGGCTGCCGCCAGACCACATGTCATCCCAAACGCATGAGACAGTGGCAGGCACCCCATCACGACGTCGTCGGGTCCGAGACTGAGCAGCCGGCGCGCAATGACGCCTTGGTTACGGGCTAGGTTGCTGTGGGTGAGTTGAGCGCCCTTGGGCAGCCCGGTTGTGTTCAACGTGTGCAGGATGACCGCGTTGTCGTCGCCGGCGCGGGTCACTGGCCACGGGTGTCCGAGAAAGCTGCTCGTCAGCTGTTCAAGCGTGTTCTCCCCGACACCGATTCGCGGAACACCGGCGGCCTGCGCGCCAACGGTAGCCGCGGCCCCACATGCCGGCGCGAAGACCAGCAGCCGCGCACCGGTGTTGGTCAAGAAGAACTCGACATCGCGGGCACCTCGCAGCGGATCTATCGGCACTACAACCGCTCCAGCGTGCAGCACGCCGTAGAAGACCATCGCGAACTCGGGACGGTTGGCCAGCATGACCCCCACCCGGTCACCTGGGCCGAGACCTTGGTCGCCCAGGTAGGCGGCGAACCGTGCCGCGTTGTCGGCCAGCTCCGAAAACGTCGTTGTTGCTCCGTCACAGCGCAGCGCGGGACCGTCGGGGTACATGTCTGCCGACTCGACGAGATGCAGGCTCAAATTGGTCATGAAAAACTCCCCGCGCGCTCGCCCTCCGACTATTTCGATGATGGATTTGGTGTGACCCCATGTCGATGGAATCAGTGACAACGAGCGCCGCTTGACGATGTGGTATCCAACAACGCCTTATCCCGTCACCGGATTTCCGCCGACATACCGTGGTATCCGCACCCATCGACTCGCACGTGACGCAGATCGGCTCGGCGTTAGTCCGCCGGCGCGGCGAGGTGGCGCGGCACGCGGCGACGGATCACTTCCGCGCCGCAGTTCGACGGGCCCGATGTCATCACGGCGCACACCCAGCCACGGCTGGCCTATCTGGGCTGATATCGGCTCGATGCGGTCATAGGCGATCAGTAGGGGCACCGCATGTGATGGTCACATCGGTCGGGGCCGCTCTGGACTGTTTCAGCGATCTTCCCGACGAGGAGCGCGAGACACTCTTCGAAACGATTCGACTGTGGCAGCACACCGCTTCGGTGAGCGCCGTCGCTGACCGACTGTACCGCCACCCCAACACCGTGCGCCACCGACTGCGCCGGATCGAGAAACGCACCGGGCGGTCCCTCTCGCGGCCACGCGATCTCACCGAACTATGTCTGGCGTTCGAGGTGCATCGCCAGCTCATGTAGCTCAGGCTGCAACGCAGCTCCCGCGGTGCTGCTTCCAGGAGTTTGTTTAATGTCGCGGACACGTCGGAAAGTCGTCGTGGCAGGGGGAATCCGACGATCACCCGATGCCTGCCACATCTAAACGCGCGACACTCCCAAGCACCGCGACGGGGACCCCGCGGCGAGCTCATGGACCGTCCGGTGCATCATTTTGGGAGAACGGTGTCGCGAGCGAACAACGCGCTGTCCCGCTTGAGGATCTCGATCTCCATCGCCACGTGGTAAACCATTGCAGCGGAGCACGATTCGCTAAATCGGTTGCGTCGACCTCGTCACCTCCATCGACGACGGCGCCTCCTGCCATGGATGCACGCTGGGTGCCGGCACTAGCCAGCAGTGACCTCCTCCGGTCTTCGGCCCCCCGCCAGTGCAGACTCTCGAAAGCTGCGGCGGGCGCGCCCGGGGCGGGTCGCCCTGGGGCGGGTCCGCTTGCGGGCATGGATCCGCCGCGTTGGCGACGCACTGCGGGTCGTCCGCGTGGGCTTGTCCCAGCAGGTCGGCACCGCCAACGGCGCTCATGATCGCAAGCGCACTGGCGGCCGCTATCACTGCCCGCGGCGCTAATTTCCTCATCGTTTCTTCTCCTGTTCGGGTCGGCCTCATGCCGCCCCTCCCGCCGGGCTTCAGCGCACCTGAAGCCCCGCGGCAGGGCCGGCCTACGGTTGCCGTCCCGGCGGGCCGTATAGGCGATTTCGGCGCACCGCTCCAGCCCGTTGAGCTGCGCCTTGGCGCGTTAGCGGCGGCGGCGGCCGGCCTCGAATTCGTCCGCGCTGGCAGCTCTGAAGGCGCCTTGGAGCTTCAGCTCCGTGATCGGGCGAGGCTTGTGTTGCTGTCCGCTCCGTAAAGCCCGCGTCATGTCCGCTTGTTCAGCGAGCTTCATGACGGCCTCGCAGAGGGTCGTTACGGTAAAGGGCTCGATGACAAGGGTTTCCGCGACGCAGCCAGACTCTTCGATTTGGCGGCGCGACCAGACCCCGCTGTACAAGTCTTTTGTGGGGCCGATAACAGCCAAGGGCTTGTCGTGTAGTGCGCTGTGATCGCAACCCCGCGTCAGCCAGTCGATGACGTTGTGGATCGGTGCGGTTATCTGCCCGTTGTAGGCGGTCAAAATCAGTGCCGCGTTCGCCTCGGAGGCTGCCGTGCGCAATGCGTCGACGGGGCGTGGAAGTACTTCATTTTCAGAGGCTTCGCTGTACGGCGGCACGTGGGCGAGTTGGTCGAAAACGTTGAGCGCTATTCCGTTTGGTGAGCCGAGAGCCGCGGCATCGATAAGCCCATCGCTGACCATCCTGGTAGAGATTCCGGCGATTACCAGCACCGTCGTGCTCGTCACGCATTTCTCCCGTGCGTGAGCGCCCGTCAGCGCGAGACGTCGTGTATTTCGTTCTACGCCTTGATAATTGCGAAGCAAGTTTTTCTTCTGCATTCCTCGATCGTCCGAGCTCTGATCGAGGGAGTCGACGTTGTCACGCACAACGGCGTGCTCCAGTTGCTGTTCTTACGCACAGGCGAGTTGCGTCGCTTCTGCGTGTTTTGGCGGCGTTGTTCAGCGCGACACTGCAAGCCGACAGGTGTTGTTTGAAACGACATCGACGCGCACGTCCATGCGCGTAACGATCGATGCGTCGGCAGAAAACACAAGGCCGGCAAATAAATCGGCCGCACCTCGTCGACAGCGGGGCGGTTGTCAAACCAAGGTGTCGAGAAAACGAGAAAGAAGGAACATCATGGATTGCGCTCTCGGTCGGCAGGTGTGGAAAGGCACGCTGGTATGGGGCGTCTTGACTATCGTCTTGGGCGCAATGGTCCTGGTATGGCCCGGCCCAACAATCCTTGTTGCCGCAACGATGTTGGGCGTCTACCTGCTGATAAGCGGGTTGGCAGAACTGTTTTTGGCGTTCACTTCGTCCCAGTCCGCAGCCACACGTGTCACGTTGTTTTTCACCGGCGCGCTGTCGCTGGTCTTGGCGATTTTGTCATTCCGCCACTTTGGCGACGAGTACGCCGTCCTACTGCTGTCGGTCTGGATCGGAACCGGCTTCCTCTTTCTAGGCGTTTCTGAGAATGCGGTCGCGCTGAGCGAGCGGGCCTTGCCCGGACGGGGCTGGTATGTCGTGCTTGGCATCATGTCCATGATCGCCGGCGTCATCGTGCTTGTTTGGCCATTCGATTCCATCGTTGTGCTCACCATTGTTGTCGGTGTGGCACTGGTGGTCCTCGGGTTGATCCGGATCGTGCAGGCCTTCCAGATCCGCAGCGACACCAATGCGGCAAGCGAAGCGCTCGACACGCTATCTCACCGGGTGGCAGCATGATCACGCAAAACCTGCCTGCCCGACCTGTCGGACGCGGCGACCCAATCTTCACCGGTGCCGATAGAAAAGTGCTTAAACCAGTGCGGGATTTCCGGGTGCATGACGTGAACGTGACTATCCGCTTGACCCTTTTGGGTTGGCAGTTCGCCACATTCAAGGTTGATCTGGACTTGGGGAAGTTCGGCGATGATACCCCGGGACCGCGCCCCATTGACCGTGCGTGCAAGAGCCTCTCGCGGCGCTGGGTGAACGCGATGATGTCGTGAGGGGACGAGCGACATGACGAATGCTAAAAGCGAGGCCGAGTTGTGCGCCCGGTTTGAACGCGAGGCGGTACCGCTCCACGACGTCCTATACCGCCATGCGTCTCGGATGAGCCGGAATCATGCGGACGCTGAAGACCTGGTGCAAGAAACGATGATGAAGGCGTACGCGGGTTTCCATTCGTTCCGGCGGGGCACCAACATGCGCGCATGGCTGTTGCGGATCTTGATAAACAGCTATATCAGTAACTATCGCAAGAAGCAGCGTCAACCGGTGCAGTACTCGGCCGAGGACATCAGCGAACAGCGTTTAGTGGATTCCTATATCCGTTGCGCGCCAGCGTCGATGCGTTCGGCCGAGGACCACGTGCTCGATTCGCTGCCGGACGACGTGGTCAAGGCCGCGATGCAGGTTCTGCCGCGGCAATTTCGCGACGTGGTGTTCTACGCCGATGTCGAGGGGCTCAGTTACCAGGAGATTGGGGCGATCATGAATACTGCGACTGGAACGGTGGCTTCGCAGCTTTACCGTGGACGACGAAAACTGCGCAGGCTGCTCGGCGACGGGGTTGGATACGCCGGAACCGATACAACTCCGGCAACGGCGTGACGCTGATGTCTGATGTTCAGCAGGCCGATCGCCGCGAGTATTACTACCCGTCTCATCCGGTGCCAGCGATATCCGCGCGGCGTCGGAGCATTGTTCGCGCAGTGACATTCATAATTCGTGGCAGCGCGGCAGCGATGTTTTTTGCAGCGCTCGTTGTTGCCGTGGCTGTTCTCGTTCGCCCGCCGTCCACCGGCAGCGCGGCGTTCGTCCCTGGTTCTGCTACGCCGCGGTCCGCGGTCAAATTCTCTGCGCCGCTATCGGTGGAGCAGGTCGCCGCCAAGGTTCTGGCCAGCGTGGTCATGCTGCAAATCAACGTAGGTGGCGGAATTGAACTGGGTTCGGGCATCGTCCTTACCCCTGATGGGCTCATCATGACCAATTACCATGTTGTGGCACCCGTCCACGCAGGGCCCTCCGAGCCGGCGAGCACCGTGGTGACGTTTCACGACGGCCGAAGCGCCGCGTTCAGTGTGGTTGCTGCTGATCCGACGAGTGATGTCGCAGTTGTTCGGGTGCAGGGAATCACGGGCCTCATCCCGATTTCGTTCGGCCACTCGGGTGGCCTGCACGTCGGTCAGCCGGTGGTCGCGGTGGGATCGCCGCTGGGTCTGGAGGACACCGTGACCATCGGGGTTATCAGCGCGCTGCACCGCCCGGTGTCGACCGTCGCCGACGCCGGTAACCAGCTGGCGGCGTTTGATGCTATCCAGACTGACGCGCCGCTCAACCCGGGTAGCTCCGGAGGCGCCCTGGTCGACATGAACGGCGAACTCATCGGGATGAACTCGGCGATCGCACGTCTGGTCAGTGCTGCGGGCTCCGACACGATCCAGAGCGGTTCAATCGGAATAGGTTTCGCCATTCCCATCGATAACGCCGCCCGCATCGCGGGCGAACTCATCGCCACCGGTAAGGCAACCCATGGTTGGTTGGGCCTGCAGGCGACGAATGAGATGAATAGTCGCGGAGCCAGGATCACCGCCGTGACAGATGGCAGTCCCGCCGCGGTGGCTGGAGTGCCTACCGGCGCACTGGTAACCAAAGTCGATGACCACATGATTGGAAACGCCGATGCGTTGGTCGCTGCGGCGCAGTCCGAGGCCCCCGGCGCCCAAATGCGCCTGAAATTCGTTGACCCTTCAGGCGATCAGCGGACCGTCCTGGTCACCCTCGGCACCGACCAGGGGCTGCGGTAGTCCACGGCGTCATCTTCCACGGCCGCGTGGTACACGGCCTCGGCGACGGTCGCCGACACGGTGCGCAGATCCCCTACATCCGTGAGCAGCGCGGTCCCCGTTAGTTCGGATTAGCTTGGTGGACAACCGCGTTGGCGGCAGCCTCAACCATCCGCGTGGTGATTCACGCGCCGCCCTCACGGAACCGCTGGTAGCACAGCTCCTCGGTGCCGAGAAAACCGAAGCCAAACGTGGTCATCCGGGTGAAGCCGGCCGGCACCGTGGCACCGTTAACATCGCTGGCGACCAGACCGTTGGTGAGCAGCCCGGCGACCGCTTGGTCGAGCTCGCCGGCAGTCATGCCAAGGCTGTTGCCCGAGGCCAACTTCACCGGCTCGGCCATTATTTTGTGGTGCGCCACTCCGGTGAGACAGGCGGTTCGCAGGGCCGCCGTCGGCGTGTCGAGTGGTAGACCGCGCTCGCGCTCCAGGTCGAGCACGTATCTCGACATCACGACCGACAATGCGGTGCCGTCGCCTTGCACTAGGACGAAGTCGTGTTCGTTGGCAGGCGCACCCATCTTCTGCAGGGCAGGTAGATCGACGACGACGGTGTTGGTCGCCGGGCAGTAGGACACTGGTGGGTTGGCCTGTGCGGCAGCGCAGTTCGCGCGATCTACCGACAGCGCTGGTGCCTGCTTGGGCGAGAAGACCTTTTCCAGGGTCTCCATCAGCATTGAGATCGTGTCCCTGTTGATCGCGACTTCTCCCGTCTCTGCTTCGCCGGTGGGATTGACCTGCACAGGCATCGGCAGGTCACCGCGGCGGTGCTTTATTTCGTCCACGTCGATCGCGGCGCACGCTGACGCATCGTGGACAAAGCCCATACCAAACGCACTGACCCGGTCCGCGGCTGTTCCATGGCCTTGCTCGCTCAGCTCCGTGTCCTCCGGAGTCTCTGGGTCGCGAATCGTGATCAGCCCTGCCAGAACGCGGTCGAGCCCATCGCCGGTGCTAACTGTGAAGCGGGGAGAGTGACCTTCGGCCACCCATCGCAGGTAAACCCCTGATAAGCAATCGGCTTGCTGCTCGGTGACGATAGTGGGTGTTTCTCTGTTGACCAGTCCGGCCATCTGTTGCACGGCGTGCGCGTACTCGTGGGCGATCAGCGCGGGGACGGACATATCCCCGAAGAAATGTTGCGCTGTCGGAACCAGGACGCCCCGGTCCCACGCCATCACCTTGTCATTACGGCAGTAGAAGGCGTTGACGAGGCGGTAGGTGCCTCGGCCGCAGATCCGCGGGCTGCCTAGGTCGTTGGAGTCGTAGGAAATCAGCTGGTGGATCGGGGTGAAAGTTCCTTTCAGGAAGTTGTTGTACGTCTGCTGCCAGAACTGTTCGATGTCGTTGATCGCCAGCAACGCCAGCTTGTCGGCGGCACCGCCGTCGGTGTTGTACACCCTGCCGGTCGGCGTGGGTGCATTCTCGCGGGGTCCGCTGGGACCGTCGGCCACGGGCAGCCCCCCGACACGGAAAGGGTTGTACAACATGGACTCTGCCCGCCCGTCGACAACGGTCGTACACCCGGCCACGACGAGAACCGCGCATGCCCATCCGAACGCCGCGGCCCGCACGGTGATCAACTTGGAGGACCTGCCCGGCGACCGACGCCGCCTCTCACCGCGATGCATTCGCCAACCTCATCTCGAACAGCGTGACGACGCGAATAACCGCCCACAACGAATCATCGCCAAAGTATCAGCAAACTAAATGGGCTTCATTGTTCGGCGGCACACCGAGGTGCGGTGGAAGTTGTTGCCGTGACTAATGACTGGGGAATCGGTCCCGTGAAACGCTCAGAGCATGATCAACGCCACCGCGAAACTGATGCTTGGTGTGGGGTGATCAACGATCGTGTGTGGATTTTTAGCCGCACCCTGGGATCCGCGCGCTTCGATATCAACGCGCAGTTCCGCTCTCTGTTATAAGGGAGGACGGCAGCATGTCGAGTAATGAAGGTTCGGTCCAAACACTGCAATCCCGAGACGAACCGACAGCTTCGGCCACGACGGCCAATTCGGCCAAGGCCGCAAACTGGTGGATCTGGGCACGCCTTGTCGCCGTTGTCGTATTGGTCGTATTGGCCCTTGCGGTGTTCTTCGGCGCCGGGTTCTTCACCGGCAGTCACCACGGTGGCGGTCATTACCAGGAGGATTATCTCGTGCCGGGAGAACAAGCCCCGGGAGAACAAACCCCTGCCCCTGGGGGCCACCAGTGCATTCGGACTTTTTGTCAGCCAGCGGGCATGGCCGGGCAGCACTGCTATCAGCATTGGGTGAATTGCCCGTAGGGGAGTCGCGGACCACCCATCGACATAATGCTGCCTACAGGATGCTTCGCCACTTAGGCGTCGTAGGAGTGGTTGGGCCGCTAGACCTTGGTGGCGGCCATGACCTCGTCGCGGAGGTCGCGATGCCGAAGTCATTGTCGCCGTTGGCCGAAAAGGTGACTCCTTGATCACACGGTTGGCCTTTCGCCGGTGCGGGCGCCAGGACCTCCAGATGCTTCTAAGGAACGTCGCCATCGTTGTACTCGCGGTGTGAATGTCATCGCGGACATTGCAATTGCGCCGTTGTTCACGGGCACCACGTAAGACCAGCGACGTTGTACGCATTGATAACGACAAGCGACGGCGGCTTCCAGCAGGCTCGAGTTGGCCACGTAGAGCAAAGTGGAGCAGGTGGAGTAACGACATGAACGGCCCCGCGCGGACCTACCATTGGCCGTCTCTGCTGGTTGACGAATGGACGGCCACCCGCGACACCCTGCATATGTGGACCCAGATCGTCGGCAAGATCCGCATGGTGCACATGCCGCTGATAAATCACTGGTGGCAGGTGACGTTGTATGTGAGTCCACGGGGATTGACCACCGGCGCAGTTCCATACCGGGATGCGGCGTTCGATGTGGAGTTCGATTTCGTCAGCCATGTGCTTGCGATCCGGCATAGTGATGGGGGCCAGAAGGCG
>Ga0209139_10001008_pt1 | contig 10251 bp, 8 predicted proteins | sample BogFormECP14_OM3_FD_188246 | JGI IMG/M metagenome (GOLD analysis project Ga0209139, IMG submission 188246) | Bog forest soil microbial communities from Calvert Island, British Columbia, Canada - ECP14_OM3 (SPAdes) (version 2) | ecosystem: Environmental > Aquatic > Freshwater > Wetlands > Bog ...
GAATCGCGAGGATTTCTGGCACCGTATACTTTTTCTCAGCCATAGTTAGTGTCCCCTAAATCCGGGCGCAGGGAAGAAATCCTGACGCTCAAGCAATTTAGATGCGGGTCAAGGCAAAAGGGTGCGGCAAGGTGCGAATACAATTGGCACAAAATCTTAGCGCGACAAGCTCATATTCTAGCACCACTAACCTCACTCCGCTATCTCATCCCTAAATGGCGTTTTTTCATACACATAGAATAGCCTGGGACGAAACTCCGATTGCTGGACGCCGGTTCCGGAGCATAGCCACGCGCACTCATGGTCATCGGCACCGGAGCACCTATACTTCAGGCTCGCGCGCGATTCAAGGCAAACTTCTTGCGCACAAATTCCTGTGCCTCTTCCTTAGTTGCAATCTGCCCTTCGAGTTGGGCATCTTCAACGGCCCTGAGTATTTCGCTAAACAGGGGTCCAGGTATATAGCCCATTTCGCTCAAATCAGTACCCGTTAGGACACGCTGTGGATGAACCTCCTGCGCGGGCGTCTCGGCCAAAAAGCGCTCAACGAACGCATACGCGTCTAGCTTGCGGTGGCTGGAGAGGCAGTCCAACCGGTGTAGCGCCATATGCTCTTCAAAGTGCGGCAGACGGACGAATCGTTTCAATGTGGAAGTCCGCATCTGATCCACAACGCCGAAGCGCATGTGGTTGGCGACGAGCGCAACAATCTGTTCGGTCTCTTCGTTAGAGAAGTGGCAGCGCCGGCAAATCGCTTCTGCCATGCGAACACCCACGTCGACGTGGTGATCGAAGCGAATGCGGTCGCCAGTTTGCGAAGCAGGTTTGTACGTCGGCGGCTTGCCGACGTCGTGAAGCAGCACGCCCCAGGCGAGCGTCGGCGAAGTTCCGGCAGGGAGGCCTTCAATCATCAGCAGCGTGTGAGTCCACACATCGCCTTCGGGATGATATTGCGGCGGCTGTGGCACGCCTTTCATCGCTGCAATTTCCGGAAGCACGATGGAGAGCAGCCAGGATTTTTCGAGCAGCTCGAAACCCGCCTTTGCCGCGCCCTCTGTTAGAAGCTTCGTAAGTTCTTCGCGGATGCGCTCCGTCGAAACGTCGGTGACCGCTCCGGCGTGGCGGCGGATCGAGGCGAATGTCCTGTGCTCAATCTCAAAACCAAATCGTGCCGCAAACCGGATGGCGCGCAGCACGCGCAGCTTGTCTTCACCAAATCGCCGGTCCGGCTCGCCAATCGCGCGGATGATGCCGGCCTGCAGATCCGCCTGGCCGGCGACAAAATCAAGAACCTCGCCGGTATCGTGGCGCATGAGCAGGCCATTGATCGTAAAATCGCGCCGCTGCACATCTTCTCCCGGCGTTTTTGAGTAGACCACGCGATCAGGATGCCTTCCGTCGGAGTAGCCCACATCGGACCGAAACGTTGCGACCTCCACCTTGAGGCCGTCGCGAGGGAGAAGCACAACCCCGAACTGCGCGCCAACGGCAATACTCTCCGGAAACAATGCCATGACTTGCTCGGGCGTGGCGTCGGTCGTTACGTCGTAGTCGGCGGGATCGCGGCTCAGCAGAAGGTCGCGCACACAGCCGCCGACAAGCAGCGCCTGGTAGCCGCTACGCTGCAACGTGTCGCAGATCGAGTTGGCAAGTTCGCGCGGCGTCATGCAGCGATTATGCGACACCTGTGCCGGCAAGGCGAATCCCGCATAGGCCTTAGTCTCTGGTGAAACTTCCGCGAAGGATTACTTGGTGCGGAAAACCAGACAGGTGATGTCGTCGGACTGGCGCGTCAAGCCGACGAAGTCGTCGACGCGCTTCATCAGGAATTGCAGCGATTCCGCCGCGGCCCAATCGGGCAATGCGCTGATAGCCCCGAGCCACCGTTCGTTGCCAAACTCCTCGTTTCTTTCGTTGAACGCTTCCACCACGCCGTCGGTATAAAAAATCAGCGCGTCGCCGGACTTTAACTCAAGAGCGGCCGTCTCGTAGACGGCGGTCGTATCGATTCCCAGCGGCAGGCCGCCAACTTCCAGTTTTTCAATCGCTCCATTGGCGCGCCGAAGGATCGGCGGATTGTGTCCCGCATTCACATAGACGAGCTGCCGTGTGGCGGGCTCGTATTCGGCAAACACGGCCGTTGTAAAGCGCCGCCCATCGAGGCTGTGCGCGCTGGCATAGCGGTTCAGCCGCAAAACAAGATCGCCGAGTGAAGCGCCTTCGCCTGCGATCGTGCGCAAGCTCGCCTGCAACGTGGCCATCAGCAGTGCGGCGGGAATACTTTTTCCCGCCACGTCGGCAATCACCAGCATGGCCTTTCCATGTTCTTCGGCGGTCGCCGTCGGATAAAACGCATCGTAGTAATCGCCTGCAACCGAATTCTGTGGACGCGACGCGAAAGCAATGTCCGCTCCGGCCACTTCCGGCGGCTTCGATGGAACAAGCCACGTCTGAATTTCCCGCGCGATCTCCAGATCGCGCTTCATGGTCACTTTGTCCGCCAATTCGAGCGACAACAAGAGGATCAGAAGCAGTGTGGCGAGAAAATAATAAAAAGTGTAATCCCCGTTGACGCCGCCGTTCAACCGCAAAATGGCGACCACCAGGAACACAAACGCAACCAGGAACAGAATCCGGCGCGCGGGCGACAGCTTCATCATCATCGCCCAAAAGAGCGCTTTGGAAATTCGATACCAGCGACGCGGGCCCCTGTGGCTTTCGTATTGCGTCGCGTCGGTCTCTTTTATGTAGAAGCCGTAACTCGAACGCGCATCGGCCGTAAACTGCGACCACAGTTCATCGACGCGGCGGCCCTCGCTAATACGGTGCCAGAATCCGATCAGTCGACCGCCAGAGCGTGGCTGCGTTGCAGGGCCAGAGGGAGGCGTTACGGGACTCATGTCAGAAGTATAGGGCATTCGCTTCCGTAGGGTCGCCCTTCTGCTTGCCCGCGCCAGCGGGAGGGTGACCGCTTGAGAGTCACTCCCGAAGCTGGCGGATTGAACTCTGCTGTCGAGGGGCGAGGGGCATTGCGCCCGCGAAGAATTTTCTTACGCCGACGCTTGCGACTGTAGGGACGCAGCATGCTGCGCCCCAGCTCGGCGAGATCGATCTGTTATGACCACTCTTCCGCTATTCCTCACGATCGTTTTTCGACCCATCCGCCCGCAGCGAACCGCCAAACTGCACTTTTCCAAATCCAAAACGATCGCGCAGCTTATCGGTCGCTTTGGTTAACTTCTCCAGCCGTTCACGGCGCTCCGCTTCGAGAAGATCAAGCTGCTCTCCGCCATGCGTAAGCCCACTCAAAGCAACGCCGAGCAAGCGTATTTTGCGTTTCATGTCGCGATGCTCGGCAAACAACTTCTGAATCACGTGGAAAATATCCGTATCAAGCCGAGTCGGTTCCGAGAGCGTCTTCGCGCGCGTATACGTGTCGAAACCCGTATAGCGGATCGTCAATGTGAGCGTGCGCGTGGCGAGCCCCGCTTCGCGCAGCCGTTTGCAGGCTTTCTGCGAGAGGTGGCTCAGCATGGCGTGCAGCGCCTCATCGTCGTTCGTGTCCTCGCCAAACGTGTGATTGTGCGAAATGGATTTTGGCTCCGCATCAATCACAAATTCGTAGGAATCGCCGCCGCGCGCTTTGCGATAAAGCGCATCGCCCCACTGCCCAAAGATTTTGTCTAGTTTCTCGTGTTGTACCGCTGCAAGTTGCTCAACCGTTTCAATCCCAAGGGCGCGCAACGCCCGCTCCGTCACTTCGCCGATCCCCGGAATTTTTCGCACAGAAAGCGGCGCAAGGAATCGCGCTTCCTGCCCCGGCGTAACCCAAACTAAACCGCGCGGCTTGCCTTGCTCCGATGCGACTTTGGCGACGAGACGCGTGGTGGCTAGACCACCGGAGCAAGGGAGCTCTGTTGTACGCGTAATAGTCCGAAGAAGTTTGTCGGCCGCGGCGAGTGGCGGCCCGTGCAACCGCTCCGTTCCCGCTAAATCGAGATAAGCTTCATCAATCGAGACCATCTCCACGATCGGAGAAAACTTTGCGAGAATCGTAGCGACGCGGTCGCTCCACTCCCCATATTTTGCGTGATGGCCATCGAGAAAAACCGCATGCGGACAAAGTTTTCCAGCCGTTCGCAGCGGCATAGCAGAATGCACACCAAACTTGCGCGCTTCGTAACTCGCCGCCGTAACCACCCCGCGTTGATTCGGCCCACCGCCCACAATGACGGCTTTGCCGCGCAGCTCCGGCCGCTCCAGCAATTCCACCGAAACAAAAAACGCGTCCATGTCCACATGCAAAATAGACGCAACCGCATTGGCCGCCTGCTCCTCCAGCGGCCCATGCTTAGCCCGAAAACGCGCCATCTCCGGCATGCCACTACCCTACGCCCCCGATTCGATCTTCGCCACAACTTCGCCGTTGCTCAAATACGTTCGGCGGCGATGACGCGGTCGATTCCGGCCAAGTCTTTGGTTACGGCGACGTTTGCCCAGTTAAGCGGCTCAAGCAGTGGTTGGACGGCCGGGAGACTGTTGTGGCCGAGTTCGAGGACCAGGAGGCCGCCGCGCATGACAGTTCTGGCGGCTTGCGCGATCAGGTCGGCGTAGAGTTCGTAACCTTCTTCGCCGCCGTAGAGCGCGAGTTCGGGCTCGTAGTCGCGGACTTCGCGCATGAGCGTGTCCTTTTCCTTGCGGCCGACGTAAGGCGGATTGCTTACGATGAGGTCGTACTTTCCGGCCAATCCTGCGAGCAGGTTCCGTTCCAAGAAGGCCACGCGGTCGGCGACGTTATGACGGGCGGCATTTCGCTTCGCGAGCGTCAGAGCGGCAGGGGAAACGTCCGTCGCGGTGACTTGCGCGCTGGGCAGCTCTTTGGCTAGCGCAATGGCGATGCAGCCGGAGCCGGTGCCCACGTCAACGATGTGCAGACCTTCGCCGGTGAGGGTTTGCTTGCGTCCGGCGCGAATTTCGCGGACGGCGAGACGATCGAGGGCCACTTCGATGACGTGTTCGGTTTCGGGGCGCGGAATCAGGACATCGGGCGTGACTTCAAACTCCAAGCCCCAGAATTCTTGTTTCCCGGTGATGTACTGCGTTGGTTCGCCTCCGGCCCGGCGCAGAATGAGCGAAAGGAAGCGATGCGCCTCGAGTCCCGGCACGACTTCCTCGGGATGCGCATACAGCCAAGCGCGATCCCGGCCGAGGACATGGAGGAGTAACAACTCGGCCGCCAGAGTGTACGAGGGAATATTTGCATCTCGCAGTTCCGCGATGCCGCGTTTGAGCGCGGTGCGGACGTCGACGCGCTCCGGGTCCGCGATCACCGGAATGCCTGGGACAGAAGACGCAGCCGGAAAGAATTGCGCATGGCTGAATTCGTCAGGGGATGCTCAGGCGCCCGCTAGTTCCGCTTCGAGGCGCTCGGCTTCATAGTGGCTGACGAGGGCGTCGACTAGCTGGTTGAGTTTGCCGTCCATGACGTCGGTTAATTGGTGGAGTGTCAGGCCGATGCGGTGATCGGTCACGCGGTTCTGCGGAAAGTTGTACGTGCGGATTTTCTCGGAGCGATCGCCGGTTCCGATTTGACCGCGTCGTTCGGCGCCGATGGCGGCTTGTTGTTTTTCCAATTCCATTTCGTAGAGGCGCGTGCGGAGAACGCGCATGGCTTTGGCGCGATTTTTGATTTGCGATTTTTCGTCCTGCTGCGAGACGACCAGGCCGCTGGGGATGTGCGTGATGCGCACGGCGGAATAGGTAGTGTTCACGGACTGGCCACCAGGTCCGGAAGAGCAGAACGTATCGACGCGCAAATCCTTGGCTTCGATTTTGATGTCGATGTCGTCGGCTTCCGGCAGGACCGCGACCGTGGCAGCGGAAGTGTGGATGCGGCCTTGGGTTTCCGTCGCGGGGACGCGTTGGACGCGGTGCACGCCGCTTTCGTACTTCAGCTTGGAATAGACTTTGTGGCCCTGAATCGCGGCGACGATTTCCTTGACGCCGCCGAGATTGGATGGCGAGCTTTCGAGGACTTCCACTTTCCAGCCGAGCGTTTCAGCGTAGCGCGAATACATGCGGAAGAGTTCGCCGGCGAAGAGGGCGGCTTCGTCACCGCCGGTGCCGGCACGAATCTCGACGATGACGCTCTTCTCGTCGTTAGGATCTTTCGGGAGGAGGAGCAGCTTCAGTTCGCGTTCGACGATTTCCTTGCGCGCGACGAGTTGTTTCTCTTCGTCGAGAGCCATTTGCTTCATCTCGGCGTCTTCGTTTTCGAGGACCATCTGGTGCGCGCCAGCGAGATCTTTTTCGACTTGCTTGAACTGGCGATGCTTCGCGACGATTTCCTCGAGTTCGGCGTGCTGCTTGGCGACTTTCTGAAAACGCGCAGAGTCCGACGCGATTTCCGCCGTCGAGAGCTGCTGCGTCAGTTCGTCGTAGCGCGCGCCCAGCTGATCCAATTTGTCTGACAACGTCATTACGGCCATGGCAAAACCTCGCAAAGAAATGACTGGTAATTCGTGACTAGTGACTGGCAAAAGAACTGCGTGCTCGCGGGCGCGAACTCGGCGGGATCAGCTAATAGAATGCGGCGTACATCGATTTGCTCTGAACCAAGAATAGCGCTTAGCGGTGAATCACGCAATTGAATGCGTGAGGCTCGCTACTTGGAATGGATCATACGAATAACGTGGCCATCTGTACTGGATATCTTGACCTCCGCTGTGCCGCCCGCGCATTGTGATGTGGTACCGCCTTTGCCGTCGGGGCAATGGAGAGTTCCGCTCACCGTCCAAATACCATTCTCTAGCGTCGCTGTGAAAGGTTCTTCGGACTTGATTTGCGTCTTGCCATAAGCCGGAATTAGCGCCTCTTCGGCTATTTTTACAGCAGTAGCCGAATCCGGGACAGTCCCTCTTGGGTGCTTGTCAGCTCCTCCGACAGATACAGGAGCCAAGAGCGTCATGCAGCAGAAGGCGGTGAGAAGTCTCATGCCGAGCCTCCGAGAAGAGGTTACCAGAGCGAATGCTCCGTATATATCTGGTTCGTTGGATAAATCTAGTTCCCACGCGGTTGCTCCGTTGTGACGCGCTGTACTACGATGCCTAGCGATGAGCGAACCGGTTCGATCTATCCTGCACGCCAGCGATTCGCCGGCGCGAGAAGTCGGCGCCGAAAGCGATCTCGGCTTTCTTTGGGATTTTTGGTATCCGGCGGTTCGGAGCAGCGAGGTTACCGGGAGGCGGCTGGCCACGGCGACGCTGCTGGAGGTCCCGCTTGTGCTGGGACGGACTTCGAAGGGAAAGGCGTTTGCTATGCGGGATTCGTGTCCGCATCGCGGCATTCCGCTTTCGCATGGGCGGTTTGACGGGACGACCGTTGAGTGCAGTTATCACGGTTGGCGGTTTGACGCTTGCAGTGGGCAGTGTGTTGAGATTCCCTCCTTGACTAGCCAGGACAAGCTCAAAGTCGAGCGCATATTTGCCGGGCATTATCCCTGCGAAGAGCGCGACGGATACATTTGGGTTTACATGATGTCGGGTCGGCCGATCGCGTCTGGCGCCTTCCAGCTTGATGAGGGCGATCGATCGCAGGGAGGGGCAAGCCCCTCCCCTACAAAGAACTTGGCATCGAGCACCCCTGCGGCTCCCAAGCTGAGCGTTTTCAGCGAGAAGTATCGGCTCACGCATCTTGCTTGCGAGCTGCCGTCGCATGTCGATCAAGGGATTATCGGCTTGATGGACCCGGCGCATGGGCCGTTTGTGCATCAGTCGTGGTACTGGCGCAGCCGGCACAGCATTCACGAGAAGGAGAAGAAGTTTGAGCCGATTCCGAATGGGTTTCGGATGAGTCCGCATTCGCCTAGCTCGAACAGTGCGCCTTACCGGCTGTTGCAGAGGTATACCGGCGAGCCGGTAACTACGACTATCGACTTTGTTTTGCCCAACATGCGGACCGAGGAGATTCGGAGCGGGAAGCTGTGGTTTTCGAGCCGTGCGGCGGTTACGCCGGTGCGACGGGACCTTTGCCGGATTGATTTTGTGGCGGCGTGGAATTTGCTTCTGCCTGTCTGGATTTTCCGGATCTTTGCGGAGAAGTTTTTGCGGCAGGATCAGGAGACAATGATTTTGCAGGCTGAGGGGTTGAAGCATAACCCTCGGCTCATGTTGATTGATGACGCCGACAGACCGGCCAAGTGGTATTTCGGGTTGAAGGCGAACCTGCTGGAGTCGCGACGGATGGGGACGACGATGAAGCATCCTATGGATGGGCCGGTGACGCTGCACTGGCGATCGTAGAGAAGTTAGAGGAGATTGGTTAACATAACCGGCACTCCCTCCCCTTTTTTGCATAAGTGTTCATTCTAAAGATAGTTAAAGTCTCTTGTTTCGATACACTTTCGCAAGTGTTCGTTCTAAAGGGATTAGCGATCCGTGTGTTTGAGTGGGCTCGGGAAACGCTGCCAGAACGCGACGAGCGGCGGAAAGTCGGAGCGCGGCGCCGAAAATCGGGGAGAGACGGAAAGGAACCGAGAGGGAGACGTGGCGGAGGGTCGATGAGAAGCAGGACCTGGGACGACGGAAGAGCAAGATGATACCGCCTATCTCCTCCGCGCTTAACAACGCAACAATTATAACATATCGGTACCTATTGTCAAGTATTAATTATAAATCGTTGAAATAGAAAGGGTTGCGTGACGAGCGGGCTGCCGTGGCCCACGGGAAAACGCACGAATCCTCGTTTGAAGAGTCGTCAGTTTGTGCGGCTGCGCCGTGGTTAGCGCAATGTCTGCAGTTCATGGGTGGCGCTCCTTCGGCTGACTAGATACGGCGGGGGGTGTTGGGGAAGTCGAGCCAGACTTTTACGCCACAGAAGTGGGAGCCTTCGGTGCAGATGGGCGTGGTGATGTTGGCGCGTAGGTGGCAGGGGGGGCCGATGTATTTGGCGAGTTGGGGGTGGACTTCGCGGAGTTGGGCTACTTCGTCCATGCTGGCAGCGTAGATTTCTTCCTGAGCGTTGAAGCAGGTACGCATGGTCCATTTGTGGAGGAGATGGAGGAGTGAACCGGACTCGACTAGGCGGATGGATTTGGCGTTGGGGAGGAGATAGAGCGCGATTTCGGGAGAGACGCCGCGATCGATGAGTTGGTTTTTGGCGGACCAGGCGTCTTGCATGGCGCGGTCGTAGAGTTCTTTGGCGCGGGGATTTTGCGCCAGAAGGACGGGAGTGATGAAATCGGGTTCGCGGGTGTCGGCTAGCGTGAGCAGGGGGCGGGAGCCGGGGACCATGCGGTGGCGCTGGTCCTGGGAGTCGGCGGTGTGGCTGATTTTTTTGGCGAAGGTGTAGTTGGCGTGCTGGAGAGCTCGCATCATGGGGGCATGGACGCCGACATTGAGAGTTTCCAGGCGGTAGACGTTGCGTGCGGGGTTTAGGAGGCGGTCGATCGCTTCCGCGTCGTTGCATTGCGATTCGGTGAGGCCGAGGACGGCGCGGTAGGAATCGGACATGACGCGGACGGCGTTGGGCGAGTGGTCGACGAGTTTCGAGGTTTTTCCCTCCAGCTTTGCGTCGAATTCGCTGGCGAATTGCTCGCCGTGGGAGAGACGGGGCTCCGTCGATTTGAGTTCGGGAATTTCTTCCAGTGGTTCTGTGCCAAAACGATCGAAAAATTGCGGATCGATTTTCTTGATTTCTTCGACCATGGCGCCGATGACGGCGCGGGATTCGCTGGGCGTATCCGTCGCGGCGCTCATGCGCCAGAGGCGATGCAGGACGATGCCGGAGACGGTGTGCACCATCGTAGTGAACGCGGCGAGGGGGAGGACGTATCGGGCGATTTCGATGGAGCGCTTCTCGGCGGAACGGTCGATTTTTTGGACGTGCTTGGGATTGGAGTTGCGGCCTACGTGCCAGATGTCGGCGAGAATGGCGCGGGTGTCAGCGACGAGGAGAGTCGAAAGTTCGCGGTAATAATTCCAGGCGCGGGCGATGGCTTGTTCGTAGATTTGTTTTGCGGATTCGTTGAAGTAGAGGTCAACGGAGGGGACGTAAGCCTGGACACGGTCCATGCGGACGTAACGCTGGCTTTGCTGCTCGGAATTGTAGAACGGGTGGGCGTGGAGGAAGGACCAGACGAAATGGCGACTGACATTTTCGAGGCCGAATTCGAAGTGGGCGTGCTGGAAAACGGTGTGGTGGCCGCTGTGAAAGGTTGCCGCGCCGATGTTGAGGCGCTGCTTGTCGGTGATT
>Ga0209139_10001009_pt1 | contig 10238 bp, 6 predicted proteins | sample BogFormECP14_OM3_FD_188246 | JGI IMG/M metagenome (GOLD analysis project Ga0209139, IMG submission 188246) | Bog forest soil microbial communities from Calvert Island, British Columbia, Canada - ECP14_OM3 (SPAdes) (version 2) | ecosystem: Environmental > Aquatic > Freshwater > Wetlands > Bog ...
GGTCCTTCGTGAGGTGGCCGGCGATTTGTTGTTCCATACTGTTGCCGGGATATGGGGTGTTGGCGGTCAGGCACTCATGCAGCACACAAGCCAGCGCATAGATGTCGGAGCGGGCATCGGCAATTCCATCGCTGAAGCGTTCGGGGGCCATGTAGGCGAGGGTGCCCATGATCATGCCGGTGCTGGTCAGTTTGGTGGCCGTCGCACCACGCGCGACGCCGAAGTCGATCAGGTAGACGAAGTCCTGCCCAGTCACCAGCGCGTTAGAGGGTTTGATGTCGCGGTGCACGAGTCCGGCGCGGTGCGCGGCATCGAGCGCAGTGGCCAGTTGCTCGACAATGTGCACGGCGCGGCCGGGATCCATTGGGCCGTCGCGTTCCAGCAGACCCTGGAGGTCGGTGCCCTCGATGATCGGCATCACCAGATACAGCTGGCCGTCGACGTTGCCGGTGTCGTAGATGGGGATGATGTGCGGCTCGGTCAACCGGGCTGCGGTGTGCGCTTCACGGCGAAATCGCTCCCGATAAGCCGGGTCGGTGCCGAGTTCGGCGGGCAATAATTTGAGGGCGACGTCGCGGTCGATCGTGGTGTCGTGGGCCCGATACACCTTGCCCATGCCGCCCTCGCCGATCAGCGACAGCAGCCGGTACCGCCCAAACACCACCTCATCCACCGGTCCAGCCCTCCCACATATCCCGGTCGGAGATGCTACCGACCCGCCATCGCGCTCACGTCGTTTAGCAGCCAGGTCGGCTTGGTCGCTCTGATCTGGGCGCCGTTGCTGGGATCGTTGACCTGGGCCCACGCCAAAGTGGAGTCATCGAGCATGAAGATATCCTGGCTGCCAGCCGGCAGGTTTTCGTCATGGCCCATTACGGTCACTTGGCCCGCCCGCCCACCCATTCGTTTGGAAAGCCAGCAGTAAGTCGCCGGAGGGAAATGGTCGGCCGGAAAGGAATTTCGGTGCGGAAGGTAGTTGCGGTTGCCGCGCCAACTACATTCGCTGCTGGCTGCGCCGCGAATCCGCGCGCACGCCGACGTTTGGTGGGCATCTTGGAGTTGCACGAGCTAGTGATGCGCGCCTGTGGCTATAAGTTGAGACTCGGCGATACTCAAACAATGTTCGAGCTGATCAATTGACCAGCTTTTTGACGTGTCGCCTTGGTCGGGATGGCTTCGAGCGGAGATGAGCAAGACCATGGCGGCGACGCTGGCAGCCAGGCTCAACCGATCGAGGCGCTGCTCGACATGATCCGCGCGCACGCCGACGTTTGGGGTAACGACTTCAAGGTATGGACGCAGTAAGCCTGTTGTCGAAAAGTTCTGGCTCGCAACAGGTCTCCCAGGTCCGCGACATTAAAAACGCTGCGCGGTTAGCGGCAGCTCCAGCTGCGGCGACTCATCGACAGTCGCCGTGCGTGGTCGCAGATACCCAGCACCGGGGTTTGGCCAAAAGCCCCTCCAAGAATTCTGCAAGGTGCCCACCGCAACCTTTGCGCTACGTGGCAGCAGCCAGGAGCAGGAAAGAAACGGTCGGCCAGAAAGGAATTTTGATGAAGAAGATATTGGTGGTAAGCGCATTAGCCACGCTGGCCGCCGGCTGCGCCCAACACGCCGCACCGCCGCAGCCGGACGTCACCCGTAGCACTCAGATCCCGGCGGTCACGGATTCACCGGCGCCGGCCGCGGCTCCGATGCCACGTGACCTTTCGGGCGCCGGCATCACGTTGTCGGCTAACTATCCGACCCAGGATCAGGTGTTCACCAACATCGTGAACGGGACGGTTCCGGCCCACTGGGCGCCGGGCGCATTGCATAGCGTGACGGGACGCCTGGTTCAGGTGAACGCTGAGTTCGACGTGTCAGCAACCCAGGTGACGGAAACATTTCTGATGAATGCACGCTTAGGGACGGGTACGTTCAATGGCCCCGTCTACAAGTTCCAGGGGGCACCAAAGATCGCGAACGTCACGTTCGACCAGCAACAAAGTGCTCCGGGAGTGGCGCCGACCAGTATCTCCTTCACCAATGACTCGATCAGCGTGAACGACAGCGGAGTCTCGGTGACCAACGGCGCCAAGCAGGTCCTCGACGTGACATTCACGCAGTAGAGAGAGGGTCGACAATGATCAAGACACGCACTCGCGCAACGAATTTGCCCACTCGGTGGTCCCTACCTATCGCGGCCGCGATCGTGGTTGCTGCGGGCGCCGGCGTCACAGCGTCCGCGCCAGTAGCCGACGCACAACCTCCAGGTACCCTCTGCGGTCACGTGGCGAACAGCATGGGGACCTTTCTACCCGTGATTGTGCTCAACGGTAATCCCGACTGTGTCGACGCGGTTCATGCTGCGTCGGACTATTTGACTGGACCACATCCCGCTGATGGCGGCACGCTTCAGCTCGAGAACGTTGACGGTTGGAAGTGTTACGCACCTTTGCTTCCCGGGCGCTCGCACGCCGACTCGTATCTGGAATGTGACGGTGATGGCGGCGCGGTCAAGATGGGAAACTGAGGGAACCGCTGCGTCGAGTTTATTCGAACGGCGACAAGGAGATTCAGCATGGCCAAAGTAAAGTTGATCCCGCTCGAGGTGCTGCTGGGCAACCCGGAACGGGCCAGAGCACAGATCTCGCCGGACGGAAAGCGATTGTCCTACGTGGCACCGCTGGACGGTGTGCTCAACATATTTGTCGGTGACGTCGGAGCGGGTAACGAGCAGCCGGTGACCCGCGATGTCGGCCGCGGGATCCAGGGATACCTGTGGGCGCAGGACAACCGCCATCTCATGTATGTGCGGGATAAGGACGGTAGCGAGAACTTCCGGTTGTACGACGTCGACTTGGAGTCCGGGGCCGAGCGCGACCTGACCCCGCTCGACGATGTGCAGTGTCGGCTGATCGCCCACCGTAAAAGGTTTCCCAATGATGTGCTGGTCGGCCTCAACAAGGACAATCCGCAACTGCACGACGTGTATCGGCTGGATTTGACGACGGGTGTGCTTGAGAAGGTCGTCGAGAATCCCGGCTTCCTCAGTTGGGTGGTCGACTACGATCTCCAGGTCCGCGGTGCCGTGGCGCCGACGCCGGACGGCGGCATGGTGCTTATGGTGCGCGATGACGGGTGGTCCGACTGGCGGCCGCTTCTGGAAGTACCTCCGGAGGACGCAGAAACGACTGGGCCGCTGGGTTTTACGAAGGACGGCTCAGGGATCTACCTCCAGACGTCTGTCGGCTCGAACACCGGACGAGTAGTGAAGATGGAGATTGCGACCGGCGCCGTCGAGGTAATCGCCGAAGATCCGAACTACGACATCACCGGCGCAATCATGAACCCGGACACCCGCGACATCGATGGCGTGATCGTGTACGGAGATCGGTTGCAGTACCGCATCTTCGACGACTCGATGCGCGCCGACGTCGAGGCGCTGCAGGAGCTCAATCCCGGCGACCTGGTGATCAGCGGCCGCGACAACGACGATTCAACTTGGCTGGTTGCGTTCGACAGCGACTCAGGGCCATTGAAGTTCTACACCTGGAACCGTGCCGACAAGACCGCGACGTTCTTGTTCGACCATCGGCCCGAGTTGAACGAGTACCCGCTGGTGCCGATGGAGCCCTTCACCTTCACGGCACGCGACGGATTGCGGATCCATGGCTACCTCACGCTCCCTGCACAAGTCCAGCAAGTTCATCTTCCCGCAGTGCTGGTCGTGCACGGCGGCCCGTGGACGCGCGACGGCTGGGGGCTCGACCCCGAGGCGCAGTGGCTGGCGAACCGGGGCTATGCGTGTGTGCACGTGAATTTCCGCGGCTCCAGCGGCTACGGCAAGGACTTCCTCAACGCGGGTAACCACGAATGGGGTGCCAAGATGCATGACGATCTGCTCGATGCCATCAATTACCTTGTTGCACAAGGTGTGATAGATCGCAGCCGAGTGGGGATATACGGCGGATCCTACGGCGGGTATGCCGCGTTGATCGGTGCGACCTTCACACCTGATGTCTTCAAGTGCGCGATCTCGATGGTCGGCCCGTCCAACTTGAACACGCTCATCGACTCATTCCCCGAGTATTGGAAGCCGATGATCGCGACGTGGCACAAACGGGTCGGTGAAGACCGGGACTTTTTGTGGTCGCGTTCACCGCTGTCGCGGGTTGACGACATCGCGATTCCGATACTCATCGCCCAGGGTGAGAACGACCCGCGGGTGAGGCGCGCCGAATCCGAGCAGATCGTCGCGGCCATGGCTGAACGCGGAGTCGAGCACGAGTACGCGATGTACGAGAACGAGGGGCATGGTCTGGTCAAGCCCGAGAATCGCCTCGACTTCTATCACCGGGCCGACCGATTCCTGGCCAAACATCTCGGCGGCCGAGCTGAGTGAACCGGTCGTCAATAGTCCTGTTTGCTCGTACGTCAGCTACAGCCCCGACGGTATCGGCACGATGAGCTTCGACTACTGACGAGCGGTCTCGGCGTCGCAGAAGAGCCGAGTTCGACCCGGACTATTCGTGCGCGGACCGTGATAACCCGCTGATTGGCAGTTCCTGGGATATCGTACTTAGAGCTTGCGGTGGCTTCGTGTAGGAGGCTTTGAGTGCAACGCGCGGTGGTCGGAACGCGTCTCAGGTTCGGTCTGTTGGGACCGCTGCTGCTGACGGTGGCCGGTGCACCTGTCCCGTTGGGTACACCGAAACAGCGGGCTATATTCGCGATGCTGTTAATCAACCGCAATCGTGCCATTGGCACAGAGTCCTTGATCGATGCGGCCTGGGACCAGTCGCCGGTGTCGGCAGCACGCACCAGCATCCACTCTTACGTGTCCAATCTGAGGCGAATCCTCGCCAGCGCCGGCGCTGATCCCTCTCAGGTGTTGGCCAGCGCTCCGCCGGGTTATCGACTCAGCATCGCTGATGGCGAGTGCGATATGGATCGCTTCATCGCCGAGAAGACCGCGGGAATGCAGGCCGCCGCAGCAGAACGATTCGATCAGGCCAGCGCCCACTTTTCGGCCGCGCTGGACGAGTGGCGTGGGCCGGCACTTGACGACTTGAGCAATTTTGCCTTTGTCGAGCCGTTTGCCACCGCGCTGACCGAGGACTACATGTTGGTCCAGATCGCCCGTGCGGAAGCCGAAATCGCGTGCGGACGCGCTGGCGCCATAATCGGAGAACTCGAATCACTGGCAGCCAAGCATCCCTATCGTGAACCGCTGTGGGCCAAGCTGATTACTGCCTACTACGTAGCCGAACGTCAGTCCGACGCCTTGGACGCCTATCGGCGACTCAAAGCAGTGCTGTCCGACGAGCTGGGTATCGACCCCAGCCCCTCGCTTAGCGTCCTGCACGAGCGAATCCTGCGCCAGGAGCCCCTCGACGCCAAAAGGGTCGCCAAGACCACTGCCAGGCGCTCAATGTCCGCCGCGCACACCTTGTCCACCCGCCAGTCCGTTGTCGCGGGATTGCGCGATGTCAGCGGGCGGCACTATCCGCTGCAGGCGACGGCCACCCGGATAGGTCGCCTGCCGGACAATGACATAGTCCTGGACGACGACAACGTGAGCAGGCACCACGCGGTAATCATCGACACCGGCGGAAGTTTCGTGATTACCGATTTGAGATCGCTCAACGGGGTGGAAGTGCAACACCAGCGGCTACGTCCCAGTGTCACCCTGGCCGACGGCGATCTCATCGGCATCTGCGGTCACGAGTTCACCTTCGAAATTCAACGGCGCTGAGCTGCAACGTTTTTTCGGCCTGAGTCGATCCCTGGCGATGCCTCCCGGTTGAGTTCGCATTCACCGGGGCCTCGCACCATCCATCGCGCCAAGAATCTTCCAAGCCGTAGGCCGCAACCTGTCTGGAGCCGGCCGCAAGGACCGGCCGTAGCGACCCACTTAGGTATTCCGACCCGGACATGTTCCGGAGACAGGTAAAGGCGATCATGGCGTCACAACCACAGCCGGCTGGCTGGTACCCCGACCCCACTGGCAATGTCGGTCAAAAGTATTGGGACGGCAAGGGATGGGAGCAGCGCCAAGACTTGGCCCCCAGGCCTGGGGTGCAGTTTCCCGAAGCTCGGGCATCCGTTAGTTACGACCCTCAGCAATCGCCGGACAATAGGCACCTGTACAAGAACCCAGTCCTCTACGCGATTGGTGGTCTCTTTTTCCCGCCGCTGGTCCTTTTCCTCATGGGAGGCAACAGGATTACCTGCGCCTGGATCCTAGGTCTGTGGGTTCTCTTCTGGATGACGGTCTGGTTCTTGGGTATCGGAGCAATTTTCGCGATTGCCGCCGACATTTGGTCGGTGACGGCCTGTTATCAGGAGGCCGTCAAGTGGAACAAAGCCCTCGGCCTTGCTTAGAGCGTCGGAGTCAGCGCGGATTCGGCCCATTGACCGCCCGTCTCAGCGCGCAGGTTTTGCATATTCGGAGCCACGCCTCCTTATGATGTTATTCCGATGACCTCTTCGCGGTCTCGTTTTTCGGCCCGCGACGGTACTGGCTCGGCCTATCGTGTTCTGAACGGCAGTTTGGCCGGGAGGCTAACTTGGAGGGCACACCGTTCGGGCGCTATCAGTTGCTCGAGTTGTTGGGCCGGGGCGGCATGGGCGAAGTGTGGCGCGCCTACGACACCGGCACTGAGCGTGTTGTTGCCCTGAAGCTTTTGTCTGCGAATGTCGCGGACGACGGCGTTTTCCAGGAACGCTTCCGGCGGGAGGCCCGGTCCGCAGCAGGACTCGACGAACCCCACGTCGTCCCGATTCACGATTTCGGAGAGATCGACGGACGCCTGTTTGTCAGCATGCGGCTGATCAAGGGCCACAATTTGGATGACCTCCTCGAGGACGGCCCGCTGCCGCCCGATCGTGCAGTAGGAATCATTGAGCAGATCGCCTCCGCGCTGCACGCGGCCCACGAAATTGGTCTGGTCCATCGCGACGTGAAACCATCCAATATCCTTGTGGCACAAGATGATTTTGCCTACCTCATCGACTTCGGTATCGCACGGGCCACCGAGGATAATGCGTTGACGGACACCGGAGTTCCGATAGGCACCTGGGCGTACATGGCGCCCGAGCGATTTCAAGGCGGAGTCCCAGACGCACGCACAGACATCTATGCCCTGGCGTGTGTGCTCTTCGAGGCGCTGACCGGCGAGCTGCCCTTTGCGGCCAACACCCTGGAACAGATTGTCGTCGCTCACATGCTGCAACCGCCCCTGCAGCCGTCAGAGCTACAGGCCAGGGTTCCAGCGGCGATGGACCAGGTCATCGCCACCGCCATGGCCAAAGAACCCGGCCAGCGATACGCCACAACGAAGGACCTCGCCAGTGCGGCGCGCGGGGCGCTGACAAACTCCGTTCGATCTGCGGCATCGCCGCGGATCACTGCACTGTCTACGCCTTCCATCACGCATGCCACTCAAACCGCTGAGTACAAACAGGTGACGGTGCTGTTCGCCGACATGGTGCACTCGATGGACATTGCCGCCAGCGTCGGCGCTGAGCGCCTGCGCGAAATCATGGTTGAACTTGTCAACCGCTGCGCGACGGTGGTGCAGCACTTCGGCGGCACGGTCGACAGAGTCACCGGTAGCGGGATCATGGCGGTGTTCGGTGCGCCTGTCACTTTGGAGGACCACGCTATGCGTGCCTGTTTGGCGGCGTTGGGCATTCAGGAAGACGTCAAGCAGCTCGGCGTCGACGTCAGAGAGCTCGATTGCGTTGATCTTCAAGTTTGCGTTGGGCTGAACTCCGGTCAAGTGGTCGCCGGTGACATCGGCTCGGGGCCCTTTGCCTACACCGCTATCGGTGAGGACGTCTGGATGGCTCAGCGAATGCAGGCTGCTGCTCCGGCCGGTGAAGTGCTGCTCAGTACGTCGACCGCCCGATTGGTTCATGCCGCAGCGGTTCTCGGCCAGCCCGAGTTGATCCGGATCAACGGTTCCGACAAACCGGTCTCGGCCCAGCGATTGTTGGGCATGGACGCACAGCATCGTGCGGTCGGACGTGTTGAGTCGGAATTGGTCGGCCGGCGGTGGGAAATGCTCGCCGTCGAGGAATTGCTCAGGCGCGCAGTTGAGGGCCACGGCGCGGTCGTAAGTTTTTTCGGACCGCCGGGAATAGGTAAGAGTCGTCTCGTACGCGAACTCTCCGCAATGGCGGCTGCTCGTGATGTCGAGGTATTCGCGGCCTACTGCGAGTCGCACACCAGCCAGGTGCCCTTTCATACCGTCGCGCGACTGTTACGAGCAACCACCGGTGTCGAGGGTCTTGAGCCGCACCTCGCCCGAGCGCAGATTCGAGCTCGCGCGCCGGATGCAGAGCGCGAGGACTTATTGCTTTTTGACGACATGCTGGGCATTGCCGAGCCGGGTGCCGAGCTGCCCAAGATCGATCCGGACGCTCGTCGACGGCGGTTGACCACGCTAGTCAACGCCGCGTCGCTCGCGCGCCATGCCCCGGCGGTGTATGTCATCGAGGACGTGCACTGGATCGATGAGGTCAGCGAGTCGATGTTGGCAGCGTTTCTTACGGTGATCCCACAGACGCCCTCGTTGGTCCTCGTCACTTACCGCCCCGAATACGACGGTGTGTTAAGCAGTGCGCACGGCGCTCACACCTTCGCCATTGCGCCCCTGAGCGTTCCGGAGACCGCGGCACTGGTTTCGCAACTGCTCGGGCCGGACCCCTCGGTTGGCGAATCCGCCACCGTCATCACCGACAAGGCCGCCGGTAATCCCTTTTTTGCTGAGGAGATGGTGCGTGATCTAGCCGAGCGCGGAGTGTTGGCCGGCGACCGCGGTGCCTACGCATCGACGGCCGGTGCTGGTGAAGTCGGTGTGCCGGCAACCTTGTACGCCACTATCGCCGCGCGCATCGACCGGCTCGAACCGGCGGCGAAACGTACCTTGAGCGCCGCAGCGGTCATTGGCACACGGTTCAGCCGCACCTTGCTGGAAACGCTAGGGATTGAACCCGTACTGGAGGAGTTGGTAAGGGCGGAACTCATCGATCAGACCCGATTCACGCGCCAGCCCGAGTATGTGTTTCACCATCCGCTGATACGCAGCGTGGCATACGAAGCACAGCTCAAATCCGAGCGCGCTCAGATGCATAGACGGTTGGCCGCTGCGATCGAATCGCACGACCCGGACGCGGCCGAACACAACGCGGCGCTGATCGCCGAACATCTGGAGGCCGCAGGTGACGGGCACGCTGCCTATGGCTGGCACATGCGCTCGGCGGCGTGGGCCATGAACCGCGATATCGCCGCCGCGCGACTCAGCTGGCAGCGCGCCGAAACTATTGCCGACACCCTGCCCGACGATGCCCCGAACCAGGCAGCGATGCGCATTGCGCCTCGAACCATGTTGTGCGGCAGCGCCTGGCGAGTCCATGCCAATGTGGCCGGCGCGCTCTTCGACGAACTGCGCCAGTTGTGCACAGCGGCCGACGACAAAGCGTCGCTGGCTATCGCCATGGCGGGGCTTGCGCTCGATTACGCCTATCAGGCCCGAATGCGAGAGGCCTCGCCACTGGCATCGGAAGCCATGGCCCTCATCGAATCGATCGATGACCCGACCTTGACGGTGGGGCTGACCGTGCCGTTGATCTACGCCAAGATCGAGAGCGGCGAGTGGTCCGACGCGTTGCGATGGTCGCAGCGGGTCATTGATTTGGCTGATGGCGATCCCGCAAAAGGCAACTTCATGCTCGGGATTTCCCCATTAGCCGTCGCGTTGACCTTGCGTGCTATGGCTCGTTATGCCGTTGGTCTTTCCGGATGGCGCGTCGACCTGCGCGACGGCCTGGCCCTGGCCCGCGACGCGGACCCACTCTCCTACACACTGGTGGTCGGCTACGTCTACTTCCCTGGCGTGATGATCGGCGTACTGGGCTCCGACGATGCCACGATAAGTGAGATCAAAGCTGCCGTACCGATTGCCGAACGATCCGCTGATGACTTGGCGTTGGCCTTCGCCCGCGTATCGCTGGGCGTTGCACTGGTGCACCGCCCAGCGGTTGCGGAGCGTAATCGCGGACAAGAGCTGCTGACCGAAGCCGTCGACGTGTTCACGCGCGGGGGGCACAACCTCGGCGAACTACCGATCCTCCATGTTTATTTGGCGCGCGAGATGGCGAGGCGCGGAGACATCGATGGTGCGATCCCGCTCATGCGCGCCGCGCTCGATGACCTTGTCCGCGAGGGACAACTGCTGGCCTGGGGC
>Ga0209139_10001010_pt1 | contig 10234 bp, 7 predicted proteins | sample BogFormECP14_OM3_FD_188246 | JGI IMG/M metagenome (GOLD analysis project Ga0209139, IMG submission 188246) | Bog forest soil microbial communities from Calvert Island, British Columbia, Canada - ECP14_OM3 (SPAdes) (version 2) | ecosystem: Environmental > Aquatic > Freshwater > Wetlands > Bog ...
GCCGATTTAGAGGAATGTTTATTAGGAGGCGGGGGCTAAAGCCCCTTTTGCGGCTGTTGGTGATGTCGGAGCTAAAGCTCCGACCCCCTAGGGACCAAAACATGAGAAGCATGGCCGACCGAAGTATGGTGGAAATCAGCTAATGTCGCGAATACGCATACTTGCGGAAAACGTCGCGAACAAAATCGCCGCGGGCGAGGTGGTGGAGCGGCCCGCGTCGGTGGTGAAGGAGTTGCTCGAAAACGCGCTGGACGCAGGCGCGCGCTCGATTCGCATTGAAGTCGAATCGGGCGGCAAGCGCATGATTCGCGTGATTGACGACGGCAGCGGCATGAACCATGACGACGCGCTGCTGGCGTTTGAGCGGCACGCGACGTCGAAGCTGCGCAACGCCGACGATCTGCTTTCGATTGCTACGCTCGGATTCCGCGGCGAGGCCCTTCCGTCGATCGCCTCCATTTCCCGCCTGCTGCTGGAAACGCGCACACCCGAGGAAGAGCAGGGAACGCGCATCGAATTTGCCGGCGGCAAGCTCGTCAGCGTGAAGCCGGCGGGCATTCCGGCGGGGACGTCCATCAGCGTCGCTGACATTTTTTACTGCGTGCCCGCGCGTCGAAAATTCCTGAAATCCGAAACGACCGAGCTGGGCCACATCGCCTCGCTGGTGACGCACTATGCGCTCGCGCATCCCGAAACTCATTTTCTGCTCAAGACGCCGTCGCAGTTAATTTTGGACTGCGCGCCGGTCGAAAAACTCTCCGAACGCGTCTACCAGCTTTTCGGCCGGCAGGCGCTTGAGGAATTGGTGGAGATTCCGCCGAACGAAGGCCCGGTGCGCTCCGCCATCACCGAGCCGCAGCTCGAGCCCGACGAACAGGCGGCGACTTTGACCGTCAGCGGGTTTGCGTCGCGCCCCGAGGTGCAGCGCAGCAACCGCAACGGCATTTATATTTTCGTCAACCGCCGGCTGGTCCGCGACCGCCTGCTGCTCCACGCGATTCACGAGTCCTATCGCAACGTGACGCCGCCGGGCGTTTTTCCGGTGGTGCTGCTGTTTCTCGATTTGCCGTACCAGGAAGTGGATGTGAACGTGCACCCGGCGAAAATTGAGGTGCGCTTCCGCCATCCGCAGTTCGTCCACGATTTCACGCGCGACGCACTGCGTCACGCGCTTTCGATCGCTCGGCCAATTCCGGGGTTTCCGGCGGCGCGTGCCGCGGCGGCAGGAGCGTCACCTGGAGCCGCAGCTTCGATCGCCGCCGGAGGCGGCGCGGCCGAAGCGGCTGCAGGTTTTGCCGCCGCCGGCGCGGTAGCCATTCCGCCGGGACCGCCGCGCGCCGAGATACCCATGTCTCTGGCGTCGAGCACGGCAGCGGCCGAAGCTTATGAGTTGAGCGTCGGGCCGGACCGGCCCTTTGCGCAGCGGCTGGGATTCGATTCAAGTCCGGCGATGAATTTCCCGATGCCGCCGCTCGACCGTGCGGCGAGCGAATCGGCTGCGGTCGCCGTCCCAGTTTCCGAATCCGGCTCGCTGCCGAGCGTCGAACAGATTGCCGACCTGAAACCGCTCGGGCAGGTGAACGCGAGCTTCATCATCGCGGTGAATAGCGAGGGCCTTTGGATCATTGACCAGCACGTGGCCCACGAGCGCGTGCTTTTCGAGCAGCACCTGCGCGCGCGCCGCGAAGGCGAACTCGGCGGACAGCGCATGCTGATGCCGATCATCGTCGAGCTGAGCCCGCAGCAATTGGTCACCTTCGAACAGATTGCGGACGAGCTGCGCGCGAACGGCTTCGAAGCCGAGCTGATGGGCGCTCGCAGCGTAGCGATTCAGGCCGCACCCGCGGGCATCGCGAGCGGCGACGCCGAGAAGCTCTTGTTCGAGATTCTCGACGGGATTGCCCGCGAGAATCAGTCCATCTCGATTGACTCGCTGCAATCGAAGATTGCGGCCTCGACCTCCTGCCACGCTGCGATCAAAGTGAACATGCCGCTCGACACCGTGAAAATGGAATGGCTGCTCGGGGAGCTCGCGAAAACGGAATACCCGATGAGCTGCCCGCACGGCCGTCCGGTCGTCCTGCGCTATTCGGTGCGCGAAATCGAGCGCGCCTTCAAACGTATTTAATGGCAAAACTGATCATCGCCATTGACGGGCCAGTGGGCTCGGGGAAGAGTACGCTCGCGCGGCGAGTGGCGTCGCTATTGGGCTACATCTACATTGACACGGGCGCGATGTACCGGTCGGTCGCTCTGAAGGCGCAGCGGCGCGGCGTGTCGCTAGGCGCAGCTGACCAGCTTGCCGCGCTTGCGGGCGAAACGCGGATCGATCTTCGCCAGTTGGCAGGCGCGCCGGAAGGTACGCAGCAGGTTTTGCTCGACGGCGAAGACGTGACCGCCTTGATTCGCACGCCTGCGGTGGCGCAGGCGGCATCGAAGGTGGCCCTCGTGCCCGGCGTGCGCAAAGTGCTGGTTGCCGAGCAGCGTCGGGCCGGCGAGCGGGGCGGCGTGGTGATGGAAGGCCGCGACATCGGCAGCGTCGTTTTCCCCGAGGCGCAGCTGAAGATTTTTCTCACCGCGTCGCCGGAAATCAGGGCCGAGCGGCGCTGGCGCGAGTATCAACAGAAGGGCGACGCGATTGACCTGACGCGCACGCTTGAGGAAATCAAGGAGCGCGACCAGCGCGACCTCAAGCGCGCCACGTCGCCGCTCGTACGCGCGAAAGACGCTGTGGTGGTGGATAGCACGGCGATGGAGCCGGAAGAAGTCGCGCGGCTCGTGGTGATGCTGGCGCGGGAGCGGGAAAACGAAATGTCGAAGGCGGCGGGCAGGGAAGCGTCAGGCGAATGACTCACTTGGCAGGGACGGCCGTTGCCAGGCCCAGCGCCTGCGTCACTGCGTCGTGGAGAGCCGGCCGCACCTCGGCGATTTTGTGATTCTCGCGCGTTGGGTTGACGCGATTCGTTAGAAGAACAACAAAGAGTTGACGGTCCGGATCGATCCAGATCGAAGTGCCCGTGAAACCGGTGTGACCGAAGCTGTGCGGCGAGAAGTAGTGTCCGCTGGAGCTGCCTTCCGTTGGCACGACCCATCCGAGCGTCCGCGTTCCGCCGGAAAGCTGCTGCGGCACGATGAATTGCGCGATTGTCGCGCGGCGCAAAATTCGTTGGTGCGCGTAGACGCCGCCATTTAAATACATTTCGCAGAACGCCGCCAAATCCGGCGCGGTACTGAAGAGCCCCGCGTGGCCGGAAATGCCGCCAATGGCGAACGCATTTTCATCATGCACTTCGCCCTGAACCAGCTGCTTCCGGAAATTCGCGTCGAACTCTGTCGGCGCAATCAGAGGCCAAATTTTCTTCGGCGGTTTGTACATCGAGTCCTTCATTGCCAGCGGCCCGAAAATATATTCGTTCGCGAGATCGTCGAGCGTCCGCCCCGTCAACCGCTCGATAATCTCGGCCATCAAAATAATCCCGAGGTCGGAGTACACCATCTTCGTTCCCGGCTCGGACTCCAGCGGCTCGGTGAAAATCATTTTCAACGTGTCCGCTTTGCCGGTTGACGTTCGCCAGTACTCTTTGAACGGAGGCAGTCCCGACGTGTGCGTCATCAAATGTCGCACCGTGACCTTGTGCCGCCACTCGATGTCTTGCGGGTTTTCGTGGGAGAGGTTTTTCAGCCCTTGCTCCGGCTGTCGGCCTGCCGTCCACTCCGGCAGGTAGCGTTCGATCGGCGCATCGAGGTTTAGCGGCGACTTGAAATCACCTTCAACGAGTTTCTCCACCAGCGTCGTCGTCACAATCACTTTGGTGAGCGACGCAACGTCGTACATCGTGCGCACATTCACCTGCGTCGCTTTCTCGTCGTAACTCAATTTGCCGAAAGCGTGCAGCGACACTTTTCCCTGATAACCGACCGCGAGCGTCGCGCCGGGAAACGCCTTATCGGCGATGGCGCGTTCGATCACGTCAAACGCCGGCTGGAGCTTCGCCGCGCGCACTTCCATCGGCTGAAGCGTCATCGGATTCGCGGCGACCTCAATGCCAAATCCGGCCTTCATATCCACGCCTGGCACAGTTACCGGCAAATGCCCGTGCACTGGAATTTGTCCAAACAGCGCGCGCGCCACGGAAATCTGGGCCACGTCGCTAATGCCGAACGTCGCGAGCCAGGTCTCTGCCTGCGGAAACCGCTCGACGAGATACGGGCTGCCAAGCCCAACGGTCACGACAGGTTTCCCGTTCTTGTAAACTTTTTCCGCGAGTGCTGCTTGCTCTGCGGGAATGTCCACGTTCCCTTTGCGGTCGCTGACGCGCACAAAAAACGCCAGAATGGCCACGTCGTACGTATCCGCCGACGGCAATTTCAAATTGTCCGCTTTCACGAATCGCGTATCTGCACGAAGTGTGGTCAGCGCATCGACGCGCGAACGCAGCTCGCGCTCGAGATCTTCGCCGGGATAAGGTTCCGGATCGGCATAGAGCGCGATGAGCAGCGCGCGAGTCGGCTTCGTCTCATCCAGCGGCAAGCGATGCGGCGTGTCGCGCAGCAGCGTGACGCCGCGGTCCGAAATTTCCTGTGCTTCGCGCTGCCATTCCACTTTGCCGAAATGCGCGTTCAGCGCGTTCACATCGACTAGGCGCTCTTTGTAAAGGCCCAGGCGCGCTTTAGCTTGCAAAATGCGTCGCACCGAGGCGTCGAGCTGCTGCTGCGGAATGCGGCCTGACTTTACCGCATCGCGCAGCGCCTCGACTGCCGCATCCGGAACGGGCGGCATGAGCAGCGCGTCGGCTCCCGCCGTGAACGCGCGAACCGCAGCTTCGCCGGGCGCGTAACGTACCGTGATGCCGCCCATGTCCATCGCGTCGGTCACGACTAGGCCTTGGTAGCCGAGCTCTTTGCGGAGCAAGTCCGTCAAGATATTCGAGGAAAGCGTGGCGGGCGTGTTCGGGTCCGGCTCAAGCGCGGGAATCGAGAGGTGGCCGGTCATGATGCTAACCGCGCCAGCGGCGATCGCCGCGCGAAAGGGAACTAGTTCCAGACTTTCGAGGCGCTCGCGGTCCGCGTGAATTACAGGCAGATCGATGTGCGAGTCGGCGGCGGTATCGCCGTGCCCTGGAAAATGTTTTGCGGTGGCGAGGCCACCGTTTTCTTGCACGCCGCGCACGAACTCCGTGACGTACTCGGAGACTTTTGCGGGATCTTCGCCGAAAGAGCGCGTATTGATGATCGGATTGTTGGGATTGTTGTTTACGTCGGCGTCCGGCGCGTAAATCCACTGGATGCCGACGGCGCGCGCTTCCAGCGCGGTGATTTTTCCCATGGTGTAGGCATCTTTGGGATTGTCGGCCGCGGCAAGCGCCATTGCGGTGGGAAACGATGTGCCTTCATCAATGCGCATGGCGGTGCCGCGCTCGAAGTCCGCGCCGATGAGCAGCGGGAGTTTCGATTTTGCTTGCAGTTGATTCGTCAGCACCGCTGTCGGATATGCTTGACTCTTGATGATACCGAGCGGCGAGCCCTGCGTGATGTTGATGAAGCCGCCGACGTGGAGTTTTTCGACCAGGCGCATCATCTCGGCATACGCGGGCGCGTCGGTCGCGGTAAAGCTTCCGTGATACGTTGCAAAAATCAGTTGGCCGACTCTCTCGTCGAGCGTCATTTTGCTCAGCGTTGTCTCAACCCATTGGGCAGCCGCAGGCGTCAATTTTTGTGTGGAGTTAGGCCGCGTAACGCTTTTCTTCGCGCTGGAAGCATCTTTCTGGGAAGAACCGGGCATCGAAGAGGCGGATGGAGAAGAAGATTTGTTCTGACTGCGCGTAGTGTGGGCCATAAGAAAAAGAAACAAGCAAAAAGGAACGAGCGACAGAACGCCTGTACCGCGTCCTTTCATCAGTTGTGGGTCTCCCGGTGGACGCCCGGATCCTGCGCCTGTATATAACACACGCACTTCACGCTCACAACGCAGCCCCGAACGAAGCGTTCCAGAATATCATTGTTGACGCACAACGGTGACACACAACCGGAGGGAATGCTTTGGCCCACATTCGCAGCGGTAGTCTGACCAGGCTAGGCGTGGTCATTTGCTCGGTGATTTTTCTTTGCGTTCCGGCGCACGCCGCGCAGAAGAAACACGCGGCGCACGCGAGTCGAGTGCAAACTGGCATTGACGTCCTCGAAGTGGAAAAATTCGCGCCGCTGCGAGGCAAGCATGTCGGGCTGATTACGAATCACACCGGGCTCGACGCGCAGGGCCGAACTACGATTGAGGAATTGTTTCACGCACCGGGAGTTCAACTTGTCGCGCTTTTTAGCCCGGAGCATGGCATCTCCGGGCGTGCCGACGAGAAGTTTGCGTCGTCGAAAGATCCGACAACCGGACTGCCAACCTACAGCTTGTACGGTGAATCGCTGCGGCCCACGGACGAAATGCTTTCGGGGATCGACACGCTCGTTTTCGATGTGCAGGACGCCGGTGTGCGCTTCTACACGTATACGGCCACGATGGCCTACTGCATGGAAGAAGCCGCGAAACACAACATCGCGTTTTATGTGCTGGACCGCCCCAATCTTCTCGGCGGCGACGTCATCGAAGGGCCGATGCTCGATTCCGACAAAACCAGCATTGTCGGTTACATCCCGCTGCCGATTCGTTACGGGCTGACCATCGGCGAACTCGCGCAGTTCTTCAACGCAGAGAATCACATCAATTGCGATCTGCACGTCATTGCGATGAAAAATTGGCACCGGAATTATTTTTTTGAGAGCACCGGGATTCGCTGGGTTCCACCGTCGCCGAATCTACGCACCGTGAAGGGCTCGATTGTTTATCCCGGTATTGAAATCCTGCAAAACGCGGGCGTGTCCGTCGGCCGGGGAACGGAAGCGCCTTTCGAGGAGTTTGGCGCGCCGTGGATGGATGGGATGGCGGTTGCGGACCGTTTGAACGCGCTGCACCAGCCCGGCTTGCGTTTTGCGGATCAGCCATTCATTCCCGTTTCCGGTCTTTACGCAGGACAGCGTTGTGGAGGCGTCGGCATTCGCATCACGGACCGTGCCGCGGTTCGCTCTGTGCGCACTGGGTTGGAGATCGCGGCCATTCTGCAAAAGATATATCCGGCAAAGTTCGATCCAGCGAAACTGCTTTTCCTCATTGGCAATGCAGAAACCGTGCGGCAACTTCAGGCGGGCGTCTCGCCGGAACAGATCGTGGCAAGCTGGTCGACAGACCTCGCGAATTTCGATCAAACGCGACGCAAGTATTTTCTGTACAAATAGCGCGCTGCCACCGCTGAAAGCGGCAGTTCATGGTCAGGATGGCGCTTACTGCAGCAAGCGGCCCGCTTGTGCCGTTTCTTCTTGAGGCGCCGCGCGCCGCATTTCCAGAGACGTGGAGACCAATCCCCAAACGTATAGCGCGAGCAACACGACAAGGCAGACCGTGGCCAGCCGGACGTAGCGGTCGATCAATTGCGTAACGGACCATCCGTACATCTCGGTGAGCAGGCTGGGGTCCGAGAGGTTCACTCCCTCGATCTCCCCGAACGGAAGATCTTCGATAGGCCCTGACCAGGTACGATAAACGTGCATGAAGGTCAGCGCTCCGAAGGCCAGCAATCCCCAACGCAGGCCCCAACCCTTATAAAGCGCGCTGTCGCGGGGCGCGTAAAACGTCGCGATCAAGATCGTGGCCAGGACCAATGCGCCGCCGTCCCCGCCAAAAATGATCAAGGCTCCCGGCGTCGGTGAACTTAGGAAAATGAGTTGCACGACGAGCACCGCGCCGGCGATACAGACCCATCCCCAGCGCTCCATCTTCCACGCCAGGAATCCCCCAAAGGCGATCGCCGCCGTCAGAAGGAGAACGACCAACCAGGACCGCTCTTCGCCGTGCATGGTGACCCAGAGAAGAGGCACGGCCCAGCGGCCCGTAAGCCACGCAGTGATGGCATGCCCGCATTCGTGCGGCACCATCGCGAGCAAGCTCACCGGCATGCGCAAGCCCGTAGCCACCACTCCGCGCGCCACAAGCAATGCCAATGGAAGCGCAAGCGCGCGGTACTTTAATTCTCTGAGAGCCTCGTTTCGGCCGGTAAGAGTTGCGGATGATGGCAGAGGCAAAGCCGGAGCTGGAGCCTGGACCATCGGTACGGCGAGAGCAGCCTGTTGCGCGTCCGCGTCCACCGCTGCCTGGTAACGCCTGAAGATGATTCCGCACTTCAGACACTCAGTGGTCTGCAATTCATGATCGAATTGGCATTTTGGGCAGCGCATCCTGGATGAGCCGCCGGCCCACGCTCTGAAGGTGGAAGATCCGGAAGCGACTGCTCACGATTATGTGCAAAGAACACTCACAAGTGACAGATTCCCCGCGATAAGCGCACCTATCGGTAACCGGATTAGTGTTACGGGGCTAACCAATCTGGTCGCCGATTTCGAAGCACTCTGGGGTTTTCACGTGGAGTGATTGCCGGTGTTTGGTGACCGTTTAATTGTGCTAAAGTCGCGTTATGCGGATTGTTTCCCTCCTGCCGTCAGCCACCGAAATCCTGTTTGCTCTGGGATTCGACGAGGAAGTTGTCGGCGTAAGCCACGAGTGCGACTACCCGCCGCAGGCGCGCACGAGGCGGGTAGTGATTCATTCCCGGCTGCCGCACGATGCGTCGCCCGCGGAGATTGACCGGCTGGTGCGCGAATATGTCGGGCGCGGCGAAAGTCTTTATGCGGTGGATGCCGAGGCGCTTGAGGAATTGGCGCCGGATTTGATCGTCACGCAGGATTTGTGCCAGGTTTGCGCCGCCTCGCCGGATGATCTCGCGACGACGCTGTCACGTTTCCCCGTGCCGCCGGAAGTTCTTTGCTTGAATCCGCAGGATCTAGGTGATGTGTGGCGCGATATTTTGTGGGTCGGCGAAGATACGCGGCGCAGACCTGAAGCGGAAGTCCTGCTAGAGAACATTGGCAGGCGGCTCGGCGAACTGGAAAATCAGCTCGAGGGTATCGAGCACCGTCCGAGCGTCGCGATCCTCGAATGGCTCGAGCCGTTTTACGTGGCGGGGCACTGGGTCCCGGAGATGATTGATGTCGCGGGCGGAAAAGATGCGCTGGGCAAGAAGCGCACGCCTTCTTTCCGCGTTTCCCCGCAAGATGTGATCGATGCCGCGCCAGAAATTCTGTTGATCGCTCAGTGCGGTTACAGCGCCCAGCAAGCGCGCGACGAATACAATGCCATGAGGTTTCCCGAAGCGTGGAGCGGAATGTCCGCGGTGCGCAATTCGCGCGTGTATGCGCTTGACGCCAGTGGTTATTTTTCGCGGCCCGGGCCACGCCTCATCACCGGTATCGAAGCGCTCGCAAAAATTCTCCATCCCCAAGTGGTCGTCAGCCCCGAAGCAGAAAGCGTCGCGATGCACATCGCCCCCGCGAATGCCGCGACTCCATCGTCCTTGCGCGCCGCCTCCGCTTAGTCATTTCCGCAGGCCGCAGGATGCTTACAAGACCCTGCAGCCGATTCGGGACTGTTCGGGCGAGAAATAGATCAGGAGCGCTTTTCCGCGCACTTGGTTCAGATTGACGGGTCCGAAGTGTCGACTGTCATAGCTATTGTTGACATTGTCGCCGATGACGAACAATGAGTCTTGCGGGACCGTGAGCGGCGTAAAATCACCAGCCGGCGCATCGACCGCTTTCTTCACATTCGGTTGGCCACACACGGTGGGTTGTGGAACGGGCTTTCCATTCACTAAGACGATTCCATCAGGCCCTGGCGCAACTTGATCTCCGGCAACAGCCACAACGCGCTTCAGGAATTTTGCCCTGTTATCTTCTCGCTCAAACATGATGACGTCGCCGCGTTGCGGTGCGCGCGCGCTGAAAGCATCCATGCCGACGATAACTCTTTCGTTTTCACAGATACCGGGACACATTGAGTTGCTCGGGATACGGAAGGCACGCAGCTGGAAACATCTGGCCCAAAGGAAAAAATTCGCAACGCGCACGCCAAGCAAAACGGCAAAGGCAAGTCCCAAAAAGATCAAGACTCGAAGCAATACTTTGGCGCCTCGAGAGATTTTAACTTCGCTTGGCTCAGGTTTAAGAATCGACGGCGGCATGCGCGCTGATTCCTTTCGTCCAGTGTCGATAGAAGGGGAGGCCGGCAACGATTAGCAGCAGGCCGATGGACGAGCGGCCGGGGCGGTCGAGCCAGATGTTGACCGTGAGGGCCAGGGCG
>Ga0209139_10001011_pt1 | contig 10234 bp, 10 predicted proteins | sample BogFormECP14_OM3_FD_188246 | JGI IMG/M metagenome (GOLD analysis project Ga0209139, IMG submission 188246) | Bog forest soil microbial communities from Calvert Island, British Columbia, Canada - ECP14_OM3 (SPAdes) (version 2) | ecosystem: Environmental > Aquatic > Freshwater > Wetlands > Bog ...
CAGATTATCCGCCGTCACTAGCATCAGCATGGCGAAGGTGAAGAGCGAGAGGTAAGCGAAGAACCGCGGCCGCGACGGATCGTCCGCCATGTAGCCGATCGAGTAGACGTGGACGAGGAACGACACCGTCGTCACCACGACGAGCATGACCGCGGTCAGCGTGTCGATGCGCAAGGCCCACGTGGCGACGAGCTTGCCGGAGGTGAACCAATTGCCGAGCAGAACGTGAGCGTCCGCCCCGCCGGCAACCATCACGAACGCGATCCACGACAGGACGAAAGAAACGCCGAGCAGGCCGGTCGTGACGTATTCGGCGCCGCGCGCTCCGATCCACGGCCCGAAAATGCCGGCGATCAGGAAGCCGAGAAGCGGCAGGAAGACGATCAGCTCGTACATGAACCGGTCTAGCCCTTCAGCGAGTTGATGTCTTCGACCGCAATCGAGCCGCGATTGCGGTAGTAGGCGACCAGGATCGCGAGGCCGATCGCCGACTCCGCTGCGGCGACCGTGAGGATGAAGAGTGAGAATGCCTGGCCGGTCAGATCGCCGGAATAGGTTGAAAAGGCGATGAGGTTGATATTCACAGAGAGAAGAATGAGCTCAACCGACATCAGGATGATGATGATGTTCTTGTGGTTGAGGATGATGCCGGCGATGCCGATCGTGAACACCATCGCGGCGAGGGTGAGGTAGTTGGAAAGGCCGATTCCCATGCCCGTGATCCTTCATATGCCGGCGCGCGAGGGGACCTTACGCACCTCGATCGCAGTTTCGGGGGTACGCCCGACCTGGGCTGCAACGTCCTGCCGCTTGACGCCCGGCTTGTGGTGGAGGGTGAGGACGATTGCGCCGATCATGGCGGTGAGCAAAATCATCCCCGATGCCTGAAAGAAGTAGAAATATCGGGTGTAGAGCACTTCGCCGAGCGCGGCGGTATTGCTGAGCGTGCCTGCCGGCGTCGCCGCGGTTGCGGCCCTCGATGAGGGGCCAAGACCGGAGACGACGTAGATGAGCTCGATCGCAACCACCAATGCGATCAACAACCCCTGCGGCAGGTATTCGACGAAGCCCTGCCTCAGCCGGGCGAAATCCACGTCCAGCAGCATGACGACGAATAGGAACAGCACCGCGACTGCGCCGACATAGACGATAATCAGGATCATCGCCAGGAACTCGGCGCCCATCAGCAGGAACAGGCCGGCCGCGCAGACAAAGGAAAGGATGAGGAACAGGACCGAATGGACCGGGTTCCTGGCCACGATGACGGCGAAGGCCGACACGACAAGGACCGGGGCGAAAATCCAGAAGAACAGCGCATCGGCCTGCATCGCCCGCCTCTCGTCAAAAGCCCCTCGCCCCAACCCCTCCCCCTTTGCAGGTGAAGGGTCGACGCGGCGTCCCGCATTCCTGGGCGCGCCTGTTGTGGCGCGGACTCCCCGTCCGGCCGGACAAAACGCGTTTGCTGACAATGTCCGTCTTTCGAGGGGCCATGGCCAGCATCCTTCCCCGCAAAGGAAGAAGGTTGTTATCGATACGGCGCGTCGAGCGCGATGTTGCGCGCCAACTCCCGCTCCCAGCGATCGCCGTTGGCCAGCAATCGTTGCTTGTCGTAGTAAAGCTCTTCGCGCGTCTCGGTCGCGAATTCGAAATTCGGTCCTTCGACGATCGCGTCGACCGGACAGGCTTCCTGGCACATGCCGCAATAGATGCACTTGACCATGTCGATGTCGTAGCGAGTGGTGCGCCGGGTGCCGTCGTTGCGTCGCGGTCCCGCCTCGATCGTGATCGCCTGGGCCGGGCAGATCGCCTCGCACAACTTGCAGGCGATGCAGCGCTCCTCGCCGTTGGGATAGCGGCGTAGCGCATGCTCTCCGCGGAAGCGCGGGCTCAGCGGCGTCTTCTCATGCGGATAGTTTAGTGTCGCCTTCGGCTTGAACATGTATTGGACCGACAGCGCGAGGGCCGCGAGGAATTCGCCGAGGAACAGCGAACGGGCGGATTGGGCGAGCCTGAGAGCCATGGACTTTCCTCTCCTCCGTCAGCCGAGGGGCCCGGAAGAATTCGCGCCGAAACCGGTGAATTCGAGCACGCCGGCCACGACCACCACCATCACCAGCGAGATCGGCAGGAACACTTTCCAGCCAAGCCGCATCAATTGATCGTAACGATAGCGCGGCACGAACGCCTTCACCATCGAGAACATGAACACCACCGACCACATCTTGATGAGGAACCAGATCACTCCCGGAACCCAGGTGAAGGGCGGAAAAGGCAGCGGCGACAACCATCCGCCCAGAAACAGGACCGCCGTCATCGCCGACATGGTCAAGACGGCGACCAGCTCGGTGAGGTACTGCAGCAGGAAGAGCGAAGCCGAATATTCGACCGAATAGCCGGCGACGAGCTCCGACTCCGCCTCGGTCAAATCGAATGGGGGCCGGTTCGTCTCGGCGAGCGCCGATACGAAGAAGATGACGAACATCGGCAGCAGCGGCAGCCAGTACCAGCCGAGAATGCCCAATCGCGTATCTTGCGCGCGAACAATCTCGGAAAGGTTCAACGAGCCGGCGCACATCACCACGGTGACAATGACGAACCCGATCGACACTTCATAAGACACCATCTGCGCGGCTGCGCGCAGCGCCGACATCAGCGGATACTTCGAATTGGAGGCCCAGCCGGCCATGATGATGCCGTAGACGCCGAGCGAGGAGACGGCGAAGAGATAGAGGACGCCGACGTTGATGTCGCTGATCGACCAGCCGTCGGCAACGGGGAGGACCGCCCAAGCGGATATCCCCAGCACGACCGAAACCAGCGGCGCCATGACGAACACGCCTTTGTTGGCGCTCGCCGGAATGATCGGCTCCTTGACCATGAATTTGATGAAGTCCGCGAACGGCTGGAGGGCGCCCCACGGTCCGACCACGTTGGGCCCACGGCGCAACTGCACGGAACCCCAGATCTTGCGCTCGAGATAGATGAGCAACGCGGTCGAGAGGAGAAGGCATACCAGAAGCAGCAGGCTTTCGAGCACGTGCCTCAGAAGCGAGCCGGCGTCGCTTTCGTGCATCCATTCCCCGGCCTCGGACATGGCGCCGCTTCTGATAAGAAGCCAAAGCGCGGCGACGATCACGATGATGACGACGGCGCCGGCGCCAAGAATCGCGCCCCAGGGCGGGGAAGCTGGGCGGGAGGGTGTTGCGCTGCTCATCGCGAAATCCCCCTATTCCGCCGCCTCGCGCTGAACGCCCCGGCCCAAAGCCGAACATTCGGCCATGACGCGAGAGGCGCGCGCGATCGGATTTGTGAGGTAGAAGTCGGCGACGGCCGCAACGAACGGCGCTTTGTCGATCGCGCCGCCGAGCGCGGCAAGTTGGCCAAAGACGCCCGCATCCGCAGGGGCAACGGCGTCGAACCGCACCAGGAAGGGATGGGCGGCGGCAAGCGCCGAGCGCAACTGGGTGAGCGAATCGAACGGCAGTCGCGCGCCGATCGGATCCGAAAGCGCGCGCAGGATCGACCAATCCTCGCGTGCGTCCCCGGGCGGAAACACCGCGCGCTCGGCGAATTGCGGCCGCCCCTCGGTGTTGACATAGATGCCGGTCTTCTCGGTGTAGGCCGCGCCCGGCAGAATGACGTCGGCTCTATGCGCTCCACGATCGCCGTGCGTGCCGATGTAGACGACGAAAGCGCCGGGCTCAATGTCGATCTCGTCGGCGCCAAGATTGACGAGCATGTCGACCGCATTGGCCTTCGCCATCGTTGGCGCGTCGAGCCCGCGTTCGCCTGGGACGAGGCCGAGATCGAGGCCGCCGACGCGTGATGCGGCGCTGTGCAGCACATTGAAGCCGTTCCACCCGTCCTTCACCACCGCGAGCGACAGCGCCGCCTTGGCGGCGAGCGAGAGGACCGCTTCGCCGTCCGGCCGCGCAAAAGCGCCGGCTCCAAGAATGAACATCGGTTTGGTCTTGTTGGCCGGCGGATGGTCGGCGAATGCGGCAAGCGATTCGGGCGCGGCGCCGAGGTAATTGTATTTGAAGGTGAGGTCCGCCATTTCGCCAACGAGCCCCGTCAGCACGCCGCCGCCGAGCCAGCGCTTGCGGATGCGTGCATTGAGCACCGGCGCTTCGTGGCGCGGATTCGAGCCGATGACGAGAATCGCGTCCGCCTGGTCGATGCCGGCAATCGTCGAATTGAAGAGGTAGGACGCACGTCCAAACTTCGGATGGAGCTTCGAACCATCCTGGCGGCAGTCGATGTTGGGCGAACCAAGCTTGGCGAACAGCGCCTTGAGCGCGAACATTTCCTCGACCGTCGCCAGATCGCCGACGATCGCGCCGATCCGGGAGGGCGATGTCGCCTTGACCTTGCCGGCGACCGCGGCGAAAGCCTCCGCCCAGCTCGCGGGTCTAAGGGAGCCGTCGACGCGCACGTAAGGGCGGTCCAGCCGCTGCGTCTTAAGCCCATCGACAATGTGCCGCGTCTTGTCGGAGATCCATTCCTCGTTGATCGCATCGTTGACGCGCGGCAGGATGCGCACGATCTCGCGGCCGCGAGAGTCGATCCGGATGGCCGAGCCCAGGGCGTCCATGACGTCCACCGACTCGGTCTTGAGGTACTCCCAGGGTCGGGCGTGGAACGCGGTCGGTTTCGAGGTCAGGGCTCCGACCGGACACAGGTCGACGACGTTGCCCTGCAATTCGGATGTCAGCGCGTGCTCGAGATAGGAAGTGATCTCCATGTCCTCGCCGCGGCCGATCGCGCCAAGCTCGGGGACGCCGGCGACCTCGGTCACGAACCGCACGCAGCGCGTGCATTGGATGCAGCGGTTCATCGAGGTCTTGACCAAGGGCCCGATGAATTTGTCCTCGACGGCGCGCTTGTTCTCGGAAAAGCGCGACGAGTCGGCGCCATACCCCATCGCCTGATCCTGCAGGTCGCATTCCCCGCCTTGGTCGCAGATCGGGCAGTCGAGCGGATGGTTGATAAGGAGGAATTCCATCACCCCCTTGCGCCCCTTGCGCGCCATCGGCGAGTTGGTGAATACGACCGGCGGCTCGCCGTTCGGGCCGGGCCGCAGGTCTTTGACCGCCATGGCGCAGGAGGCAGTCGGCTTCGGCGGGCCGCCCTTCACCTCGACCAGGCACATCCGGCAGTTGCCGGCGATCGAAAGCCGTTCATGGAAGCAGAACCGCGGCACCTCCGCCCCGGCCGCTTCGCAAGCCTGCAGGAGCGTGTATTCGGACGGAACGTCGATTTCCTTGCCGTCGATGATGATCTTGCTCATGCGCTTCTCGCCGCGTGGCCCGCCCGCCAATATTCGAGAAGGGTCGGCCCTCTGCGCCCGGTCATCCACATTTCCTGCTCATCCACAGCTTGATGTGCGCCAAGTGGCTCCAGCCGAACGCGAAGTCGGTATCGCCGCGCGCCCTCAGATATTCGAGCCGCCCTGTTGCCTCGGCGAGGTCGGGAATGTGTCCGGCGGGGATGGGCCACATCACGAAGTGCGGCGCTCCGAGCTCTTCGAACCAGTCGCGCTTGCGGTTGTAGAGCTGCTTGTGGACTGTCGCCCAGACAAAACGCTCGAGCGCTTCGACGCTTTCCCACACCGACAAGTTGACCGCCATCGTCGGATCGCTCGCCGGGCGGATGGCGGTCGCGTTGTTGCTCTCATCCTTGAGCCGCCACACGAATCCCTCGCTGTGCTCCGCAAGAGCGTTGATGCGATCGAGGTTCTTCATGAACGCCGCCATGCGCGGATCGTCCGTCGGATAGCGGAACCGGCCGATGTTGAGCTGGGCGATATGGCTTATCATGCGCTACTCCGCGGCCGCCCGCAAAGGCTCGCTCGCCGGATTGGCCGCATATTGGTCGATGCGCCTCTCGATCTCGGGGCGGAAATGGGCGATCAGCCCCTGGATCGGCCAAGCCGCGGCGTCGCCAAGGGCGCAGATGGTGTGCCCTTCGACCTGCTTGGTCACGTCGAGCAGCATGTCGATCTCACGCTTCTGTGCGCGGCCCTGAACCATGCGCTCCATGACCCGCCACATCCATCCCGCCCCTTCGCGGCAAGGCGTGCACTGGCCGCAGCTCTCGTGCTTATAGAAATAGGACAGGCGCGCGATGGCGCGGATGATATCGGTCGACTTATCCATCACGATCGCCGCCGCCGTGCCGAGGCCGGACTTGAGCTTGGCGAGCGAGTCGAAATCCATCGGGCAGTCGATGATCTCAGCCGCGGGAACTACCCGCACCGAGGCTCCGCCGGGAATGACCGCAAGCAGATTGTCCCAGCCGCCGCGCACGCCGCCGCAATGCTTGTCGATCAGCTCCCGGAACGGAATCGACATTGCCTCCTCGACGTTGCAGGGCTTGTTGACGTGGCCTGAGACGCAGAAGACCTTGGTGCCGAAATTGTTGGGCGCGCCGAAACTCGTGAACCACGACGCGCCCCGTCGCAGAATCGTCGGCGCGACGGCGATCGATTCGACGTTGTTGACCGTCGTCGGCGAGCCGTAGAGCCCCATCCCGGCCGGGAACGGCGGCTTCATGCGCGGCATGCCCTTCTTGCCCTCGAGCGACTCGAGCATTGCCGTCTCTTCGCCGCAAATGTAGGCCCCTGCGCCGTGATGGACGTAGAGGTCGAACGGCCAGCCGTGGATATTGTCCTTGCCGATGAGCCGCGCCTCATAGGCCTCGTCGACCGCCGCTTCGAGGCGCTCGCGCTCCTGGATGTATTCGCCGCGCACGTAGATGTAGCAAGCGTGAGCGCCCATGGCGAACGAGGCGATCAGCGCGCCTTCGACCAGCGTGTGCGGGTCGTTGCGCATGATCTCCCGATCCTTACAGGTCCCCGGTTCGGATTCGTCGGCGTTGATGACGAGGTAATGCGGGCGCTTGGGATCGACCGTCTTGGGCATGAACGACCATTTGAGTCCGGTCGGGAAGCCTGCGCCCCCTCGCCCGCGCAGGCCCGAGGCCTTCATTTCGGCGATGATCCAGTCGCGCCCTTTGTCGATGATCGCCTTGGTCCCGTCCCAATTGCCGCGCGCCCGCGCGCCCTTGAGGCTGCGGTCGCCGAACCCATAGAGGTTGGTGAAGATGCGATCCTTGTCTTCCAGCATCGCTCAGTCCCCAATCTTCCCGGTCGGCAGATGGGTTTGCTCCTTGGGTCCCCTCCCGCCGGCAGCGAGTGCGGCGGCCTGGAGCACCCATTGCTCACGATCGATGCGGCCGGGAAACGACAGATAGGTTCCGACCCAGCGAATCTCGGTCCTCTTCCACGCGGCGACCTGATCGAAGTGATAGACCCCAAGCTCGTGCAGGCGCTTCTCGTTGACCGGACCCACGCCCTTGATCTGCTGCAGGTCGTCGGGGCCGCCTTCGCGCGGGGCTTCGAGCGCGGGGGGCCGATCGCCGACCGCGTCCGCTTTCTGCTCAGGCGTCGCGTCCGCCGGCAGGGTTGCAAGCGCAGCCTGGATGTCGGCGGCTTCCACCTCCGCATGCGCGTGCGCGGCGGCCTCGTCTGGTGAAGGTGGCGACTGATCGTTCGCGGGCGCCCCTGGCGCGCCACGACCGTCGGCGCCATAGAGCATCGTCAGCGAGGTCAGGCCGCCGATCGGCTCGGAAGAGACGCGCCCGACCTGCGAGCCGGTCCTGACCGGCCGGCCCGCCGCCAAATCGTCGAGCAGCTTGGAGAAGATTTCCGGCGTAAGGTCCTCGTAATAGTCCTCGTTGATCTGGACCATCGGCGCATTGCAACAGGCGCCGAGGCACTCGACCTCGGTCCACGAGAACAGGCCGTCGGACGTCACATGGCCCTGCTCGCCGATGCGCTTGCGGCAGACCGTCTTGAGGTCTTCGGCGCCGCAGAGCATGCACGGCGTCGTGCCGCAGAGTTGAACGTAGTGACGGCCCACCGGAGCCAGATTGAACATCGTGTAGAAGGTTGCAACCTCCAGCACGCGGATATTGGGCATGTCGAGCATCGCCGCGACCGTCTCGATCGCCGACCTCGGCAGCCAGTACCCGTTTTGCTTCTGGGCGCGCCACAACAGCGCGAGCACCGCCGACGCCTGCCGGCCGGGAGGATATTTCGCGAGCTCCTTCTCCGCCCACGCCTTGTTGTCAGGCGCGAACTCGAAGCTTGTCGGCTGCTCGTCGGCGAGGCGGCGCACGGACATCGGTCAGCTCGTCCTCGAATGCGCCGAACGCTCGGCTTCGATCATCGGTCGACCTCCCCGAACACGATGTCGAGCGACCCGAGGATGGCGCTGACGTCGGCGAGCATGTGTTTGCGACACATGAAGTCCATCGCTTGAAGATGGGCGAAGCCGGGTGCGCGGAGCTTCACGCGATAAGGCTTGTTGGAGCCGTCGGAGACCAGATAGACGCCAAACTCGCCCTTCGGCGCCTCGACCGCGGCGTAGACTTCGCCGGGCGGCACCTTGTAGCCCTCGGTGTAGAGCTTGAAATGATGGATGAGCGCCTCCATCGACCTCTTCATCTCAGCGCGGTGCGGTGGCGCAACCTTGCCGTCGTCGGTCCTCACCGGCCCTTCGCCGCCGGCCGAATTGAGTTTTTCGCAGCACTGCCTCATGATCTTTACCGACTGGCGCATCTCCTCCATCCGGATCACATAACGGTCGTAGCAGTCGCCGTTCTTGCCGATGGGAATGTCGAAGTCCATTTCCTCATAGCACTCATAAGGCTGCGCCTTGCGCAAGTCCCACGCCGCCCCGGAGCCGCGCACCATCACGCCCGAGAAGCCCCACGCCCAGGCGTCGGCGAGCTTGACGACGCCGATGTCGACGTTGCGCTGCTTGAAGATGCGATTTCCGGTGAGCAAGGTTTCCATATCGTCGCAGACGCCGAGGAAAGGATCGCAGAAGGCCTCGATGTCGTCGATGAGCTTGCGCGGCAGATCCTCGTGGACGCCGCCCGGACGGAAGTAGGCCGCGTGCATGCGCGAGCCGCTCGCGCGCTCGTAGAACACCATCAGTTTCTCGCGCTCCTCGAACCCCCAGAGAATTGGGGTCATCGCTCCGACGTCGTTCGCTTGGGTCGTAATCTGGAGCAGATGCGAGAGGAGGCGGCCGATTTCGCAATAGAGCACGCGGATCAGCTGCGCGCGGCGGGGAATGGAAATGCCCAGCAGCCGCTCGACCGCCAGTGCATAGGCGTGCTCCTGATTCATTGGCGCGACATAATCGAGCCGGTCGAGATAGGGGACGTTCTGCAGATAGGTTCGCGCCTCCATCAATTTCTCGGTGCCGCGATGCAGAAGGCCGATATGCGGGTCGACACGCTCAACCACCTCGCCGTCGAGCTCGAGCACAAGGCGCAATACGCCGTGCGCCGCCGGATGCTGCGGCCCGAAGTTGATGGAGAAGTTGCGGAGGTTCTGGTCGGTCACTGCCTCTTCCCTATTGCTCCTTCGCCTTCTCATCCCCGGGTAGCGGCGCGCCTTCCCACGGGCTCAGGAAATCGAACCGGCGGAATTCCTGATTGAGTTGCACGGGCTCGTAACGCACCCGCTTTTCTCCGTCGTCGTAGCGGACCTCGACAAAACCGGTCATCGGAAAGTCCTTGCGCAGCGGGTGACCTTCGAAGCCGTAATCGGTCAGAATGCGCCGCAAGTCCGGGTGACCATCGAACAGCACGCCGAACAGGTCATAAACCTCGCGCTCGTACCAGTCCGCCCCCGGATAGACAGCCGTGGCACTCGCGATCGGCGTGTCTTCGTCGGTCGCGACCTTGATCCTGACCCGCCGGTTCAGCTTCGGCGCCAGCAAATGATAGACGACGTCGAACCGCTTCTCGCGCTCCGGATAATCGGCCCCCGAGATGTCGATGATCGAAACGAACTGGGCCGCGGGATCGTCGCGCAGGAATTGCAGCGTTTCAGTGATGCGCGCTGAATCGACGTTCAGCGTCAGCTCGCCGAATGCGAAAGTGGACTCCAGCACCGCGCCGGGCGCCGCGGCCGCGAGTTTCGCTGCGATGGTCTCAAGTTGGTCGTCCATTCACCCGACACTCCGGCCTCTTCAGCGCTCCCGCGTTTCCTCAGCGTTCAATCGTGCCCGTGCGCCGGATCTTTTTCTGGAGCATCAACACCCCGTAAAGCAGCGCTTCAGCGGTGGGAGGACAGCCCGGCACGTAGATATCCACCGGCACGATGCGGTCGCATCCTCGCACCACCGAATAGGAATAATGGTAATAGCCGCCGCCA
>Ga0209139_10001012_pt1 | contig 10230 bp, 7 predicted proteins | sample BogFormECP14_OM3_FD_188246 | JGI IMG/M metagenome (GOLD analysis project Ga0209139, IMG submission 188246) | Bog forest soil microbial communities from Calvert Island, British Columbia, Canada - ECP14_OM3 (SPAdes) (version 2) | ecosystem: Environmental > Aquatic > Freshwater > Wetlands > Bog ...
TTTCACTTCGTTGCGCTTACCCCATCGCCAGTTTCGCCCGCGAAGAAGACGGCGAGCCGTTTCTGAAAATTTGCGCGGAGCACTCCGCTGTGATTCCCAACGAGAGCTACACCGAACTCGCCACAGAGGCAGAACGCCTCCGCAACATCTCCCAACTGCAGCAAAAGGCGCGCGCTCTCGAGACAGAAAAAGCCCAGCGCAAAAATATTCAGCGCTCTCTGCAGCTACGGGAATCCGAGTTGGCCGACATTCTCGAAAACGCCGTTGAAGGCGTGCAGCAAGTGGGCCCGGACCAGACCATCCTGTGGACGAACAAAGCATTGTTGAAGCTCTTGGGGTACGCAGCCGACGAGTATGTTGGCCACCCGCTCGGCGATTTCCATGTCCACCAGCACGTTTTCGAAGAGTTCTGGGCGAAGTTGATGCGCCAAGAGGATATCTACGACTATCCCGCGGAACTGCGCTGCAGGGACGGTTCCATCAAGCAGGTCGTCATCCATTCCAACGGGCTTTGGGAAAATGCCAAGTTTGTTCACACACGCTGCTTCATTCGCGATGTCACCGAGCAAAAGCGCCTCGAACAGGTCCTCCGCGCGGCGGAGAAGCAAGCGGCGATGGGGCGCTTGGCTGCGGGCATCGCGCATGAGATTAACAATCCGCTGGAGACCGTCACGAATGTCTTTTATCTTTTGCGGGACCATCCGTCACTGGATGCGGACGCGCGTGAATTGGCGCGCGTTGCCAACGAGGAAATGGAGCGTGTGCGGCACATCGCCAGGCAGACGCTGGCGTTTTGTCGCGACTCCGAAAGCCCGGTCACCGTTTCTCTGCGTCTGATCTTGGACGACGTGCTGGAAGCATTTCGCCGGCAGATACAGGCGAGTCGCGTCACCGTAGAGCGTATGACCTTCACGGACGGCTCGGTCGTGGCGTTTCCCGTGGAGCTCCGGCAAATTTTTATTAATCTGATTGCCAACGCACTGCAAGCCATGCCAGAGGGCGGCACGCTCCGCGTCAGCTTGCGCCACGGTTCGCAATGGACAGCCGGCGCCGCGCGTACTGGTATTCGTGTCAGTGTCACGGACACCGGCCTCGGCATTCCCACCAAACACCGGCACAAGATCTTCGAGCCATTTTTCACGACGAAAGCAGAAAAAGGGACGGGACTGGGACTGTGGGTCAGCCGCGGCATTGTTCAGAAACTCGATGGCACGCTCCGCTTTCGCTGCATCAAATGGCGAGGCCGCACGCTCACCTCTTTCGCCGTTTTCATTCCGACGGACGGCATGGGCTTCGCAGTTTCATAATCCACTGGCGTCGGCACGAACGTGAAGTTACTACCTTTGATCGCGGAAAAAATGGCGAAGATACTGTGCATTGACGACGAATCAGCCGCGCTCAACATTCGCAAGCGCGTCTTGGAAACTGCGGGCCATCACGTTCTCACTGCGCGCTCCGGCGACGAGGGCCTGCAATTGTTTCGCTCAGAGTCCTTCGATCTGGTGCTGTTGGATTACTGGATGCCCGGCATGAACGGAATCGCCACCGCACGCGAACTCAAGCGCATGAAACCATCCGTTCCGATGATCATTTTGTCGGGGCTCTCGCAATTGCCGGACGAAACCATGGGCGTAGTGGACCGCTGGATTCTTAAAGATGAAGGCCCGCAATTTCTCCTGAATACCATCAAGGCCCTGCTTACACCCGCCTCTTGACCGCCGCAGTTGGAACTCTGATCCTACGCGAGCGCGACACGCGTCCCCTGTTCAGACATACCTCCGCGCGTTTTTCAGCCGCCTAAGCCTTGTGCGAGTTCCAAACGTATAAGAAGCTCTCGTCCGTTGCCGTCGCCACGCTTCGTTTGCTCTTGCGTGTCGCGCGATTCAGCGCCGAACGCACATTCTGTTTCGAGTCTCCCAGGTCCGCTAGCGGCACTTTAATGGCCGCGCCCTCTTTTAGCTGATCCAGGTCTCGCAGTATCAGCGTCACGATCTTCTTATGCTTCCCGTTACGCGAGTTCGGCACATCCAGCTGTGCCACGGTTTTGAAATGAGCCACCGGTCGGGCTGCGCCCATAAAGGCCTCCTTCTACTGCTAACGTATAATTAACGAATCGCTATCCTAATCAGGCGCAGCTCTGCGTGTCAAGTAAGATTTGGTAAGGTACGGCGGCGTACAATTAACCGCCCGTTGCCCCTCTGCCAACGCTCGCACTATCCGACGTCGCAATCCCGCTAAACCACCCGCTCCCCCGACGCCAGTTCACCAAAAGATTCTCCCCGTATGTTTGTTCCACTGCTACGGTGCTGCGTAGGGTGGGAGGCTGATGATGCGACCAGCAGGAACTCATTTCGAGCAGGTTCCCAAAGCAGTAGTGGAGAAAATACTCGCGCAGCAAGGTCTGGCGGCAGAAAACGAACCGCCCAGCGTCGAGGCTGGCAAGAACCTGGCCGGCGGCAAGACCCAGACCACCACGAAGATTCGTAATCCCAGACCTTGAATGGGGCGCCAGGAAATCTCGCCGCTAGTGAGCAGCACGATTCACGCAGGAAAAGGGAGCTGGCTATGCACATGTCAACAAGCGCAAAAGATGAAAGCAAACGATCGATGGCGAACCCAGCGAGGGAGAAAAGCGTGAACACGTCTATGCAGGACATCCTGGAAATCCTCGAAGACAACATCAAATGGTGGGAGCAGGCGGCAATCACTTGCGAAAACACCGCCGCTCGCTTGCCCACCGGCGAGAAGGAAGGATGGCAGCTTATGGGCGCGGTCTATCGGGAGCGCGCGGGCAAGCACACCCGTCTCGTCGAACAATTTCGCCGGGAGCACAACGCAGCGCACGGCTAGGCCGGCGTCAATACAGTCCCCAGATTCCGCTCGCGATAAACGCCTGCCACGCCAATAGCACCACCTCATTCGCGGCCCAGCCGACAACACGCAGACACCCCTGGAAGTGAAAGCTCCTTCACGATGGCGCCGCTTGCGGACGCGATCATCTGCAGCACCATCAGCGAAAACGCCGCAAAAACCCAAGGCGAGCTCGTCATCAATATTTCGACAAAAGGTGCGGCGGTCGAGGTGCCGGCGGTTGTGGCAGCGAGGGAGAAAAACCGCTAGAATCGAGCGGCAATACACGCAGTCGCGCAGATGAGGAAGGCATTTATTTCCCTCTAGCCCCAAAGGGAGTGAAATCCTTGGGGAGGAAGGGGAGCATGGCTCATAAGTTTGCGAGTCTCAGGCAATTATCCGTCCTGCTTTTATTGATTTTGAAGGCCGCTGCTCCGCTCGATTCATTCGCGCAGCAGCCCGCAGGCGCAGTTGGAGCGTTGCAACTGACGCTGAAACAAGCCGTGCAGCTCGCGCTGAAACAGAATCCGCAGCGCGTGATCGCGCAGCTTCTGATGTACGAAAGCGATCGCAACAGCCAGATTGCCCGCTCCGCTCTGCTTCCCCACGCGGACATCGAGGCGAACGGCTCCCTGAATCAGTACAACGTGCAGAGCATCGCACGCACCGCGAAGCCCACCCCTGCCGGGCCATTTCAGGTGATCGAAGCCGGTCCCACTTTTTCGCAGACCGTCCTGGATTTGCCAAAGATCCGCGCATACCAGATCGGCCGCGAAGGAACGCACCAGGCGCGCGCCGACGAGCAGACCACGCGTGAAATCGTGGTGAATGCCGTCGTGGACCAATATCTTCTGATTCTCCGCGCGCTCGCCACTCGCGACTCCGCCAAATCCCGTGTCGCGCTTGCACAACGACTTTACGAACAGGCTGGCGAATTGCAAAAAACCGGCATCGGTCTGAATATTGACACGGTGCGAGCTAACGTCGAACTGCAGAACGAACGCCAGAATCTCATTGACGCCGAAACGCTGACGCACACGACCAAATACGGCTTGGCCGCTCTCCTCGACCTGCCCCGCGACCAGGATCTCGAAGTCGCCGACCACCTGGATTTCTACGATCTTCCCGCACTCGATCGACAGCTGCTACTCAACCAGGCGCTAACCTCCCGGCCGGAGATTCGCTCGCTGAATTCGCAGGAGCGCATCGCCAAGTTGACAACCGATGCGGCCGGCGAGCAGCGACTTCCCCAACTGGACTTCTCAGGATTCTGGTTCTACCAGGGAAGCCGCTTCGACAACGGGATTCCGGCCTACACCTACGAGCTATCGTTGCAATTTCCCCTTTTCACCGGCGGCCGCATCCGCGCGGAAGAGGCGCGCGCCAAGTTGGAGGAGCAGCATGTCGCGGAAACTCGCCGTCAGCTGGAGGCGCAGATCGTAGATGAGGTAAAGTCCGCACTTGATCAGCTCACCGCCGCGCGAAATTCAGTGGACGTCGCCAATCTGGGGCTGCAGTTGGCGCAGGAAGAAGTGGCTCAGGCGCAGCGGCGCTTTCAAGCCGGCGTTACCACCAACGTTGAAGTCATCACCGCCCAGGACGCTTTGGCTCGCGCAAGCGACAACCAAATCGGCGCCTTGTATCAATTCAACTTGTCTCGTGCATCCCTCGCTCGTGCCACAGGCGAGATCGAAACCATGTACACCAAGTGAGGGGTTAACCGGATCGTGAGCTCCACTCCGCCAACGCCAACTCCACCGCCTAACGCTGCCGCGCCTCCTCCAGCGCCGCAGTCGCCTCCGGCCCAACCGCCGCCGGCTTCTTTTTCTTTGGGCCGCTGGTTTCAAAATCTGAATCCCATCGCGAAGGGAGCTTTCGTCGTCATCCCGCTCCTGATCCTCGTGGCTTGGTACATCTTCAGCGGCCGCGTCACCACCGACGACGCCCAGGTGGATTGCCACATCACGGCCGTCGCACCGCAGGTTCCGGGCTATGTCGTCAACCTTTATATCAACGACAATACGCCGGTGAAGGCAGGCGACGTCCTGGTGCAGATCGATCCGCGAGAGTACGAAGCAGAAGTCGCGCAGGCCAAAGCCAATCTTGATTTCGCGCAGGCGCAAGCAAACTCCGCGGAAATCCAAATCGGCTTGACGCGCGCGACCACCACTCAAAGCACCAGCGGAGCCGTCCATCAGAAGGAATCCGATGCCGCCGATTACGCCAGTTCTCAGGCGCAACTCGAACAATCCGCCACAGCGAATCTTCAGGTCGCCGAGGCCAACGTAGCCGCAAAACGCGCCACCAACGAACGCGCGCAGGCTGACCTGGCTCGCTACACGCCACTACTCTCCACCGATGACGTCTCCAAATATCAATTTGACGCCGTCGAAGCTACCGCGCGCGTGGCGAAAAGCGACCTGGCTGCCGCGGAGCAGCAACTCTCCGCCGCGCAACAAGGAGTCGTGATCGCTCGGGCGAATTCGCGTTCCGCCGGGGCCCGCGTATCGCGCTCCGAGTCTCAATTCATGGAGACGAAAGCGCGCGAGAAACAGGTGCCCATCGCCGAAGCCACCTACAAGTCCGCGCTCGCAGCAGTCGAGCGCGCGAAAGCAGCTTTACAACAAGCCGAGCTGAATCTCGCCTACACGCACATCACCGCGCCGATCACCGGACAAGTAACCCAGAAGTCCGTGGATCTGGGCCAGTACGTTTCGCCAGGACAATTACTTTTCACCATCGTCCCGCTCGATCAGGTATACGTCACCGCGAATTTCAAGGAGACGCAACTCGCCAACGTCGCGCCCGGCCAGAAAGTTAAAATTCAGGTGGATACCTACCGCCAGGAGTTCGAAGGCGTGGTGGATTCCATCGCGGGAGCGGCCGGTTCGCGACAAGCTTTGCTGCCTCCGCAAAATGCCACCGGAAATTTCATCAAAGTCGTGCAGCGCATTCCGGTGAAAATCCTGGTCAAGCCCAAAAAGAATCCGAATCTCGTGCTGCGGCCCGGCATGAACGTCGAAGCGACTATTTACACTCGCTGACTGGGAAGAAACGCAATGTCCTATCTAAGCGGTAGCACTCCAGAATCCTGGGAACTCGAAGAGGAGCGGTTCCTCAGCAGCATACTGTCGAGCCTGTCTTACGGCCGCCGCATGGCCATGCTCCTCACCGTTGGCATGGTCGCCGCCATCGAAATTTCCAACCGCCTCTCCATCAACGTGTTCCTCCCGGACATGCAGGGCAACGTAGGCGCCAGCTCCGATGAAATCAGCTGGGTGATCATTCTTTATAACGTCGGCTACCTCTGCTCTATCGCACTGGCGTACTGGATGACGCGCGTTATTGGCACCAGGCGTCACTTGCTGTTAAGCATCGCAATCTATGCCGTGGGAGCTATGGGCTGCGTGCTGAGCACAGGAAGTCTCACGCAACTTCTAATCTCACGCTTGATTATGGGATTCGGCGGCGGCGCGTTTCTGGTGCGCGTCGTCATTCTCGCCGGGGTGCTGTTCCCCGGAAAGGCGAGGATGGCAGCGGTCACCCGCCTTTACCTGGTTCTTGCTGTTTTTGAAGTCCCGTATCCGGTCGTCATGGGATGGGTCACCGACACGTTTCACTGGAATTACGCTTTCCTGGTTGATTTTCCCTTCCTGGCGATCGGCGCTTTTCTGATCTGGAAAATCATCCCGCCAGGTCGTTTGTTCCAGCGCAGGAAAGAGGCTCGGGTTGATATATGGGGCGCGGTTCTGCTGATTGCCTCGCTGGCCTGCCTGGAAACTGCCACCAGCCGCGGCGAGCGCGATCTGTGGCTCCAGTCGAATTGGATCGCTATTGCACTGGTTGCGGCTGCCATTTTCTTTATCGCGTTTCTCTGGTGGGATTACCGCCCCGAAAACCCTTCGCCGGTCTTGCACTTGCGTATGCTCGTTCGGCACGCTGCCCTGCGCACCTACTTTCTGGTGATTTTGATCGTGGGAGCGTTCTTCGGCGCCGGCCTTTATGTCGTGCCGCAATACCTTCGCTTCGTCCAGGACTACAGCGCCTTGCAGGCGGGCGGTTTTATTTCGATGTACACGCTCGGCCTGGGCTTAGGTCTGCAGCTCACGTTGCACCTGCTAGTTCCCCGCCTGGGTCCTGTCCGCACGCTCGTCTTCGGATTGCTGCTCCTTGTCGCGACTTACCTCGTGATCTGCTATATCTGGACGCCCACCACCCCCACCATCATCTTGGCGCCAGCAATTTTCCTGCAAGGCTTTTGCATCGGGCCCGTTATCCTTGCCGCCGGAAACGTTGTCAGCGCCAATGCGCCGGTAGCCGACGTCAATGACATTTCCACCACCTACTTCTTCGTGCGCCAGCTCGGAAACACATTTGGTGTCACCGCGGCCACAGTCTTATTCGATCGCCGCATGACGCTGCATTCCTCGCGCCTCTTGGATGTCTCCAATCAGCTGGACGCCACCACTCGCTCTACTTTGGCCCAATACGCCAATCTGATTCACCGCAACGGCGGCGCTAGCAGCAATCCCGCGCTCGGAGCATTGCAGCTCTTTCAAAATGATGTCATCACCCAGAGCAGGCTGTTCTCCTACATAGACATCTACTTCGGCTTGGCGGTGCTAGGCGTGGTCGCGGTGCTATCGATAGCCTTTACCCAAATAAAACTCAAACTCGGCTCCATCCAATTTCACCCGTGGTAAGCGGCTGCTTCGGCCCACACCGAATCAACTCAGAATAATTGACAGAGTCTTACATCGATACTCTGCAACTCACATCACCTGCGGATTGAAACTACGCCGCCGCTGCCAATGCATTCGCTGCGAGGAGCGGGAAGCCGCGCGATTTCGCGTCGCGCGCCAAAGCCTGCAACGTGGATCGGCCGGCATCCCGTTGACCGCCTCGCATCTGAATTTCGCCCAGGGCCAAACGAGCCTCGAATTCGATTTGCACCAGCCCGGCATTGTGAGCCTCGGCTTGGATCGCCGCGAGCGAGTGCAGAGCGGCGCCAGTCTTCCCGCCCCGCGCGTCCACTTTTGCAGCAACGATTGCCGCGTTCAGTTTCAGCGTCTTGTCGTTCGAACTCTGCGTCAGCTGCAACGCTTTCTTGATTTCCTCCTGAGCAGCGCCGGCGTTGTTCGCAGCAAGCAGCGCATCGGCTAGTACGGAGCGCGCCTGCGCTTCACCGTCAGGATCGTTTTCAGCAGCCAGTTCCGTTGCGGCATCTCCGGCGTATTTCTGCGCTGAATCAGCGTGATTTTGTGCGAGGGCCAGCGACGCAAGTGATATGCGAGTGTACGACTCCGTTCCGCGTGCGCCGATGCCTCCCAGTATCGTAAGGGCTTCCGTATAACTTTTATTCGCAGCCTCCAGCTCGTTCTGTACGAGCAACACGTCGCCGAGATTCGTCAGCGATCTTCCAATCCCCGCGCGATCATCCGCAGCCCTCCGCAAGCGAACAGATTCCTCGCAGTTACGTCGCGCCTCGCTCACATAGCCCGAGGAAAGATCGAAAATACACTGATTGGTCAGCACCGACGCCTGAATATAGGAATCGCCCGTCTCGCGCGCGATCGCCATCGCGCTATCGAACATCTTTTTTCCCTCGGTCCGGTTGCCATCCAGATATAAATCGATACCGAGGCTTTCCTGCGCGGTAGCCACATCGGATAGATCGCCGCGCTCTCGCGCGATATCAATGCTCTTGCGATAGTTCTCAATTGCAGCCGCGCGGTCTCCCAGGCTGTCGTGAATTCTTGCGAGGTTGTTGATCGCGCCGGCTTCGTCCTGTTTGTCGCCGATCGACTGCGCCAGACTCACGGCCGTCTCATAAAGTGGGGCCGCCTCCGCGAATTTTCCTTGCTCATAAAGCACATTGGCCGTTTCGTTGCTCGCGTTGGCTGCCCCCAGTTGATCGCCTGCTGCGGTGTTCAATTTCATCGAATCATCACAGAGCGGGTGAGCCTGATCGAACTCGCCCAAACTTGCGTGCGCGGAACACTGAAACAATCGCGCGCGCGCCAGCAGCAGGTTCGCACCCAGTGATTGTGATTTCTCCGCGGCCGCATTTGCAGCCGTGAGCTGCTTGTCGTACGCGGCCAATGACTTCTGCGCCTCCGCCTCCGCCAGGTCCGCTTGAGCCGCAATCCCCAGCGGAAGATTCTGGCCGCGAAGCTGAACCAGCGTCGTCAGCGCATCCTTCGCCTTGCTTGCATTAATTTGCGTTCGCGCCAGCAGCAGCCCGTATTGCGGGTTGTCTCGATACTGTGACCACAGCGAGGAGTACTCTTGAATCGCCTTCGGCCAGTCGTGCGCCGCTTCGTAGTAACTCGCCGTCACCAGTCCGCGCGCTTCGCTGGAAAGCCCGGAAGTTAGATTGAAGGCTTGCTTCGCCTGTTCCTGCGCTTTCGCATCGAATCCTAATATCACCCAAGCTTGCGCAAGAGTGCTGTGCGCCCGAGCGAACTTCGGGTCTGCAGCGATCGATTTGTCCAGAAGCTTTGTCGCGGCAAGGATTTCAAAGTCGCGCAACTTTTCGCGAGCTTCGGCGTAATAACGCATCGCGTCCGGGTTGGCGGAAAGTGACCCATCCATGCGGGCTTCTTCCGACGGCGTGACTTGAATGTTCAAGCGCTGCCGAATCAGGCGGCCGGCATGTACCACCAGATCATTCAGGTCAGACTCCTTGCCGGACTGCTCCACCGAACCAAAACTCTTGCTTCCGGCAGTGTTGAGCAAATGAATGTTCCACTGCACGTTCGCGTCGCCCGGAGGTCCCTGCGCCGTATAGGAGCCGGTGATCAGCACGTCTGCACCGAGATATTTGCGGATGGCGGCGACCTGGTCGTTCGAAAGCGAGGCCGAAAGATCGCGCAATCCCAGGTTGCGCTTCATATCGTCCACATCGCTGGGCACGATGAAACGGATTTCATCGGTATCGAGTTGGGACCATAGACCGTCGGCAAGAATATCGCCCAGCAAATCTGTATCTTTGCGGCCGGAAAGATTTGTGAACCCTAGAATTGCCACGGCCTTACGGCCCGAAGGCACAGCGGCGTTTTCCTGCGATCCGAAGTGATGCTTCACTTGCACGGCTACAAATCCAGCAAGCACAAGAAAAATCAGCCCAGCGATCGCGGCGATAATCCACCGGCGCAAATTTGACGGCGCTATTTGAGATCCTGCCGCGCTCGCGGACGTACTCGCCGGGAGCGCAACGGATTCACCGGCCAGCGCCTTCACAACATCGTCGGTGGTCGCATAGCGTTTCTGTGGCGCGCGTTCCAGGCAGCGAGCCACTACTTTTTCCCAAACGGGATCCGCCTCGGGAAACCGGCTGCGCAAGGCTGGAGCGGGCTGATTCAGCCTCTTCATTGCAGT
>Ga0209139_10001013_pt1 | contig 10225 bp, 7 predicted proteins | sample BogFormECP14_OM3_FD_188246 | JGI IMG/M metagenome (GOLD analysis project Ga0209139, IMG submission 188246) | Bog forest soil microbial communities from Calvert Island, British Columbia, Canada - ECP14_OM3 (SPAdes) (version 2) | ecosystem: Environmental > Aquatic > Freshwater > Wetlands > Bog ...
GCGCGGTCAATTTCGTCAATCAGCAGCACCGGTGAAGCATCTTCCGCGAGGATGGACTGCAGCAAAGGGCGCTCCAGAAGAAATTCCCTGCCGAAAATGTGCTTTTCCTTCTCCGCGACCGTCTGCTCGGTTTTTTCCTCGATCTTGATCGCCAGCAATTGCTTTTGGTAATTCCATTCGTAAACGGCGGAGTTGACGTCCAGGCCTTCATAGCATTGCAGGCGAATCAGGCGAGTTCCCAGCATCGCCGCCAGCGTCTTGGCCACTTCGGTCTTTCCGAGGCCTGCGTGTCCTTCGATCAGCAGCGGCTTGCGCAATTTGGTGACGAGGTAAACGGCGGTGGCCAAGGCCCGGTCGGTGACGTACCCCAGCCGCTCGAACCTCTGCGCGAGACTATCTACGTCCGTGATTTCTTTATCGTCGTGAGCTTTTGGAGTGGCCGTCATGAGGGGTTCAACCCAAGTTGCAGCATCATCATTCATTCGCGGACGTTCGCGCATGCTTCAGGAATCGCGGCGAAACACACCTTTGGCGGCTTGCCAGGCCACCGAAGTAGCGCTGATCGGTTTGGCAGGCGCTGCCTGCGCGGCCGCGTCCGCAGCACCTTCAGGCTGCGCCAGGCGGGCTTGGAAATTCTTCACAAACTCACCGAACATGATGTTGGAGACTTCGCTGATGACGCGCGAGCCCATCTGCGCCAGCATGCCTATTACGTTCAATTCGGAAGTGCTGGTGACCTCCGTGCCGCCGCTATCGAGCGCGCGGAGCTTCCCCGTCATTTTCATGGAAGCGCTGCCGCGGCCTCGGACGTCCTGCCCCTTGCCCAGAATTTCGATTTCATGGTTTTGGCTGTCGAGGCGCACGATTTGCACTTCACCTTTGTAATCAGTGACGCTGGGACCCACTTTCACGCTGATTGCGCCTTTGTAGGTCTTTTCGTCCACTTGCTCGGTGATTTGTGCGCCCGGCACGCACGCGGCCACTTTCCGGGGATCGCTCAGGAAGCTCCACACTTTTTCCAGCGGCTCGTTTACCTGGAAAGTCTTTTGGATTTGCAGAGCCATGCCTCAGCTCACCACGCCTTTTTCTTTCAGGATATTCCAAACCTTCCATGGAGTGATGGGCATATCAATGTGCTTCACGCCCAGATGAGAGAGAGCATCCACAACCGAGTTGACGAACGCAGCCGGAGAGCCCACGTTCGGCGATTCGCCCACGCCCTTCGCGCCAAACGGATGGTGCGGCGATGGCGTGCAAGTGCTGCCCGTTTCCCAGTGCGGCGTCTCCACAGCCGTGGGGATTAGGTAGTCCATGAACGTGCCACCTTGCACGTTGCCGTTCTCGTCGTAGCCAATCATTTGCATGAAGGCAATGGCCAAGCCTTCGGTCAAGCCGCCATGGATTTGGCCTTCGACGATCATCGGATTGATGACGTTGCCGCAATCGTCCACGGCGACGAAACGGCGAACTTTGATCTCGCCCGTGCCTTTGTCAATGTCCGTCACGCAGATATAAGTTCCAAACGGAAAGGTCAGGTTTGGCGGATCGTAATAGTTCACCGCTTCCAGCCCGGCCTCGAGCCCCTCGGGAAAATTGGTGTAAGCCGCAAAGGCAATTTCCTGGATGGTCTTGGACTTACTAGGCGCGCCCTTCACGAAGAACTTGCCGGTTTCCCATTCCAAATCTTCCTCGCTGCATTCGAGCAAATGGGCGGCAATCTTTTTCGCTTTGTCGCGAATTTTCCTCGCCGCCATCGCCGTCGCCGCGCCGGACGTGGGAGTGCTGCGGCTGGCATAGGTTCCCAGTCCGTAGGGAGCAGTATCGGTATCGCCCTCCTCAATAATCACGTCGGAGGCAGGAATTCCCAGCTCCTGCGCGACGATCTGCGCATAGGTGGTTTCATGGCCTTGCCCCTGGCTCTTGGTGCCCATGCGGCAAATCGCTTTTCCGGTCGGGTGCACGCGGATCTCCGCGCTGTCGAACATCTTGATGCCGGCGATATCGAAAGTGTGAGCAGGGCCGGCGCCGACGGCTTCCGTGAAGCTGGAGATTCCGATGCCCATCAGCTCGCCCTTCTTGCGTTTCTCTTCCTGCTCCTTGCGCAGTTCCTTGTATCCCACCATCTCCAGCGCTTTGTTCATCGCGCCTTCGTAATTCCCGCTGTCGTAAGTCCAGCCGAGAGGAGTTTTGTAGGGGAACTGGTCCGGTTGAATGAAATTCTTGCGGCGGAATTCCGCCGGATCCATTTTCAGCTGCGCCGCGAGGACGTCAATGGCGCGCTCGATCAGGTAAGCGGCTTCGGTAATGCGGAACGAGCAGCGATAGGCGATTCCGCCGGGCGCTTTGTTCGTGTACACGCCATCCACTTCGCAGAAGGAGTTGGCGAAATCGTAGGAGCCGGTGCACACGCTGAACAATCCCGCCGGGAATTTGGTGGGTTGCGCCGCGGCGTTGAAGGCTCCGTGATCGGCCAGCGTTTTCACGCGCAGGGCTTTCACTTTGCCATTCTCATCGGCGGCGATTTCCGCCGTCATGTGGTAATCGCGAGCGAATCCGGTGGATTGCAGATTTTCGGAGCGGGTCTCAATCCACTTCACCGGAACGCCGAGCGTCAACGACGCCACCACCGCGCAAACATATCCGGGGTAGATCGGCACTTTGTTCCCGAAGCCGCCGCCGATATCCGGAGAGATAACGCGAATATTCTGCTCCGGTATTCCGCCGACGATGGAGAAAAGAGTACGGTGCGCATGCGGCGCTTGCGAAGTGAGGTAGATCGTTAGTTTCTCCGTGGCCTTGTTGTAATCGGCGACGCACCCACAAGTCTCCAGCGGCGCCGGATGGCAGCGCTGGGAAATCGCATGTACGGTGGCCTTCACCGCAGCGTTTTGAAAATCCTTCTCGGTGGCAGCCCGATCGCCGACTTCCCAATGAAAAATGTGATTGGATTTTTCTTCGCGGTCTTCGCGGAGGATGGGCGCATCCGGGTCCGTGGCCTTATAAGGATCCACCAATACCGGCAATTCTTCGTATTCGACTTCCACCAGTTCGGCTGCATCGGCGGCGGTGTATTGATCTTCGGCGACCACGAAGGCTACTTCCTGTGCTTGAAACAGTACTTTGCCCGTGGCCAGCACCATCTGTTTGTCGAAGAACAGGGTGGGCATCCAGGCCAGATTAGCCTTGGCGAGGTCTTCACCCGTGATGATAGCCAGCACGCCGGGAAGTTGCTTGGCCTTCTCCGTGTTGATGGACTTGAGCCTTGCGTGCGCGTACGGACTGCGCACCATATGCCCATAGACCATGCCGGGCAGGTGGACATCGTCCACATAGTTGCCCTTACCCTGAAGGAAGCGGGCATCTTCCTTGCGCTTGATGGGATGGCCCATGCCACCCACTTCGGGAGTTGTCTTGGTAATCACTTGGCCGCTCCTGCCGCCACTTTGCCGGCGGCAAACTGAACTGCTTTCACGATGTTTTGATACCCAGTACAACGGCACAAATTGCCGGAGATGCCCCAGCGGATTTCTTCTTCGGTCGGCTGAGGATTCCTTTGCAGCAGCGCATAAGAGGACATCAACATGCCGGGAGTGCAGAAGCCGCATTGCAGCCCATGCTCTTGTTTGAAGCCATCTTGCAGCGGGTGCCACTGGCCGCCTTGGATGAGGCCTTCGACGGTGAGCAGTTCCCCGCCGTCGGCCTGCACCGCAAACATGGTGCAGGATTTGATGTTCTTGCCGTCCAGGATGACGGTGCAAGCGCCGCAATTGCTGGTATCGCAGCCAACGTGCGTGCCGGTTAGGCCCAGATGATCGCGAATGAAGTGCACCAGCAGAGTGCGCGGCTCGACATTCGCCTCGCGCTCCCGGCCATTCACCTTGACTTGAACCGTCTGCTTTTTCGCCATGGAATTTCCCCCGATCGCTGAAGCTTGCTATTTGCCGGCGCGCTGCAGAGCGCGCGTCAGCGCTCTCTTGGCCAGTTCTTTCACCAGACCCTTCTTATATTCCACGGGGCCGCGCAAATCGGCGCTCGGATCCGCTTCGTCGGCTGCCAGCTGCGCCGCTTGTGCAATGTTGGCTTCGTCAAGCTTCTTGCCGCGCAGAAAGTCTTCCGCCTTTCTGGCTTTCACCGGCGTGGGACCGACGTTGGTCAGACCGATTCCTACCTTCTGACAAGCGCCTTTATCGTCCAGAGTGATCTGCACGGCTACAGCGGCCGTGGCGAAATCCCCGACCTTGCGCTCCAGTTTCAAATAGACGCCTCCGCTGCGGGGCGGCGGAATCGGAATGCGAATTTCGGTGAGGATTTCATCGTGCTGCAGCGCGGTGCTGAACAGCGTAAGGAAGAATTCCTCAATGGGTATAACTCTCTCGCCTTTCGCTCCCGTCGCAACCACTTGCGCGCCCAGCGCTACCATGGTCGCAGGATGATCGTTGGCCGGATCACCGTGAGCGAGGTTGCCTCCGACCGTCGCCAGATTTCGCACCTGGGGATCGGCGATCACGTGAGCCGTATCAATGATGATCTGATATTTTGCACGCACCAGCGGAGAAGCTTCCAGCTCGGCTTCGCGGGTCAGCCCGCCGATCTTCAGATAGCCGCCTTCTTCCTTGATGTGCGCGAGTCCCGTGATGCGATTGATGTCCACCAGGTAGCCGGGCCTTGCCAGCCGCAGCTTCATCATGGGAATCAGGCTTTGGCCGCCGCTCAGGATTTTGGCGTCTTCGCCGTATTGCTGCAGCATACCGATGGCTTCGGGAAGTGTTTTTGGCCGCAGATATTCAAAGGACGCTGGAATCATGTTTGGCTATCACCTCGAACGCGTGCCGCGGAAAAGCGTTGTAACAGATATATTTCTGCGAGAAGGGCGTTTAGTTCCCAAAACAGGGACACAATCGAATGAAATTCCCATGTGACAGCGCAAGGATACTACATCCCAGTTTCGACGGCTGATGAATTAAGCGAAGGCCATCCGTCCGGCATGGCTTTTTTCGTCGAGGGAAAGACTCCACTACATATGTCGGGCTTTCTCTGACGCTCAGGCATTGATATTCGCGGCAGAAACTTACTTCCGCCCAGCACATCTGCGCGGTTTGTTGCCCCTCACCTTGGCGACTACGGCGTCTTTGCGGATTCGCTGCGCTGCGCTAGGCGCCAATCGTCTATGGCCTTGCGGATCGCTTCCGGCGCCAGATTGCTGCACTGCATCTTGTACTCAGGAATACCACCCAGGGCGTCAGCCACCGCCTGCTTGCTTATCTCATAGGCCTCGTGGACGGGCTTGCCCCGCACCATTTCGGTGGCCACCGACGAACAGGCGATGGCCACAGCGCAGCCCATGCACTTGAATCTCACTTCCTGGAGCACATCATTTTCAATCCGCAGCGTGATCAGTACGGTGTCGCTGTCCACCGGGCTTTTCACGATGGCCTTGCCGGAGGGGTCGGCAATACTCCCTACATTTCGTGGGTTAGCATAGTGTTCGCGGATTTGTTCGCTGTACAAATTGGGATCCGTCGCCTGCGTTGAAATGCACGATATGCGAGAATATGATACGTGATGGACTATGTCCTCTGAATTTTATTCCGTCGCCTCTGCACTTGCCGCGCAAGGGAAATCATTTGCCATCGCCACGATCGTGCGCGTGGAGGGCTCTTCGTCCGCTAAACAAGGCTCAAAAGCCATCATAGACGCGCAGGGCAAGATCGCGTTGGGATGGGTGGGTGGCGGCTGCGCGGAGAGCGCGGTGAGAAACGAAGCGCTCAAATGCATCGAGATGGAAAGGCCAGAGCTCATCAGCTTGGATATGACGGACGAGCTATTGGGCGTGGGGATGCCCTGTGGAGGGAAAATGGATGTGTATATCGAGCCCATCCTCCCGCAGCCCGAGCTGCTGGTCGTGGGCCACGGGCGAATTGCGGAAGTGCTGGCCAACATCGCCCACTTGGTGAATTTTTCGGTCACGGTCAATGATCCGGCAGCGGACCGCGAATCGTTTCCCCACGCCGATCATCTGGTGACCGGAGACTTCGATCTCACAGAGACGCCGATCACGCCCCGAACGTTCGTGGTCATCGCGACGCTGCACAAGCAGGACCACGTCTGGCTGCAGAAGGCGCTCGAAGGCAATGCGGCCTACGTTGCACTCATCGCCAGCCGGCATCGCTCCAGGCTCGTGCTCGATTATCTGCTTGCCACTGGAGTAGCGCCGGAAAAAGTGGAGATGGTCTGGGCGCCGGCGGGTCTCGACCTGGGCGCGGCAACGCCGGAGGAGATCGCGCTCAGTATCGTGAGTCAAATCGTGGCATTGCGGCGGGGCGGAAGCGTGAAATCGCTGAAGGAATCAAACCCAGTTGCGGAAAGCACCGCCGCCGACAGGGTAATTCACAAGTGCGAGACGGACACCTCTCGCTGATGCAGCGCCGCAGGCCTCCCGATTCGCATTCCTACGAACCACCCGCGGATTTACTGCCGCCGCTACTGCGAATTTCAGAAACGATTTCGGCCATGATGCTGAGAGCAATCTCCTCCGGAGTTTCCGCCCCGATGGATAGCCCGGCCGGGGCGTGAACCTTCGCCAATTTTTCAGGTGGCGCGCCCTTCAACTCCAAGCTACGGCAAATCTCTTTCGCTCGTTTCTTGTTGGCGACCAGCGCGATGTAGGCGCTGTTCGCGTGCAGGGCTTGCTCGACCGCCTCCTCGTCGAATTGTCCGCGGCTCGCCACCACCACGTATCGGGTGGACGCGGCTGGCAGCCTGGAAAAGTCCAGGGAATTCAGAAATCTGTCTGCTTCCAGCAAAGCGGAAGGTTTCAGAAAAGGATCCACCACCGTCACCGCGAAACACAGTAGCTTACCCAACTTCACCATCGCGATAGCGAGTGGATCCTTGCCGACGATAATGAGTTCCCGAGCCTGAGATTGCGGACGATCGCCTGGAATCGTTCTGCCTTCGAGATCGGCTGCTTCTATCGCTGGGCTGTCGTCCGGTGTACCGTGACGGAAATTTTGCAACCGTGCAACATCATCTTTACTGTCCAGGTCGAGAAGAATTCCGACGTCCTCAACCGGCACCTTGGCGATCCCCTCCAAATGATTCCCGAAGATAGCGCGGCAGCCAATGTCTCCACTCAGAGCCATGACCTCGGCGAACACCGAACGATCCAGCAATACTGGATTGCCACGAAAGCCCTTGTATGTAGGGATCACAATTTGACGGCCGGACTTGCGGTAATGATCAATTATCTGGTCGAAGGTTGCGGAGCGAACGAATGGCTGATCCGCTAGCACGATAAGTGCGGCGCACACTCCGGAAGGTACGGCGGAGAGTCCGGTGCGCAGTGAAGTCCCCATTCCCTGACCATAGAAATCGTTGATCACTACCTTGAGACTCTTGGTGGTGATGCTCTGCTTTATTCTTTCTGCCTCGTGACCGAGCACCAAAACGATTTCGTCCACGCGGGAGCCGCGAACGTTTTCGATTACCTGATCCAGCAAGGTGATCTCGCCGAGGCGGAGCAGTTGCTTCGCTTCCCCCATTCGCGAGGACGTCCCCGCCGCCAAAATAACGGCGGCAATTGGCGAATTCATCTTTGCGTCCACCTCGCCTTCCCAGATCCTTCCAGGCCAAGTCTACACAGCATCAAGAATATTGTGTTAAAGAAAGGTGCCCGTAGAGCGTTCCAGCCCCATCCAACGCGAATTACCGAAGGGTGGGCGTGAACCGCAAATCGACGCGTTGCCCTCGGATCGTGATATGCCTGTGGCGATGCGCGATTTTAGCTGGGCGTCGGGTACAGACCGACGAGAGCCCGGCTGGTTGAATCTCGTGTATCACGCAAGCGCATTTTGGAGGCCGCTGCCTGAAATTGCCCCTGGGCATCCGTTCGAAAACTGGACGAGCGATTCAAAGCTCGCAACATTAATATATGCGCATATTAGGGCTTGGCAGAGACAGACGCGCTGGAGTCAACACGATGATAGTCGGTATGCGAATCAGTAGTTTGGGGAATACGGATCGGGGCAGGCCGATTCCGGGGCTCGACAATACGATCGGGCGCCCGGAAATATGGAATAGACGGTTTCGCAGGCGCATTCTTCGACGCGCGACGAACCGAGATCGTTAGATTCCTGGTCACTTCAGGATATACTCTCAGTTCTCAGCTCCGTTTTCGCTGTGTCTTCAGCAACTGAGAACTCTGCGAATTGTTGCAGTCTGGACCGAAAGGGGAACCACTTCCGTGTGCGGAATCTGCGGCGCCATCGGATTAGACCCGCAACGAAACAGCGAGGCCGTCGTCCGCCGCATGCTCGCCGCCATCGTTCATCGCGGGCCCGATGAAGAAGGCATTCTCATCGCTCCGCCCGTGGTCGCAGGTTCGCGCCGCCTCAGCATCATTGATCTGCCCGGCGGCTCTCAGCCCATCTGGAACGAAACCGGCACGCTCGCCGTCATCTACAATGGCGAAATTTACAATTTTCGCGAGCTGCGCAAGGAGCTCGAGGCCAAGGGCCACAACTTCCTGACGCGCTCCGATACTGAAGTAATCGTCCACGCCTACGAGCAGTGGGGCGAACAATTCGTCGCCAGACTGCGCGGCATGTTCGCTCTCGCGATAATCGAAATGCCGCAAGGTCGCGGTGGCCCGGCAGCTGCGGTGTTTCTCGCGCGTGATCCCTTGGGCATCAAGCCGCTCTACTACGCGGTGGGCGGCGGAGGGCTGTTATTTGCTTCCGAAGTGCGCGCGCTCCTCGCCAGCGGCTGCGTTCCTCCGCAGCTTTCTGCCGCCGCGGTTCCGTCGTATTTGCTGTTCGGTTCCGTCAGCGAACCGATGACCATGGTTGAAGGCGTGTTCTCTCTTCCGCCAGGCCATTCCGTGAAAATTCACGCGAACGATCCGCGCCGCACGCCCGAACCAAAGCTCTATTGGAATTTCACCAAGGAGTTTTATCAGGACGAGGAAGCTGAAACCGGAACCGCATACGAGGAGGATTTCGCCTCCGCCTCCTCCACTGTTCGCTCGCTCCTTGAAGATGCCGTTCGCGTTCATCTCGTCGCGGACGTTCCCGTAGGCGTGTTTCTCAGCGGGGGCATGGACTCCACAGCCATCGCCGCGCTCGCCAGCCACGTACAGAAAGGCATCCACACTTTTACCGTCGCATTCCCCGACGCCGAATTCAGCGAAGCCGAAATCGCGCGCAAGACCGCGCAGCGCCTGGGCACCGAACATCGCGAGATGACCCTTTCCAGCGGCGAAATGGAAGCGCGCCTCGATGAGGCAGTTGCGTCCTTCGATCAGCCCAGCATGGACGGCATTAACACTTATTTCGTTTCCTGGGCGGCTCGGCAGGCGGGATTGAAGGTAGCGCTCTCCGGTTTGGGCAGCGATGAACTCTTCGGCGGTTACAGTTCGTTTCGCGCCACAGCGCAAGTCACGCGGCTCGCCACCATGGCCCGCTTCTTCCCGAAGTTGGCCCGCAAACTTGCGACTTCCGGCATCAAGCGCTCGAAAGTCTATCGCGGCTCCCCCGACGCATTCCGCAAGGCCTTTTCCGCATGGCTCGATCCCAGCATTCTCCCCTCGCCGTATTTCTACACTCGCGCGCTTTTCACGCCGCAAACGGTGGTCACCCGCTTGGGAGACGACTCCGCTCTCTGGGACACCGCGCCCTGGTCGCGCTGGCTATCCGACGCCACGCGTCAATCGCGTCACATGGATCGCTTCACGCGCGTCTCCTGGCTGGAGCTGCGTTCCTATCTCGTGAACACCCTGCTGCGCGACACCGATGTCATGAGCATGCATCATTCTCTCGAAGTGCGCGTGCCCTTCCTCGATGGGCCGCTCGTCGAATATGTTCTGGAGCTCCCCGAAGCGCTGAAGCGCAATCCCGCGCGACCGAAGGCCTTGCTCGTCGAAGCGCTGAAGGACTTGCTGCCGGAAGAAATTGTCAAACTTCCCAAACGCACCTTCACTTTTCCGTGGGAAACCTGGTTGCGCGGCAAATTGGGGGAACGCGTCGCGGTTCAGCTCGGTGATTGGTCGCCCGCTCTCGAATCCCGCCTCGATGGCCGATTCGCCCAAGCCGCCTGGAAGGATTTTCTCCGCGGCCGCACCACCTGGTCGCGCCCCTGGAGCCTCTACGTCCTGAACGAATGGGCCAAGCGCAATCTCCGCGTCCCAGAGCCAGCCGCCGAACCAACGCGTAATGCCGCGGCAGCTCAC
>Ga0209139_10001014_pt1 | contig 10222 bp, 10 predicted proteins | sample BogFormECP14_OM3_FD_188246 | JGI IMG/M metagenome (GOLD analysis project Ga0209139, IMG submission 188246) | Bog forest soil microbial communities from Calvert Island, British Columbia, Canada - ECP14_OM3 (SPAdes) (version 2) | ecosystem: Environmental > Aquatic > Freshwater > Wetlands > Bog ...
GTCCGCAACAATGACTTTCATCGGGCCTCATCCAGGTTGGTTTGAATTGCTCTGGCCGCAGGCGGGCCAAACCCGCCAAAACTAAAACATTAACGGTAGCGAGACACTCTCAAGCTGTCAAATCCTCTATTTCTGCTCTTCTCTGTGATCTCTGAGTTCTCTGCGCTCGGCGCCTGCCCCGATTCGGTCGGGGTGTAAATCCTTTTCCTTCCTTTTTCTTCTGCTATATTGAATCAATGACAATCGCCGAAAAAATCCAAAAAGACCTGGTCGACGCCATGCGCGCCAAGGACGAACTGCGCCTCAGCGTCCTGCGCGGGGTCAAGTCCGCCATCAAGTACAAGGAAACCGAAAAAATTCACACGCTCGACGAAGCCGAAACCATTCAAATCCTGCAAACGCTCGTCAAACAGCGCAAAGAATCCATCGACCAATTCGGAAAAGGCAACCGGCAGGATCTCGTCGACAAAGAAACCAAGGAACTTGCGATCCTCGAATCCTATCTTCCCGCCAGCGCGGGCGAGGCCGAAATGGACGCCGCCATCGCCAAAGCCCTGGCCGAAACCGGCGCCAACTCCATGAAACAAATGGGTGCCGTGGTTAAAGCCGCCAAAGCCCACCTCGAAGGCAAGGTCGTTGACGGCAAAGCCCTAAGCGACCGCGTCCGCGCTCGCCTCTCGTAGACTTGTCGTGGCTTGTTTACCGCGTGGTGGCAAAACTAAATTTCGCAGGGCCTCGCACCCGCTTCCCTTTACTTGCTTCCAGCCGGCTTCAAAACCGCGGTGCTACGTTCATCGCTCGCGATAATTCGGTAGAGCTTTTTCAGGTCATCGACCTTGCTGAGCGGCACGCTCGTTTCCTTCACTTCGAACGTTCTCGTATACCGCAGCACATTGCCGCTTGCTTCCGTCTTGCTCTCGTAAATCGCAAAACTGTATTCCGCATGGATTGGCGGCGGCAGATCATCCACTTCATACCCCTGTGGCAGCGTTATCTCAAAGGAATCCGTGTCTCGCGAAGGCCCTTCGAACTCCACCGGATATTTTCGAGGTTCTTTCGTTTCCAGCAAGCCACTGGACTTGTTCCCGATGACCCGTGGCCTCACTAACAGCAAATTCCCGGCCGTCTTGGCGTAGTTCTGCGAAACCAGCGAATAGTTGAATATGAAGGGCTGGTCCATCTGGTTAAGATTGGTCACCGATGCTTTTGTCAAAGAATAGGTAGTAAGCGAGTTTGCGAGCAGCGATTCGACGGGCTTGATCCTGTCCGCGTCCTTCGTCGCTGACCGCAACGCCTCTCTCTCCGCCGCTGCGCGGTCTCCCACTCTCACTTCTCTGACATCCCCGCTGAGCGTTCCCGTTGGGTTCAGGGTCAGTTTTGCCGTGCGTTGCACGCCGTTCAATTGCGCTGGAAGTTTCGGCAGTTCAATCAGTTCCCCTCCCTCAGGCGTTACAAGCAGCGCAAAATTCGCCTGCAAAGCTCCCCGCAATTGCCCGAAAGGAGTCATATCGTCGGTGGGATCAAAGATCAAAAGACGCCCGAGTTTCGCATGGGGAAAAACCGCAATCAACGAAGCGTCTTCTAACCCATCCGGCAGCCGGATGGCCAGGATTTCGTGATTGAACCATCTCGTCGCTGGCGTGGCGGGCGTCACTGTTCCTCGCTCCGTGTTCACCGAAACGTAGTAAGACGTCACGCCGATCTCCTTCAACATCGTGCTCAGGATCGTCGCTTTGTCTTTGCAGTCGCCGTACTTGTGGGTAAAAATCTCCGCCGCGGGATGAGGCTGCCATCCTCCGATTCCCAGTTGGATTGCTACGTACCGGATGTCCCTTTGAACGAATTGCGCGAGGGATTGCATTTTCTCGAGTTGCGCCGTCTTACCCGCAGTCAGTTCCGTCACCTTTTGCTTGATATCCTGTGAGGAGTCTCGCCGCCCTTGCGTCAGTCCACCTTCCCACTTGCCCATATCCGTCCAGTCTCCAAATCCTTTGTTCTGGCTGCCTCCTGGCGGAAATAGGGACACGATCATCTGGCCTGCAACACCTTCACGCGGCGGCATGTCATATTCGGGTCTGATGCCTTCCACATCCTTGACCACCCACTGCGACTGGTTGCCTCCCGCGGACGATGGCTCCGCTTTCGCATAATTCAGCCACACCGCCTTATATTCCCAGCCTGCCGGAAGTTGCAGCGTGTAGTGCGCCTCCCGAACTGGTGTTCCTTCTCTCTGGAAGGCCCACACATCTTGCAGGACATATGGCCGAACTTCCTGTTCGATCTCATAGCCAATGATGTTGCCGGGATCCGCCGCGGGAATGGTCAGCACTTTCGTCTTGAGGTCCGTCATTAACTCGCCGTTTTGCACTCCAAATAACGCTGTCTCCAGGGCATCCTTGTCTTTCACTTCATAATCTTTGCCCTGCGCGGGAATGCACCAGCCGTGAATGCTGTTGATCTTGGTCTCCGAATCGAAGTCGGCGAATACCTTCCCGTATTTTCGGCCGTCCGGACGCAGAATCTTGAATACCCGGCGTTCTGTACGCTTGATCTTTCCGTTTCCTTGCACGCTGAGTATTTCTTCCGAGTACAGCATCACTGCATCCGTTTTTTCGTCGTGCGCCGGCAGCGGCACACTTACCAGTGCATGCATCCACTGTGGCGCGTCACCGGCGCTCGCAGGCCTCGCCGCTCCCAATGTCCACAATGTGAACAGAACAGCGGCCCAGGCTCCGCAGCGCAAGGCTTTAGTTGCTTGCGGCTGCCGCTGCTGGCTGCAAGACGATTTGCTCTTCATCGGATGTCCTCACAACTTCATAGAACTTGCGAAGTGCAGGGTAGAATTTCTGCTCCAGACTGATCAAATCGCTCTTCATGAGCCGTTCCACGTGCAACGTCCCATTGTTATTTTCGACTTTCATCGTGTATTGCATGACCTTGGCATCGTTATTTTCAGGTTTTGGCAAGCTGCTCACTTGCCAGCCGAGCGGTAACTCGATCGTTATGTCGTCCACTTTTTCTGAAGCGTAATGAAAGTACAGCGGGTGGACACGCGTGGCGTGCTCGTAGGTATGCTTTTCAGTCGCGCCAAAAAGCCCTACGGGCATGAGGGCGCGCCTCCCGGCCCCTGACACCCATCCGGGCACCTTCAGATCAAATTCAGCGACGAGTTTCGGATCCGAGCTGGACCAATCGGGCTTATTGGTGAGTTCTACTTCAATGGACGCCGGAATCATGTACCGAACTTCGTCTTCCAGTAATTTTCCCCGCTGCGCCTCGTCCTGGTTACGTTCCTCCAACCGGAGGTAAAGCGATTCCAGCCCTGAGTACGTTACAGTTAGCTTGCCTTCCAAACTTCCCTCTTGCGTCAGTTTTAGCTCTGCCTTCCGCTTAATTTGCGAATCGTTGCTCTCCGGCATGCTGGTTGTGACCCACGAGCCTCCGTCTTTATCGAGTTTCAACCCTTGCGTGCTGGTTTCAGACCACGGCAGCAGCCCATACGGCGTAAATGCCGTTCCGGGATCAAAATACATATCCTTTCCGTTCAGTTTCACCAGCACGACGTATGTTCGCAGGTCCCTGGCTTTCATCAGGCCCTTTAAGAAGAAGTGGTCGTCGCGGGTCGAGATTCGCACAGCCGAGGCATCCGCTCCCGCAGCCCGCGCCATTCCCAAAAACAGAAGGGTGATGTCATCTCCGTAGGCGTACCCGCGCTTCCACACATCTTCGGCGTTGCCGGCTACTTTTTCTTGCGCGCGTTTCTGCTCTTGTTCCGTCTTTTCCACCGCGTAACTGCTATTGCGTATCTTTTGCGTCCGCGCATAGATCTTCTGCAATTTTACTTCGGGGGAATCGCTTGCCGACACCGTCTCCGCCACCGCCTGTTCCATGGCCTTCTTCTTGTTCACAAAACTTTCAACATAGTCGTTCCACTTCTTACCCTGTTTTTTCCAGAATCTTTCGGCGTCCGTCTCCAAAGTCCCGTCGACATATGTGAAGTCCACGCGGTACTTCATCGCCGCTTCCGGCGGCATATCATCTTCCACCACAAATGCCGGAATATTCGCTGCCTCCATGTGGATAAAATTATGGTTGGCCCTCGATTCCTTCACCGGCGGTTTGGTTCCGTCGGGCAACCCGTTCGGCCAGCTCCACATCAACGGAAATTCGCCGTAAGGTGTGAGTGTGAACTTCGCCGACTTGGTGAAAAGATCCGAGCTGAGCATCCAATTTGAGTCAAAAACTTTGTTCTCTGCGAAATCGATCATGTAGTGGTATTCGATAATGCTGCCGGGCTGAACGTCCGACAACGTAAACGTCTTCGCGAGATACTTGAATCCGCGAGCTTTGACGATCTCTTTCTCATATACTTTGCCGTCGTAGACCGTGCTCGACCCGTTCGGTTGTACCGTCCGCGCCCTGATATTTATGATGTTGTAGTCGCCTGGGACGAACAGTATCTCCACATCCGCGTTCTTTCGCCCTTCTTCCGTGAGTATTTTCTCTCTCACGTAGTTATATTCGTGCGGCACGCGTGCGTTGCTATCGTCCCGATCCACCTGGCGGTACAAAATGATTGCCGGCGCTCCGGGAGCCGCCGGATCACTTGTCATCCTCAGCTCTTCCGGCGAAATCGGCAGCCATTCATCGGCTGCCCTGCTTGGCCCCACGCGATACATCACAGCTCCAAGCAAAATCACCGCCGTAATCAGGGATAGCCGGCGCAAATTCACAACGCACCTCCGGAGTTGAATTTCAGGCAGACACACAAATCGAGGGCGCGCAGGGGTAGACCTGGAACCTGCACCGCCGCGCTGGGAAGGGTCTGGGCGCATAAGCAGTGTTGTTGACCTGTGTTACTTGCTGCGGCGGACAATACAGGCCTGCTACTTCCTTGTCAATAGTGCTAAGGGCCATGACGTGCAACAACGTACTATGCCGTCTCCTCTTGCTCCGCGGAGCGCTCACGCTGATGCAAGAGATCTCTTGAGAGGCCTGATCTTCCGGGCAAACTGCCATAAAAATCTGTCTCGCCGCAAAATCTCGATCCGGTTCAATGCGTATAAATCGATCGGCTCTTTCGCACCATACACTGTGCTAAATGCGCAGCTGTATCCCGCTTCAGCCACGATCTTTTCCACCGTTGCGTTAAAAAAACCCGCCGGATACGCCAGTGTTTTGCACGGTTTCTGCAAGAGTTCTTCGATCTGTTTTTTTGCGTCGCTGACTTCGTACTTCACTTCTTCCGGCGTCAGCTCATGCAGCAATCTGTGATTCGTGGTGTGCGACCCAAACTCAATTCCGTGCGTTGCCATCTTCAAAATCTCTTCGCGCGAAAGATGCTGCCGCGCCTCCTCACCTTGCGCCAGGGGTTTCGCCGAGATCTTCCCGATCACCGACGGCACCAGAAAAATAGTGGCCTTGATCCCCAGTTCCCGCAAAATCGGAAATGCATTCGTATAGCTGTCCTGGCATCCATCGTCAAACGTAACCGTAATCCCATTCGCCGGAAATTCGCCGCGCGCCCGGTAGTAATCAATAAGCTCGGCGGCTGTGTAAAACACGAACCCCTGCGCCTTCAAATACCGCATCTGCAGCGCAAACCGCGCTGGCGGCGTAAACCCTCCCCGCACGCGTGAGCTGCGGCTCGGCTGATCAATCATGTGGTACTGAATCACCGGCACCATAGCGGCCTGAGCGGTTTCCATCTTTATTCCAGGTTGGGTTCTTCGATGATGCTCACATCCGAATCGCCACGCGTCAAAAACCAGTTTTGCGGATCACAAATCACATTCTTCGCTTCTACGTCGCTTGTCGCGACCCATGCCATGAATTGCGGCGACCTCTCTATTCTCCAGAAGCCGCGCCACTTCAGTCTCTCTTCCACCAACCCATCCAACACGTCCGTTACCAGGCTACCCGCTCGCAGTTCGATGGCTCTTCGCAGCGCAGAGTCGATCAGCGCGTCTACAATTTCTGCGCGATTCTCATGTTCATACAAAATATCGCTGATCGCCGCCTTCGCTGGACCGACAGCCGATCCAGCACCGGCTAACGGCTTCCGAAAAAATAAAACCACATACCCCGCCAGCCGTTCTTTCTCATAACATCCAACAATTTCAAATCGTTTCCCCGGCTGCTCCGCAAATTGCCACTTCAAAGTCCGCGCATCTCTACGCACGGCACATGCCCACTGCTCCGAAACGCGCTCCCAAAGCTCATCGAACTCCGTCCCAAACTCACGAATGGTTCTTGTCGTGTACCGTCTAGCGCCCTCAGCTTTTCTTGTCCCAATGCGCATCGGCGCAGTCAGCAAATTCAAAAACCCTCGTACCAGCGCAATCCTAGCGGCTCCCGCAAGCCCGTTGCCCGCATACAACAATTTCTGATACCGGTGAATCCACCCCATCTCCACCCAGCCCATGCTCCTAAACACTCCCGCCGACTGCTCATTAATTCCCAATGTAATCATCGTCGGAAACTTCTCCCGCGCCGACATCACCAACTGCTTCCCCAATCCTTTCCCGCGAAAATCTTCCCGCACAATAAAATCCAAAATCCAGATCGCCGGCCGCGTTTCGCTTCCAGCCTTCACCTGCACCGGAATCGTAGCCAACTGCCCAACAATCTCCTCTCCGCAACTCACCACCCAAAGCGGAATATCATCCATCCGCGTATTTGGGTTTTCCAGATAGTGCCACTTCCAGTAAGCAGGATCGCTCTTCCGCGCCTCCCCCGCATACGCCACGCACAAAAAGCGCAGCAACGCCTCCGTCTTCTCCATCCGAAACTGTTCCACTCGAACGTCCTGAACCACGCCACCCCCGCACTACCCACCAACATCATTCACGTGTTGTGCGGCACAAATTGCCGTCTGCGCCGCCTTGAGAAGCATCTGCCCATTGACCAACTCCCAGAGCGGAGTATCAATCTTCGCGGTATCGGATGCGGTCTTGCTCGACAATCCAGAGTTCCTGTTTTGGCGATCGCCGGGAAAGCACGGGCAGCATCCGCTTCAAGAGCGAAATGAGCGTCAATTTGTCTTGGGTGTTCGGTCGAAAAACTACGACGCCTGAATGAGATTTTGGAGGATACGCCTGAACATTTTCGAAATCCAAATCCAGCGTCAGGAGGATGCGGTCCTCTGTTCGACAGCGCTCCGCAACCGTCGAGTCGTCGCTCCCTGACAATTTCTGATCGGCGACAGTATCCGCCTCATGGCCCGCTTCGCGAAGCAACGCAGCATGTTCTGCGGGAAGATTTTCGTCGACCTTGAATTTCAAGCTCTTGTTTCCAGCGGCAAGTCCACGGTTCCCTCGCGCGCCAACTCGGCAGCGTATGCCAGAGCCGCGTCGATATCCGCCTCTGTCAACGCCGGGTAACTCCGCAAAATTTCATCGCGAGCCACGCCGGCTGCGATGTTATCAATCACCGCAGATACCATCACCCGCGTTCCACGAACGCAAGCTCTCCCATGGCAAACCGCCGGATTCACGCTTATCCGCTCTCGCCAGTTCTGCATGCCGCTATATTAACCCCATTTTCGCTACCCCGCGCCAATAGCACCTAGGTCGTTCCATGCCCCGCCCCTAAGCGTATCTCCCGGCATTGAAGCGATTCTGCAACGATTTCGTAGCGCGGGGCTTCGGCCCCTCCACGCTTTTCTCCCGCCTAGCTCCTCCGACGCGGTCGGTCTGCGGAGAAGGTACTCTCGCAGCGCCACTCACCCCGTTTCTCTACAGCCTCTACGATCAATGTCTAAGGGTAATCACCTATACCGAAATCTACAGATAAGTCTTTAAATGCCTAAGCTCTCCATTGGCCCCCAGCGCCACGTCCAGCGCAGCCAGGAGAAAAAGAGGATGCGATGGGTCGGAGAATTCTTGCAGGTGCAATTCTTATTACTGGATTTGTAACCGGATGCGGTGGAGGCAGTACGCAGTCACCCACACCACCTGCGCCGCCGGCGCCCGCGGCAATTGTCGTCACCATCCAGAACAAAATCACCGGCAACGTAATCGCCGGAGGAAGCGTCACTGTCCTGGTCGCCACCGTCAATAATGACTCGTCGAACAGCGGCGTCTCCTGGACACTCACCGCCAACTCCGTCGCGTGCACCGCTTCCACTTGCGGAACTCTATCGAATGTAACGACTTCCAGCGCGACGTACGTCCCACCCGCAGCTGCACCCGCAAGCCCGAACAATGCGCCCACGATTACCGCCACCTCGGTGAAAGACACCACGAAATCGGACAGCGACAGCTTCACTCTCGTCAGCGCCAGCACCTCGTGCGGTGCCGGACACGAATCCATCTTGAACGGACAATACGCCTTCGCACTCCAGGGCTTCGACACAGCCGGCGCTCAAGTCATGTTGGCAGGCACCTTTAATGCCGACGGAGCCGGCCACGTCGCCACTCTCGCTGGAGCCGAGGACATCAACAGCTCCGCTGGTCCCCAGACCAATCTCACTATCAACGCGACCGGCAGCTCCTATTCCGTTGGCGCGGACAACCGCGGCTGCCTGACCCTAGTGAATTCCCTAGGGACTACACAATTCCGTTTCGCATTAGGCACCTTGAATGGTGGAGTCGCCTCCAAAGGCCGCATCTCTGGATTCGCCGGCACCACTACTCCAGACACGCTGGTAACCGGCGAGCTAAGACTCCAGAACGCAGCAGCATTCACCAATTCTGCGTTCGCCGGCAACTATGCTTTCGGTTTGGACGGCACCGACACCGCTGGAAAACGCTTCGGCCTCGCGGGAACGCTCTCAACCAACAGCGCGGGCGTCATCACCACCGGCAGCTTTGACTCCAACGACGGTGGAACCCTAAACACGAACGCCGCGATCACCTCGGGCACCTATGCCATTTCCTCCAACGGACGCGGCACCCTCAGCCTCGTCTCCGGCGGCGTCACCGACAATTACGCGATCTATATGCTCAGCAATTCCGATGCTCTGCTCTTCTCGGTCGATGCGAACAGCACAGGCCATCCCATGACCGTAGGCGAAGCCCTCGGCGCCAGCGCCTCCTTTTCGAACAGCTCACTTACCGGCACGCTCGCCATTCACATGACGGGCAGAACCGCGGGCGGCAGCGCCGACGTTACCATCGGAGTCGGAACCGGCGACGGCGGCGGAAACTTCTCGACATTAAATCTCTTTGAAAAATCGGCTGACAATCCCATTAACAATATGAGCGGCGCCGCCACCTATTCAGTGTCCGCCAACGGCAGAGCCACCGTCACCGGTATCTTTCCCAATGCGCCAGTCATTTATCTCAACGCAACGAATCAAGGCTTCATCGTAGGCGGCGGCGTCTCCGCGCCTTCCGGTATTGTTGAGCCGCAGTCGGCCGGGCCATTTTCAAACACCTCGGTTTCTGGCTCTTATTTCCTGGGTACCGAGACTCCGGGCTGCGAATGCGTCCCCGAAGAGTCCGGCGTCGCCACCGCAAACGGCTCTGGCGGATTAACCGGCACTCTGGACTCAGGACGCTTCGGCGGCCTCCTGCAAGCGAATCAGCCGCTGCCCGTCTCCGTCTATTCCGTTAATGCTGATGGAACAGGCAACGTCGGCACAAACACCGCCCTCATCGTCATTTCCACCAGCAAATTCCTATGGATGGATTCCAGCATCAACCCAGCCGTAACCCTCCTGGAAAAATAGCGCAGGCATTTTCCGATCTCAACCGATCGACCGCACATCGTCATTTCGAACGAAGCAAGCCGATGCTTTTTCTTTCCGCCTCGCTCCTGCGAGGCGGTCGGCTTGCGCAGAGAGAACCTCTACCCCATCGCTCACTGCATTTGTGAGCGATGAAATCTCTCAGCTCTCCAGCATCCTCTGACTTCAACCTTGCAACTTTCAAACTCTCTTTCCCCGCCCTCGCCAACCGCTATATTCGAAGAAATGGGGTAAACTGTCGGCATGAAGATCCATCTGCGCCCCGAACTGGAAGAAATGGTTAAGAAGGACGTTCAGCGCGGGCCCTACCAAAGTGTGGATGAGTTCATTGAGCACGCCATTTCCCTGCTTCACGAACAGGAAGCCTGGCTGGCCGAGCATGGCAGCGAGATTCGCACAAGAATCGAGCAAGGCTACGCGGCCGCGCAACGCGGTGAGTTGATCGATTCCCACCATCTTCGTTCCAAGCTGGATGAGAGGAAACGTGCTTGGCTCGCTGAAAAACGCCAAGCATGAGCAGTTACCAGTTCA